>JACDJC010001808.1_pt1 | contig 18217 bp, 15 predicted proteins | sample 7454191 | NCBI WGS metagenome assembly JACDJC01 (sample SAMN14253291, study PRJNA609438) | sludge metagenome | isolation source: sludge after 25d culture with pyrite and EDTA | collected 2018-12-20 | reverse complement strand
GTGTTGGGATTATTTGAGCTGCCTAAGGTGAGCAGCTTTGCATAGTCGGCTGAATCGGAGCGGCTTGCGTGAGAAATCAAGCCAGTGGGCGAATCGCTTTCCACGCCTTCAACGATGGTTGCGCCGGCGCCGTCGGCATAAATCATGGAATCCCGGTCATGGGGGTCGGAGATGCGCGAAAGCACATCGGCGCCAACAACCACGCCACGCTTCATCGTTCCGCTTTTGATATAGGCATCGGCAACAATCATGGATTGTGTCCATCCCGGGCAGCCGGAAATAACATCATGGCATATGCACGCCGGATTCTGAATTTTCAGTTTCATTTTCACCTTGTTGGCCAGACTGGGAAGCACATCAATGCGGACATTCTTTTCCTTTATATCTCCAAAATTGTGGGAAACAATAATAAAATCGAGACTATCTAAAGAAATTCCGGATGAATTGCATGCGTCCTGAACAGCCAATACTGCCAAATCGGAAGTTAGCTGATTGTCGGCGGCATAGCGGCGCTCATCAATATTGGTTATTTCTTGAAACTTCTGAATAATCTCTTCGTTGGACTTGTCAAACGGTTTTTTAGTAGTTCCATCAAAAAACTGATTGTCCATAAAATCCCGGTTACCAACTATTTTTGATGGGAGATAACTCCCCGTTCCTATAATACGAGTATAAATTTGTTTTGCCATACTTACTCAACTTCTCAAGTTTTCAACTAATCACTACTTGTGAAATTTGCTCAAAGTTACTTTTCTGCCATCAAATGTGGCATAGGAGTAATTTTTAATCCAATCGCCAAGCAGAATCAAACGTGAGTTATTGTTCACTTCCACATCAGCCATTTGATGACGGTGCCCAAAGATAAAATAATCTATCCACTCCTTTTTCAAATAGGTTTCAGCAAAATTATACATGCATTCATTCTTAACCTTAAATTGTTCTTTGGCAGCATCATTCGACAAGCGGCTTGACTCCGACCAGCGGTGTGCCAGATAAAAAGCAAAGTTGGGGTGAAGCCGGGAAAAGAGCCATTGCATCTTTTTACTTGTGAATATTTTTTTCATAAACAGATAGGCTTTGTCGCCGGGGTCGAGTCCGTCTCCGTGAGCTAAAAAGAACTTTTTGCCGCCAATTTCGGTCACGAGGCTATCCCGGTGAAGGGTCAGTCCAATTTCACCGGTCAAATAGTCGAAGACCCATAAGTCATGATTCCCTGTAAAAAAATGAATGGATACACCGCTGTCGGATAGATCGGCAAGCCGTCCCAGAATTCTTGTAAAACCGCGCGGCACAACTTTTTTATATTCAAACCAAAAATCAAAAATATCCCCCATCAGATATAGTGCAGCAGCATCTTTTGCAATGAAGTCAAGCCATTGTGCAAAAAGCATTTCTCTTTTGCGGTTGTTCTTAAGAGCCGGTGCTCCAAGGTGAACATCAGAAACAAAATATATTTTCTCTTTTTCAGACAAGTCTGGTTGTTTAATTTTCGGAAACTTAATTGAGAATTCTTGAAAGGGCTTTGTCCAAAGCCGGACCTGAGAGGTCTTTAGCGATGATGATTCCCTCTTTATTCATTAAATAGTTGTACGGAATAGTTTGAACATTATAGTGAAGCACAGCCAGATAGCTGCCTTCCATGTCGCCAACATTCACCCATGTCAGTCCATCCTGATCAATGGCATCTACCCACTCAATCCGGTTTTTATCCACGCTAACCTGATAAATTTCAAAGCCTTTATCCCTATATTTTTGGTATGCTTCCACCAAAGCTTCATTTTGAATTCGGGAATTCCGGTCAACTGCCGACCAAAACTGGAGGAGCACTGTTTTTCCACGCAGTGATGACAATGCAATTTCTTTCCCGTTCTCATCGGGCAAAACGATGTCCGGGCTGTTATCTCCCTGTTCACGGATAAACTGCTGCATGCGAAAACTCTGTTCCTCTTTAATCATTTGCAGCGTATTTTGATAAAGCGCTTTCACATGACCGGAGTTCGGATAAACTGCATGAAGCGCCGATGCTGCAACACGCATGGGTTGTAGCTCCTGAATCACATACTCCTGATCGTTAAATTTTTGATAAAGCGCCAGCACGCAGGCCATGGAAAATGCGTTATCCATGATGAACTGTGTTGAAAATTCAGTTTGTGCTTTTTTTATGGAGTCTCTTGCCGCCTCCCATTTGGTTTTCATCAACGGATAATCGGGGTTTCTGATATTTAAATTCATCAGTGATTGTAATGAGTCCAGTTTTTTTCTCGTGGATAATAGCCGGTCATTCAGTATTTTAACCTGCGACGAACCCGGTGAGCCCTCTACCCTGTAATTGCGCTCAAAATTTGCAGCATCCGCTTCCACAACTACCTGCTCAAGCGAATCTAAAAGCAACGTGATGAACTTTTGTCCGGAAAGTTTCAGAAGATAATAGGTGGGCATTGAGGCTTTTCCCTTAAAAAAAAATTCACCGTTTTTATTGATTTTGACAGAGTCAACAGGTTTTGTAGCAGCAACCAACAGCTCTTCAAGATAGATTGTTTCTCCTTCTGCATGGGTAATTTTTCCATGTATGGTAAATAATCCCTCCTGTTTGCTGCAGCCTGCTGACAGCAAAATAACGGAAAGTCCCGATATGAGTACTTTTCTCAAATTCATCATTTTAATTTAAAGGGCATAAAATTAACAAATTCCAATATTTGAAAAATAGCATTTCCGAAAAATAACATTATTTAAAGAATGCAGGGCAATTTCAAATTTCCAAAAGAATGGTAATTAATAATTGCGAAAAATATTTTATGTTCGTTGGCTGACAAAAAAAATGAAAATTCATTACGATATAGACAGTTTTAAAGCGCACAAACCGGTGGTAACCATCGGCACGTTTGACGGTGTTCATCTTGGACACCGGAAAGTTATATCGCGGCTGAAAGAGTTTGCCCGCAGCCATGGCGGCGAGTCGGTTATTTTCACTTTCTATCCCCATCCCCGGATGATAACGGCGCCTGATGAAATGAGCCTCAGGCTTTTAACCACGCTGAAGGAGAAAGAAGAGCTGTTTGCACAATCGGGAATAGACCACCTTATTGTTTTTCCTTTCACAAAAGAGTTTTCCCAGCTCACTTATTCCCAGTTTATTGAGCAAATTTTAGTTGAAAAGATGAAAACACACTGCCTGGTAGTTGGTTATGATCATCGTTTTGGGAAAAATCGTGAAGGGAGCTATCAACATTTGCAGGAGCATGCAGAAAAATATGGATTTGAAATTGAAAAGCTGGACGTTTTGCTCATTGACAAGGCAGATGTCAGCTCCACACGCATTCGTGAAGCGCTGCAGCAAGGGAATATCGAACAGGCTAATAAACTGCTGGGTTACCGTTTCACTTTGCACGGAACGGTTGTGGAGGGAAGACGGTTAGGGCGGAAAATAGGTTTTCCCACTGCAAACATTGAGGCATCAGACCCCAATAAACTCATTCCCGGATATGGTGTATATGCCGTGGAAGTGAAAATTGATGAAAAGAAATATGGCGGAATGATGAATATCGGCTCACGTCCCACATTCAATAAAAATGCGGACACACGCAGTATTGAAGTAAATATTTTCGATTTTTCCGAAGAGATATACAACAAGGAAATTACTTTGATTTTTACAGGAAAAATCAGAAACGAACAGAAGTTCAGCGGAGTGGAAGCGCTGACAGAGCAGCTGAAAAAGGATAAGATAACGGCACAAAAAATCCTGTCTCAGATATAAACTGGCAAAAGGTAAATTAAAAGCTCCCCTGAAATTATCTTTTTATCAGCTTCGCTGAAATGGGTAAATGGTCGGAATGCCTGAAATAATCGTGTGATTGAAAATTAAATGAATCAAAAACCGGACTGTGAAAAATATAGTCGATACGCAGCGGAGGTAATTTGTTGACATAAGTTTGCCCAATTCCTTTTCCCGAAGAGACAAAGGCATCTTTCAGCCCTTTTTGCAGCTGCTGATAGGCAAATGAGGCTGGAACTTCATTCAGGTCGCCACAAACAATCACAGGATAAGGTGTTTCTTCAATTGCTTTTCTAATGATCTCCACCTGACTTGAACGCATCAAAAAACCTTTTTTCAGTTTTGAACCCAGCTCCCTTGCTTCTTTCAGGTCTTCCTCAGTAGAAACGCCCGAGTCAATTATCGGATAATCGGCAGGGTCGATTCCGTAGGAATGGAGGTGAATATTGAAAATACGTACCGTATCGGAATCAATTACCATGTCGGTATAGATGGTGATATTTCTGGAATTTTCAAAACGAATTTCATTCATATTTACAATGGGAAAGCGGGAGAGCGTCACCGAACCGAACGTGCTGCTGGAGCGGGCATACTGATAATGATTGATGAAATCAAACTCTTCCACTGTTTTGTGCAGATTGAAGATGGTGTTCTTTCTCAACCTTACCTCCTGAAGGCAAACGATATCGGGTTTGTGCTCTTTTAAAAAATTGGAAATTTCAATAGCGGTTTCCTTCTCCGAGAGGTTTCCGGTTCCCCTGAAATGGTGAACATTGTAGGACATAATCTTAATTCCTTCCTCCTCGGTGGATTTGCCTTTCAGTTGATAATATCTTGATGCGAAATTCCATCCTGCAACAATTGTAATTAGAGAAATCAAAGCGTTGCGCGGTTTTGCAATTAACCAGAAAACCAGAAATAAAATATTTATCAACAGAATAAACGGATAAGCCAATCCGAAAAAAGGAAAAATCCAATGCTTTTCAGGTGAATAATATCCTGAAAAATAGGAAATTACTAATGCCAGCGCAGCAATTACATTGAAACAAACCAAAATGATTTTTATCAGTTTTCTCACGCTTTCGTTTTCTATTGTGTAAAAATGAGAAAGATTTTGAAGATTCCGAACGTGGTTACAAAATATTTTTACTTGCGGCAACGCACCATCCTGTCCTTTCCAAACAGATCCTGTTTGAGCACAATTTCCCGAAAACCCGATTTTTCAAGTAACTGCACCGTTTCTTTGCCTGCGTTTTCATTTATTTCAAAAAAAAGCCAGCCGTTTTCGTTCAAGTAATTTTTTGCAAAATCTGCAATGCAGCGATAGAACAGCAGCGGATCGGCATCGGAGACAAAAAGCGCCCCTTTCGGCTCATAACGGAGTACATTGGGCGACATGGCTCTTTTTTCCGATTCCTTTACATAGGGAGGGTTGCTCACAATCAGGTCGAAATTTCCCCATGCATATTCTTCCCATTTTAAAATATCTGCCTGAAAAAAAGTGATTTGCAAATTATTTGCTTCAGCATTGCTTCTTGCGGTTTCAAGCGTTTCTGCCGAATAATCAAGTGCCGAAACCAAAGCTTCCGGGAATTGCTTTTTGAGCGCAAGCGCAATGCATCCGCTGCCTGTTCCAATGTCCAGCATGCAAAAAGAGCCGGAAATACCCGATTCGCCAATCCACTGAACCAGCTCTTCCGTCTCGGGGCGCGGAATCAGCACCGAAGGTGTGACTTTCAGCTTCAGGTCTAAGAATTCGGTTTCTCCCAAAATGTACTGAATCGGCTCCTGCCTTTTCAATCGCCGCACAATTTCCCTCACGGGTTTGCTGAACCGGGGTTCAAGAATTTCGTCGCTTTTCAGAATCATGGTAGTATAATCTATGCCGCAGAGATGTTCAAGAATTAATCTTGCAAATGATTTTATCTCGTTTTCAGGATATAAACCGCTCAATTCTTTTTCAATATATTGAATAGTCGCCTTCATTATGCTATTTTTGACCGTGTAAAGATACTTTTTCCCTCGCAATGGAGATAGATAAAAAATATATGCAGCGCTGTATTGAGCTGGCACGGTTAGGTGCAGGCAGCGTATCTCCCAACCCGATGGTGGGCTGTGTCATTGTTTGCGGGAATGAAATCGTCGGTGAAGGTTTTCACCGGAAATACGGAGAAGCACACGCCGAAGTGAATGCGGTGAATTCTGTTGCAACCCCTGAACTCCTGAAAGAAAGTACACTTTATGTTTCACTGGAGCCTTGTGCGCATCACGGTCGCACTCCGCCATGCACCGGACTGATTATCGAAAAGCAGATTCCGCGGGTTGTCATTGGTGCAGCCGATTCTTCGCCCGAAGTGGCAGGCAGGGGTATTAAAAAACTGAAGGAAGCGGGAATTGAAGTAGTATCGGGTGTGCTCGGGCAGGAATGCCGCGAACTGAATAAACGGTTTTTTACGTTTCACGAGAAAAAAAGACCATACATCATTCTGAAATGGGCACAGACTTCCGACGGATTTATCGATATTGCCCGGGAATCAAGCGATTATGGCGAACCGAATTGGATAACCGGCGATTTAGCGCTGAGGCTTGTTCATAAAATCCGTGCTGAGGAAGATGCCATTATCGTTGGAACAAACACTGCGCTTAAAGACAATCCGTCACTTTCCGTAAGAAACTGGGCAGGCGAAAGTTCTCTGCGAATAGTGATAGATAAGGAGTTGAAATTGCCGGAAACCTTAAAGTTTTTTGATGGAACTCAAAAAACGCTCATTCTCAATGCGCTAAAAACAGAAAAAGAGGATTTGACCGAATGGTTTAAGCTCGATTTTTCAAAAGATATTCTTCCTCAGATTCTTTCGGAATTATTCAGCCGAAAAATTCTTTCCCTCATTGTGGAGGGGGGAAGGCAGCTTTTGGAGAGTTTCATTCGTGACGGGCTTTGGGATGAAGCGCATGTTTTTTCCGGAAACAAGTTTTTCTTTAGTGGCATTGAAGCTCCGAAAATACAGGGAGTTCAGACAGCATGTGAACTGCTTGACTATGACCGTCTTTTTATATTCAGAAATTTCTCTTAAAAAACTATGCTACGCGGACCGTTGGGCATAATTTCAATTTTCAAAACCCGCTCCACATACTGGAAATAGTAAAATAGTTTATGGTTCAGTTCAAACCCGTAATCCACATTGGGTTCATAGCCCACTATCGTTTCAAAGAACGATCTTCTTCCGGGCTGCATGGCGTTGTAGTTCCATGCCGAAACATATTGCCGGTTCCAGTTTTCATAATACGATTGTGAACGGTATTTTGCAGGCGAATTCTGAAGCTGATACCAGGTTTCAAATCTGGTGTCAAAAACAATCAGCTCATATTCGGTGGAGTCTTTCTGCTCAACTTCCTGTTTGTTGGATTCTATCTGCACAATGCCCTTTTGTGTTGAGCAGGCAATTATAATTGAGATAGCGGCAAATAGAAATAGAAAAAGTAACTGCTTTATTGTTTTCATCTGTAAAAATGTTTTCTGTCTATATTTTATACGAATTTAACTTTAAAATTGTTTTTAACTTGAATTTTTATGAAATTTAACACGGTATAACAAAATGTAACATCAATGCGACCGGGACTTGATTTTTGGACAATTTTCTCATTAATTTTTTTAGTTACCGCTATTCCGGTAGCTGTAATGATTATTTTGGAAAAACGTTCCCCATTCAAAACAGCCGCCTGGGTGCTGGCGCTCATTCTTCTTCCTGTTTTTGGGGTGGTTTTTTATCTCTTTTTCGGGCAGGAATACCGGAAGAAAAAACTTTTTTCACGCAAAGGGATAAAAAGCCTGAATCAATACCGGAAACTATCAATTACTCAGTTGCGTCAGTTTGAGCATACTTACCAAAATTTGCCGCCGGAGATCATGGCAAAAGAGAGCATTATCAGGCTTTTACTTAAAAACTCAAATGCCTTACTCACTTCGGGTAATCGGTTAAAAATTTTAAATGACGGCGAAGAGACCTTCCGTTCCATTTTCAAGGCTATTGAAAGTGCAAAGCACCATGTTCATCTGGAGTATTATATTCTTGAAGATGATAAAATCGGAAACAGGCTGAAAAATTTGCTCATCAGAAAGAGTTTGGAAGGGGTGGAGGTGCGTATCATCATTGATGATGTGGGTAGTTGGGGGCTGAGCAATAAGTTTATTAGGGAGCTTCGTAATAATGGAGTTGAGATCTATCCTTTTATGGAAGTGCGGTTTCCGCGATTAACTTCGCGTGTAAACTACCGCAACCACCGGAAAATTGTGATTGTTGATGGGAAAATTGGATTTTTGGGAGGAATCAATTTTGCAGACCGTTATCTGGAAGGAATTAAGGGAATTGGCCCGTGGAGAGATACACACCTTCGTATTGAAGGCGATGCGGTAAAATGTTTGCAGATTGTTTTCTCTTCTGACTGGTATATCGTAATCCATGAAAATCTGAACGGAGAACTCTATTTTCCTGTTCTGCCCAAAAGAGAAGGTGTTCCGGTGCAAATCTCAGCCAGTGGTCCTGATTCAGACTGGGATAGTATTGGGCAGGCATTTTTTTCGATGATTGCCGGGGCAAAGAGCAAAGTTTATATTGTTACGCCATACCTGATGCCGCCAAGAGAGATAGTATATGCTTTAAAAACTGCCGCCATGCGAAGTGTGGACGTGCGCATTTTAATCCCTCATAAATCGGATTCCAGAATTCCGAAATGGAGTTCTTTCTCCTATGTTGGGGATTTATTGGAAGCAGGAGTGCATATCTATTTTTATCAGGCAGGTTTCATACACAGCAAATATATTGTTGTTGACAGTGTGCTTTCCACCATCGGAACAACCAATCTGGATTTTCGCAGCCTGGAAACCAATTTTGAAGTCAATGCTTTTGTGTATGATAAAGCATTTTCAATCAGATTGGAGAAGTTGTTCAAGCTCGATTTGCAAAACAGCATGGAGGTAAAAATAGAAGAGTGGAAAAGACGAAAGTGGAATCACAAGGTTCGGGAGTCCCTTGCTCATCTGGTTAGTCCTCTGCTCTGAAGCGCTCTGTTTCAATAATTTAACGCCGGTTATTTCCCTGACAGTTTCAGTGAAGATTTTTCCACTTCAGCAAACAGTTCAATGTTTCCGCCCGATAAAATAATTCCTGTTTTTTTGCCTTTTACCTCCACTTTTCCTTCCAGAATTGCAGCTAAGGGAACAGCAGATGACGGTTCAACAATTATTTTCATTCGTTGCCAAATCAGGTGCATGGCTTCAGTAATTTTTTCTTCTGAAACGGTTACAACGTCATCAACCTTATTCATGATAATGGCAAAATTCCGCTCACCAAGAGAGGTCAGCAGCCCGTCGGCTATGGTTTTTGGATTGACAGACGGAATAAGCTTTTTGGACTTAAAGGAGCGAAAAGCATCGTCAGCACCTGCCGGTTCGGCAGCGATGACTTTGCAGCGGGGCAGCAGTTTTTTGGCAGAAACAGCCGTTCCGCTGAGTAATCCCCCGCCACCCACCGGCGCCAGAATGAGGTCAAATTCACCGGAGTCTTCAATCAGCTCTTTTGCGGCAGTTCCCTGTCCGGCAATGACGTGAAAATTGTCATAGGGATGGATTTTGGTGGCGCCGGTTTCCTGAATCACGGTCGCCAGCGTATCTTCACGTGCCTGTAAAGTGGGTGCACAAAATGTGATGTTTGCGCCATAAGATGCCACTGCATTTTTCTTGATTGCCGGTGAGTTGTCGGGCATAACAACATATGCCGGAATGCCTCGCATTTTTGCAGCAAGTGCCAGCGCTGCTGCATGGTTTCCCGATGAATGCGTGGCAACGCCATTTTTTATCTCTTCCGGCGACAGGGAGAACACGGCATTGCAAGCGCCGCGAAATTTAAATGCACCTGCTTTCTGAAAGTTTTCACACTTAAAAAACAGATTTCCCCCAACAATTTCATTGATTCCCGAAGAGGTGAGAACTGGAGTGCGGTGAGCATATTTCCGAATAATCAGGTGCGCCTGTTCAATGTCGGAGAAGTCGGGCAGATGCTTGGCTGTCATTGTTTTGCGTTATTGTTTTTGTCTAAGTCTGCAAACTCCCCTTTGAAAAAGAGTGCTTCAACACCTTTCACTCCCGGGCGAATTTTAAACACTCCGCCTGCATTTGGGTATTTTTCCAGTTCTTCAGCATCGGTTCCTGTCCGTGCGGTGGTTATATACAACGTTCCCAGGTCTTTATCTCCAAAAGCGCAGGAAGTGACATTTTTTGCCGGCACCTCAATGGTGCGCAGCAGTTCTCCGATGACTGGATTCCAGCAGCCCACCGCCGAACCGCCCCACAGGGCAACCCAAAGGTTTCCTTCTGCATCAATGGTCATTCCATCGGGATAACCCATCTCACCGGGAACCTCCACAGCGGTTTTGGGATTGGTAATCTCCCCGGTTTCATTATCGTAATCCCACTGCATCACTTTTTGTGTGGGAGTATCAATGTAATACATTTTCGTGTTGTCAAGCGACCAAACAATGCCATTGGAAGTGGTTACATTATTTATCATCGTATGCACAGAGCCATCGGGATCGAGCCGATAGAGCGCGCCGGCATGCTGTTTCCCTTCCTTGCTCATGGTTCCGGCCCAGAAACGCCCGGCAGGATCGCACTTGCCGTCATTGAAACGGTTTCCGGGAATCTCCTCTTCCGGGTCAGCAATAAAGGTTTTCGAACCTGTTTCCGGGTCAAGCTGGTAAAACCCATTTTCCAGAGCAACCATCACCTTCCCCGATTCAGCAGGAACCACCGTGCCAATCATCTGGCCTGTAAACATCTCCTTGTTGTTTTTCAGTTCAGGATTGTAAAAATTGAGAATTTTTCCGGTAATATTCACCCAGATCAGTTCACCGGTTTTGTGATTCCAGACAGCACCCTCACCCAAATCTGATTGTGAATCGATAACCAGTTCAACCACATCTTTTTTTGAAGTGGTGTTACAAGCAAAGAGAGCAAAGAGGGCAATCATCATTAAAATTTTTTTCATGTGATTAAACTTAATTGTTTTCAAAGAAAACCAATGAAACTCCTTTATGTTTTTTCGTTTCTCCGTGCGATATTCAAATCGTGCCTGCTCCTTTTGACTAAATCAAAACTCAACCGAAAAAATTTAGGCGAAATAAAACACCGCTTTTAAAGCATCAGTGTTATTATTTCATAGCGATTCAATAAGCTTTTTCATTATCAGCGTCATCTTGGGCTCAGCTTTCATTGCAACTTTCAACACCTCTTCGTGTGAAATTTCAACGATTTCATCCGGCACACCGCTATCCGTTATAATGGATATTCCAAAAACCTTCATTTCTGAATGACGTGCAACAATCACTTCGGGAACTGTTGACATGCCCACAATGTCAGCGCCAAACAGGCGAAACATCTTGTATTCGGCAGGTGTTTCAAAAGTTGGCCCCTGCACTCCTACATAAACTCCCTCTCTCAGGTTTATGTTATTTTCCAGGGCAATCAGTCTGGCTTTGTTTCGTAGTCCCTTATCATATGCACAGCTCATATCGGGGAAACGTGGCCCTAAGTTATTGTCGTTTTTCCCACGCAGCGGATGTTCGGGAAAAAAATTAATATGATCAGTAATGTTCACTATATCACCAACTTTCCATTCCGGATTGAGCCCGCCGGACGCATTGGAAACGAACAGATTTTTAACGCCGGCATGTTTCATCGCTCTGACCGGGAAAGTCACTTCCTGCATGGAGTATCCTTCATAATAGTGAAAACGTCCCTGCATGGCTAAAACTTTCTTGTTTCCCAATTTACCGAATATCAGCCGTCCGGCGTGGCCTTCAACTGTTGAAACGGGGAAATGGGGAATTTCGCTGTATGGAATCGAATCAATAATCTCAATCTCCTTGACCAATCCTCCAAGCCCGGTGCCCAAAATAATTCCAATTTCAGGATGTGCTTTTATTCTTTCGTTGATGTAGCTTGCGGTTGCTTTTATTTTCTCCAACATACTTTAAAATTTTTTTGTTAAACATTTTCTCTTCATTATCTAAAAATTTTACGCTCACAGGCAGGTAATAAAGATTATTTTTCAACTCTTCGTCCAGGTCTTCCATCTCCATGAAACGTATGGCGTCTTTTTCGGTTGTAATAATAATTTTATTTGCAGAATCTATTTTATTGAACCTGTTTGTAATCAGTCTGATATCTTTTTTTGAATAGTTATGATGGTCAGGGAAATAAATGGTGTCCATTTCTGAAGAAAAGGGTTCCAGATGCTCCGGAATCAGGTCAGGGAAAGCAATCCCTGTAACAATCAGCACACTGTATTTTCTGCTTTTGTAAAAATCAGTAATGGACTCTGTTTCCGGGAAAACGGGCTGGATATTCTGGTATCGGAATGTGGTGAAGAAAAGATCCTGATACGGCATAAGCCGGATATCTTTTTTCAAAATCCGCTTCATAATCGGCGTAACTTCATCTTCAGGGCATTTTGTGAAAATGATAATATTTGCCCTGCGCATTTGCCCTGCGCTTTCGCGCAGTGTGCCCACCGGCAGCAACTTATCGGTGGTAACCGGTCTGTTGTAATCAATTAGCAAAATGTTTATGCCACGGAAAATCCGCCTGTGCTGAAAAGCATCATCAAGAATAATCACATCCGGCGGCTTTTCTTCTGCCATTTTTAGGATATTCTCGACACCCCTAACTCTGTTTTCGCAAACCGCAACCGTTATGTCCGGAAGCTTTCTTTTAATCTGCAGCGGTTCATCCCCAACTTCAGAAACTTTCGACGAAACTTCGACGATTCTGAATCCGCTTGTTTCTCTTCTATATCCTCTACTGAGGGTGACCACTTCAAACTTTTCCCTGAGTAACTCAGCAAGATATTCTACATGTGGCGTTTTGCCAGTTCCGCCCACAGTAATATTTCCAATTGAAACAACAGGGACATCGAACTCTTTGGACTTTAATATATCCCAGTCGTATAACAAATTACGGATGAAGACAATAATTCCATAAATCACTAAAAACGGATAAAGAAAAATTTTCAACATGCAGTTTTTTTATAGGCAAAGTTACTGACTGATGATTTTTATAAGTTTCCCTTTGGGCAATCGTTGATTGAGCTCAATATTGTTCAGCAAAGCCAGCTCGTTCATCTGCCCCTGAGACACACCAAAGCTGCGCAGAGCATCTGCCATGGTAGAAGCTTGCTGAACCTGCACAACCTTTATTCGTTTTGGCTGGATATTCAGCCTGGAAGCTTCGGTTAGGCGATTAAATCCTGCCATGGTGGATTCAAACAAACGGGCATAGGAATTAAATTCCGCTCCGGTGCTTACCCCATGAAATACATAGACTCTTCCATCGTATTCAATGAAATAGGACATTACCCGTATTGTCTGTTGTTGCCCGGTTTGCTGATTTTGAGATACCTGCTCGGAAACAGTAGCTACGGCTGGCATACCGTTCACAGTAGTGTGCTTCGATTCAAGATGGGTGAGATTCAACTCCTGCAGGGCAACCTGTGCAGCTTCGGCTGCTGATGTCTGCTCAGCCAACATAAACAATATCATTGCACTTCCATCTTTTGGCGCCATTTGCACCTGCATTGGTGAGTTTTGAAGTATCCAGGCGGCAGGCACGGGAAATCTGAATTTCAATTCAGGATGATAGAATATGCTTCCGTCCACAAACCCCTGGCGCGGATCTTCGCCATACACAATTCCGTCAATTCGCCTCAGGTAACTGTCTTCATTTACAAGCCATTCCGTATTTCTCAATTTTTCTTTCCACTCTGCCGATTGCCGGGTTACTGAAACCTGGCGGTCTTCGGGATTGGGGTGTGTGGAAAGAAATGTAGGAATACCTCCATGGTCACTGCTCATGCTCATTTTTTCCAGAACATTAAAAAAGTCAGCCATTTTTTGTGCGTCATATCCGATTCGTGAAGTGTATTCCACGCCAAGTCGGTCAGCCTCCCGTTCATTGTCGCGGCTGAATTTCAAAAACAGAAGCTCCATTCCCTGCATGGCGAAATTTGCAAAATGTCGAAAATCTTCAGAAGCAATCATGCCACCAATCAAAAGCAACTGCCCCAACTGCTGTTTGCTTTGCTGAACAACTGTGTGGCGGGCTGTTATATGCCCCATTTCGTGACCTAAAACTCCCATCAGCTCTGCTTCACTGCTGAATTGTGCCAGAATGCCGCGGGTCAGATAAATATATCCGCCGGGAACTGCAAAAGCATTTACAACCGGCGAGTCCAAAATCCGGAAATAATACTGAAGGTTGGGGCGGTGTGAAAGTTTACCCATTTCGTCTCCTTTGGATTTAATGAATGAAAGAAGCTGATCATTCTGATAGAGCCCAAATGTAGCAATTACCTGTGGATCATAGCTTCTGCCCATTTCAATTTCCTGAGCTTCAGAAAATAAAGTAAGCTGCCGTTTTCCGGTAACCGGATTTACCGCACAGGAGGGAATGAGTAAAATCACAGCAATTATCAGGGAAATCCTGGTAAATAATTTTGATGTGTTCATTATCCGGAATATTATATTGAGAGTAGATTTTAAAATTAACAGTTAAATATCGGAATTTATTTTTCACAAACGAAAGGAAATTCCTGAAATATACACTTTATGTAATTTTATTCATTTTTGAGCTGGTTTTTTGAGTGAAAAGTCAGAAAAGAGCATGGTTTTTAAACCACATTGACACAATAGGGCACAGCACATAGGATTTTAATGTTTTGTGTAATATGACTTCTTGCATGAAAGGATAAAGTCTCACTAAATATTTTATAGTTAAAGACCTAAAAAAAAGCCGGGCAACAGCCCGGCGTCTATGTATCTAAGGTTATATGTTGTATTAAAACAACTTTCTTATTCCCACTACTTCTTTAACTTCTTTCAGCGTTTTGGATGCCGATTCGCGTGCTTTTTCAGCACCTAATTTTGCAACCCGTGCAAGATACGCATCATTTTCCAGAATATCAATAATTCTTTCCCGGATTGGAGCCGTATAGGAAATGATGTCGTCTGCCAATTGCTTTTTCATGTCGCCGTAGCGAATCGCGCAATTGTTATATTGCTCATTAAAAAATGCAACCGTTGAAGGTTCGGAAACAATCTCCATCAGGGTGAACAGATTTTGAATCGCTTCCGGTTTTTCCTGATTCATCTCTGTTGGGCCCGAATCTGTTACTGCACGCATCACTTTTTTACGTATCGATTCTGGCTCTTCAAAAAGATTAATGGCATTTCCTTCCGATTTGCCCATCTTGCCGCTGCCATCCAGTCCGGGAACTTTCATCATGTCTTTTCCGTCGAAAGTATAGGGTTTTGGCGTTGGAAACACTCTCTTTTTGTACATCCGGTTGAATCTTCGGGTAAATTTCCGCGCCATCTCCAGATTCTGCTCCTGGTCTTTTCCAACGGGCACATAGTTGGCTTTATGGATAATTATATCGGAAGCCATCAGTACGGGATAGGTCAAAAGACCTGCATTCACATTGTCGGGTTGCTGGCGCGCTTTTTCCTTAAAGGAGGTGGTGCGTTCCAGTTCGCCCAGGTAGGCGTTCATATTCATGATGATGTAGAGTTCCGTTACTTCAGGCACATCACTCTGAATGTATATGGTTGCTTTTTCAGGGTCAATACCGCAGGCTAAATACTCTGCAAGCACCTGTTTCACTCCAGCTTGAAGATTCTTAGGGGTGGGGTGAGTGGTTAGTGAATGAAGGTCGGCAATGAAGAAAAAGCAGTTAAAATCCTCCTGCATTCTTACAAAATTGCGCACCACTCCAAAATAATTCCCCAGGTGCAAATAACCTGTTGGTCGTATTCCGCTGAGAACTGTCAGTTTTTTTGTCATTTCAAACGAATCAGAATTTTAAAACTACAAATTTACATAAAAAATTTAACCGCTTAATGTTTCAATACCGATTGCGTTTCCATATCCTTTATTTTTTAAATTTGGTTCTTTGTTAACAAGAATTCGCAGGAAAACAATAAATTTATGAGAATTGAGTATCTTGCTCCAATAAAGCAGGAATATAATTATGAGAAAAGTTATTAGTGAGGGATTGAGAGTCCCAATAAAGATGTGGCTGGATGACATTGATGAGAATGCACTTTTGCAGGCTAAAAACCTTGCCAATCTTCCTTTTGTTTTCAAACATGTTGCTTTAATGCCCGACTCTCATATGGGATTTGGAATGCCCATTGGCGGAGTTATTGCCACTAAGGATGTTATTATTCCTAATGCGGTGGGAGTTGATATTGGCTGTGGCATGTGTGCGACGAAAACATCATTAAATGAGATAGATACGAATGTGTTAAAGAAAATCATGTCGGGAGTCAGGCAGCTGGTTCCGCTGGGTTTTAAGCACCACAAGGAAGCTCAGGATGAGAGTCTGATGCCTTCCATTGAGCATGTTCCGGAAAATGGAATCGTCAGGCAGGAATTTGAATCGGCAACAAGGCAGATTGGTACTTTGGGTGGCGGCAACCATTTCATTGAAATACAGAAAGGCTCCGATAATCATATCTGGATAATGGTTCATTCCGGAAGCCGGAATATCGGATTGAAGGTGGCGGAACATTACAATAAGCTGGCAATATCACTTAATCAGAAATGGTACTCTTGTGTTGAAAGAAAGCTGGATTTGGCATTTCTGCCTCTTGAGACACAGGAGGGGCAGGATTATTTATTAGAAATGCAGTACTGCATTGATTTTGCCTTCGCCAGCAGGATGCTCATGATGGAGCGCATCAAATCCGTATTCGCTGATGTTTTTGGCGATAGTTTCTATACGACTGATTTTATAAACATTGCTCACAATTATGCACGCAAAGAGAACCATTTTGGCTCCAATGTCATTGTTCACCGAAAGGGAGCAACAAGTGCGCGCAAAGGAGAGGCAGGTATAATTCCCGGTTCCCAGGGAACTAAAAGTTATATTGTGCGCGGAAAAGGGAATGTGGAAAGTTTCCAAAGCTGTTCGCATGGTGCAGGCCGTGTTATGGGACGCAGACAAGCGATGCGCGAATTGACCTTGGAAGATGAGATTAAAAAACTCGATAAAAAAGGAATTGTTCATGCTATCCGGGGTGCACGAGATCTGGATGAAGCTCCCAGTGCATATAAAAATATCCAGGAGGTAATGAGAAATCAGGAAGATCTGGTGGAAATAGTGGTAGAACTTTCTCCGCTGGCAGTGATCAAAGGTTAGGGGAGGTGGGGTAGGCTGTGATTAGGTGGAGATTAAGTTGTGATTAGGTTGAGGGTAAGTTGTGATTAGGTGGAGAGTAAGTTGTGATTAGGTTGAGATTAAGTTGTGATTAGGTGGAGGGTAAGTTGTGATTAGGTGGAGATTAAGTTGTGATTAGGTGGAGATTAAGTTGTGATTAGGTTGAGATTAAGTTGTGATTAGGTGGAGATTGAAGGAGATCGGTGCGAGTTTCAAACTTTGAATTCTGTTCAAACTCCCAATCGAAGAGGTTTTTGCCAATTCAATTTTTTTTTGTTCTTCCCGGTTTTAATTCAATCGTATTTACTTTTTGAATAAGACTTTTAATGTTTTCATTGCGATAAACATTTTTTCACTATCCGGTAACTTTATAAAGTCATATGGAACACACTGCCGCCTGACGCAAAACCGCTTCGCTAACAGACACTAATTTTTTTCATTTTGCTTGTATCGGTGTCCAATACTTTTCAATTTGCCAGAAATGCGTAAAACCTCATTGAATAACTCAAACAGATATATTCCCGCAAACCGCAAGATAATGATGGTGTAAATGTTAAAAAACTTTTAATGTTTAAAATAAAGGATAATTAATCAAGTTCAATGCTAACTTTGTAGTCAGAACTTTCACTTTGTGAATTTGTTCTATTATACTGTAAGTTAATAAGGAAGACATTATGAATAATATAAAATATACTATTCCTGCCCTTTTTCAGGAAACATTAAAAAAGTTTGCCGACAACACATCGCTTGTTTATGCGGGCGAATCTAATTATACCTATCGCCAAATGGGCGAAGATGTTATGAGGATTGCTGCGTTGCTCAAAAGTCTTGGTGTTCAAAAAGGAGATAAAGTAGCTTTGTTAGGTGTCAATATGCCCGCGTGGGGAACCGCATTTTTTGCCATTTCCTGGGTTGGAGCCACTGTTGTTCCAATCTTGCCCGATTTTCATCCCAACGAGGTGAAATCAATTATTGAGCACTCGGAATCCAGGATGATGTTTGTTTCCGAAGGGTTGTACAGAAACCTGAATGCTGATATCATTAGTTTGCTGGAACATCTGATTTTGCTTGAGAATTTTGCAATAATTCCTACGGGTACGGATGCAGGCGAGCTGCATAACCTGAAAAGTTCCCTTTCCGATTCTGTTATTGAGTCTGTTCCGGAGGATGTTGC
>JACDJC010001805.1_pt1 | contig 18245 bp, 13 predicted proteins | sample 7454191 | NCBI WGS metagenome assembly JACDJC01 (sample SAMN14253291, study PRJNA609438) | sludge metagenome | isolation source: sludge after 25d culture with pyrite and EDTA | collected 2018-12-20 | reverse complement strand
TTCCCTGATGGATGATGATGAACTGCCGCTGTTGTTACCGGATTTGAAGGAATTTCTGCCTGGTGATTCGGGAGAATCGCCATTGGCAAATGCCACTGAGTGGGTTCATGTTACTGACAAAAACGGACGAAAAGGGCGGCGCGAAACCAACACTATGCCCCAGTGGGCAGGTTCGTGCTGGTACTATTTGCGTTATATTGACCCTCACAACCACGAGAAAATTTTTGATCCTGAAAAGGAGAAATACTGGATGCCTGTGGACCTCTACATCGGAGGTGCTGAGCATGCAGTTCTGCACCTGCTCTACTCACGGTTCTGGCACAAAGTACTTTACGATCTGGGCATTGTTTCTACTGATGAGCCTTTCCAAAAACTGTTCAACCAGGGGATGATTCTGGCTTTTGCATACGAAACAGCCACCGGAGCAAAGGTTACAACCGATCTGGTGCAAGAAAATGACGGCAGATATTTTCACACCGAAACCGGGGAAGAGCTGAACCAAATCGTGGCAAAAATGTCAAAATCACTGAAAAATGTGGTTAACCCCGACGATGTGATTGAACGCTATGGCGCCGACTCGCTCCGGCTCTACGAAATGTTCATGGGTCCGCTGGATGAGCGCAAACCCTGGGCAGAAAAAGGAGTGAAAGGCGTTTACAACTTTTTAAACCGCACCCATCGCTTTTTTGCAGATTTGAATAATATCATAGAGGGTGATGAAGACCCGGAAACTGCAAAACTGCTGCACCAAACCATTAAAAAGGTGGAAGCTGATATTGAAAACCTGAAATTCAATACAGCTATTTCTGCATTGATGGTTTTTAACAACGCCGCACTAAAAAAGGGAAAAGTGACACGGCAAACGGCTGAAACTTTCGCAAAGATACTCTCCCCTTTTGCACCTCATCTGGGAGAAGAGCTTTGGTCAATTCTCGGACACGAAAACTCACTGGCATACCTTCCCTGGCCGGAGGTGGATGAAAAACTGCTGACTGAAGAGAGCTTTGAATATCCTGTTTCGTTTAACGGAAAAATGCGGTTCAGGATTGAACTGCCGCTGAACATGCCACAGCCGGAAATTGAAGAGGCAGTTTTAGCCGATCCCAAAGCTCAAAAATGGATTGAAGGCAAAACCATTCGGAAATTTATTCTGGTACCTCAAAAAATCATCAATGTTGTGGTAGGCTAAATGACGACTGCAACAGCTTTATAATCGTTATTGTTGAGAAACAAATATATCTGTAATTTTGAAGAGTAAATGGATACTTATCCCATAAATTATTCAATATGGAATTTTTCAGCGCCAGAAATGTGTATAAAGTTTTTGCCACCACAAAAGCATTAACTGATGTTAGCATTTCTGTGAAGCAGCAAAGTATTTTTGGCCTGTTGGGCCCCAACGGTGCAGGCAAAACCACACTGATTCGCATAATCAACCAGATTACTGCCCCCGACGAGGGTGAACTTTTCATTGAAGGCAGAAAAATGCGCCGGGATGACGTGGCAATTATCGGATATCTGCCGGAAGAAAGAGGTTTGTATAAAAAAATGAAAGTGGGCGAACAGGCTGTTTATCTGGCACAACTCAAAGGGCTAAGCAGAAAGGAAGCGCTGCGCGAACTGAAGCCGTGGTTTGAGAAATTTGATATGATGAGCTGGTGGAACAAAAAAGTGGAAGAGCTGTCAAAAGGGATGCAGCAAAAAGTTCAGTTTGTAACAACAGTAGTGCACAAGCCCCGGCTGCTCATTTTTGATGAACCGTTCAGCGGTTTCGACCCCATCAATACCACCCTGCTGAAAAAGGAAATTCTGCAACTTCGGAACGACGGGGCAACCATCATCTTTTCAACACATAACATGAAATCGGTGGAAGAGCTGTGCGACCACATCGCACTCATCAACAAATCTGTGAAAATTGTTGACGGACCTACCGATGAAATCCGCAATAAATACAAATCAAATACATTCTGGGTTAGATACAAAGGTGATTTTGAACAGGTGGACAAGGCACTGGACAGCCGGTTTAAGATACTGGAACACACCGAATCAGAAAAAGAGAACAGGATAAAAATACAATATGTCAACGGCGGCTCCAACAATGAACTGCTGCAGGCTATCATCCCGTCGGCAGAAATAATATCTTTTGAAGAGCTCATTCCGGGAATGGATGACGTTTTCATCAAAGCAGTTCAGGAATCAAACAGCCAAAACCTGTAAGAAATGAATAAAACAATATTGATACTCAGGCAGGAATATTTGAAAAGGGTGAGGAAAAAATCTTTCATCATCCTCACCATTCTGGTTCCTTTAATATTTATCGGGATGTTTGCCCTAATCATCTATCTCTCTGTTCAGGACGACAAACAGGAAAGAGTCATTGCGGTTTATGATGAATCCACGCTCTTTCAGGGACAACTGGAGCAGGATGACTACACCAGATATCACTTCATTCCTGAAAGTGAATACAACCGACTGAAAACCAGTCTAAAGGGAAGTGAATTCTATGCACTCCTTTATATTCCTGAAAATATTTACACAGACAATACTGCACAACTGACCTCAGAAAAACAGCTTCCCATAGAACTCACTGAGCAAATTTCCCGGAAACTGGGAAGATTTATTGAAAACGATAAAAGACAGAAAATTATTGACGAATCAGGTATTCCCGATTTGGATAAGCGCCTTTCTGCGACACAAACAAGAATTCGTCTGAACACCCTTTTAATTTCTGAAACCGGCGAAGCCAAAAAAAGCTCTTCGGAGGTTGCTTTTGTTGCCAGCTATGCCATGGGATTCATAATCTATTTTTTTGTATTCATGTATGGCGGGATGGTCATGCGAAGTGTGATGGAGGAAAAAAAGAACCGGATTGTGGAAGTTATCATCTCTTCGGTAAAGCCTTTTCAGCTGATGGCGGGAAAAATAATCGGCACTGCTCTTGTCGGGCTCACCCAGGTGGCTATTTGGGTAATTATAGGCATCATTGCAATTGGAGTAGCCCAGAACTTTTTCACCCCTGAATCAGCCGGGCAGGTGAGTCAGAGCCTGATGGAAAGCCAGCCGATAGGCGCCGGTATTCCCGGGATGGCTGAACAGAATCAGGTGGTTGAAATTTTGGAATTGGTTGGAAATCTGAATATCCCGCTGATTCTCTTTTCCTTTATTTTCTACTTTTTAGCCGGTTATCTAATGTACAGCTCGCTATTAGGAGCAGTTGGCGCCTCAGTCGATAATGAGGAAGATTCGCAACAACTGGTTTTCCCGATTACTTTTCCGATGATTCTTTCCATAATGCTTCTGTTTCCAGTTGCAAGAAATCCCGAAGGCACCCTTGCCTTCTGGGGATCGGTAATTCCGTTCACTTCGCCCATTATTATGATGGTGCGTATCCCCTATGGGTTACCCGTATGGGAGCTGCTGCTATCAATGTTTCTGCTTGTTGGGGCAACAATTGGTGCAATTTGGATAGCAGCTAAAATTTACAAAACCGGGCTGCTGATGTATGGAAAAAAGGTAAATTTAAAAGAACTGATAAAATGGCTGCGGTATAAGCATTAATTTATTCTTAATTCAAAACAGGTGTTTTTATCTGTTTTTAATAAAATTTAATTACATTGCGCCGAATGAAAAATATGACATGCCATATCACTGTTTGTTGTCGGGTTAAAGAGCCCGGTGAAGGTATGTTTTGATATTTCCGTTGTAAATAATTTTAAAAACATAAATGAAGCTTTCCCGGGGAACCTGGAAAGCTTTTTTTAATCATTTTAAATCAACAAATATGAAAGCACAAAACATTTTGGAAACAATTGGAAACACTCCCCACGTCCGGATAAACCGTCTTTATCCTTCCGATTATGAAGTGTGGGTTAAAGTGGAAAAAACAAATCCGGGAGGCAGCATCAAAGACCGCATTGCTCTTTCCATGGTTGAAGACGCAGAAGAAAAGGGGATTCTGAAACCCGGTTCGGTCATCATTGAACCCACATCCGGGAATACGGGTATTGGTCTGGCACTTGTTGCAGCAGTGAAAGGCTACAGGCTCATTTTAACCATGCCCGAGTCGCTGAGTATTGAGAGAAGAAGAGTTGTGAATGCTTTGGGCGCAGAGCTGGTACTCACTCCAAAAGAGGAGGGAATGAAAGGGTCAATCGCAAAAGCTGAGGAGCTGGCAGCAAAAATTGAAAACTCATGGATTCCTTTTCAATTCTCTAACCCTGCCAATATTGATGCACACCGTAAAAATACTGCACAGGAAATTATTAATGATTTTCCCGAGGGGCTGGATTATATAATAACCGGCGTTGGCACCGGCGGGCACATCAGCGGTGTTGCCGAAGTGCTGAAAAAAAAGTTTCCCAAAATTAAAGTTTTTGCTGTTGAACCTTCCGACAGTCCGGTAATCAGCGGAGGAGAGCCAGGGCCACATAAAATTCAAGGTATTGGCGCAGGGTTCATTCCCGATAACCTGAAGACAGAACTTCTCGACGGAACAATTCCGGTAGGCTATGATGAGGCAATTGAATATGCACATAAAGTAGCAAAACTTGAAGGACTGTTCGTGGGAATTTCATCGGGCGCATCCTTTGCTGCTGTAGCCAAAAAAATTAAGGAGCTGCCATCCGGCACACGTATCCTCACTTTCATATATGACCACGGAGAAAGATATTTGTCAGTTGAAGGATTATACTGACAAGCATAAATATTTAGCAACAAAAAAGAGGGATCAGATGACTGGTCCCTCTTTTTTGCTTTAACCATTTCCCTTATGCCTGAGCTGTTGGTCCGCCAAAACTCATTGGCGGCATCCCCTGGTGGGGAACCGGCTTCACATTTTTGATAGTTCCGTGAGCGGCTTCAAACTTTTGAATGTTATCCTGCAAAGCAAACAACAGCCTTTTGGCGTGTTCGGGGGTAAGAATCACCCGCGACTTCACATTTGCCTTTGAAATTCCCGGCATTATGCGTACAAAATCAATAACAAACTCTGAGCTGGAGTGAGTAATCACTGCAAGATTTGAATATATGCCCTGTGCAACTTCCTCGCTTAGCTCAATATTTAACTGCTGTGGGCTTTGCTTTTTTTCGTTCATTTTACTTTATTTTCTTGTGCTTATCAATCTGTCGTATTCCTCTTTCGAGCCAACTATCAGATTTTTATATTCCTTTAATCCGGTACCTGCCGGAATCAGGTGTCCGCAAATCACGTTTTCCTTCAATCCGTCGAGATAATCGGTTTTCCCGTTAATGGCTGCTTCATTAAGTACTTTTGTTGTTTCCTGGAATGATGCTGCCGAAAGCCAGCTCTTTGTCTGAAGAGCTGCCCGTGTAATCCCCTGAAGAACCTGACTCGAAGTTGCCGGTATGGCATCTCTCGATTCAACCAGCTTTTTATCCTTACGCCTCAACTGCGAGTTTTCATCTCTCAACCTGCGGGCAGAAATAATTTGTCCTGGCTTCAGACCTTCAGAATCACCGGGTTCAACAACTACCTTCTTGTTCCATATCCAGTCGTTTTCAGACAGGAATTCATTCTTGTCAACAATCTGTCTTTCAAGAAAACGGGTATCACCCGGGTCATCAATTTCCACTTTGCGCATCATCTGACGGATGATTACCTCAAAATGTTTGTCGTTGATCTTCACACCCTGCATCCGGTAAACATCCTGTACTTCATTCAAAATATATTCCTGAACGGCAGTTGGCCCCTTAATAGCCAGAATATCAGCAGGGGTGGTCGCTCCATCGGAAAGGGAAATTCCTGCCCTGATGTAATCGTTCTCCTGCACCAGTATCTGCCTTGAAAGGGGAACAAGATATTTTTTCACTTCCCCTGTTCTTGAAGTGATAATGATTTCCCGGTTACCCCGTTTTATTTTACCGAAAGAAACTTCACCGTCAATCTCTGAAACTACAGCCGGGTTGGATGGATTCCTCGCTTCAAACAATTCGGTAACCCGCGGCAATCCGCCGGTAATATCACCCGCTTTCCCTGAAGTTCTGGGGATTTTAACCAAAATCATTCCCGCTTTAACCTTCTGGTTGTCTGAGACAGCAACATGGCCGCCCACCGGCAGGTTATAGGAACGAATCATATTGCTTCCCTTATCCATAATCTTAAGGGTCGGGTTCTTGGTTTTATCCCTGGTTTCGATGATTACCTTCTCGCTGTATCCGGTCTGGTCGTCCGACTCCTCACGATAGGTTACGCCTTCAACCATATCTTCAAACTCAGTTGCACCATCGAATTCAGTTATAATAACACCGTTAAACGGGTCCCATTCGCAAATGCGTTTCCCTTTTCGTACCTCCTCACCGTTTTTGACATACAATCTGGAGCCGTATGGGATAGGGTGAGACGAAAGTGGTATTTTGGTATTTTTATCGATGATTCTCAGTTCTGCCAACCGGCTCACAACAATGTCCACCGGCAGCGCATCATTATCACCCTTAAATTCAACCGCGCGAAGTTCGTCAATCTCCACAAAGCCGTCGTAGCGGGCTTCAACAGAATATTCAGCAGAAATATTTCCTGCAATACCCCCAACATGGAAAGTACGAAGCGTCAGCTGAGTACCCGGTTCACCAATAGACTGTGCCGCTATCACACCCACAGCTTCACCCTTTTGCACAATATGACCGGAGGCAAGGTTGCGTCCATAACATTTGGCACAAACTCCGATTTTTGACTCGCATGTGAGAACCGAACGGATTTCAACCCTCTCAATGGGTGAGTCTTCAATTTGTTTCGCAATATCTTCACTAATTAAATCACCTGATTTAATGATCATATTACCGCTCAGCGGGTGGAAAATATCGTGAACCGAAGTACGCCCCACAATCCTCTCATAAAGCGAAGCTACAATCTCTTCATTGTTCTTAATGTCGGTTGCTACAAGTCCGCGCAATGTACCACAGTCATCCTCAGAGACAATAACATCCTGAGAAACGTCAACTAGCCTTCGGGTGAGATACCCGGCATCGGCAGTTTTCAGGGCGGTGTCAGCCAAGCCTTTACGTGCTCCGTGAGTAGAGATAAAATACTCCAGAACAGAAAGTCCTTCCTTAAAATTAGCCAGAATGGGGTTCTCAATAATCTGAGAACTGGTTGAACCGGATTTCTGTGGTTTCGCCATCAATCCCCTCATTCCGCACAACTGGCGAATCTGCTCCTTAGACCCCCTTGCGCCCGAGTCAAGCATCATATAAATTGAATTGAACCCCTGTTTGTCGGAACTGATGGTTTTCATCACCGAGTGGGTCAATTTTGAATTGGCATGAGTCCAAATGTCAATAACCTGATTATAACGTTCATTGTTGGTGATGAAGCCCATGTTGTAGTTTGCAATAACTTCATCCACTTCTTCATAACCATTGTCCACAATCGTTCCTTTATCTTCGGGAACAACAACGTCGTCAACATTAAAGGATAAACCGCCGCGGTATGCCATATAGAATCCCAGGTCTTTAATAGCATCAAGGAAAGCAACCGTTTGGGCATTTCCACATTTCTTGAAAATATCTGAAATGATAGTACGCAACGACCTTTTAGTAAGCAGCTCATTGATATAACCTGCCTGACGGGGAACGTACTCGTTAAATAATATGCGCCCAACAGTAGTTTCAATAATATGGTTAAAATAATCACCGTTTTCATCTGCATCTTCCACCTTCACTTTAATGGTGGAGTGCATCCCGACAATTTTTTCGTTGTAGGCAATAATAACCTCTTCGGGTGAATAAAAAGTCATCCCCTCACCTTTGGAACCTTCTCTGGGTTTGGTCATGTAATACAAGCCAAGCACCATATCCTGGGATGGAACCTGTATGGGTGCACCATTTGCAGGATTCAACAGGTTGTGCGACGAGAGCATCAGCAGCTGAGCTTCCAGAATGGCAGCATTTCCCAACGGCAGATGGACAGCCATCTGGTCACCGTCAAAGTCGGCATTAAATCCTGTACAAACCAGGGGATGCAGCTGAATTGCCTTACCTTCAATCATCACCGGCTGAAAAGCCTGAATTGACAATCTGTGCAGTGTGGGTGCACGGTTAAGGAGCACTGGATGCCCCTTCATTACATTCTCAAGAATTTCCCAGACTACCGCATCCTTACGGTCAACAATTTTTTTAGCAGATTTCACCGTCTTTACAATTCCTCTTTCAATCAGCTTTCTGATAATAAATGGTTTGTAGAGCTCGGATGCCATATCTTTCGGAAGACCGCACTCATGGATTTTCAATTTGGGTCCCACAACAATAACTGAGCGTGCCGAATAATCCACACGTTTCCCCAAAAGATTCTGACGGAAACGTCCCTGTTTTCCTTTTATACTGTCGGACAGGGATTTAAGTGGGCGGTTGCTTGCTGTCTTAACGGCACTGGATTTTCTTGAATTATCAAAAAGCGAATCGACTGCTTCTTGAAGCATTCTTTTTTCGTTGCGTAAAATCACTTCGGGTGCTTTTATCTCAATCAGCCGCTTCAGCCTGTTGTTGCGAATGATTACCCTGCGGTAAAGATCGTTCAGATCGGAAGTTGCAAAACGTCCTCCGTCGAGGGGAACAAGCGGCCTCAAATCCGGTGGAATGACCGGAACAACCTTGACAATCATCCACTCGGGACGGTTAAGATTTTTGCTTGCCCGAAATGCCTCAACAACCTGCAGGCGCTTCAACGCCTCGCTCTTCCGCTGTTGTGATGTCTCTGTATTTGCTTTATGCCTGAGCGTAAATGACAAATCATCCAGGTCGAGCCTGCTTAAGATTTCATACAGTGCCTCAGCTCCCATTTTTGCAATAAACTTATTGGGGTCTGTGTCGTCAAGATACTGGTTTTCCTTAGGCAGCGATTCCAAAATATCAAGATATTCCTCTTCAGTAAGGAAGTTCATTTCCTTGACTCCATCGACAGCTTTCACTCCCGGGTTGACTACCACGTAACGTTCGTAGTAAATAATTGAATCCAGTTTTTTGGTGGGAAGACCTAACAGATAACCAATTTTGTTTGGCAGCGACCGGAAATACCAGATGTGTGCAACCGGCACCACCAGTCCAATATGTCCCATTCGCTCACGGCGAACTTTTTTCTCGGTTACCTCAACCCCACAGCGGTCACAAACTATACCCTTATAGCGGATTCGCTTGTATTTTCCGCAATGACATTCGTAATCCTTCACCGGACCAAAAATTCGCTCACAAAATAAGCCGTCACGTTCCGGTTTATATGTTCTGTAGTTTATTGTTTCGGGTTTTACAACTTCACCGTATGATCTTTCCAATATCTCCTCGGGAGAAGAAAGACTGATTGAAATTTTTGAAAAACCTCCTTTTGCTTTATTTTCTTTTCTGAATGCCATAATTCCTATTAAATAATATTTATCAGAACCCTCATCACGGATGCAAATTACTCCATCTTGATGCTGAGACCTAAGCCTCTGAGTTCATGTAACAACACATTAAGCGATTCCGGAATTCCGGGTTGCGGCATAGGCTCGCCCTTAACAATCGCTTCATACGCCTTAGCGCGTCCTATCACGTCATCTGACTTCACGGTGAGTATTTCCTGCAGGATGTGTGAAGCGCCAAATGCTTCAAGCGCCCAGACTTCCATCTCTCCGAATCGCTGACCGCCAAACTGAGCTTTACCGCCCAGTGGCTGCTGCGTGATAAGTGAATAGGGCCCAATAGAACGGGCATGCAATTTATCCTCAACCATGTGCCCTAATTTCATCATATAAATCACCCCGACAGTAGCCTGCTGGTCGAAAGGATCTCCTGTTTCACCATCGTAGAGAACCGTTTTTCCGAAACGGGGTAATCCGGCTTTATCTGTATATTCTTCGATATCCTCCAGCTCGGCACCATCAAAAATTGGTGATGCAAAGCGCACGCCCAGCTCTTTTCCTGCCCAGCCCAAAACGGTTTCATAAATCTGCCCCAGGTTCATCCTTGAGGGCACACCAAGCGGATTGAGAACAATATCAACCGGTGTTCCGTCAGCAAGAAAAGGCATATCTTCCTGCCTGACCACACGCGATACAATACCTTTGTTCCCGTGCCTCCCTGCCATTTTATCGCCAATCTGAAGCTTACGCTTTTTAGCTATGAAAATTTTTGCAAGCTGAATAATTCCAGCAGGCAACTCATCGCCAATTGTGGCATTATAACGTTCACGCTTAGAAAAAGCCTCAGCTTCCCTGTACTTCATGATGTAATTATTAATTACCCTGAAGACCAGTTCGTTTTTCTCCTTATCAGTGGTCCACTTATATGGATTTACCGTCAGATAATCGATCTCCTGCAGTTGTTTTAATGTGAATTTTAATCCTTTGGCAATAACTTCGGCACCAAAGTAGTCCTTCACTCCCTGAGACGTTTTTCCGCCTACAAGTACAAACAGTTTATCTTCGAGCTTAGCCTGCAATTGGGCAATTTCATGGTCAAAATTCTCGTCAATTTTATCGAGTAATGATTTGGTGGTCACCGTGCCTTTTCTCTCTCTAATAACCCTTGAGAAGAGTTTTTTATCAATCACAATCCCCGACAATGATGGGGAAGCTTTCAGTGAGGCATCTTTAACATCGCCCGCTTTATCTCCAAAAATTGCACGCAGAAGTTTCTCTTCCGGTGAAGGGTCCGATTCACCTTTGGGAGTAATTTTACCAATGAGAATATCTCCCGGTTTTACATCGGCACCAACCCGGATAAGTCCGTTCTCATCAAGGTCTTTGGTAGCCTCTTCGCTGACGTTGGGAATATCAGAAGTAAACTCTTCAAGTCCGCGTTTGGTGTCGCGCACTTCAAGACTGTACTCATCAACGTGAACAGAGGTAAAGACATCTTCGCGAACGATTCTTTCTGAAATTACAATTGCATCTTCATAATTGAATCCCTGCCATGGCATAAATGCAACCATCAGGTTTTGTCCCAATGCCAGTTCACCGTTTTCGGTGGCGTAACCACTCGTCAGGATATCTCCTTTTGAAATTTTCTCACCTTTCTGCACAGTGGGCTTCAAATCGAGAATAGTCCCCTGGTTTGTTTTGGCAAATTTCGGCAGGTTATAAGTAACAACATCCGGATCAAAACTCACAAACCGGTCATCATCGGTTACGTCATACCTGACAATTATCTGATTTGCATCAACATATTTAACCACTCCCTCACCTTCTGCCTGAATAAGTATTCGGGAATCGACAGCAGATCTGCCCTCAAGACCTGTTCCCACAATAGGAGCCTCGGGGCGCAGCAGTGGAACTGCCTGACGCATCATGTTGGCACCCATAAGTGCGCGGTTGGCATCGTCGTGTTCCAGAAAAGGAATAAGCGAAGCAGCTACCGATGCAATCTGGTTGGGGCCCACGTCCATTAAATCCACATCGCTCTTGTCGCTGAGCGGATAATCGCCATCATGCCTGGATTTTACCTTAGAGGTAATAAAATATCCATCGGAATCAATAATAGCATTAGCCTGTGCAATAACTTTATCTTCTTCTTCTTCAGCAGTTAAATAGATTGACCCCTCATCAGAAAGATCAACTTTCCCATTGACAACTTTCCGGTAGGGCGTTGCAATGAAGCCAAGCTCATTGATTTTTGCAAACACGCAGAGGGAAGAGATCAACCCGATGTTTGGTCCTTCGGGTGTTTCAATGGGGCATAATCTGCCATAGTGGGTATAATGCACGTCGCGCACTTCAAATCCGGCTCTTTCGCGTGACAAACCACCCGGTCCGAGCGCCGACATCCGGCGCTTGTGAGTCATCTCTGCCAGTGGATTGGTTTGATCCATGAACTGGGAAAGTGCATTGGTGCCGAAAAAGGAGTTGATAACCGAAGATAAGGTTTTTGAATTAATAAGATCAATGGGTACAAATACTTCATTGTCCCTAACATTCATCCTTTCGCGAATTGTCCGTGCCATGCGGGCAAGTCCAATTCCAAACTGAGTAAACATCTGCTCGCCTACTGTTCGGACACGACGGTTACTCAAATGGTCAATATCATCCACATAGGTTTTGGAATTCATCAAATGGATGAGGTAACGAATAATTTCAATAATATCTTCTTTGGTGAGTACGCGCACATCTGTACTCACTTCCAGATTAAGCTTTTTATTTATACGGTAGCGCCCCACGTCGCCAAGGTCGTAGCGTTTATCAGAGAAAAACAACTTTTCTATAACATCGCGCGCAGTGGCTTCATCCGGCGGTTCTGCATTGCGCAACTGCCGGTAAATATGCAAAACTGCCTCTTTTTCCGAGTTACACGGGTCTTTCTGAAGCGTGTTGTAGATAATTGCATAGTCTAAATGCCGCTGATCGTCCTTATGAATCAGAATAGTCTTTACACCTGACTCAATAATTTCGTCAATGTGCTTTTCATCAAGAACAGTTTCGCGGTCGATAACCACTTCGTTACGCTCAATGGAAACCACCTCACCAGTATCCTCATCCACAAAATCCTCAACCCATGATTTCAAAACACGGGCAGCAAGCTTGCGTCCGATCACTTTTTTCAGGCTTGTCTTGGTAGCTCTAATTTCATCGGCAAGATCAAATATTTCAAGGATTTCCTTGTCGCTCTCATAACCGATTGCTCTCAAAAGCGTCGTTACGGGTAATTTCTTTTTCCGGTCAATGTATGCAAACATGACACTGTTTATGTCGGTAGTAAATTCAATCCATGAGCCTCTAAAAGGAATAACACGGGAGGAATATAACTTTGTGCCGTTGGCATGTATGCTCTGCCCAAAGAATACGCCGGGCGACCTGTGCAGCTGCGAAACGATTACACGTTCAGCACCGTTGATAACAAAAGTTCCTCTTTCAGTCATATATGGAACTGCTCCCAAATAGACATCCTGAATCACGGTATCAAAATCTTCATGCTCAGGATCTGTGCAATAGAGTTTTAACTTCGCTTTTAACGATATGCTGTAGGTCAGCCCCCGCTCAATGCATTCCTCAATGCGATAGCGCGGAGGATCTATCTGATAATCAAGAAATTCCAAAACAAAATTGTTCCGGGTATCGGTTATCGGAAAATTCTCTTCAAATACGCGCCATAATCCTTCTTCCTTGCGTTTTTCAGGGGTTGAATTAAGCTGAAAAAAATCTCTAAATGATTTTATTTGTACTTCTAAAAAGTCAGGGTAATCAAACCTGGTTTCCGTTGAGGAAAAACTTATCCTCTCTATTTTTATACTATTTAACATGTATTTATACAAGTTAATAAAATTAAATGAAATATAAATACACAAAAAGGTTTAGAACCCTGCAAACAGGATTCTAAACCATATAACCCCTATGGGTTCTATTGTGATTATTTAACTTCAACTTCTGCTCCTGCTTCTTCCAGTTGATTCTTAAGCGCTTCGGCTTCATCTTTGGAAATTTTTTCTCTAATTGCTTTAGGAGCTTCATCAACCAGAGTTTTGGATTCCTTCAACCCAAGTCCGGTTAATTCTTTAACGAGTTTAACAACTGCCAGTTTAGACTGTCCGGCTGCTTTTAGAATAACGTCAAATTCTGTTTGTTCTGCAACTGCATCTGCTTCGCCACCGCCAGCACCGGCTGCTGCTACTGCTACTGCAGCTGCTGCAGGTTCAATGCCGTATTCGTCTTTTAAAATACCAGCTAATTCGTTAACCTCTTTAACAGTTAAATTTACCATCTCTTCTGCAAGCTGTTTTAAATCTGCCATCTCTATTTGTTTTTATTAAAAATTTCTAAAAAATTATTCTCTCTCTTTCAGTGTTTCAAGCACACCGTGAATAGTATTGCCCCCTGACTGCAACTGTGAAAGCACTGTTTGCATTGGTGACTGTAACAGGGCAACAACATCAGCAATAAGTTCATTTTTCGATTTCACTGCGATGAGTGCATCGAGCTGGTCTTCACCCACATAAACTGATTCTTCAACATAAGCAGCCTTCAAAACGGGCCTTTTATATTTTTTACTGAAATTTTTAATCAATTTTGCAGGCACATTCCCATTTTCAGTGAACATGACCGATGTATTCCCTTTGAGCACAGCGTATAGCTCTTCAGCATTCTTTCCTGAATTCTCCAGCGCTTTACGCAGAAAGGTGTTTTTCGCAACAACCAGTTTTATCTCCTGTTGAAAGCATAATCTCCTCAGCTCACTGGTAACGGCAGCGTTTAAACCACTAATGTCAGTCAGGTAAAAATGGTTGTACGAATCGATCTGTTCCTTTAAATGATTAATAATAATCTCTTTCTCTGTACTTTTCATTTCTACTTTTTTTAGTCAGCAACTGACTTTGGTTCAACCTTGATACCAGGGCTCATGGTACTTGAGAGGTATATACTCTTGATATAAGTGCCTTTTGTGGCTGTTGGTTTCAATTTGATAATGGTCTGTATAAACTCAACGGCATTTTCTTTAATCTTTTCCGCCGGAAAAGATACCTTCCCGATTGATGTATGTACAATTCCAAATTTATCTACTTTAAAATCAATTTTCCCCTGTTTTACTTCGCTCACTGCCTTTCCCACATCCATGGTCACAGTTCCGCTCTTGGGATTTGGCATTAAACCGCGCGGTCCTAAAATTCGCCCGAGTTGTCCCACTTTCCCCATAACCGGGGGCATAGTAATGACAACATCAACATCGGTCCAGCCTCCTTTGATTTTATCGATATACTCATCCAAACCAACATAGTCCGCACCGGCTTCTTTGGCTTCATCCTCCTTGTCGGGTGTTACCAAAGCCAGCACACGAACCTCTTTTCCAGTCCCATGGGGTAAAGAAACTACGCCTCTAACCATTTGGTTGGCTTTTCTTGGGTCAACTCCAAGTCTCACATCAATGTCAACGGAAGCATCAAATTTAGTAAAGGTAATCTCCTTCACCAATTCTGTCGCCTCGTCGATGGTGTAAAGTTTTCCTTTTTCGAGTTTCTCAAGAGAAGCTTTTTTATTTTTCGTAATTCTGCCCATCTTTAAAAGTATTTATTTGTTATTTGAATGGTGATGTGCCTCTGATGACAATCCCCATACTTCTGGCAGTCCCAGCCACTATTTTCATTGCCGAATCGACCGTAAAGCAATTCAGGTCAGACATTTTCCCCTCGGCAATTTGTTTTACCTGATCCCAGGTAACCGAGCCTACTCTGCTGACATGAGGTTCTGCAGAACCTTTTTTTACTTTTGCCAACTCCAGCAACTGAACAGCTACGGGAGGTTGTTTTATAATAAAGTCAAACGACTTGTCGCTGTAAACAGTAATAACTACCGGAATTAATTTCCCGGCCTGGTCTTGCGTCCTGCCGTTAAACTGCTTACAAAACTGCATTATATTAACCCCCTTGGCACCTAATGCTGGTCCCACCGGTGGCGACGGATTAGCCGCACCACCCCTAATCTGTAATTTAATTAATCCAGCAATTTCTTTCGCCATAATAAAATAATAAAGCGTTACTATTCCTTTTCAACTTGCAAAAAGCTAAGTTCTAAAGGCGTTTTACGTCCAAAAATCCTTACCATCACTTGCAGCTTCTTCTTCTCCTCATTGATTGCCTCAATGGTTCCGTTAAAGCCACTGAATGGTCCGTCGATAACTTTTACGGTTTCTCCAACCACAAACGGAATAGTCAGCTCCTCACCGGCTTCAGCAAGTTCATCAACTCTTCCCAAAATCCTGTTCACTTCACTTTGCCTCATGGGTACGGGATCTCCACCTTTGGTGTCGCCAAGAAATCCGATAACATTGGGTACACTCTTGATAATGTGCACCACCTCGCCTGCCAATGTGGCTTCAATGAGAACATATCCGGGGAAAAAGTTGCGCTCTTTACTGATTTTTTTACCGTTTCGAATCTGATAAACTTTTTCTGTGGGTATCAAAACCTGCTCAACAAAACCTTTCAGATCTCCATTTGCGATTTCATTTTCGATATATTCTTTGACTTTTTTCTCTTTACCTCCAATAGCCCGAAGAACATACCACCTTTTTGTTTTGTCGCTCATTTTATGACCTCAAGATTTTAATTAATAAAATAACTCATAAATAAAACTCATTATATTCCTGAATCCCAGGTCTATAACGAAAATTAAGAGTGATATAATTAAGGAAGCAACCATCACAACCATTGCACTGCTTTGCAGCTCTTTCCAGGTAGGCCATGTAACTTTATGAACCAGTTCATCGTAGGCCTCCTGTAAATATATTTTAAATTTCATTTTAACTTTTGGCTATTTAGTACGGAAGGTAAGGGTCGAACTTACTTGTAAATAACCCCCAGCCGGGTATCTTCCGTAAATTGTCCCGGAGCAATTGCCCCGGGACTATATCTTAATCAGTTTCCTAAACTTGATTATTTAAGAATTTCGGTTACCTGACCTGCACCAACAGTTCTTCCGCCTTCACGGATTGCGAAGCGCAAGCCCACGTTGAGTGCTACCGGATAAATCAGATCCACTTCAATGGTTACGTTATCACCCGGCATTACCATTTCACGTCCTTCCGGAAGATTGATTTCACCGGTTACGTCAAGTGTGCGCAGATAAAACTGCGGACGATATTTATTATGGAACGGGGTGTGACGTCCACCTTCTTCTTTTTTCAGGATATACACCTCAGCTTTAAATTTGGTGTGCGGAGTGATTGACCCGGGTTTTGCAAGAATCTGACCACGTTTGATCTCTTTCTTGTCAACACCACGAAGCAACAAACCGACATTATCCCCGGCTCGCCCCTCGTTCAAAATCTTACGGAACATTTCAACTCCGGTACAAACTGTTTTGCGCCCCTCTGCGCCTAAGCCAATAAGCTGCAACTCATCGCCGGTGTGTACAATTCCGGTTTCAATACGACCGGTAGCAACAGTACCGCGTCCTGTAATTGAGAACACGTCTTCTACCGGCATCAGGAATGGCTTGTCAACTTCGCGTGGCGGAACGGGAATCCATGTATCCACTGCATCCATCAGCTCCATTACTTTTTCTTCCCACTCCGGCTCACCATTCAGTGCACCCAAAGCTGAACCTCTGATAACGGGAGTATTGTCGCCGTCAAATTCATAGAAATCCAGTAATTCACGAATTTCCATCTCAACAAGCTCCAGCATCTCCTCATCATCAACCATGTCCACCTTGTTCATGAAAACGACAAGCTTCGGAACGTTCACTTGACGTGCCAGAAGGATGTGTTCGCGAGTCTGCGGCATAGGACCGTCAGTTGCGGCTACAACGATAATGGCACCGTCCATCTGGGCAGCACCGGTTACCATGTTCTTAACATAGTCGGCGTGACCGGGACAGTCAACGTGAGCATAGTGGCGTTTTTCTGTCTGATACTCAACGTGCGATGTATTAATTGTAATACCCCTCTCTTTTTCTTCAGGAGCATTATCAATTGCATCAAATGACTTGATCTCTGAAAGGCCTCTTTTGGCCAGTACGGTAGTAATTGCAGCAGTCAGGGTAGTTTTGCCATGGTCAACGTGACCAATCGTACCAACATTCACATGGTCCTTGTCCCTAACGAATTGTTGTTTTGCCATAACATCAAATTTTTAATTATTATCTAAATTCATTGAGCCGAAGATGAGAATTGAACTCATGACCTCATCCTTACCAAGGATGCGCTCTGCCCCTGAGCTACTCCGGCCTTCTTTTAAAAAAGGAAACAGGAGTTAAGAGCTGTGGTCTAAACCCCGGTCCTGTATATGAGCGGGAGACGGGACTCAAACCCGCGACCCTTAGCTTGGAAGGCTAATGCTCTATCGACTGAGCTACTCCCGCAAAATGCGGCGCAAATTTACAAAATTTTATCAGAAACACGAGCAAACAAATGCTTTTCTGAACCACAGCATTCAAATTGTTAACAAAGCTGTTGAAAAACCAGCATTTCAATTGAAACTGTCTTAAATTCAGATATTTCTGAAACGTCCCTTTTAAAAGGGAGTGCAAATGTAAAATATTATTTTAAAAACCTGAAATAAAATGTAAAAATTAAATTTTATTTACTTTTAAGTTTCTCCTTGAATTTGCCTAACTGCTTGCGGATGGCATCCAAAGCCAAATCAACTGCTTCCTCAAATGTGTCTGCCTTCTTCTTCGCAAACAGATAACCGTTGACAGGCACTGAAACCTTGATTTCTGCAACTTTATTGTTGGCAGTTTCGGGTTTTAATACTTTTAATGTTACCTCAGCGTTAATGATACCGTCAAAAAAGGTATCCAGCTTATTTATCTTTTTGTTAACAAAATCTACCA
>JACDJC010001804.1_pt1 | contig 18252 bp, 15 predicted proteins | sample 7454191 | NCBI WGS metagenome assembly JACDJC01 (sample SAMN14253291, study PRJNA609438) | sludge metagenome | isolation source: sludge after 25d culture with pyrite and EDTA | collected 2018-12-20 | reverse complement strand
GAACCCGGCGCAGTACGCGCGGGCGTTGACCTCCCGGCCCCCGAAATCGAGCACGTCGGCCCCGCCGCTGATTTCCTCGTACACCGTCTTTGCCGCGTCCAGCGCCTCGCGGCTCTGGTCCACGTAGGACGCCTGCACGGTGGCGCCGATGGTGAGCGTGCCGGCGTCCGGGGTCTCCTGCTGCGCGATCATGCGGAAGAGCGTCGTCTTGCCGGCGCCGTTCGGGCCGATGACACCGACGATGCCGCCGCGCGGCAGCGAGAAGTCCAGGTTCTCGAAGAGCAGCCGGTCGCCGTAGCCCTTGGCGAGGCCCTTGGCGATCACCACCTCGTCGCCGAGACGCGGCGGGCGCGGGATGAGGATTTCGGCCGTTCCCTCGCGGACCCGGTCGCCCTCGGCGAGCATCTCCTCGTAGCGGGCCACGCGCGCCTTGCTCTTCGCCTGGCGCGCCCGGGGCGACATGCGCACCCACTCGAGTTCGCGCTGCAGCGTGCGCTGGCGGGCGGAGGCCTGCTTCTCCTCGTTGGCCAGCCGCGCCTGCTTCTGCTCGAGCCACGACGAGTAGTTGCCCTTCCACGGAATGCCCTGTCCGCGGTCGAGCTCGAGGATCCACCCGGCCACGTTGTCCAGGAAGTAGCGGTCGTGGGTCACGGCCACGACGGTGCCCGGGAATTCCGCCAGGTGCCGCTCCAGCCACGCCACCGACTCGGCGTCGAGGTGGTTGGTCGGCTCGTCGAGGAGGAGGAGGTCGGGCTGCTCGAGCAGCACCCGGCAGAGCGCCACGCGGCGCTTCTCGCCGCCGGACAGCGTGGCGACGGAGGCGTCGCCGGGCGGGAGCCGCAGGGCGTCCATGGCGATGTCGATGGTCCGGTCGAGATCCCAGAGGTTGAGCGTCTCGATCCGCTCCTGGAGCGCGCCCTGGCGCTCGAGGAGGGCGTTCATCTCGTCGTCAGTCATCGGCTCGGCGAAGCGCGCCGAGACGGCCTCAAATTCCGTGAGGAGGGCCCGTTGGGCCTGCACCGCCTCCTCCACGTTGCCGCGGACGTCCTTGGCGGGGTCGAGGACCGGTTCCTGCGGGAGGAAGCCGATGCGGGTGCCCTCGGCGGGCCGCGCCTCGCCGATGAAGTCCTGGTCCACGCCCGCCATGATGCGGAGCAGCGTGCTCTTGCCGGCGCCGTTCGAGCCCAGGACGCCGATCTTCGCGCCGGGAAAGAACGAGAGGTAGATGCCCTTCAGGATCTCCCGCTTCGGCGGGACGACCTTGCCGAGGTTGACCATTGTGTAGATGTACTGTGGGTTCGCCATGGGGCGGGAGTATAGCGGGCGCCCGAGGGGGCTGGAAGGGGGAGGAAACCGAAAGGGCACGCCAGCGGGCGTGCCCTTCGTCCGGTCCCTGCGGGGTCTCGGGAACTACGAAAGGTGCTTGCTGACGAGCTTGGTCATCTCGAACATGTTGACCTTGCCGCGCCCACCGAACACCACCTTCAGGTTGGCGTCGGCGTTGATGTTCCGCTTTTCCTTGGCGTCCTGGAGCTTGTTCCTCTTGATGTAGGCCCAGAGGCGCTTGGTGACTTCGGTGCGCGGATACGGGCCGGCGCCGATGACCGCCGCGAGGGACCCCGAGATCTTCATCGGCTTCATGAACGCCGCCGAGGGCTTGCGCTTGGAGGCGGTCTTCTTCTTGGGGGCCTTCTTCGCGGCCTTCTTGACGGTCTTCTTCTTGGCGGTCTTCTTGACGGCCTTCTTCGCTGCCTTCTTCTTGGCTGCCATCGCAAGTCTCCGTTCGAGGGTGAACTCAACGTGTGCCGCAGGGGGCACCGCAGGACTGCGAACCCAATGTAGCAACTTTTCCCTCTGGCAACAATAGGATTCGGGCCGTTTTCCCTCTAGGATCGGTGGCGGTGGGCCCACCCCGCCGCCGCCCCGCTCCATTGACCGCGCGGGCCCCGCCCCCCATGATGGGGCTCGAGCGTGGTCGCTCCCGGTGGACGTCTTCGGAAATGCCTGCATGGGGCGGTGGCCTCCGCCCGGGAGAATTCCGCCATGCGCCGCCTCACCGTCGTGCTCGCCGCGTGTCTCGGCGCGCTCGCGATCCTGCCCACCCCCACCCGCGCGCAGTCCTACGTGGCCCTCGGAGCAGGCGCCCAGTTCCCCGCGGGGGAGTACGCTGGCTACCTCGACCCCGGATGGATCGTGTCGGGCCGGATCGGATTTCCGGTGGGGTCGAAGGGGCTGTCGCTCGGGGTCGAGGGCTTCTTCGGGCGGAACAACTACGAGCGGAACTCCAACAGCGGCGAAGGACTGGGGGGCGCGCTGTTGTTCGCAGCCTTCCGGTTCGGGGATCGTGCCAGAATGGGGCCCTACCTGTTCGGAGGGCTCGGCGGCGGGGGGCAGGGAATCGGTGAGCTTCTCGTCAGCTGGTTTCCTGCCATTTCCCTCGGTGCCGGCATCGAAGGCCCCACGTCGAAGCTCGGGCTGTTCGGCGAGGCTCGCTACACCGCGAACCCCGACTTTTCGTTTCTTGAAGTGGTCGCCGGCCTGGAGATTCCCCTGGGCCACAGCGAGTAGACGGCCGCGACGCCGATGGCCTCCGGCGGGAGCGCGCCGAGGTCCATCGAGTTCGGGCCTCCCACGCGGCGTGGGTGGTGATACATTTCCACTGCAGTTGCGGCGGCCACAGTGCGTGGTCGCTCCCGCGAAATGCGGTCGGCTGAGTCCCATTTGCCCCACTCCCCATCTACCCCGGAAGACTCGACATGCGCATCGGAGTCCCTGCGGAATCACGCCCCCACGAACGGCGGGTCGCGCTCGTCCCCGACGGCGTCGCCAAGCTGAAGAAGGCGGGCTGCGATGTGGTCGTGCAGCGCGGCGCCGGCGCCAATGCGTACCTGCCCGACGCTGACTTCGAGGCGGCGGGCGCCACCATCGTCGGGAGCGCCGCCGAGGCGCTCGCGGCCGACCTCGTGCTCAAGGTCCAGCGCCCGACGCTGGAGGAAATCGGGCAGCTGCGCGAGGGGGGAGCGCTGGTCAGCTTCCTCGCACCAGCGGCATCGGCCGACCTCCTCGAGGCGCTCGTTCGGCGCCGGGTGACTGCCTTCGCCATGGAACTCGTGCCGCGGACCACCAAGGCCCAGTCCATGGACGCGCTCTCGTCGCAGGCGACGATCGCCGGGTACAAGGCGATCCTGGCCGGGGCCGACGCGATGGGCCGCATTCTCCCGATGCTGACGACCGCGGCCGGCACCCTCGCCCCCGCCAAGGTGTTCGTGATCGGTGCCGGCGTGGCGGGTCTGCAGGCGATCGCCACGGCCCGTCGTCTCGGCGCCATTGTTTCCGCGTTCGACGTGCGGACGGCGGTGAAGGAGCAGGTGCAGAGCCTGGGCGCCAGCTTCGTGGAGGTGCCCGCCGTGGAGGGGGAGGGGCAGGGGGGCTACGCGAAGGAGCTCGCGGAGGAGCAGCAGCGCCGGGTCATGGACGCGGTCGGCGGGCATGCGAAGGGCCAGGACCTGGTGGTGACCACCGCGCAGATCCCGGGCCGTCCCGCACCGCGGCTCATCACCGCGGACGCGGTGCGGGCCATGAAGCCGGGCTCGGTCATCGTGGACCTCGCCGGCGAGTCCGGCGGCAACTGCGAGCTCACCAGGTTCGGCGAGACGGTCACGGTCGGGGGCGTCACCATCCTGGCGCCGGTCAACCTGCCCGCGACCGTGCCGATGCACGCCAGCCAGATGTACGGCCGCAACGTGCTCACCTTCGTCACCTATCTCCTCAAGGACGGGGCGCTGCAGGTGGACCTGGCCGACCCGATCACCGGGCCGATGTGCGTGACGCACGCCGGCGAACTGCGCACCGGAAAGGCGGCCTGAACGTGGAAGCCCTCATGTTGAGCATCACCCTCTTCGTGCTCGCCACCTACCTCGGTGTCGAGCTGATCAACCGGGTCCCCACCACGCTCCACACGCCCCTCATGTCCGGCGCCAACGCGATCAGCGGCATCACGATCGTGGGCGCGCTGGTCGTGGCGGGCGGCGGATTCGGGTGGGTTTCGTGGGTCTTCGGGTTCGGCGCGGTCGTCCTGGCCATGATGAACGTGGTGGGCGGGTACGCGGTCACCGACCGGATGCTGCAGATGTTCACCAAGAAGCCGGAGGCCAAGTGATGGCGCCGGCAATCGAAGCCCTGCTCTACCTGGTGGCGGCGGTGCTCTTCATCGTCGGCCTGAAGCGGATGAGCAGCCCCGTCACGGCGCGTGCCGGGAACCGGATCTCCGGGGTCGGCATGCTGATCGCCATTGCGGTCACGCTCTTCGACCGGGGGATCATCTCGCTGGAGGCCATCGTCGCCGGGGTGCTCGTCGGCTCTGCACTCGGATTCTGGATGGCCCGTGCGGTCAAGATGACCTCCATGCCGCAGATGGTCGCGCTGCTGAACGGCTTCGGCGGCGGGTCGTCACTGCTGGTCGGCGGGGCGGAGTTCCTCAAGGCGGAACTGGCGGGGGCGACGCCGCCGCTCGACGTGGGCATCACGACGCAACTCAGCCTGCTCGTGGGCGCGGTGACGCTTTCGGGCAGCCTGATCGCGTGGGCCAAGCTCCAGGAGGTCATGACCGGGAAGCCGATCACCTTCCCATGGCAGAAGACGACCAACGCGGTCGTCTTCGCGGTGATCGTGCTGCTGGCGGCGTACCAGATCGCCACGCCGGAGCAGGTGCTCTGGCCGTTCTACGCGGTGATCGCCCTGTCGCTCGTGCTCGGCGTGCTCCTGGTCATCCCCATCGGCGGGGCCGACATGCCGGTGGTCATCTCGCTGCTCAACTCGTATTCCGGCATCGCGGCCGCCATGACGGGGTTCGTGATCCACAACAACGTGCTGATCATCTCCGGCGCGCTGGTCGGTTCCTCCGGCATCATCCTGAGCCAGATCATGTGCAAGGCGATGAACCGTTCGCTCACCAACGTGCTCTTCGGGGCGTTCGGCGGCGGCACCGGCCCCGCCGGGGCCGGGAGGAGCGCCGAGGGGCTGACGGTGCGGCAGGTGACGGTGGAGGACGCCGCGGTCCAGCTCGCGTACGCGCAGTTCGTGATCGTGGTGCCGGGCTACGGGCTGGCGGTGGCGCAGGCGCAGCACACGGTGCGCGAACTCGCCGAGCAGATCGAGCGCCGCGGCGGCGAGGTCCGGTACGCCATCCACCCCGTGGCGGGGCGCATGCCCGGGCACATGAACGTGCTGCTGGCGGAGGCCAACGTCGACTACGAGAAGCTGGCGGAAATGGACCAGATCAACGACGAGTTCCACCGGGCCGACGTCGCGCTCGTCATCGGGGCCAACGACGTGGTCAACCCAGCGGCCCGCACCGACGCCTCCAGCCCCATCTACGGGATGCCGATCCTCAACGCCGACATGGCCCGGAGCACGATCGTGCTCAAGCGCGGCATGAGCGCGGGGTTCGCGGGGATCGAGAACGACCTGTTCTACAGCGCCAACACGGCGATGCTGTTCGGCGACGCCAAGCAGTCACTGACGAAGCTCGTGGCCGAGGTGAAGGCGCTCTAGGCCGCGGCGGGTGTCCACAGGAGGAGTCCGATGACGTACCTGGGCCTGATCGAGGTGTATGTCTTCATCCTCGCCGGTTTCGTGGGGTTCATGGTCATCACCCGGGTGCCGCCCCTCCTCCACACGCCGCTGATGTCCGCCACGAACGCGATCTCGGCCATTTCCCTGGTCGGGTCGCTGGTGGCCGCGGGCGCCGACCGGAACATGGTCAGCACCATCCTCGGGTTCGTGGCGGTCCTCTCGGCCACCATCAACGCGGTCGGCGGCTTCATCATCACCGACCGCATGCTCAAGATGTTCCGGCGGAAGCCGGAAGACGCCGGAGGGGAGAAGCCGTCATGAGCGCCCGCGAGCTGCTCATCCAGGCGGCGTACATCGCGGCGTCCGTCCTGTTCATCCTCGGGCTCCGCAGCCTGACCAAGGCCGACACCGCGCGGCGCGGCATGCAGCAGGCGGCCCTTGGCATGGTCATCGCCGTGGTCGGGACCCTCCTGCACCACGAAATCGTCTCGTACGGATGGATCATCGCCGGTCTCGTGATCGGCTCGCTCATCGGCTATCCGCTCGGCGTCTACGTGCCGATGACGGCCATGCCGCAGCGCATCGCGATCTCCCACGTCTTCGGGGCGCTCGCCGCCACGCTGGTCGGCATCGCCGAGTACTACACCCACGTCCGTGACGGCCTCCCCCTCTCCGGTCCGCTGATGGCGGCGCTCGGGTTCGAGGTGATCTTCGGCGCCCTCACGGTGAGCGGCAGCTTCATGGCGTTCTCGAAGCTGCAGGAGCTGATCCCCGGGCGGCCGATGACGTACCGCGGGCAGAACGTCGCCAACATCGCGCTCTTCCTCGCGACCCTGGGCATCTTCGGGTACCTGCTCTTCAATCCGGGCGCCGAGCGGCTGTTCTACGCGATGGTGGCGCTGGCGTTTCTCTGCGGGATCCTGCTGGTGCTGCCGATCGGCGGGGCGGACATGCCCGTGGTCATTTCCCTGATGAATTCCTACGCCGGCCTCGCGTCGGCCGCCACGGGGTTCGCCATCGGGAACAACGTGCTGATCATCGCCGGCGCGCTGGACGGCGCCTCGGGGTTCATCCTGTCGATCGTGATGAGCAAGGCGATGAACCGCTCGTTCGGCAACGTGCTGTTCGGGGCGTTCGGGAGCGTGGCGTCGGGGGCCTCGGCCAAGACGGTCGAGGGGCTGACCGTCCGGGAGATCTCCGTGGAGGACGCCGCGGTGCAGCTCGCCTACGCCCGCCTGGTCATCGTGGTCCCCGGCTACGGCCTCGCGGTGGCGCAGGCGCAGCATGCGGTGCGGGAGCTGGCGGACCTGATCGAGAAGCGGGGCGGGGAAGTGAAGTACGCGATCCATCCGGTGGCGGGGCGGATGCCGGGGCACATGAACGTGCTGCTGGCGGAGGCCAACGTCCCCTACGACCGGCTGGTGGAGATGGACGAGATCAACGGCCAGTTCCCGCAAGCCGACGTGGCGCTGGTGATCGGCGCGAACGACGTGGTGAACCCCGCCGCCCGCAACGACCCCGCGAGCCCGATCTACGGCATGCCGATCCTGAACGTGGACCAGGCCCAGAAGATTATCGTGATGAAGCGGAGCATGAACCCCGGCTTCGCGGGGATCGAGAACGAGCTCTTCTACAACGAGAAGACGTCCATGCTGTTCGGCGACGCCAAGCAGTCGCTGGTCCGCCTCGTGACGGAAGTGAAGTCGCTCTGAGTCAGGCGCCCCACCGCCGCACGTCCGTCACCGCCGCGAGGTCCCGGATCCGTTCCTGGGCCTCGCGGTAGTTCTTCAGGAACTCCTCCCGCCACGCTTCCGGCAGGTTCGCCCGGAAATAGTCCGCCGTCAGCAGCGCTCCCGTGGTCCCCGCGTGGGTGGCGACGATCTCCCCGAGGTACAGGGTGGCCGGCCCGGCGTCCATGGTGTTGAGCACGCGACACTCGAAGGCGGCGTGGCAGCGCTCGAGGACGGGCACGCCGCCCTCGCCCACGCGGCACGGGATCCCTGCCAGCTTGTCGGCCACCTTGCGCCCGCTCCGGAAGCCCAGTTGGTGCACCACGTCGAACTGGTCCTGGTCGAGCAGGTGGGCGGCGAACCGGCCGCTGGCCCAGATCAACTCGTGGCTCAGGTGCCACTTGTGGACGTAGACCGAGAGCCGGGGATGTTCGGGAGAGATGGTGGCCCGGACGGCGCTGTCGAGGATCATCCCGTTGGTCCGCCCGCCGTGGGCTGAGGTCACGGCGACGATCGGCGAGGCGAGCTGGCGGAGAAGTTCGTATGAGTCGTTGGTCAGCATACCGTAATTTAGGCGGGGAGGCGGGGAAGCGGGTACGCGGGCTCGAGTGTGCAGGGGGAACTCTTTGGTGCGTCTGGTGGTCTATAGTGAGGTGAGGTCTCCTGGGGTCCGCGACTGCCAAGTGCTTGTGCTGTGCGACGTTGCCATTCTGGCAGGCATCTAATCGGTGAATATGAAGGAATGCCGAGGGCTTTTCGTCTAAATTCTTGGCACGATTCCGCAACCCGTTCGGGGCGCTTGTTTTAGCTAACCTGTTGATTTTTCGCGCCTTAGCTGTTAGTTTACGCGACTGTATTTGGACGGCCACTCCCGGCCGTTGCTGCCCATAGAGTGCTGGGTATTCCTGAGGAGGATCGGTGACTGTCAAGCCGCGCGCCAAGCGTCGTGCCGTTCGTCCGGCACAGATCGCCAAGGCCGTCGACGAGGGACGCGAGTCGCTCGACCTGTACCTCGATGAAATCAGCCGGGTCCCTCTGCTGACCCGTGAGCAGGAAATGGAACTCGCCCGCAAGGCGTTCCGCGGCAACGTGGCGGCCCAGGAAAAGCTGGCGCGCCACAACGTCCGGTTCGTCGTGTCGGTCGCCAAGAAGTTCCAGAACCGTGGCGTGCCGCTCGTCGACCTGATCGGCGAGGGCAACCTCGGCCTCATGACGGCCGCCCGCAAGTTCGATCCGGATCGCGGCGTCAAGTTCATCTCGTACGCGGTGTGGTGGATCCGTCAGGCCGTCCAGGCCGCCATCGCCCGTCACGGGCGTCCGGTCCGGGTGCCGCTGAACCGCACGGCCGACCTCAGCCGCCTCGGCCGGACCACCACGCTCCTCAAGGAGCGCCTGGGCCGGATGCCGACCACCGAGGAGCTGGCCCGCGCCACCGGCCTCACGCCGGAAGCGGTCCGCAGCCTCAGCGCCCTCAACACCGAGGCGGTGCGGCTCGACCACCCGACGCGGGACGGCGACGGCAACGAGCGGATGGAGCGGTTCGCCATGGCGGAGCAGGAAGGCACCGATTCCGCCACGATGACCAACAGCCAGACGAGCGACATCGAGTCGGCGCTGGCGGTCCTCCCGCCCCGGGACGCCAAGGTGCTCCGGCTCTACTTCGGCCTCGACGACGGCAACAGCCGCACGCTCGAGGAAATCGGCCGGATGATGGGCGTCACCCGCGAGCGGATCCGTCAGCTCCGGGACCGCGCGCTGCTCAAGCTGCGCGAGGGCGAAACGGGCGAGCGGCTGCGGGACCTGGTCGCCTAAGGCACCACGCTCGAACGACCGAATACCGAACGACCCCCCGGTTTCCCGGGGGGTCGTTTTGCATTCGGCCCCACTGCCCCACTGCCCCGCTGCCCCGCCGCCCTACGCCTCCGCCGCAAACTTCCGCAGCACCCGCTGCAGGATCCCCCCGTGCCGGTAGTAGTCCACCTCGACATCGCTGTTGAGCCGGACCACCGCCTTGAAGCTGACTGCTGTGCCGTCCTCGCGGCGGGCATCCACCTTGACGGTGCCTCCCGGGGTGAGCCCCTTGGCGATGCCGGTGATGGTGAAGGTCTCCCGCCCCGTGAGGCCGTGCGTGGCGCGCGTCTCGCCCGGCAGGTAGGTGAGCGGGAGCACGCCCATCCCGACCAGGTTGCTGCGGTGGATCCGCTCGTAGCTCTCGGCGAGCACCGCCTTCACGCCGAGGAGCATGGTGCCCTTGGCGGCCCAGTCGCGGCTCGAGCCGGTGCCGTACTCCTTGCCGACGAGCACCACGAGCGGGGTCTGCTCGGCGATGTAGCGCATGGCGGCATCGTAGATCGAGGTCACGTCGCCGGTCGGGAAGTGCACCGTCCAGTTGCCTTCCTTGTCGGGCACCAGCGCGTTCTTGATCCGGACGTTGCCGAAAGTGCCGCGCATCATCACTTCGTGGTTGCCGCGCCGGGCGCCGAAGGTGTTCCAGTCCGGCTGCTCCACCCCGTGCTCGCGGAGGTACTGCGCGGCCGGGCCGTTCTTCGGGATGGCGCCGGCCGGCGAGATGTGGTCGGTGGTGACGGAGTCGCCGAGGACGGCCAGCGCGCGGGCGTCGCGGATGTCCGCCAGCGCGCCCGGCTTCGGCGAGAGCTGCCGGAAGAAGGGGGGGAGCTGGACGTAGGTGCTGGCGTCGTCCCAGGCGTAACGGCTCCCGGCGGGCACCTCGAGCGCCTTCCACTCGTCGTCGCCGTCGAAGACCTTGGCGTATTCGTGCTCGAAGAGCGCCGGGGTGAGGGCGGCGGACATCGCCTCGGCGATCTCGGCTGAGGTGGGCCAGATGTCCCGCAGGAACACCGGCTCGCCCGCGTCGGAGATGCCGAGCGGCTCGGTCGTGAGGTCGGCGTCCACACGTCCGAGCAGGGCAAAGGCCACCACCAGCATCGGCGAGGCGAGGTAGTTGGCGCGCACGAGCGGGTGGACCCGGGCCTCGAAGTTCCGGTTGCCGGAGAGCACCGCCGCCACCACGAGGGAATGCTCCTCGATGGCGCGCGCCACCGGCTCCGGCAGCGGGCCGCTGTTGCCGATGCAGGTGGTGCAGCCGTACCCGACGGTCTGGAAGCCGAGCTGGTCGAGGTAGGGCGTGAGGCCGGCGTCGCGCAGGTAGTCGGTGACCACGCGCGAGCCGGGAGCCAGGCTGGTCTTGACCCAGGCCCGGCTCCGGAGCCCCTTCGCGACGGCCTTCTTGGCCAGGAGGCCGGCGCCGATCATGACCGACGGGTTCGAGGTGTTGGTGCACGACGTGATCGCCGCGATTACGACGGCGCCGTCGCTCAGTTCGTGCTCCTCGCCGTTGATGTGGCACTTCACGCACGGCGCCGCGGCCACCTGCGCCTGGCCGCCGCCCTCGTTGGCCCACCGTCCCGCCTCGGCCGAGGCGTAGTCGCGCCGGGTGGTCGGCACGCTGGGCTGCATGAGGCCGGGGAGGCTCACCGCGAAGTTCTTGCGGAGCGAGCGGAGGGGGACCATGTCCTGGGGACGCTTGGGCCCGGCGAGGCTGGGCTCGATGGACGCGAGGTCGAGCTCGATGGTGCTGGTGAACTCGGGGTCGGGGGTGGCGTCGGTGCGGAAGAGTCCCTGCTCCCTGGTATAGCGCTCCACCAGCTCCACCGTCTCCTTGCTCCGGCCGGTGCGCTGCAGGTAGCGCAGCGTCTCGGCGTCGACCGGGAAGAAGCCGACGGTGGCACCGTATTCGGGGGCCATGTTCGCGATGGTGGCGCGGTCCGCCAGCCCCAGCGCGGAGAGGCCGGGGCCGTAGAACTCGACGAACTTGTCCACGACGCCCTTCTGCCGGAGCATCTGGGTGACCCGCAGGACGAGGTCGGTGGCGGTGGTGCCGGCGGGGAGCGCACCGGTGAGCTTCATGCCGATCACGTCGGGCACGAGCATGAAATACGGCTGGCCGAGCATCACGGCCTCGGCCTCGATGCCGCCGACGCCCCAGCCCACCACGCCGAGGCCGTTGATCATGGTGGTGTGGGAGTCGGTCCCGACGAGGGTGTCCGGGTAGGCGGTCAGGAGGCCGTGCTGCTCACGCAGCTGGATGGCGGGGGAGAGGTGTTCCAGGTTGACCTGGTGGACGATCCCCATGCCCGGTGGCACCACGCGGAAGTTGTGGAACGCGCGCTGGGCGAACTTGAGCAGCTGGTACCGCTCGGCGTTCCGGTCGAACTCGAGGGCCACGTTTTGGCGGAAGGCGGCCGGGGTGCCGTAGTGGTCCACCTGCACCGAGTGGTCGATGACCAGGTCGCAGGGGACGACCGGGTTGATGCGGTCCGGATCCCCGCCCATCTCGGCCATGGCGTCGCGCATGGCGGCCAGGTCCACCACGCAGGGCACGCCGGTGAAATCCTGCAGCACCACCCGGGCGGGCATGAACGGGAACTCGGGCCGGTCGGCCTGCTGCGCGGGCCAGGCGGCGAGCGTCCTGACGTGCGCCTCGGTGACGACCCCCTGGCCGCACCAGCGGAGCGCGTTCTCCAGCAGCACGCGGATCGAGAAGGGAAGCCGGTCGAGGTTGCCCACCCCTTGCCGCGCAAGCTCGGGGAGGCGATAGATCGTGACGGGCTCGCGTCCCAGCGACATCGTTCCGCGGGCACCGAAGGGATTGGGCAGGGGGGCGGGCATGGCAGCTTCCAGGTGGTGTGGTTCACGGAGACGGCGAATGCGACATGGATAATATCACCCCATCCGGGCCGGAGACGAACCGGGCGCCGCACGCAGTCACCCGGAGGGACGACGGGCTGTGGTTCGAGTGGGCCCCCGGCGAGAGCGAGCGGCGGGTTCCGGCGCGCGCCCTCCGGCTCGCCTGCCCCTGCGCGATGTGCGTCGAGGAAATGTCGGGGCGGCCGCTCCTCGATCCGGCGAGCGTCCCCCATGACATCAGACCCGTCGCGGTCCAGCTGGTGGGCGCGTACGGGTTGCGCGTGACCTGGAGCGACGGTCACTCCACCGGCATCTTCCCGTGGCATCGGCTCCGTCGGCTGTCGGAGTGAAGGCCGGCGGGCGGGGTATGGCGCGTGAGGCGGACGCGTGGTATTGTCGGAACTCATGATCGCCGGCCGCCGGTATTGGATTCTCATCTGGTACGGATTCCTCCTCATCGGGGTGGCCGGAGCGGTGGCGTCGGTGTACTGGGGGCGCCGGAACCAGGGGCGCAACCTCGACGAAGTGCTGCGGGCCCTGGCCACCATCGTGCTGTCCGCAGGGATGCTGCTCCTGCTCTACGGGGTGGCCGTCGTGGCGGGCCGGGTCCTGCTCGGCGTGGCGCTGGCCCTCTTCCTCGGGGCCTTCTGGGCCGGCCGGACCCCGCGACGGCCCCCCCCTCCCGGCTCGGGGCCGTCCCGGCTCCATTGATCCTCCTCACGCCCCGGCCCGTCCGGGGTTATTCTTTTTCCGTCACTTCCCCCCGGGAATTCATGCGATTTCGCTCCACCTTCACGGCGCTTGCCGCCGGCATCCTGATGTGCGCCGCTCCCCTGTATGGGCAGCTCGGACCGCCCTCCACCGGCGGTGCCGTGGCGGCGGAGCACGCCCGCCGCATGCTGGGGCACAACAAGCGGGTGCTGGTCATCGGCGCGCACCCGGACGACGAGGACACCGGCCTCATCACCGTGCTGGTGCGCGGCGAGGGGGCGGTGACGGCCTACTTGTCACTCAACCGGGGCGAAGGCGGCCAGAACCTCATCGGCCCGGAACTGGGCGAGGCGCTGGGACTGCTCCGCACGGAGGAGCTGCTGAGCGCCCGGACGCTCGACGGCGGGCGCCAGTACTTCACGCGGGCCTACGATTTCGGCTACTCCAAGACGCTTGACGACACCTGGCGGCACTGGCAGCGGGACTCGATCCTGAAGGACGTCGTCCGGGTCATCCGCCAGTTCCAGCCACAGATCATCGTGTCTGTCTTCAGCGGCACGCCGGAGGACGGCCACGGCCAGCACCAGGCGGCTGGGTGGGCGGCGCAGGCGGGATTCGAGGCGGCAGCAGACCCTTCGCGCTTTCCGGAGCTGGCTCGCGAGGAGGGACTGCCGGCCTGGCGCGCCGCCAAGCTCTACCGCGGGGCGCGATTCACGCCGGTCCCGAACATGTTCACGATCCAGACCGGCGGACTCGACCCGGCGGTGGGTCAGTCGTATCACCAGATCGCCATGGCGAGCCGCAGCCGGCACCGGTCGCAGGACATGGGCGCGCTCCAGACGCCCGGCCCGGCTTCGACCCGGATCGCGCTGGTCACCGACCGCACGGGGGCAGGGGATACACTCTGGGCGGGGGTGGACACGACGCTCCCCGCCGCATTCACGAGCGGTTCGCTCGCGGTGCGGCTCGCGCGCGTGGACAGTGCCGCGATGATGGCCGCGCGACGGCAGCAGCGCTGGCCGGTGAGCTGGGAGGACCAGGAGCGCTCCCTCGAGACGGCGCTCGCGAACGAGCGCGGGATCGTCCTGGACGCGGTGGCCAGCGTCGCGGACCTCGTTCCCGGACAATCGGTCGAGGTCACGCTCACGCTGTGGAACGCCGGCTCCGAGCCGGTGCGCGGGGCACTCGGAGTGTACGGCACGACGGTGGTGCGTCCCTCGCACCAGGTGGTCGTGGCCCCCGGGGAGATGGCCACAGTGACGGACACGGTGACCCTCCCAGCCAATGCCACGACCGAGCCGTATTTCCTGCAGCTCCCCCGCGACGGTGCGATGTATCGTTGGGGGGCATCAAGCTACGCCGGGCAGCCGGCCTCGCCTCCTCTGCTGACGGCCGCCTTCGCCCTGAACGGATTGCGCGACGACGGGGTCTTGATGACCCGGGAGGTCACCTACCGCTGGCGGGACCCGGCCTTTGGCGAGCGCCGCGAGCGGCTGCTGGTCGTGCCGCGCGTCGGCGTGCGGCTGGACCGCTCGATGCTCGTCTGGCCGCTCGAGTCGCGGGACTCGCGCACGGTCACCGTCACCCTGTCTCATTCCTCGGCCGATACCACGTCAGGCGCGGTTCACCTCGAGGTGCCCGCCGGCTGGGCGGCGCCGCCGGCGCAGCCCTTTCGGCTGACCCGGAAGGGCGAGGAGGCCTCGTTCAGGTTCGTGCTGTCTCCGCCGGCTTCGCCCGCCGCCGGATCGTTCGAGATCCGCGCCATCGCGATGGCGCCCGACGGCGTTCGGTACGATGAGTCGAGCCAGATCGTCGCCTATCCGCATATCGCCCGGCGCGGGCTGAGCCGACCGGCGGTGGGGACGATCCGGGTCATGGACATCGAGGTGCCATCGCTCCGCGCGGTGGGCTACGTGCGCGGCCCGGCGGACGGCGTGCCGGAGGCGCTTGCCGGGCTCGGCATTCCGGTAGTCGAGCTCACGGCCGATTCCCTCGCCCGCGGCGACCTCTCCCGGTTCGACGCCGTGGTGATCGGGAGCCGCGCATACGAGACGGTGCCGGCGGTGCAGGAGTTCAACTCCCGCCTGCTGGCCTACGCGCGCGCCGGCGGCCTCCTCCTGGTGCAGTACCAGCAGTACGAGTTCTTCGGCGGGAGCTTCGCCCCCTTCCCGATGACGCTCGGCGGTCAGTCGCTCGGCTCCTTCCTGTCGGGCAAGGCCACCATGCCGAAACCGGGCGAACGGCCGGACTCGCACGATCGCGTGACGGACGAGGGCGCCCCGGTGCGGATCGTGGATCCCGCGAGTCCGGTCGTGCAGGCGCCGAACGCGATCGGTCCCCAGGACTGGAACGGGTGGGTCCAGGAGCGCGGCCTCTACTTCGCGCGTGACTGGGCACCGGAATACCGCCCGGTGCTCGAGATGCACGATCCGGGCGAGCCTGCGCTGAAGGGCGGCCTCCTCGTGGCCCCGGTGGGCCAGGGGACCTATGTGTACACCGGGATCGCCTTCTTCCGGGAACTCCCCGCTGGGGTGCCCGGCGCCTACCGGCTGTTCATGAACCTCCTCGCGCTGCAGCCCGGGGCGGCGCATCCGTGAACTGGCGCTGCCTGCTCGCGCTGACCGGGCTGATGGCGTGCGGGCGTGATTCGCGCACGCCGGTAGTGGTCTACTCGCCCCACGGGCGGGACCAACTGAAGCTGCTCGAGACTGCGTTCGAGCGGTGGCGCCCGGACATCGACATCAAGTGGCTCGACATGGGCAGCCAGGAGATACTCGACCGGCTGCGGTTCGAGCGCGTCAACCCGCAGGCGGACGTCTGGTTCGGCGGGCCCACCACCATCTTCGACCGCGGCGTCGCGGACTCGCTGCTTGCCCCGTACACGCCAAGCTGGGCTGCGTCGGTCGGCCCGGACGGTGTCGGGCCGGAGTCGCTCTACTGGCCGGTGTACCGCACGCCGGTCGTCATCGCGTTCAACAACAGGGCGGTCAGCGCGCCGGAAGCGCCGCAGGACTGGGACGACATCCTGGCGCCGCGCTGGCGCGACCTGGTGCTGATCCGCGACCCGATGGCCAGCGGGACGATGCGGGCCATCTGGGGTTACATCATCGAACGGAGCCTCCGGGAGACGGGCGATACCACCGCCGGCATGGTCTGGCTGCGCGCGCTGGACCGCAACACCAAGACCTACGCCCTGAATCCCGCCATCCTCGACCAGAAATTGGCGCGCGAAGAGGGTGTCGTGACTCTCTGGGACTTGCCGGACATCCTGATCAGCCAGGGGAAGGGGATGCCGTTCGGTTACCTCTTCCCGCGGAGCGGCACAGTCGTGATCGACGACGCGATCGCGCTGGTCACCGGATCCCAGCACGCCGAGGCCGCGCAGGCGTTCATCGATTATGTCGGAGAGACGGAGGCGCTGCTCCTGGCGGCTCGCCAGGTGTACCGGCTGCCCGCTCGCCAGGACCTGCCGGTGGATTCCCTGCCGGCGTGGGTGGCCGAGGTGGACCGGACCATGAAGGTGGTGCCGATGGACTGGCCGCTGCTCGCCAGGGAGGGTGCGGCATGGATGAGCTACTGGGACCAGCATGTGCGTGGGACGGGGAAGCACCTGAAGGACTGAGGACTGAGGACTGGGGACTGAGGACTGAGGAAAGGAAGCGTGGGTGGCGTTTCTTGAGTTGAGCGGGTTGACGAAGAACTTCCAGGGGCACCGGGCGGTCGACGGGCTCTCCCTGTCGCTGGAGCGCGGCGAGGTGCTCGCCCTGCTCGGGCCGAGCGGGAGCGGGAAGACCACGACCCTGAGGCTGCTCGCCGGGTTCGAGTCGCCGGATGCGGGGAGCGTCGTGCTCGACGGGCGGGACATGACGGCGCTGGCGCCGGTTGCGCGGCGCTTCGGCATGGTGTTCCAGCATTACGCTCTCTTTCCGCACCTCGACGTCGGCGCCAATGTGGCGTTCGGCCTCGAAAGCCGCGGCGTGAAGGGGGCCGAGTTGGCGCGCCGGGTGGGGGAAGCGCTCGCGCTCGTGGACCTCTCCGGCTTCGAGCGGCGCCCCGTGGCCAACCTGTCGGGCGGACAGCAGCAGCGGGTGGCGCTGGCGCGGGCGCTCGCGCCGGAGCCGAGCGTCCTCCTCCTCGACGAACCCCTCTCGAACCTCGACCCGGCGCTCCGGGAGCGCACCCGGCGCGAGCTGCGCGCGCTGGTCCACCGGCTGGGCATCACGGCGGTCGTGGTGACGCACGAGCAGGAGGACGCCTTCGACCTCGGCGACCGGATCGCGCTGCTCCGCCAGGGGCGGCTCGAACAGCTCGGCACGGCGGACGAGCTCTACGCCACGCCGGCCACGGCGTTCGTGGCGGCGTTCATCGGGCGGGCCAGCGAGGTCCCGGCGACGATCCACTCCGACCGGGAGGCCCGGGTCGAGTCGTTCACCTGGCCGGTGCGATGGGGTGGACCGGGCGAGCCCAAGTCAGGTGCGCCTGCCAGGCTGCTGGCGCGGCCCGAGGGACTCCGTCTCGCCGACGCGTCTCCCTCCCGCCTGACCGGTGCCGTGACCGGGCGGCGGTTCACGGGAGCGGTGGCGTACTTCTCCGTCGAGACGCCCGCCGGGCTGTCGTTCGAGATCGCCGGCCACCCGGCGGCGGCACGCGAGGGCGACGCGGTCGGGATCGAACCGACGGGCACGGGTCTCCATCTCTACCCGGCGGCGGGATGACGAACGCTCGGCGCGCGGGCTGGCTGGGATGGCTGATGGTGGCGGTGCTGGTCTGGCTGGTGGCCTACCCGCTGGCACTGGTGCTGGTCGAGGGGGTCCGCGGATCGGCGGGGTGGACGCTCGACGAGGTGCGGCGTTTTGCCGGCCGGTCTACCGAGTGGCAGGCGCTCTGGGCCACGCTCTGGCTCTCGACGGCCAGCGTGGTGCTCGCCGGGGCCATCGGGTTGCCGCTCGCCTTCCTCTTCGAGCGGGTGGATTTCCCCGGGCGCAAGGTGCTTGGCACCCTGGTGGCGCTGCCGGCGGTCCTGCCGCCGCTCGTCGGCGTGGTCGCCTTTCTCTTCCTCTACGGCGAGACCGGCTTCGTCGGCCGCTTCGTGCAGTACCTCTTCAGGCTCGAGAATCCGCCGTGGCGCCTGGCCGGCCCAGGGGCCATCCTCCTGGTGCACGCGTACTCGATGTACGTCTACTTCTACCTCTTCTGCCGGGCCGCCCTGTCTCGGCTCGACGGCGCGATGCTCGAGGCCGCGTCCGCGCTCGGCGCGGGACGCTGGCGGACGCTGGTGCACGTCATCCTGCCGCACCTCAGGCCAGCCATCGCCGGGGCGGCGCTCCTCACCTTCATGACCTCGCTCGCCTCGTTCAGCGCCCCGTACATCTTCGGCGGCGGCTATCGCGTCATGACGACCCAAATCGTCTTTACGCGACTCAACGGCGACGACCGGCTCGCCATGGTCGAGACCGCGGCGCTGATGCTCCTGGCGCTCGCCGCCATGGCGCTCTTCCGCCGGGCCGACCCCGGCGGCTCGCTCGCCGGG
>JACDJC010001803.1_pt1 | contig 18268 bp, 17 predicted proteins | sample 7454191 | NCBI WGS metagenome assembly JACDJC01 (sample SAMN14253291, study PRJNA609438) | sludge metagenome | isolation source: sludge after 25d culture with pyrite and EDTA | collected 2018-12-20 | reverse complement strand
GCGCCCGACCGCGGCCATGGCGTAGACGACCTCGTCGGGGGGTATGACCGACTCGACGCCGGCCAGCGCCAGCTGCGCCGCGGCCACCGCATGCACGGCGTAGAAGGCGTTGCGCGAGACGCAGGGCACCTCGACGTAGCCGCCCACGGGATCGCACACCAGCCCGATGGTGTTCATGAGCGCCTGCGCGGCCGCGTGCACGCAGGCGTGGGCGCTGCCCCCGAGCAGCTCCGTCACCGCGGCGGCCGCCATGGCCGCGCTGGAGCCGATCTCCGCCTGGCAGCCTCCCGTGGAGCCCGCAATGAACATGCTCTTGCTGATCACTTGCCCGATGCCGGCGGCGAGCACGAGCGGCATGACGAGCTCGGCATCGTCCCTGCCCAGGTGATCGGCCACGCCGATGAGCGCGCCCGGCACCGTGCCTGCGCTGCCGGCGGTGGGTGCCGCCACTATGCGGCCCATGCGCGCGTTCTCCTCGTTGACGGCCATGGCGTACTCCTGCACGCGCTTGAGTAGCGGTGCGCCGAGGGCGTCGGGGGCGTCGTTCAGGGTCTTGGCGTTCCACCCGACCATCCCCGTCCGGCTGGGCGCCTTGGTGGCGAGCCCACGGCGGATGGAGTCGCGCATCTCGGCGATGCGGTCCAGCATCGTGCTCAGCAGGTGTTCGCGCGCCTCGGCGTCGTCGCCCACCTCGTCTTGCAGCACGAACTCGGAGGCGCTGCCGGCCTGGACCATGATGTCCGCGAGGGTCATGAGGCGCCTTCCGCCGCGCTGGCGAAGTCGGGGGTCATGACGGCCGGAAGCGTGCGCAGCCAGTGGATGTAGGGCAGTTGCGAGAGGTAGGACACGGCGTACGGGGCAAGCGGCCGGTCTATCTCGACCGACATCATGGCGTGGCCACCGCGGCGTTGCCGTGCCGAGAAAGCCGTGGCGATGTTGCCGTCGTCGTCCGCCACCACGCTGGCCACCCGTGCTATCACGCCGGGTCGGTCGGTATGGAGCGCCAGGATCGTGTGGTATGCGCCGCTCACCTGCACGTCGAACCCGTTCACCTGGGAGATCTTCACGAAGCCGGCCCCCAGGCTCGAGCCCAGCACCGACACGCTCTCGCCGCCGTCGCCGGCACTCAATTCCATGAGCACGCTGTTCGGATGGATGTCGCCCAGGTCGGCCGTCGTGAACTCGTACTCCAGCCCCTGCGCGGCGGCGCGCGCGAACGAGTCACGGATGCGCTCGTCGTCGGGGTAGTAGTCGAGGAGGCCGGCCACCAGCGCGAGGTCGGTGCCGTGGCCCTGCGCGGTCTTGGCGAACGACCCGTGCAGCACGAAACGCGCCCGCCGCGGCGGGGAGCCGAGCACGTGGCGCGCCAGCAGGGCGATGCGGCAGGCGCCCGCCGTGTGGGAACTCGAGGGGCCGACCATCACCGGGCCGATCTGATCGAGAAGGGACATCAGGGTCCAAGTCTACCCGCCCGGCAGCGGCGCGGGCTCCTCGAGCGAACCATCGGCTGGGCCAAGAAAGGCCGCGGCTGGACTCCCGGCGTGGGATTCAGCCGCGGCCCTTCTCGAGGCAAACAGGGTCCCCGGAGGCCCCTTACTTCTTGACGCGGTCCTTGAGGCCCTTGCCTGGCTTGAACGCGGGGTACTTGCTGGCCGGGATCTTGATCTTCTCGGTCGTGCCGGGCTTTACGCCCGTGCGCGCCTTGCGGTGGCGGACCTCGAAGGTGCCGAAGCCGGTGAGCTGGACCTTCCTGCCCTTGTCCAAGTGCCCGCTGATCCGCTCCAGCAGGTGATCGAGCACCGCCTTGACGTCGTTCTTGGACCTGTCGGCTCCCTCAGCCACCCCCTTGACCAGATCGGCCTTGGACACTGACTTGGACTTCGGCGCTGCCTTGGCTTTCGCCATGCTGACCTCCTCCGTGCAACTTTCTGACTTGGTCGCACTGTAGCAGACGAAACCGCGAGTGACAAGAGAAAACTGGCTCTGTAACGGGGTTTGTAGGATTCCGCACGGGTCGCGGGGCGCGGGGGCGGGGTTCGGCTCGCCGCGGCTGCCAGATCTGAGCCTCAGCCCGGGATCAGCGCAAGGATCTCCCGCATGATCGAGGCGGTCAACAGGGTGGCGTCCGCGCGTGTCTTGCCCGGCGCCTCCAGCGGCTTACCGAAGGCCACCCGGAAGTTGCGCCCCTCACTCCAGATGGCGGCGGGTAGCACGGGCACGCCGGCGCGCTGCGCTAGGTAGGCCGCGCCGTCGAGCGCGGAGGCGTCGCCGGCGTTCCGCGTTCCCTGCACGAAGATCCCGATGACCCGGCCCGCCTGCAGCCGCCGCAGGGCCTCCTTGAGGGCACCGATGTCGGGCGCCTCGCGGTTGATCGGGAAGACCCGCAGGCCGCGCAAGACGGCGCGCGGGAAGGGCTTCTCGAAGAGCTCCTTCTTGGCCATGAACTCGAGCTCGCGGTTGAACGACACGCCGACGATGGGCGGGTCCCAACTACTCTCGTGGTTGCAGGCCACGACCAGGCCGCCGGTCTTGGGCACGTGCTCCAGGCCGGTCACTCGCAGGCCGCGGAACAGCCTGGCGTAAAGCCTCACGGCCCAGGTGGCGAAGGGCATGAACCACACGGGAGAGAACAGGCGTTCCAACAGCGGAGGTCGGTCGGTGGGGCGGTCGCTCAAGGCTCGGGACCTCAGCGGAGCCGAGCGGCGCGGGCGGAGGCGGCGGTCGGCGCCTCGGCGGGCCGGCCGGCGGCAGCGTGAAGGCGGCGGCGCCTGTCAAGGTAGACGGCGAGAAGCACTCCGAGCGCCGCTACCAGGAAGTGAAGCGCCACCCACGTTGCCTCGCCCGCTTGCCAAGGCAGGGTGACCTCGAAGAGCGGCTTGCGCGAGAGCTGCCAGGCCACGAAGGCGGGCGTCACCAGGAGAGCGGGTGATACCAGGATCGCCGGTAAGCGCCAGGCGAACTCCAACCCGAGCATGGCGAGCAGGTTGCCGCTCAAGACGATCGGCAGAATCACGAGCCAGTCGGAGTCGCCGCCGATGAGCCCGATGGGGGGTGCCACCAGGGCGCAGAGGTAGGCCACGGGCATGCCGGCCGAAGCGAACGCGAGGTACGAGGCCAGCACGATCCCCAGGCTGCGGAACAGGACCGGCATGGGCGCCACTGCGCACACCAAAGCCACCAGGAAGAAGAACAACCCGGCGAAGAGGCGTTGGGGCATGGGGCTCGTGCGGATCATCCGGTGCTCCGTTCGGCGTCGGCGGCGGGCAGCCGGACGAGGGCCGGCCGCGCCGGCGGCTCACAAGGCATGGTCTGGTAGGGCATGGTCTCGTTGGGCATAGTAGCGTGCCCCGGCCGGCCGGGGAGCGCCGAGGACCGGTGCTCACGCAACGTCGGCGACCTCCCGCAACCTGGCGAGTACCTCCGGCACGTGCCGCAGGTAGTGGCCGGTCGAGCTCGTCGTGATCGCCGCCACGTCCTCGGGCGTGCCCGTGGCGACCACGTCGCCACCGCGCTCGCCACCGTCCGGTCCGAGGTCGATTATCCAGTCGGCGGTCTTGACGACGTCAAGGTTGTGCTCGATGACCACCAGGGTGTTGCCCTGGTCCACGAGCCGGTGGAGCACGTCCAGGAGCTTGCGGGTGTCGTCGAAGTGCAGACCGGTGGTGGGTTCGTCGAGGATGTAGAGCGTTTGCCCCGTGCCCCGCCGCCCCAGCTCGCTGGCGAGCTTCACGCGCTGCGCCTCGCCGCCCGACAGGGTGGGGGAGGGCTGCCCGATCTTGAGGTAGCCGAGGCCCACGTCTTGCATCAGCTTCAGCTTGCGCGCGATGGTCGGGATGTTCTCGAAGAACTCGAGGCCCTCGTCGGTCGTCATGGCGAGCACGTCGGCGATCGACTTGCCGCGGATCTTCACCTCGAGCGTCTCCCGGTTGTAGCGTGCGCCCTTGCAGACCTCGCAGGGCACGTAGACGTCGGGCAGGAAGTACATCTCGACCTTGACGGTGCCGTCGCCCTTGCACGCCTCGCAGCGGCCGCCCTTGACGTTGAAGGAGAAGCGCCCCGGCTTGTAGCCGCGCTTACGCGCCTCGGGGGCGCGGGTGTAGAGGTCGCGGATGTCGGTGAAGATGCCCGTGTAGGTGGCCGGGTTTGAGCGCGGCGTGCGGCCGATGGGCGACTGGTCTATCTCGATGACCTTGTCTATGTGCTCGGCGCCGCGGATGCGGGTGTGGGCCCCCGGCTGGGCCTTGGCGCGGTACAGCTGCTTGGCGAGGGCCGCGTGCAAGATGCCGTGCACCAGGGTCGACTTGCCGGAGCCGGACGCGCCCGTAACGCATGTGAGGGTGCCGAGCGGGATGTCGACGTCGATGTTGCGCAGGTTGTGCTCGCGCGCGCCCACGATGGTGAGCAGCTTGCCGTTGCCGGGGCGGCGCTTCTTCGGCACCTCGATCTTGAGTTCACCCCGCAAGTACTTGGCCGTCAACGAGTCGGGGTCCTTGGCGAGGATCTCCGGCGGAGCGGCCGCCACGACGCGCCCGCCATGGATACCGGCGCCGGGTCCTAAGTCCACGATGTAGTCGGCGGCGCGCATGGTCTCCTCGTCGTGCTCGACGACGATGAGCGTGTTGCCCAGGTCGCGGAGGTTGAGGAGCGTGCGGAGCAGCCGCGCGTTGTCCCTGGGGTGGAGGCCGATGGAGGGCTCGTCCAGGACGTAGAGCACGCCCGTCAGGCCGCTGCCGACCTGCGTGGCCAGCCGGATGCGTTGCGCCTCGCCGCCCGAGAGGGTGTTGGCGCTGCGGTCGAGGCTGAGGTAGTCGAGGCCCACGTCCTCGAGGAAACCGAGCCGCGCGTTCACCTCGCGCAGGATGGGCCGGGCCACCTTCTGATGAGCCCCGTCCAACTCGAAGTCGGTGAAGAGTTGGCGTCCGTCTCTCACGGTCATGCTGCTGACCTCGGCGATGTTCTTGCCGCCAACCGTCACGGCCAGGACCTCGGGCTTGTAACGCGTGCCCCCGCACGCCTGACACGGCACCAAGGACATGTACTCCTCGAGGCGCTCGCGCATGGTGTCGGTGGCTGCCTCCTTGAGGCGCCGGCGCAGGTTCGGGATCACGCCCTCGAACTCCGCCTTGAAACGCATGGTCTCCCGGCCCCCGCGCTCGTAAACGACCTCGATGGGTTCGTCACTGCCGTAGAGCACGAGCCGCCGGGCCTTCTCGGGGAGCTCGCGCCAGGGCGCGGAGATGTCGAAGCCGGCGTACTCGGCGAGGGCCTTCAGGCGGTCCCAGTAGTAGACCTTGCCACCGTCGCCGCGGCCTCCCGTCCAGGGCTGGATGGCGCCCTGGGCGACCGACAAGGAGTCGTCCGGCACCACGAGCTCGGGGTCGAATTGTTGCAAGTAGCCGAGCCCGCTGCAGTGCGGGCAAGCGCCGTAGGGCGCGTTGAACGAGAACGTGCGGGGCTCGAGTTCCTCCAGGAAGGTCCCGTGCTCGGGGCACGCGAACTTCTCGCTGAAGAGTTCGTCCACGCCGTCGTCCGGGAGGAAGGCCCGCAACAGGCCGTCGCCCTTCGTGAGCGCAAGTTCGGTCGACTCGGCTATGCGCGAGCGGTCGGCTTCGTCGAGCACGACGCGGTCGACGACCACGTCGATGTCGTGCTTCTCGTGACGCTCCAAGTCGGCCTCGAGCGCTTGCTCGATGCTCTGGACCACGCCGTCCACGCGTACCCGCGCGAAACCCTCCTTCTTGAGGTCGAGGAACAGCTTGCGGTACTCGCCCTTGCGGCCGCGCACGGCCGGCGCCAGGAGCATCGCCCGCTTGCCCGCGAAGCGCTCGAGCAGGCGGTCCACGATCTCCGACGCCGACTGGCGCTCTATGACCCGGCCGCAGATCGGGCAGTGAGGCGTCCCCACACGTGCGAACAACAGGCGCAGGTAGTCGTGGATCTCGGTGACGGTGCCTACCGTGGACCGTGGGTTGTGGCTCGTCGACTTCTGGTCGATGCTGATGGCCGGGCTGAGGCCGTCGATGGAGTCGACGTCGGGCTTGTCCATGATCCCGAGGAACTGCCTGGCGTAAGCGGAGAGGCTCTCCACGTAGCGCCGCTGCCCTTCGGCGTAGATGGTGTCGAAAGCGAGCGTCGACTTACCCGAACCGGACACGCCGGTGAACACGATGAACTTGTTGCGGGGTAGTTCGAGGTCGATGTTCTTCAGGTTGTGCGCGCGTGCCCCGCGGATGACCAGGTCCTGCAAGGTGCCTCCCTTACGTGCCAGCGGCGCGGCGCCCTATGCCGGCGCTAAACGTGACAGTGTACCAGAGGCGGGCAGGAAGCCTGTAGGCCGGTCACGAGCAGCGCGCAGCGCCCACGGTGACTGCTAAGCTAAGGGCTACCGAAGGAGGAACTTGTGGCAAGCGTCAGCATGAAGAGGGCAGAGGACGTGGACAACGAGCGGCTGTTCAGCGTGTACGGCATGATCTTCGGGTACTTGGGCACGTTCTTGTTCGGCATCTTCTGGGCCATGGCGGCAGTTCTCAAGGCGACGGGCAACGGCGGCACCATCGTGCAGCTGCACCTCACCGGGCTCTGGAACACCCTGTTCTGGGCGTTCCCGGTAGTGAGCCTGGGGTCGGTCGTTCTGGGGCTCGGGCTCTTCGCGCTGAAGCGCTACAAGGAGGCCGCCGGCATCGCCGCCCTGCCCACCATCGGCGTCGTGGTCTACTATCTGGCGCTAGTGCAGTTCCACGTGGGGGCGCGCTGACCGAAGCATCGTCGGCGCAGCCGCCCGCCGCGGGTCGGATCGGAAGGAGGCGGACACATTGAAGGTACGCTTTCTCGGGCACGCCGGAGTGCAGTTGGTGGCCGGTGGCCACGAGTTCGTCTTCGATCCGTTCATCAGCAACAACCCGAGCGCGGGCGCCGCGTTGGACGAGTTGAACCCGGACGTGATCTTCGTCACGCACGCACACGGCGATCATTGGGGCGACACGCCGGAGCTGGCGAAGCGCACGGGCGCCCTGGTGGTGGGTACCGCGGAGATCGCCGATTACGCGGCGGACCTCGGGCTCAAGAGCCACGGCATGAACATCGGCGGCAGCCACGAGTTCGCATTCGGCCGCGTCAGCCTGACCCAGGCGTGGCACTCAAGCTCGTTCCCCGACGGGACGTACGGCGGCACGCCTACCGGCGTGGTGCTGGAGGTTGGTGGCAAGCGCGTCTACCACGCGGGTGACACGAGCCTCTTCTCCGACATGAGCTTCATGGCCGCGCGCCAACTCGACCTGGCCTTCCTGCCCATCGGCGACAACTACACCATGGGGCCCGCCGCGGCGCTGGAGGCAGTCAAGCTCGTCAAGCCGCGCTTCGTCATCCCCATCCACTACGATACTTTTCCCCTGCTGAAGCAGGACGCGCAGGCGTTCAAGCTCGCGGTGGAGGAGTCGACCAGCACCAGCTGCCTCGTGTTGGCCCCCGGTGAGGAAGTCACGCTCTGAGCGACGCTAACGCCGTGCCCGGCTTCGTCCCGGAGGGGTACGAGGTCCTCAGCCGCCTGGGTTCTGGCCAGACGGCGCTGGTCTACCTGGCTCGGCACCCCGTGTTCGGCGAGGTGGCGCTCAAGCTGCCGCGGGCCGAGCTGGCCCAACGGCCGGTGCTCAAGAAGATGTTCGAGAACGAGGTGGCCATCACCACCAAGCTCGCCTCGCCCAACGTGGTCACCGCGTACGAGGGGTTCCCCACGGGAGCGGGCGCGTTCCTGGCCCTGGAGTACTGCTCGGGTGGAACGCTCGATCAGCACCTCCTCGAGAAGGGCCGCATGCCGCTCGAGCGCTGCTACCGCTTCGTGCTCGACGTTGCCGCCGGCCTGGCCCACACTCACGAACGCCAGATCCTGCACCGTGACGTGAAGCCCGCCAACGTGTTCCTCACGGCCTCGGGCGACGCGAAGCTGGGCGACTTCGGGACCGGCGTGTTCATGGGCGACGACGGTGAAGAGCGCGTCGGAACCGCCTTCTACATGGCGCCCGAGGTGTTCGAGGGCAACTCCGCCGGGGTGCGTTCTGACATCTACTCTCTGGGCGTGCTCGCCTACGAGGTCATCGCGGGCGAGAGGCCGTTCGTCGGCGCCTCCTACGACGCCCTGATGGTCGCGCACCGCACGTCGGCACCCAAGGACCTGCGGGCCCTCCGGCCGGGCCTCGCCATAGAGGTGGTGCGCGTCGTATCGCACGCCATGATGCGAGACCCCGCCAGGCGTTACGAGAGCGCCCGCGACTTCGCGACCGCGCTCGCCAAGGCGACGGGCAGCGACGCGAGCGCGTTCAGCACCGGCGAGCAGGCCGTCGAGCAGGCGCCCGAGCCGACGACGGGGCGCTCGAGCCGCAAGACGGGCGAGACCGACCCCCCGACCAGCGGGCGGCGAAGAGACGGCTCGCGGGCCGGCGCGTCCGACAAGCCGTTCGAGGAGGACCGGAAACCTGCCCAGGACAAGAGGCCGGCTAAACGCGGCATCTTCGGCTGGTTCAGGCGCTCCCGGGACTGACGCGACCCGCTGGGTGTGGCGCGACTTAAGGCCAGAACGACGCCCGAGCGTAGGGTCCGCCAGAACCCGGCACGCCCTCGTCACCTGCTACGCTAGAACACATAGCGCGGCGGTCAAGTATGAGCACCCCCGCCACGTTGCGAAGAGTTAGAATCGGAACGAGTCCAAGTTGAGCGCTACGCCCTAGCGTGGCTGTGGCGCCGGCAGGAACCCCTGACCGACGCCGAACTCGCACGAGAGGTGTGAAGATGAGTGACAAGAAGCTTGAGATCCAAGGCCTACACGCCCGGATAGTCGGTGGCGAGGAGATCCTGAGGGGCGTAGACCTGGAAGTCCCGCGTGGCGAGGTTCACGCGCTCATGGGTCCCAACGGCTCCGGGAAGTCGACGCTCGCCAAGATCATCGCCGGCGACCCGCAGTACGAGATCACGGCGGGTGACATCCTCCTCGAGGGCAAGTCGATCCTCGAGATGGAGCCCGACGAGCGCGCCCGCGAGGGCCTTTACCTCGCCTTCCAGTACCCGGTCGAGGTACCCGGCGTCTCGATAGCGAACTTCTTGCGCCTCGCGCTGAACGCGCGCCGCGAGGAGGGCGACGAGATCGGCGTCATGGAGTTCTACAAGAAGCTCCAGCGCGCCGTCAAGGAACTCAACTGGGACGAGTCGATCATCGAGCGCAACCTGCACGAGGGCTTCTCGGGCGGCGAGAAGAAGCGCTCCGAGATACTGCAGCTCCTCGTGCTCGAGCCGCGCTACGCCATCCTCGACGAGACGGACTCCGGCCTCGACATCGACGCCCTCAAGGTCGTCTCGCAGGGCGTGAACGCCGCGCGCGGCCCCGAGTTCGGCGCGCTGGTGATCACCCACTACCAGCGCCTGCTCAACTACATCGTGCCCGACCAGGTCCACGTGATGGTCCACGGGCGCATCGTCAGGAGCGGCCCCAAGGAGCTTGCCATGGAGCTCGACAAGAAGGGCTACGAGTGGATCCGCGAAACCGTGGGCGCCTGACGACACACGCGCTGCCCGCGCGTAACGAGCGGGCGTTCAAGCAACCAGAAGGGCGGAGGAACGCCAAGTGACCGACCTGACCAACCAGCCAGTGCAGGATGTCCACCCCGACGCCGCCAAGCTCGAGGGGATGGAGCACACCAAGCAGTACGATTTCAAGCTCACCGAGGACTACTTCTTCAAGTCCGATCGCGGCCTCAGCAAGCGGGTCGTGGAGCAGATCAGCTACTTCAAGAACGAGCCGGAGTGGATGCTCAAGTTCCGCTTGCGGGCGCTGGAGATAGCCGAGAAGAAGGGCCGCCCGAAGTGGGGCCCCGACCTTACCGACCTGAACTTCGACGAGATCTTCTTCTACGTGCGGCCCAACGAGAAGCAGGGGACGGCCGGCTCATGGGACGATATCCCGGAAGAGGTGCGCGAGACCTACCGGCGCCTCGGCGTTCCGGAGGCAGAGCAGCGCGCCCTCGCGGGTGTGGGCGCTCAGTACGAGTCGGAGATGGTCTATCACAAGCTCAAGGAGGAGTGGGAGAAGCTCGGCGTCATCTTCCTCGATACCGATACCGGCCTCAAGGAGCACCCCGAGATCTTCAAGGAGTACTTCGCCACCGTCATCCCGCCCGAGGACAACTACTTCGCCGCCGTCAACTCGGCCGTCTGGTCGGGCGGCTCCTTCGTGTACGTCCCCGAGGGCGTCCACGTCGACGTGCCGCTGCAGGCCTACTTCCTCCTTAACGCCCAGAACATCGGCCAGTTCGAACGCACCCTCATCATCGGCGCCCCCGGGTCGAAGTTCCATTACATCGAGGGTTGCACCGCGCCGGCCTACACGAGCAACTCCTTCCACTCGGGCGTCATCGAGATCATCTGCCAGGAAGACAGCCACGTGCGCTACTCGACCATCCAGAACTGGTCGCACAACGTCTACAACCTCGTCACCCAGCGCGCCATGGTCCACGAGAACGCGAGCATGGGCTGGCTCGACGGCAACCTCGGCTCCAAGACCACCATGAAGTACCCCAGCACCTACCTCGTGGGCGAGGGGGCGCACGGGGAGGTCCTCTCCATCGCCTTCGCCACCGACGGCCAGCATCAGGACGCCGGCGCCAAGGTCATCCACGTGGCGCCGAACACGACCAGCAGCGTGGTCAGCAAGTCGATCTCCAAGGGCACCGGCCGCTCCAGCTACCGCGGCCTGGTCCAGATCCACCAGGGCGCCACCAACGCCCGCTCGAACGTGGAATGCGACGCCCTGCTGCTGGACGAGAACGCGCGCACCGACACCTTCCCCTACATCGAGATCGGCGAGAAGACCGCCCACGTCGGCCACGAGGCCACCGTCAGCAAGCTCGACGACGAGCAGATCTTCTACCTCATGACGCGCGGGCTGGCCGAGGACGAGGCCATGGCGCTCATCGTGCGCGGTTTCCTCGACCCCGTCGCCAAGGAACTCCCGCTAGAGTACGCGGTCGAACTGAACCGCCTCATCGAGCTCGAGATGGAAGGGAGCGTAGGCTGAGGATGCCCACACTGGTAGACAACCCCGCCATCGACGCTGCCGCAGTCGAGCGCATAATCACCGCCTACGACGAGCCGGCCTGGTTGGCGGAGGAGCGGCGCGCCGCGATGCGCTCCTACGACGCTCAGCCGTTCCCCACCGAGCGCACCGAGGAGTGGCGCTACACGCAACTGAAGCGCTTCGCCCTGAGCGGTCTGGCGCTGGCCAAGAGCCCGCGCGACGAGTCCGTCTCCGAGCGCATCCAGATGCGCATAGCAGACTCCGACGCCGAGGGCGTGATGGTCCACAAGGGCAACAAGGTGGTGCACAACGAGGCCAACATCACGGAGGCGGGCGTCGTCTTCACCGACCTGCGAACCGCCGTCCGCGAGCACGAGGCGCTGCTGAAGGAGCACCTCTACAGCGTCGTCAACGCCACCCAGACGAAGTACACGGCCCTCAACTCGGCCCTGTGGGAGAACGGCACCTTCGTGTACGTGCCCAGGAACGTGGAGGTCGAGTTGCCGCTCGGCGCCTTCACCACGGCCGATTCGGGCGGCATCGGCCTGGGCCGCACCCTTATCGTGCTGGACGTCAACTCGCGCCTCACCTTCATCGACGAGTACACGAGCGAGCCCTTCGGCGAGCGCCTGTTCTTCGACGCCGCCACGGAGATCGTCCTCAAGGACGGCGCCAAGCTCCGCTACGTCAGCCTCCAGAACTGGAGCCGCGACGTGGCGCACATGAACAAGCTCCGCGCCCACCTGGGCAGGGACGCGCGCCTCGAGTCGGTCACCGTCAGCCTGGGGGCCGACGCCGCGCGCGCCGAGGTCGAAAGCCGCCTCGAGGGTCCCGGGTCCGAGAGCGAGATGCTCGGGCTCTACTTCGCCGACGAGGGCCAGCACTTCAACCAGTTCACCCTGCAGCACCACTCGACCGAGCGCGGCTTCTCGGACGTGCTCTTCAAGGGCGCGGTGCGCGACGCCAGCCAGGCCGTCTACTCGGGCCTGATCGTCGTCGACCCTCACGCGCAGAAGACCGACGCCTACCAGACGAACCGCAACCTGCTGCTGGACGAGGACGCCGAGGTCGTCTCCATCCCGCAGCTCGAGATCGCGGCCAACGACGTCAAGTGCTCCCACGGCTCCACCACCGGCCCCGTCCCCGAGGACCAGCGCTTCTACCTCATGAGCCGCGGGCTGCGGCCGGAGGTGGCCGAGCACGTGCTGGTCACTGGATTCCTCTACGAGGTCATGAGCCGCGTGACGCTGCCCAAGGTGGCGCAGTACGTCGAACGGGTGGTGCAAGCCAAGCTCGGCGTTCCCGGCGTCAGGGAGAAGCTGTGAGCGCGGCCGACGCCGCCGGTTCGCAGACTTTCGACGTAGGCTCGGTCACGGAGTTCCCCGAGGACTCGATCACCGAGCGCACCGTGGGGGGCATCGAGATCGTAGTGATCAACCAGGGGGGCGCGTTCTACGCGCTCCCCGATCGCTGCACCCACCAGCACTACCCGCTGCACGACGGCGAACTGCTGGAAGGGAAGGTCAAGTGCATCCACCACGGCGCCACCTTCGACCTGAGCACCGGTCGCGCCACCCTGCCGGCCGTGAAGAAGATCCAGCTCTTCCAGGCCACGCGTGAGGGCGATCGCGTGATGGTGACGCTGCAGGAGGTGTGACGCGGCGCGGCTACCTCGCTGGCCAGCGTCTTCCTCTAGCGCAGGATCTTCTCGAGCTTCTTCCCCCTCGCCAGCTCGTCTATCAGCTTGTCCAGGTAACGGATCTCCCGCATGGTGGGTTCTTCGATGTCCTCCACCCGGACGCCGCAGACCACGCCCGTGATCAGCGACCGCGCGGGGTTCGGGCGAGGGGCCTGCGCGAAGAACGTCTCGAAGTCCGCCGTGTCGGCCAGGATGGCCTCCAGGGCGTCCTGGTCGTAGCCCGTCAACCAGCGGATGATCTCGTCGACCTCCGCCTTGGTGCGGCCCTTCTTCTCCGCCTTCGCCACGTAATGAGGGTAGACGCTGGCGAAGCTGGTCGTGTAGATGCGATGTTTCTTGACGGTGCCCGCTGCTGTCATCGCCACCTCGCTTCTTAGTTCCGGCAGTCAGCTTAGCGCGACAGCAACAGCGTAACGCTCGCCTGCACGTGATCGGGCGCCATGCCTTCGCTCGTCTTGAAGGTGAGGCCGACCGCGTCGGGGGTAATTCCGAGCAGGCCGGCCACGCTGGCCGCGATCTCCTCGCGCCACGCGCCCAGTTTGGGGGCGTCGAGCGTTACCACGGCGGCCACGTTCTCGATCCTCACGGCCCCGACGTGGCGGTGCAGGTCGTCGAGCGCCCGGGCGACTATCTCGCGGCTGTCCAGCCCCGCGTGGCTCGGGTCGCTCGGGGGGAAGAGCCGCCCGATGTCGCCGAGCGCGTACGCCGACAGCAGCGCATCGGCAAGCGCGTGGAGCAGCACGTCGCCGTCCGAGTGGGCCAGGGCGCCGCGCGGGCTCTCCACCCTCACCCCGCCGACGAGAAGTGGGCCGGCCCCCGCCAGCCGGTGGGCGTCTTGACCGTGGCCGACCCGGAACTCCCGTTGCATGGGCAGATGGTAACAACTATGCCCCGCGGGAGCCCTGCGGCTCAGCCACCGACGCCGTGTGAGAATGAGGCTCGTGTCACCGGTCGTCGGCGTCCTGTCCCTCGTGATCGTCACCCTCATCTGGGGCAGCACGTTCGTGGTCGTCAAGGAGGCGCTGGACACGATTCCCGTGTCGCTACTGCTCGCCGTGAGGTTCACCCTGGCGACGCTGATGCTCTCGTGGGCCAGGTGGGACAGGCGCGCCGTAGTGCCCGCGCTGGTCCTCGGGTTGCTCTCGTTCGCCGGCTTCGCCACTCAGACGGCCGGCCTGGCCATCACCAGCGCCTCCAACGCCGCCTTCATCACGGGCCTGTCGGTCATCCTCACGCCCATCGTGGCGAAGCTCTGGTTGAAGCACTACTTGCCGGCGCGCGTGTTCCTCGCGGGCTTCGTGGCGCTGGCGGGCTTGGCGCTCATCACCCTGCGCAGCGGCCTTGCGGCCATAAACGGCGGCGACGTCCTCGTCCTGAGCACGGCGTTGGCCTACGCCTTCTACATCGTCTACCTGGGCGAGGTGGCCGGCAAGGTGAGGGGCACTTCGCTGGCGCTGATGCAGCACTTGCCCATGACGGCGCTGGCCTGGCTATGGGCCGCGCCGCAGGTCGGCAAGCTTGCCACGGTGCCGCCGCTCACCTACCTCGCCATCCTCTACCTGGCCGTCGTCGCCACGGCGCTCGTGGCGGTCGTGCAGATCTACGCTCAGCGCGTGGTGCCCGCGCACCTGGCCGCGCTCATCTTCGTACTCGAACCCGCGTTCGCCGCCGCCTTCGCCGCCGTGCTCCTGGGGGAGAGGTTGGGCCCCCTCGGCTGGCTGGGTGGGGCGCTGATGCTGTTCGCCATGCTGATCGCGGAGCTGCGCTGGCCCGTCAGCCCGCGGCCCGGGCACGAGGGCGAGGTGCGGCTCAAGCGGACGCGCTGAGTCGTAGGGCAGCCGGGCGTCAGCGCGCCTTCGACTTATCCACCAGGCGCTTCCAACGCGCCATCATCGTCAGCAGGTTGCCCTGCCGCGCCAGCTCGAACACGCCGAAGTCGCCGCTGAAGTAGTGCGCCTCGCGGTACTCCGGAGCGTAGCGTTCCCGGTAGACTCCCCCCGTTGCCTTGGTGCCGGAGAACCCGCGGGCCTCCATGGCGCCCAGGCGTGCCAGCGTCTGCGCCTCGGAGCGGTAAGGGTAATGCTTCAGGATCGGCATCTTGAGGTAGGGCAGCCAACCGACGCCGTGGGGGAACACGCGGCCGTGCTCGCCCGCCCTGTAGCGGGCGCGCGGCGAATCACGGAACTGCCTCACCTCGACCCAGAACGGCGAGTACCACCGCACGTTCTCCTGAACGCTGCCGCCCAGGGCGGGCCGGTCGTCCGGGTGCAAGAAGAACTGCATGGCGGCCCAGTTCACGCGGCCCGCGCCCATCGCCCCGGCTGCCCGGGCCACCGCGCGCGGGTCGTCGTGGAAGAACTCGTCGCCATGCATGATGGTGTACCAGTGCCCGCCGCCGTACTCGGCCCGCGCCGCATCGAGCAGGGCCTGGCGGTGGTGGTCCCTGACGCGGCCACCCGGGGCCACGTCCGCGTCTCGCAGCACGAGGCGAACCTTCGGGTGCGCCAGGAGCACCTCGGTCGTCGAGTCGGTGGAACCGTCCAGCGCGAAGATGGCGTCCACGCCGCCCGCGTTGTGCTCGAGCATCTCCGCAACGACGTCCTGCTCGTTATAGGTCAGCAGCAGGCCGATGTTGAGGGTGCGCCTAGGGGCCATGCCGCGCCCGGTGGGCCGTAGCCGCCGCCAGTCCCGCGGTTGCCGCCGTTGCCGCTACTGCCGCGACCGCCGCCACTCGCGCCACCGCCGCCGTTGCCGCCACTCGCGCGGCCGCCACTGCCGCTAACCGCCCTGCTGCAACTGCTCGACCACGCCGCGGTCCTCGAGCGTGCTCGTGTCGCCGATGACCTCCTCCCCCGAGGCGACGCTCCTGAGCAGTCGGCGCATGATCTTGCCCGAGCGCGTCTTGGGTAGCGAGGGGGCGAAGCGCACCTCGTCGGGCCGCGCTATCGACCCGATCTCCGACGCGACGTGCTTCCGGAGCTCCTGACGCAGCTCCTCGCTGGGCTCGAAGCCCTGCTCGAGCGTCACGAACGCCACTATCGCCTGACCCTTGAGGTCGTCCAGGCGCCCCACCACGGCCGCCTCGGCAACGGCGGGGTGCGAGACGAGCGCGGACTCGACCTCCATGGTCCCTAGCCGGTGGCCCGAGACGTTCACCACGTCGTCCACGCGCCCCATGATCCAGAAGTAACCGTCGGCGTCCTTACGGGCACCGTCGCCGGAGAAGTACATGTGCGGGACCTCGCCCCAGTACTGGTTGCGGTAACGGTCGTCGTCGCCGTAGACCGTGCGCAGCATGCCCGGCCATGGGCGCTTCATGACGAGGTAGCCGCCCTGCCCGGGTGGCGTGTCGTTGCCGTCGGCGTCGACGACCGCGGCATCGATGCCGAACAGCGGAACGCCCGCCGCGCCCGGCTTCGTGGTGTGAACCCCGGGGATGGTCGAGATCATGATGGCGCCGGTCTCCGTCTGCCACCAGGTGTCGACGATGGGGCAACGGTCGCCGCCGATGACGCTGCGGTACCACATCCACGCCTCGGGGTTGATGGGCTCGCCCACCGTGCCGATGAGGCGCAGGCTCGAGAGGTCGTGCTTCTCGGGGTAGGCGCGGCCAAGCTTGATGAACGCGCGGATGGCGGTTGGAGCGGTGTAGAAGATGGTCACGCCGTAGTGCTCGACCATCTCCCACAAGCGGTCGGGGGCCGGGTAGGTGGGGTTGCCCTCGTACATCACCTGCGTGGCGCCGTTCGACATGAGGCCGTAGACCACGTACGAGTGCCCGGTCACCCAGCCGATGTCGGCGGTGCACCAGAAGATGTCGTTCTCCTGCAGGTCGAAGACGTACTTGGCGGTGAGCGACGTGTGCACCAGGTAGCCACCCGTGCTGTGCAGCACGCCCTTGGGCGTGCCGGTGCTGCCCGAGGTGTAGAGCACGTAGGCCGGGTGCTCGGCATCGACGGGCACGGCGGGGCAGACGTTCGAAGTGCCGGACATGAGCTCGTGGTACCACTCGTCGCGGCCCGCCTCCATGTCCACGACGTTCTCGGCGCGCCGCACCACTATCACGTTCTCGACGCTGGGCGCGGTCGCGAGCGCCTCGTCGACGGCCGGCTTGAGCGGCAGGACGGCGCCCCGGCGGTAGCCGCCGTCGGCGGTGATCACCAGCTTGGCCTGGGCGTCGTTGATGCGGTCCGAAAGGGCGTGAGACGAGAAGCCACCGAACACTACCGAGTGCGTGGCGCCGATGCGGGCGCACGCCAGCATGGCGACGATGGCCTCGGGGATCATGGGCATGTAGATGGCCACGCGGTCGCCGAGCGTGACGCCCTTCCCCTTGAGGACGTTGGCGAAACGGCTCACCTCGTCCAGCATCTGGCCGTAAGTGATGGTGCGCTTGTCGCCCGGCTCTCCCTCCCAGAAGAACGCGACCTTGTTGGCGCGGCCCTCCGCCACCTGGCGGTCCAGGCAGTCGTAGGCGAGGTTCGTCTTGCCACCCGTAAACCACTTGACGTGCGGCTCCTCCCACTCCAGCACGCTGGTCCACGGCTCGAACCAGTGATGACGCTTGGCGGCCTCACCCCAGAACTTCTCCGGCTCGTCGAGCGACTGCCGGTAGAGGCGCTCGTACTCCTGCGTGCTGTTGAGCAGGGCGTGGCGTTGGAACGACTTCGGGGGTGGGAACTCTCGCGCCTCTTGAAGTACGGATTCGATGGTGTCGGACATGGGTCCTCCAGGGGTGGACGGCCGGGAGTGTGGCCGTGACGGGTTTCGGTACGCCTTTTCGAGTAAGAGCATAGCTCAGGACGTAGTCGAGAGCGGGGCGCCTGACGAGCAAGGAGCCGCGTTGGGGCGGTCCTGCGTGCGTTGCCCGGAACGTTGAAGCGTGCAGGGCCGGGCGCCGCGACCCCTTCAATCCTCAGGTGCGTCGTCGCGACCGCGGCAACCGCCACCAGCCCGGAACGAAGATGACGAACACGGTCACGACCTCGAGCCGGCCGGCGTACATGGCGAACATCAGGATGACCTTGCCCAGGGGCGGGAGGTAGTCGAGCTGCCCTACCGGTGCGAGCGGCGCCAGTCCGGGCCCGGTGTTGCCCAGTGAAGCGATCGAGGCGCTGAAGGCGCTGGTGAAATCGGCGCCCAGCAGCACCAGTGCCAGCGTGACGAAGGCGAAAAGCCCGATGTAGAGGCTCAGGAAGGCCGCCACGGAGCGCACGGCCTCCTCCGGCACGACCCGGGTACCGATCCGCACGGGTAACACGGCGCGAGGGTGCAGTGCCCGGCGCACCTCGCGAGCCGTGTTCTTGAAGACGATCATCCAGCGGACCACCTTGATGCCGCCGCTGGCCGAGCCGGCGCAGCCGCCAACGAACATCAACGCCAGCAGCACGGCCTGCGCCGACATGCCCCACTCCCGGTAGACTGTGGACGCGAAGCCGGTCGTCGTGACCATGATCACGTCCTGGAAGAGCCCGTGCAGGACGGCACCCGGGGGGCCGTAATCGTCCATC
>JACDJC010001801.1_pt1 | contig 18284 bp, 20 predicted proteins | sample 7454191 | NCBI WGS metagenome assembly JACDJC01 (sample SAMN14253291, study PRJNA609438) | sludge metagenome | isolation source: sludge after 25d culture with pyrite and EDTA | collected 2018-12-20 | reverse complement strand
GTTTCGGATGAGCGTTTCGGATGAGCGTTTCGGATGAGCGTTTCGGATCGGCGTTTCAGGCGACGTGTCCGGGTGAGTGGGGCGCCTGGTCGGCTGGGGCCGGCGTCAGGCCGGTAGACCGGTAGGCCGGCAAGCCCGGGATGCGTGTCCATCAGCGGCCGCGCTGGCTCAGGCCGGCGAGCCGACGCAACAGGTTCAGATCCTGCTCGTTTTTCAGCAAGGCACCGCCCAGCGGCGGGATGTCGCCGTGGCCCAGGGTTTCGGGTCTGATGGCTTCGGCCAGCAGCAGGCGCAGCCAGTCGAGGAACTCTGAGGTTGACGGGCGCTTCTTCAGCCCGGGGACCTCGCGCAAGCGGTAGAAGACGTCCAGCGCCGCGCTCAGGATGTCGCTGCGCAGATTCGGAAAATGCACGGCGACGATGTCGCGCAGCGTGCCCCGATCGGGAAATTCGATGTAGTGAAAGAAGCAGCGCCGCAAAAAGGCATCGGGCAGGTCCTTTTCATTGTTCGAGGTGATGATGATGAGCGGCCGGTGGCGCGCCTGAATGGTCTGGCGTGTTTCGTAGACGTGGAATTCCATGCGGTCCAGTTCGCGCAGCAGGTCATTGGGGAATTCGATGTCGGCCTTGTCGATTTCGTCGATCAGCACGACGCCGGGGGCATCGGACTCGAACGCCTGCCACAGGACGCCCTGGACGATGTAATTGCGGATGTCGTGCACGCAAGCCTCGCCCAGCTGCGAATCGCGCAGGCGCGAGACCGCGTCGTATTCGTACAGCCCCTGCTGCGCCTTGGTGGTGGACTTGATGTGCCATTGCAGCAGCGGCCGCCCCAGCGCCCGGGCAACTTCCTGCGCCAGCAGAGTCTTGCCGGTGCCGGGCTCGCCCTTCACCAGCAGGGGCCGTTGCAAGACCAGCGCGGCGTTGACGGCCATCTTCAGGGCGTCGGTCGCCACGTATCGATCGGTGCCGGCAAAGCGGCCTGCGGGGACGGAAGGGGTGCTGGAGGTCATGTGCTGGACTCGTGTGCGGTGCGGGTGCGGTGCGGTGCGGGTGCGTGACGTACGGCCTGGCTGCCATCGGGTGCCGGCCCGGATGCTATAGGGTTCAATATTCGATGGCTGCCGGTTCGGGAGCAATTATCGTACAATCATTGTGCCTCATCGGCCCGGCAGGAGGGCGGCCGATGCCACGCACATAGAACGAATCACAGAGACAAGAGGCCATATGAAGTCGCGACAACTGCTTGATCGTGGGTTGGGAACCGCCCTGGTGGCGGCGTCCTGTCTGCTGGCCGGGGCGGCCCTGGCGGCCGACCCGCCAGCCATCAAGGGCGACGCCCAGGCGGGTGCCCAGAAGGTCTCCATGTGCATCGGATGCCATGGAATCAAGGGCTACAAGGCCGCCTACCCCGAGTTGTACCATGTCCCCATGATCGCCGGACAGAATGCGGCCTATATCATTGCGGCGCTGAAGGAATACGCCAATGGCTCGCGTTCCTTTCCCACCATGGACGCCATCGCCAGTTCGCTGTCCGAGCAGGACATGGCGGACGTGGCAGCCTATTATTCCAGCATCAAATAACCATCAGGAGGACACCATGCGTACACTGTGGATCGCCGTGCTCGGGTTCGGCCTGATGACGGCTGGCGCCCAGGCCGCCGACCTGGCGGCCGGCAAGGCCGCCTTTGAAAAGCACACCTGTGCATCCTGCCACGGCGCGGATGCGAAATCACCCATCATGCCGGATTATCCGATCCTGGCCGGCCAGCACCAGGACTACCTGGCGCACGCGCTGGTGGCCTATCAGCGTGGTCAGGCGGGCGCACCGGCGTCCGCCAACGTGCGCAAGAACCCCATCATGGGTGCCATGGCGTCGCAGCTGACGCCTGCGGAAATCGATGACGTCGCCTACTGGCTGTCGACCCTGCCCACGCCATTGTCGGTGACCAAGGGCATCTGGTGATCCGCATCCGGTGATCCGCTTCCGGCGATCGGCACCCGCATCCGGTAGTCCGCACCGGGCGGTCGGCACTTGGTGATTGGTACTTGCTACTCCGTGACCGGCGGGCCCGGCGACATCGGGCTGGCGCGGCGACCGCTCAGTGGTCCTGCGTCGTGTAGCGCCGGATCAGGTCCAGGTAATGGTCATTGTCCAGAGGCTTGCCCAGCCGCTGGGCCTCCCACACGACTTCGCCCAAGGCCTCCATGATGATGTGGGCGGCCTCGTGGCCGTCGTGCTTTTGCAGCAGCCGCTTCCAGGCCGCCCGGATGCCTGGGGGGTGATCGATGGACAGCTGCTCCTGGATGGCCAGGTGCATGGACAGGTGCAGAAACGGGTTCGTGCGACCGGCCTCGACCGGGTAATCCCGCCGGGCAGCGTCCGGATCCTGCAGATCATCGTGGTATTCCGGGTGCAGTTCGACCAGATCCGCTGCCATGGTTTCCAGCGGCGTGAGCACGCCCTTTTCCTGGCGCTTGCGCCAGGCTCCGATAAAAAATTCGCGGACTTGGTCTTTGGATGGATTGAACATGGATGCAGCCGGCCGCTGGGGTGTGCCTGAGAGTGATGCGGATCCATTTTAGCCTGCGCCGCCACCACGCCGGCTTCGACTGCCTCGCCGGTGTGCGGCTGGTGCCTCATGGCGCGGTAGAATGGCGCGATGATCTTGTCGGAGCCGCAGTTTACGTTAAACTCTTATATAAGAGTAAACACGTCCCCACGCACTCATTTCACCCAGAATTACTGGAGCATCCATGTCCTATCAGCACATCAAGGTCCCCGCCGGCGGGCAGAAAATCACGGTCAACGCCGATTTTTCCCTGAACATCCCCGACGAGCCCATCATTCCTTACATCGAAGGTGACGGGACCGGTCAGGACATCACCCCGGTGATGCTGAAGGTCGTGGACGCCGCGGTGGCCAAGGCCTACGACGGCAAGCGCAGGATCCACTGGATGGAAGTCTACGCGGGCGAAAAGTCCACGCGAATCTATGGCCCGGACGTCTGGCTGCCCGAGGAAACAATGGAATCGGTGCGCGACTATGTGGTGTCGATCAAGGGCCCGCTGACCACACCGGTGGGCGGCGGCATCCGTTCGCTGAATGTGGCCCTGCGCCAGGAACTGGATCTGTATGTGTGTCTGCGTCCGGTACGCTACTTCAAGGGGGTGCCTTCGCCGGTGCGCGAGCCCGAAAAGACCGACATGGTCATCTTCCGTGAAAATTCCGAGGACATCTACGCCGGCATCGAATTCGAGGCGGAATCCGACCAGGCCCGCCAGCTGATCGAATTTCTGCAAGACAAGCTGGGCGTGACGAAAATCCGTTTCCCGGCCACGTCCGGCATCGGCGTCAAGCCCGTGTCGCGCGAAGGCACGGAGCGCCTGGTGCGCAAGGCCATCCAGTACGCGATCGACAACGACCGCCCGTCGGTCACGCTGGTGCACAAGGGCAACATCATGAAGTACACCGAAGGCGGTTTCCGTGACTGGGGTTATGGCCTGGCCCAAAAAGAATTCGGCGCGCAGCTGATCGACGGCGGCCCGTGGTGCAAGTTCAAGAGCCCGAAATCGGGTCGTGACATCGTGGTGAAGGACGTGATTGCGGATGCCTTCCTGCAGCAGATCCTGCTGCGCCCGGCGGAATATGGCGTGATTGCCACGCTGAACCTGAATGGCGACTACATTTCCGACGCACTGGCCGCGCAGGTCGGCGGCATCGGCATTGCTCCGGGCGCGAACCTGTCGGATTCGGTCGCCATGTTCGAGGCCACCCACGGAACCGCACCAAAATACGCGGGCAAAGACTACGTCAACCCGGGTTCGCTGATTCTGTCGGCGGAAATGATGCTGCGCCACATGGGCTGGACAGAAGCGGCCGACCGCATCATCAGCAGCATGGAAAAATCCATTCTGTCGAAGAAGGTCACCTATGACTTCGCGCGTCTGCTGGAAGGCGCCACGCAGGTATCCTGCTCGGGCTTTGGTCAGGTGATGATCGACAATATGTAAGTGTTTTCGGCTTGATCGCTCAAGGTCCGGCAAAGCCCTGTTCCCGTTCGGAAACAGGGCTTTGCTGCATCGTGTCAGTCGGGTGAAGCACCTGGCAGTGTGATGTCCCTGATCCCTATTTTCAGGCCAAAAAATGAACAATGGCAGTTGTGCGCAGGTGCTCGAAGCACTCCAGAATCTGGGGGACTCCGGCCAGATTCCGTGGGTGCTGCTTCGACCGCGCGCTCCGGACGAGACATCGATCTTCGACGGGGACTTCGATTTCCTGATCGACGAAGAACGCTTCGATCAGATCCTGAATGCCGTGTTTCGGATCTGCCGGGATGCCGGCGTCAGCTTCATCGTGGTTCAGCGCGCGGCGTTCAAACGCCAGATCCTGCTGCTTGACGCCGGTTCGGGCCGCCAGGTGACGCTGGAACTCTGGCCGCATGCCGAGTTTCGCATGGGACACGGTCGTCCCGACCGGGCCGCCCTGACGTATCGCGCCTGGGAATCGACGCCGGCCCACGAGCGCAACAGCCTGCTGGCGTGCGTGTTTGTGCTGCACCTGCACCATAAGCAGAAAGATCTTCAGAGCAAGTCGGTGCAGACACGGCTGGAGCACTTTCTGGGCTACACGGACCTGGCACCTGACCTGCATGACACACTGTCCGGCCTGAAGGCCGGGCGAATTGATGCCGGGCAGGCCAGGGCGCGCGCCCTGGCCCACCTGCAGTCCAGAATGGTTCCGTTGGTCCGGCCCTGGCAACTGACTGGCAGGCGTGTCCGCAAGGCATTGCGCCGGCTGTTGAGGTGGCCCGCCCCTGGCACAAGGGCAATCGTGGGTCCCGACGGCAGTGGCAAGACGGCGCTGCTGGACGCCCTGAGTCGGTCAGAGGCTGGCAGGCGACTGCACGTCAGGCGCTTCAAGCGGTATTTCCGCCGGGTACTGTATCACCTGGTCCAGAGTGAACCGCGCAATGTGCGCGACGAAAAGACTTTGTGGCTGATTCTGCCGGTGGCGTGGCTCTGTTTTTCGCTGTCGCGCTGGCTGACGGGCTGGGCGCGCCCCATCATTCTGGACCGCTATTTCTATGATTATTTCGTGCGCGATGTGCGCCACGAATCACGAACCCTGCGCCGCATCGCCGCCTACGATCTGTGCAGCACGCTGGTGCCCTGTCCGCAGCGCCTGATCGTTGCCTCCTGCCCCGCACCGATCATTCGCCGGCGCAAGCGCGAAATGTCTTCCGAATCCATCGAGGGGCTCTACCAAGTCTACCTGGATCAGGTGATCCGCTCCGGCGTGCCGCAGACCCTCTTTTGCCATACCGGCATCCCGCTGGAGACCTCGATACAGCAGCTGGCCGCCTTTCTGGAGGAGTCCGCATCCACCCGCTGAAGCAGGCGCCTGGCCAACACATCCGGAAAGGCCCGGGTGGCTGCTCCAGATGCGATGATGGGCGGATGCGATGCGGACGACTTTCCCGCCTGTGGCGACCGATTGCCCGCGAGCAGGGAACTTTTTTCACTACCGTGCGTTAGAACCGATGTGAATGCGGATGCGGACCTCGAAGACACCCAGTGTGCATTGCGTGCCGGCGCAGGGGATGAGCACGCCTATTCCCGGCTGGTGAAACGCCATCAGGGTGCCGTGTATCGGTACCTGGTCCGCATGACCGGCATCCCGGAGACCGCGCGCGAGCTGGCTCAGGACACCTTCATGCGCGCCTATCAGGCGCTTCCGTCCTGGCGGCCTGAAGCCAAGTTCCGTACCTGGCTGTTCCGGATTGCACATAATCTGGCGTTGGATCACTTGCGTCGGGCAAGACATTTCAACGCGGAACCACTGGACGAACGCTTTGACATGCCTGACCCGGCTCCGGGGCCTGAGCGACATCTGGAAATCCGGCAGACAGTCCGGCAGCTCGAAGCGGCCCTGGCGGCCCTGCCGAGCGCACATCGCGAGATCCTGCTGCTGCGGGAAATCGAGGACATGTCTTATGAGGACATCGCCCGGACGCTGAAACTGAACCCGGGGACCGTGCGCTCCCGGATCGCTCGTGCACGGGCCGCCCTGCTGGCCATTCTGCGAAGTCAATGAAGGGGAAAACCATGCCTTGCCCAAGAACTGTTTTGCTTTCAGCCTGCCTCGACCCGGGATGGACCGGTCGACGGCGTGCGTTGATCGTTGCCCACGTGCGGACCTGCCCGGTCTGCGCAGCGGAACTGGACGCCCTGCGAAGCCTGTCCGATGGGCTGCGTGCCTTGCCCTCGCCCGTGCTGGATGTGGATCTGTCCCGCCGGCACCGCACAGTACCGCTGTTCGCCTGGCTTCGGAAGTGGCGGGATGGCTGGGCCTGGGTCCCCGCCAGCCTGGCAGTCACCGCTTCGCTGCTGGCCGGGATCAGCCTGGGGAACCTGCCTGCGACCCCTGCGGCATCGGCGCAGCCCGTAGAGGTGGCCTTCCGGCTGGACCTTTTCAATCCCGTGCCTCCGGGCGGTCTGTGTGTCGCGGCCGGATTATGCGGGGTCCCGCAGGAGCGGACATGAACTCAAGAATCCTGAGAACCCTGCTGGCTGCGTCCCTGGCACTGAACATCGGCTTCGCCGGCACGGCGGTCTACCGGCACTGGTTGGGGCCGGCGCCAGTGCGGAGTGCATCGCCGGCTTCGCTGCCAGATCGCCTGGGGCTGACTGCCGACCAGCGTTCGGCCTGGGAGGCGCTGGAGCGCCCGTTTCTGCGCGACCTGTCGGCCAACTGGGCGGCCATCCGTTCACTGCGCCAGGCGCTGCTGGACGAAATTTTTGCAGCCGAGCCGGACAAGGAACGGCTGGCCAAACTGCAGGCCCGCATTGCCGCGCTGCAGGACAGCCAGCAAAAGCGCGTGATCGCCCAGCTGTTGTCTGAACGAAGCGTCCTGGACGAGCGCCAGCGGTCCTTGCTCAAGGGCTTTCTGACACAGGAATATGATGCGCAGACGCCACAGGTCGAGCATCTGCATCAGACGGCAAAATAGTGTCCGGCTTGGCGGCTCGACCGGACGGCAAGGCAGTGCCCCGCTTGGCGGCTCGAGGTGTCTTGGCAGGCAGATGGCGTGATGGAAGTTTTTGAGATGGCGTGATGGAACTTTTTGTGGGCTGGCGCGTTAGTAGTCATGTCGCAACGACATTTCTACCTTTTTACAGGAATCGACTCATGAAAATCCATGCCTCCCGCATCGCCCTGACCCTGTCCCTGGCCTTTCCACTGGCCTTTGCCGGCAGCCCCGCCTTCGCCGCCGACGCCCATCATCATGATGAAGTGTCAGCGACCCAATTGAACCTTGACCATGGTCGCAAATGGGCGACGGATGCGCCGCTGCGCCTTGCAATGGGGAATCTGAGCAAGGCGATCGACCAGGCGCTCCCGGCGGCACATGCCGGCTCCCTGACGGATGCGCAATATGATGCGCTGGGCGAACAGGCGAATCAGGAATTCGCCTACATCGTGGAAAACTGCAAGCTGTCACCTGAAGCCGATGCCGTCCTGCACGTCATTCTGGCTGACATGGTCGGCGGGACGGAAGCGCTCAGTGGCAAGCAGGCCGGGCAGACGCGCGCGTCTGGCGTGGTGCAGCTTGCTCAGGCGCTGAATCGCTACGGCGAGTATTTCGACCATCCCGACTGGCACGAGATTCAGATCCCGGGCTGATCGGCTTGCGGGGCGAGCCTGCGCTTGTAACGGCATTGATGAAGCAGCCGCCAAGGCGGGTACGCCCCTGGTAGCGGCGCACGCCGATGCCCTTGAAAATTCCGCCTCGGTCATCGAGCTGGAAATTCAAGTTCCGGGAGACCAGCCTGCCTGGGCTCCCGGAGGAATCCAAAGATCCGTAAAAAATGGTCTTGCAAACACCTCAGTCATCCAACGTGAAGCATGTGACTGATTACTAACTTGTCATGAATACGAAAGGAAATCCCATGAAAGTCCCCACTCTGAAAGTCGCCACTCTGAAAGTCGCCAGCACACTTGCCGCCCTGACGCTGGGCCTGGCCGCCACCGGCCTTGCCCATGCGGAACAGCTCTACTACCCGATGGACAATACGGTCACGACCAGCACGCTCACACGGGCACAGGTCGTAGAGCAGCTGCGCGAGGCGCAAGCCCACGGTTTGGTGGCAGCCGGCGGCAACGCACTGCATTACCCGCCGATCGCCGCGGAAAGCACGAAATCGCGGGCGCAAGTGCTTTCTGAATTGCGTCTTGCACAGGCACACGGCGAGATTCAGGCAGGCGAGTCATCCGACTATCCGGTTCTGTCGGCCGCGCAGACTCATCCGACCCTGATGGCCCGGTACGTGCGGTAATGGCCATCCCTCGCATTTGCGCCGGCGCAGCCCAACAGTGTCGGTCAGGTGCGAGGGACGCTCTTGTCCGAGGCTGATCGTTTTTCTGAATCCATGACCCTGCACAGTCCCGTGGCGCATGCCACGGCCGGAATCAGGATGTCACCCACGTTTCATCGAACAAGCCTCAGTCGGTCACCGCATCGTAGAAAACCGGCTGCGGATTGCCGTCAAAGAGCGCCTCGGCGCGTGTGCGCAGCTCTGCCTGGGTGTCGCTCGTGTGCATCGCCATGAAGGTCTCGTGGCTCTCATGCTCGACCAGTGCCGCATAATTTCCGCCTTCTTTGCGAGGCTGCAGCAATATCCGGCGGACAAACCCCGGGTGGGATGCATAGGCTTGATTTGAATCAGTGAACCACTGGCGGAATTCGGCGTCTTTTCCTTGTTTGATTTTTGGAAACTGCACAATATTGATGAACATATCCTACGCTCCATTTCATGGCACATTCAAAATTGCTTTCATTCAAGGTTCTTGCGGCTGCCGTGACCTTCGGCCTGTCCATGGAACCGCAGTGTGAAGGCAAGCAACAGATTTTCCCGAATCAGACCGGTTCGTGAAATTGCAGCCCATTCTATAGGAAATCACGACTGTCCGGTGCCTGGGTCCTGGTGTAGCCGCCTGGTGTGGCCGCCACGTCAGCACCAAAACGATGTGTGCGGTCCGCGGCAGACAACATCTGCGTGAGGGGCATGCAGTCACTTCTCTGATCCATATCAAACATTGCGTGAACACAAGGATTGAAGTGCTCATCATCCGCAATAATGCAGGGTATCATCGGAATATGCCACATCATTTTGATCAGGGTGTCTTCGATAATATCGCGCAAGACGATTCTTGCGATGTCGAACGCGCAGAAACTCATGCCGTTCATGCGCCCGTCACGCTTTCCGGACACGACCCGGACAACACCCGAACGAGATCACTCCGTGGTTATTGCCAAACACACCAACCTGACCCGGCGTGCGCTCCGGCACTTGCAGAACAAGAAACCCATCGACACCATCCACGCGCGGGTGTTGCAGGCGCCGGCGGCTGGCGAACGCGTCAGCGGCGGCCGTGCTGCGCCCCGTGTGCTGATGATTGAGCGGCATTCCATCAGGGGCACCCCGTGAGCCGCCTGCCACTGCAAGGCCGCACCCTGGCGCTGCTGGCCGTCATCATTCCATTGCTGGCACTTTTCATCTATGCCGGCCTGCGATCCGGCCCGCTGGCGCCGGTTGCCGTGACGGTGGCAACCGTGGAGTCCAGGGCGATCACGCCAGCGCTCTTTGGCATCGGCACGGTGGAGGCCCGCTACACCTACAGGATCGGGCCCACGTTTGCCGGGCGCATCCAGCATCTCGATGTGCATGTCGGTGACAAAGTCCAGGCCGGACAGATACTGGGCGAGATGGATCCGGTCGATCTCGATGATCGGGTGCGCTCGCAGGAATCGGCGTACAGGCGCGCACAAGCGGCATTGCGCGAGGCACAGGCCCGGCAAGCCTGGGCGCAGACGCAGGCGCGCCGTTATCAGCAATTGTTTGCGGTACGCTCGACCAGCGAGGAAATCCTCGCCACAAAGCGGCAGGAACTGCAGATCACTGAAGCCGCCCTGGCCGCCGCCCGGGAAGACAGCATCCGGGCACGCTCCGATCACCAAGGGCTCGTCGCGCAAAGGGCCGATCTGCGCCTGATCGCGCCGGTTGATGGTCTGGTCGCCGTGCGCGACGCCGATCCTGGAACGACCCTCGTCGCAGGACAGGCGGTGATAGAGATCATCGATCCCACGAGCCTGTGGGTCAATGTGCGCTTCGACCAGATGAGCGCATTGGGGCTGGCCGGGGGGCTGCCGGCCCGTATCGTCCTGCGTTCGCGTGGCGGGCGGATGCTGGAAGGCCATGTGCTGCGCGTGGAACCCAAGGCCGATTCGGTAACCGAGGAAATGCTCGCCAAGGTGACATTCGACCAGCAGCCGGAACCTCTGCCGCCGGTGAGCGAGCTGGCCGAAGTCACGGTCGTGTTGCCGGCACTTGCGGTCGCTCCGCTGATCCCCAACGCGGCCGTCCGGCATCAGGGCAACAGGGCCGGCGTCTGGCACATCGTGGGGGGTGATCTGCGCTTCTCCGCGGTGCGGCTCGGAGTGTCCGACCTCGAGGGTTACGTGCAGGTGCGCGAAGGGCTCCGGGATGGGGACCAGATCGTGGTCTATAGCGAAAAGGCCTTGACCGCTCGCAGTCGCATCCATGTCGTCGACCATATTGCGGGCGCGCCGCAATGATCAGTCTGGCTGGGCGCGACATCCTCCACACATGGGGCAAGTTCGTCTTCACCGGGGTTGGCCTGGGCCTGCTGATCGGTGTCACGCTCGTCATGGCGGGCGTGTACCGCGGCATGGTGGATGACGGCAAGGCCTTGCTCGACAATAGCGGCGCCGACCTCTGGGTGGTGCAAAAGGACACGCTGGGTCCTTATGCGGAATCGTCCAGCCTGAACGATGACGTGTATCGCACCATTCTCGCCATGCCGGGCGTCGCGCAGGCCGCGAACGTGACCTACCTGACCATGCAGGTACGCCGAGGCGACCGCGACACGCGCGCGATGGTGGTGGGCATCGCACCCGGCAAATTGGGGATCACTCCGGGATGGCCTCCGTATCTGGTCGCCGGACGCCAGATCACGCGAGGACACTACGAGGCGGTGGCCGATGTCGCCGCCGGCTTCAAACTGGGGGATCGTCTGGCCATTCGCCGCAATCATTACTCGGTCGTGGGGCTGACGCGGCGCATGGTGTCGTCCAGCGGCGACCCGATGGTGTTCATTCCGCTCAAGGATGCCCAGGAGGCTCAGTTCCTCAAGGACAACGACGCCATCTGGCAGAGCCGGCGTCGCACCGAAGCCAACCCGGCCTTCAATCGCCCCGGTGTTCCAGGCTTGCTGGATGCCGTGATCGCTTCACAGAGCACCAACGCGTTCGTCAATGCGGTCCTGGTCACGCTCAAGCCGGGTCGCGCGCCAGACGAAGTCGCCGAATCCATCCGGCGCTGGAAGCGTTTGACGGTCCACACCCGGGCGCAGATGGAAGACATCCTGGTCAGCAAGCTGATCGCCACCTCGGCCAGGCAGATCGGCATGTTCCTGGTGATTCTGGCCGTCGTGAGCGCGGCGATCGTCGCCTTCATCATCTATTCGCTGACGATGGACAAGATCCGCGAGATCGCCGTGCTGAAGCTCATCGGCACGCGCAACCGGACCATTGCCGCGATGATCATGCAGCAGGCGCTTGCCCTGGGTGTGATCGGCTTTGTGGTCGGCAAGATCACCGCCACTTTTTCCGCCCCGGTTTTCCCGAAATATGTATTGCTCACGCCGATGGATTCGGTTGCCGGTTTTTTCGCGGTGCTCATGATCTGCATTCTGGCCAGCGTGGTGGCCATACGCATGGCGCTCAAGGTCGACCCGGCGGAGGCCATAGGATGAGTCGATTCCGGCGCAGGCCGCAGGATGAGCCGATGATCCGGCAAGGAATTCACATCGAAGGCCTGAGCAAACGCTATGGCAAGGGCGACACCTCCGTCCACGCACTGAAGGACGTGAACATGCAGGTTGCACCAGGGGAAGTGGTGGGGCTCATCGGGCCCTCCGGGTCCGGCAAGAGCACGCTGCTCAAATGCCTTGGTGCGGTGGTGGACCCGAGCGCCGGTCGCATGACCTTGGGGGACGAAGTGATTTACGACGATGGCTGGAGGGTCCGTGATCTGCGCGCCTTGCGGCGCGACAAGATCGGCTTCGTGTTCCAGGCGCCGTATCTGATCCCGTTTCTCGACGTCACCGACAACGTGGCACTGCTGCCGATGCTCGCCGGCGTCGCGAATGGGGAGGCGCGTGCAAAGGCACTGGAATTGCTTACGGCGCTGGATGTGCAGCACCGCGCTCGCGCCATGCCGTCACAACTCTCCGGCGGTGAGCAGCAGCGGGTCGCCATCGCGCGCGGACTGGTCAATCGCCCGCCGGTGATTCTGGCCGATGAGCCCACCGCACCGCTGGATTCTGTGCGTGCCATGACCGTGATCCGCATCCTCAACGACATGGCCCGCAAGTTCGAGACCGCCATCATCGTCGTCACCCATGACGAAAAAATCATTCCGACCTTCAAGCGCATCTACCACATCCGGGACGGCGTGACCCATGAAGAGGCCGGTGAAGGACAGGGGTTTGATTGAACTCTCGCACAACGCTACAAGACGGTTGTCCGGCCTGTCATCGACGTTGCCGCAAACCGGCCTTGGAGCCTTTCCATGGGCAATGCTGAAGTGACTCGTCATCTCGACCTGGATCGCGCGCGGACCGCCTGCCACCCCAGTCGCGCCATCATGGCATGGATCCTTGGCGGATTGCTGGCCGGCTGTGCCGTCGGACCCGATTTCGAACGACCGGCAGTCCCGGACGTATCTGGCTATACGACGGCGCCTTTGCCGACGCAAACGGCATCTGCACGCACCGCCCTGGGAGACGCGCAGCACTTCAGCGTCGGGGCGAACGTGAGTGCACAATGGTGGCAGGCTCTGGGTTCATCCAGGCTCGACGCGCTGGTCGAGCAGGCTTTTCGGGCCAGCCCGACACTGGCTTCCGCCCGGGCCACCCTGCGCCAGGCGCAGGAAATCCATGCGGCGCAGGCGGGATCGACGCTTTATCCACAGCTTGACGTCGACATCGGCGCTCAGCGTCAGCGCATGAATCCCAGCTCCCTGGGACAGGTCGGTGACGCGCGGGAGTTCAGTCAATACAACGTCAGTGCCGGCCTGCACTACCCACTCGACCTGGCCGGCGGCAACCGGCGTGCCCTGGAAGCGCTGGCCGCCCGCGTTGACTATCGGCGCCATGAACTGGAAGGGGCGCGGTCAAGCCTGGCGGCGAATCTGGTGACCCGTGCCATCACCGAAGCCAGGCTCGCCGGGCAGATCCAGTCCACTCAGGCCATTCTTCGTGCCCAGGAGGAACAGTTGCACCTCACGCGCGAGCGGCTGCGTTTGGGTCAGGCTGCGCCGGACGAGATACTGGCGCTGCAGACCCAGGTGGAACGAACTCGTGCCGGAGTTCCCTTGCTGCACCAGCAACTCGAGCAGAACAGACATCTGCTGGCCGTGCTCGCCGGTCGGGCGCCGGGGGCCGAAGGCGTGCCGGCCTTCACGCTGGAGGAACTGACCCTGCCGTCGGATCTGCCGCTGGTTCTGCCGTCCGAACTGGTGCGTCGCCGCCCCGACATCCAGGCAGCGGAAGCCCTGTTGCATGCCGCCAACGCCGAATACGGTGTCGCAATCGCCAACCTGTACCCTCAATTCAACATCAGCGCCAGCCTCGGTTCGCAGGCATTGAGCACGGGCGCACTGTTTGGCAGCGGCTCTGCGGTATGGAATCTCATCGGGCAGTTGACCCAGCCGCTTTTCAAGCCGGGACTGCCCGCCCAGAAGCGTGCTTCACTGGCTGCGCTCGATGCGGCGGCGGCCAATTACCAAAGCGTCGTGCTCGAAGCCCTGCGCGAGGTGGCCGACGTATTGCGTGCACTGGATAATGATGCGCAGGCACTGGCGGCACTGGCAAGCGCCGATGGCGCAGCGCAGGGCTTTCTGGAATCCATTCAAAGGCAATATGCACTGGGTGCCGCCAATTATGTGGAACTGCTCATCGCACAGCAGCAGGCAGAACAGACTCGACTCGACCTGATTGCGGCACAGGCACAGCGCCTGGTCGATAGCACTGCGTTGTATCAGGCACTGGGTGGCGGGGGTCGGAGCAGCGTCAGTTGAAAGCGTGTTGCCCGGTCGTGTTTCCTGGCTTCGAACATGCCGGCCCGCGGTGCCGCGTGCGCTGTCCGTCCCTGACAGGAATGCGTCCAGAAGGACCAGAAGGAGTTCCGCCATGATGACGCCAAACGACCCGACCACACCGGAAGGCCTGACTGCCGCGCAAGTGCAGGCTCGCCAGGCAACGGAAGGCCCCAACCTGTTGCCCGGCAGCGCGCCGAAGTCACTGATGGCCATCGTGCGCGGTGTACTCATCGAGCCGATGTTCCTGATGTTGCTGGCGGCCGGTGGCATCTACCTGGCACTGGGCAGCCGGGCCGAGGCGCTGTTCCTGCTCGGCTTCGTATTCGTCGTCATAGGCATCACACTGACGCAAGAACGCAAGACGCAGCGCGCCCTGGAATCGCTGCGTGACTTGTCCGCGCCGCGCGCACTGGTCATTCGTGACGGACAACAGCAGCGCGTTGCGGGGCGCGACGTCGTGCGCGGCGATATTCTGGTGCTGCGCGAAGGCGACCGCATCGCCGCCGATGCGATCGTGTGCGACGGTCGGCTCGAAGTGGACGAATCACTGCTCACCGGCGAAGCGGTTCCTGTCGTCAAATGGGCGCCGACGGAAGGCGGGAGCCCTGGCGCAATGGCGCCCGACACCTCCTTGGACGACAGTACGGGTGCGATATTCGCCAGCACGGTCGTCACGCGCGGCCGGGGCCTGGCCAAGGTCGTCGCCATTGGCGGCGCCACCGCCGTGGGCCGCATTGGCGCCGACCTTGCCGCCACAGTGGAACCCGTCTCGTCGCTGCAGCAAAGTTCCCGCACGCTGGTGCGCCGACTGGGCGCCGCCGCCCTGATGCTGGCCGGCGCCCAGATCGTGCTGAACTGGTGGTGGGATGGCCGCCCGCTGCTCGACAGCCTACTGGCCGGAATCGCACTGGCGATGGCCATCCTGCCGGAAGAAATCCCGGTCATCCTGACCGTGTTTCTGGCGCTGGGTGCCTGGCGCATCTCGAAGCAACGCGTACTGACCCGGCGCGTGTCGGCGGTCGAGGCGCTTGGGGCGATCACGGTGCTGGCGGTGGACAAGACCGGTACGCTGACCTTGAATCGCATGGTGGTGGCCGAACTCAACAGTGCCAAGCAACGCTTCACCCCCGACGGCGCAAGCAGCCTGCCCGAGGTCTTTCATGAATTGACCGAGTTCGCCATGCTGGCGACACCGGGCGATCCGTTCGACCCCATGGAGAAAGCCATTCAAGCGTTTGGTCACCACTGGCTGGCGGGCACCGAACACGTACACGACGACCGTGTGCCCGAATTCGAATATGCGCTCTCGAGCGACATTCTGGCGATGACACGGGTGTTCGCCAGCGCCAGCCCGTCACAGTACCTGCTGGCCACCAAAGGCGCGCCAGAGGCCGTTGCCGACCTGTGCCACCTGGATGCCCGGGCGCTCGAAGCGATCCAGCGCGACGTGGAATCCATGGCCGGGCGCGGCCTGCGGGTATTGGGTGTGGCACGCGGACGCTGGGCGGGCCGGGCCGGCACGCCCGACGCCAGCCGCGCCTGGCCGGTCAGCCAGCATGATTTCGATTTCGAGTTTCTGGGGCTGGTGGGGCTCGCCGATCCTCCTCGCCCCGAGGTGCCTGCCGCGGTCGCCGAATGCCTGGCCGCGGGCGTGCGGCTGATCATGATGACGGGGGACCACCCCGTCACTGCGCTTGCCATTGCGCGCCAGGTGGGCCTGTCTGAAAAACCGGGAATCCTCACCGGAGTCGAGATCGACGCACTCGACGATGATGCGCTGCGCAAACGGCTCCAGGAAACCGACCTGTGTGCGCGCCTGCAGCCGGCGCACAAGCTGCGCCTGGTGCAGGTGCTGCGCGCCGCAGGACACGTGGTGGGCATGACCGGCGACGGCGTCAACGACGCGCCCGCGCTCAAAGGCGCGGACGTGGGCATTGCCATGGGCGAGCGGGGCACCGATGTGGCGCGCGAAGCCGCCGCACTGGTGCTGCTGGATGACAGTTTTGCCAGCATCGTCGCCGCCATCCGGCAGGGCCGGCGCATCTTCGACAATATCGGCAACGCGACCCGTTTTGTCTTTGCCGTCCATGTGCCGATCATCGGGCTGGCACTCGTGCCCACGGCGCTGCAGTGGCCGATGCTGCTGCTGCCCGTGCACATCGTGCTCCTCGAGCTGCTCATCGACCCCGCCTGCTCGATCGCCTTCGAGGCCGAGCCCGAAGCTGCCGACGTGATGTCCCGCCCGCCACGGGCGCGCGATGCCTCGCCCTTTTCAGGCAACAACCTGCTTCACGGCATGATTCAAGGCTTTGGCCTGGCCATCATCCTGCTCGCCGGTTACGGCGCGTTGACAACCCACGACGTGGCCGTGACGCAAGGCCGCACGGTCGTCTTTGCTTCGCTCGTGCTCAGCGTGTTGTTCTTGATTCTGGCAAACCGCAACCCGGCGCGGGCGGACGCTGACGCGCGCAACCCTTGGATCGGGCGCATGGTCCTTGCAGTGGCGCTGATGCTTGCCCTGGTGGTCGGGCTGCCCGGCCTGCGCGACATCATGGCGCTGGCGCTGCCGGGGCCGCTCGAGCTGGCGACCGCGGGCCTGCTGTCGGCGCTTTGCGCGGGCTGGCTCCTGGTCATGCGCCGGGTGGCGCACCGGCCTGGATTCATGCGCCGCGCGCGCTGAATCACCCTGCGCAATTCGCGCAATTCCGGGGGTGATTTCGATCAGTCTTCCCTGTATTCCGGTAGTTTCACGCCACAGGCTTTGCAGTAGTTGGCATCCGCATCGAGCCCTTCAGTCAGGCACTCGGCACATGTCCGGGTCGTCACCTGCCGGCGCATCGCACTTTGTGCCAAACCCAGTTCCAGGGTGACGATGCCTGTCGGTACAGCGAGCACACCCCAGCCCAGCAACATCATGACCGACGCAATGAAACGACCCAGACCCGTCTGCGGGGTGATATCGCCGAATCCGACGGTCGAGAGCGTGGTGATCGCCCAATAGACAGCGGCCGGAATGCTCGTGAACCCTAGCGCGGGCCCCTCCACGACGTACATGATCGTCCCCATGACGAGGACGATCGACAGTACGACCGAGAGAAACACCAGGATTTTCCGAGCGCTGGCGCGCACCACGCGGCCGAGCATCACATATTCGTCAACCAATGCGGTCAATTTGAAAACCCGAAAAATCCGCAGCAGGCGCAATGTGCGCACACCAATCAGAAATGTCAGGTTGGGCAGCAACAGCGCCGCGTACGTGGGTGCAATCGCCAGCAGATCGACGATACCGTAGAAACTCAGGGCATACCGCCAACGGTTGCGTACGCAGATCAGGCGCAGCGCATACTCGATTGTGAACAGCACGGTAAATGTCCATTCCAGACCCTGAAACAAGGGTTCGTATCGAATCGACAAACTCTCGACGCTGGCCGCCATGATGACCGCCAGGCTGAGCACGATGGCAATGATCAGAATCAAATCAAATCGCTTGCCCGCCCTGGTATCCGCCTCGAAAATGATCACGTACAGAGACTGGCGCCATCCCTGCGCTGGCTTGCCGAAATCCTCGACGGCGGTGCGTCTGTCAAGATTCCTGCGTGGATTGTCCTTGGCCATAAATGACATTGCCTGGCGTGAGTGAGGGCAAATTGTATTGTCCATGGTTGATTTGGGCAATATATCGCGTGACGCCATGGCATTCGTGCCGGTTTGCCTTTCGCGGCATGTGCCGGTGGAAGCGTTTTTTGACGCATTCATTTGATGTTTCTCAAAAGCCGCTCGATCCGCCGGTGTTTCGGCGCCTTGTTCATCCCTCGTTAACGTTTGTCTGCCTATGATGGCCGCATGGATGGTTGCCTTTCGGCGGCCACGCAAGAGGGAGGTTCCCCATGAAACTCTGGAAAACCGCCGGTGCCTGCATGCTGGCCCTGTCTTTGGGCCTGACGAGTGCATCGGCATTGGCCGACGACGATTGCGATACGCCTGTGGAACGCTGGCAGTCCCGCGATGCGGTCCACCAAATGGCCGCGCAGCGGGGCTGGGATGTCCAGCGCCTGAAAATCGATGACGGATGCTATGAAATCCGGGGGCGGGACATCG
>JACDJC010001800.1_pt1 | contig 18299 bp, 20 predicted proteins | sample 7454191 | NCBI WGS metagenome assembly JACDJC01 (sample SAMN14253291, study PRJNA609438) | sludge metagenome | isolation source: sludge after 25d culture with pyrite and EDTA | collected 2018-12-20 | reverse complement strand
CTGCGCCATCGACAATCCCTGCTGGAACTGCACTTGGTTCATGGCCATGTCTGCTCTCCGCTCCGTAACATGGCCCCGAGGCTGCGCCCCGCACGTCTCAAATCACGCGACTGCCGGCTGAGCGTCGTCGCTAATCAGGAAATCCGAAGCAAAACCCGCATCCGGTCAAACGCTACGAAGTCATCGCCACGGCAGAGGCGCCGGGGCCGTGGGATTCAGTGAAGGGCTACATCAGTTACGAGGTCGTCAACCCCGCATGTACGCCGGAGGACAAGTTTCTCGGAGTGCACAAGCTACCTCAGGACGTGGGGCACGATATCGAGATGGCTCTCGTAGGCGAGAACACCTGGAGAGGTTATTTTTACCGGGATTTCATGCAGGACGAGGACTACTACGGACTCGATGTCTGTCATTGGGACGCGACCAGCGTAGGGGGCGTTTTTTCCGTACACGGCGAAATCTTTGGTTCTGGCGACACGCTGGAAGTGCTTGTGCGTAAAGGTCCGCAAACCATGTATTTCAAGAAAAGCGATTTTCTGGATCGCTCGAGAACGGTCGGTGGATACGGAACCACTCCCAACGACCCCGAAGTCACCCAGCATCCTGAGGCCTTCTTCCCGATCACGGTCATGGTCAAGGAGGTTGCGCTATGAGCCCTGGCCCTCAAGCCCTCGCTGATGCAGCCAGCGACGCGTATAACGATCGTCCACAAAGCGATGTCGATAGCAAGACAAAGGCGGTGTACCTTGATCACCAGAAATACACCATATTTGGCTACAAGGGTGATCCAGCCACTGGCTTTCATGCCACGGCATACAAAGAAGTAGCCCCACCGCACAACATCATCATCGCCTACCGCGGCACCGATCCAGATATCAAAGGCCACACCCGTACCACCTTTCAGGATGCGACCGTCGACGCAACGATGGTGAAGGCGCAGATCAACCCGCAGGAAGCCGCGGCACGAGCCTTCACCCGGGAAATGCTGGACAAGGCACACGACAGCGGCATCTCCAGGGACCATGTCACCGTGGCCGGCCACTCGCTGGGCGGCACGCTGGCCGAAATCGAGGCATGGGAATTCGGCCTGCACGGCGCCACCTTCAACGCCTACGGGGCAGCGGGCTTGATTTACGGCGTGCCCGAAGGCGGCCACCAGATCACCAACTACGTGATAGCTGGCGACGTGGTCAGCGCCGCCAGCCACCATTTCGGTGAAATGAAGGAACTCGCCAGCCCGGAGGATGTTGCCGCGCTGCAGGCAGGACGCTACCTCAATGCGCCGCCGGGCGCGCCATCGCCCAACCCGCTGCTGGCGATGCGCCTGAGCGACCACAGCATGGCCAACTTCACCGGCGAAGGGGGCGTGGTGAATGTGTTGGCGCCCGCAAACATGGCCGAGTACCAGACGCGCTACGACAGCCACAGGGTCACGTTCGACCTCTTCCGCAGCAATATCCACGATGAGCGTACGGAACTGGCAGCGGTGTTGAACGACCCTGACAGCCGCAACATCGAAACCACGCTGGCCAACCTGCCGCCACACATCCAGCAACAGTTGCTGGAACTGCACGTTGCCATGGTGGACGCGCCGATCCAGTCAGCAGTGGAGCACAACCGCGTTGTGCAGGGTGTCGAGCAGGGGCTGGACCAGACCGCCGCGACGATACGTTGGGGCGGACAAGGTGCGCAGCACGACGCCGAACTGTTGGCGCAAAAGATCCACGCCGCCGGCCTGGCCGCACAACAGCAAGCCGACGCGGTGTCGCGCGAAGCCCAGGTCTTCATGCCGATCGACCCCATGGCGGCGACCGGCACGTGGCTGGGCGCCAAGGCCGCAGGCTATGTAATGCATGCCGAGGCCGATGGCGTGGCAGGAGTAAGCCGTCTCGCCGGCCAGGCTGCCCACGTCGGCAGCCAATGGATGGCCGACCAGACGCAGGAAACCAGGCACACCGTCGCGCAAGGCGCCCACGTGATGGCACAACTCGCTACCACGTCGGTCCATGCGCATGAAGCGTTCCTGGTCACCGCTACCGACCGCATCACTGACACCTACCAAGCCGCCAAGGCCGCCGGCCAGGCACTTCGTCGTGACGTAACGCAGGCTTGTGACGCGACCCGCCATGCCGTGTCACAAGCTGTGGATGCCACCGAACATGCCGTCGACCAAGCCGGTGACGCGTTCATGCATCAGGCGCAGCGGTGGTTTGGACACGCCCCGGCGCCATCGGCGACAGCGCCGACACACTCAGCCATCGCACCCACCGGATCGGGCCATGGGACCGACGATCCGCGTCATCCGGACAACCCGGATCACCCGCTGTACAACGAACTGCATCGACGTATCCCCGAAGCCTCGGACAATCGCCTGATCCAGTTCACCACTGCCTGTCACGCGCACAAGATCACCGCGGACAATCTCTCCACGATCTATCTGGACGAGGCGAACATGACGCTTGGCTTCCGTGGATCGAGCATGCTGTCCACCCCGGTCGTCGTGGACTTGAAGACCCCCACACCTCCACCCCAGCAAGCGATCCAGCACATCCAGCAATTCGACCAGCAGCAGGCGCAGATGATGGCTCACTTTCAGGGGCAGCATGCGCAGATGAACCAGCAGGGCTTGCAAGGGCCAGCGCAGGGTGGACCTTGAGTCAAACGTTCGGAGTTCATGATGAATCGGGATCGGCGTCTGGCCGCTGTCAGTTGCCGGCGCAGCTCGACCTGGTGACGCGAGAAGTGGATCAGCAAGCTGCCGACTGCACCCGCCACTCGTGATCGAGCAAGGCAAAGATCACGTCATCGACCCATTCGCCCTTGAACCACAGGCTTTCGCGATGATGGGCTTCCTGGCGCATGCCGAGCGCGCGCAGCATGGCCATGCTGGCGAGATTGCGCGGATCGACCGAGGCGTGAACCCGATGGCAACCGCGCTGCTCGAAGACGAAAGCAAACAGCGCGCGCGCCGTCTCGCTGGAATAACCGCGGCCCTGGTGAGTTGGTGCAATGCTGATGCCGAACTCGACCGGGTCATGCGGATCTTCCGGCAGACACACACCGAGATCACCGACCAGCACGCCGCCCTCGCGCAGCCGGATCGCGCGCTGGAACCAGCCGTGCGACGGCGAATGCGGCTGCGCGTCGATGAATTCGCGGGCTGCGGCAAGATCGGCCGGGCACCAGCCCTGGTAGCGAGCGACCTCGGGGTCGGCACGGCAGCCGAACAACCCTTCCGCATCTGCCGGTAGCAGTGCGTCAACCTGCAGTCGCGCCGTGACCAGTTCCATCGTTCAGCCCCTGTGACGCGCGGCCGCCACCGCGCGGATCACGGCAGCATACTCGACCAGATCGCGCCGCTCCAGCGCGAACACACCCATCTGCCCGACCTTGAACTCGATCCAGATGAACGGCACTTCCGGCAACAACGCCGCCAGTGCGTGCTCGCTCTCGCCGACCTCGACGATCAACAGGCCGTCCTCGGTCAGGTGATCGGCCGCCTCGTCCAACATGCGCAGGCACAGGTCCAGGCCGTCCGTGCCCGAGGTCAGGCCGAGCTTCGGCTCGTGCGCGTATTCGCCAGGCAGCGCTGCGTATTCGTCCTCGGTGACGTAAGGCGGATTGGAGACGATCAGGTCGTAGCGACGATCCTTCACGCCCTCAAACAGGTCGGACTGGATCGCCTCGACGCGGCCCTCGACGTGCTGGAACACGATATTTTCGCGCGCCAGCGACAACGCCTCCTCGCTGACGTCGACGATGTCGACCTGCCAGTCCGGGTTGTACTCGGCCATGGCGATGCCAATGCAGCCCGAACCGGTGCACAGGTCCAGCACACGCTCGACCTGCCGCTCGTCCAGCCAGGGCGCGAAGCCTGACTCGATCAGCTCGGCGATCGGCGAGCGCGGCACCAGTGCACGGCGGTCGCTCTTGAACTTCAGTCCGGCGAACCAGGTCTCGCCAACCAGGTAAGCCACCGGCAGGCGCTCGCCGACGCGGCGTTCGATCAGGGCGAGCACGTTCTCCCGCTCGGTCGTCGTGAGCCGGCCCGCGCCATACGCCGGCGGGATGTCCGGCGGCAGGTGCAGGCTGGCCAGCACCAGGTGGGTGGCTTCGTCGATCGGGTTGTCGTGGCTGTGGCCGAAGGTCAGCCCGGCGGCCGAAAAACGGCTGGCGCCGTAACGGATGAAGTCGATGATGGTGGCGAGCTCGGCGGTCACGGCGATCCAGCGGCAATCGGGATAGCCGCACAGTATAGGGCCGACCGGCACGGCTACCCCCTATACTTCATGGATGAATTTCAAGGTATCCCTGCAATACATCCTGCCGCACCGCGCCCTGTCGCGGGTGGTCTATTGGGCAACCCGCTGGACCTTCACGCCATGGAAGAACTGGCTGATTCGCACCATCGTGCGCCATTTCCAGGTGAATATGGCCGAGGCGGCGCAGCCCGACGCACTGGCCTACCCGCATTTCAATGCGTTCTTCACGCGCAAGCTGCGCGCCGATGTGCGTCACCCGGACCCTGATCCGGCCACCTTGCTGTGCCCCGCCGACGGCCGTGTCAGTCAGGCTGGCAGCATCGTGGACGGGCGTATCTTCCAGGCCAAGGGGCAGGAATACACCACGCTCGAACTGCTCGGCGGCGACGAGGCAGCCACGGCGCCATATCGCAACGGCTCCTTCGTCACCGTCTACTTGTCGCCGCGCGATTACCACCGCGTGCACATGCCGTTGAAAGGTACGCTGCGCGAGACCGTGCACGTGCCCGGACGCATTTTCAGCGTAGCCCCATTCACGGTGCAAGCGATCCCGCGGCTGTTCGCCCGCAACGAACGGCTGGTCTGTCACTTCGACGGCGAGCACGGCCCGTTCGTGGTGGTGATGGTCGGCGCGATGCTGGTCTCGTCGGTGGGCACGGTCTGGGATGGTCTGGTGATCCCGCCGTACGCAGCGTCGATCCGGCGCAAGTCGTTCGCCGGCCTGGGCATCACGCTGGAACGTTTCGCGGAAATGGCGCGCTTCAACATGGGCTCCACCGTCATCGTGCTGTTGCCTGCGGGCAGCACGACTCTGGATGCCCTGCAGCCGCAGCAGGCGGTGCAGGTCGGCCAGCGGATCGGGGTGGCCCAGACACAAGCGACCGACCCCTGAAAACTGACGCTACGCGTCATTTTGTGACGCTACGCGCGCAAATACCGAGGCCAACCCGTTAACCTCGCTGAGGCGGCGCGATATCACGCGCCACCCCAGACCAGCGCCGAGGGACTCATGCAAATACTCACTCCACTCTTCGTGGTGATGCGCACGCGCCAGCTTGGCCGTCAATTTCGCGACATCGAACGCAGTATCCGGGCACTGCCCAAGCGTAACCGCGACCGGCTGAGCATGCTCACCCTGCGCGAGATCGGCCAGGCCTCTCGCTGCGATTTCCCGCATCTGTACGGCACCACCCCGGAATCGCGTTACCTGCCCTGGGGCCAGGGCACCGAGGCGGGCTACGAACGTGCTCGCTCCACCAATCCCGAAGTGGCGCTTCGCGGTATTGCCCTGTGGCTGGCTGTCGCCTATCACGAAACCAAGACCGCCACCCAGCCCGGCCTGCAGGCACAGCACCGGCAGTTGCTGCAGTTGCTGCGCGAGCTGAAGGAGATCCACAGCAGCAAGGGCCGCGTGGACAGCTGGATGAAGGAAGGCGCGGTCGCCTGATCCCCACTCCCGCGAGACGCGACCGGCGCCGCGCTTAGCGGCAAGCCGGCACTTTCAGGTGCTGGCCCGCGCGGATGCGGTGATGCTTGAGCTGGTTCAAGTCGGAAATTTCCTGCACGCTTGAACATTGCAGCTTGCGCACGATGCTGATCAGCGTGTCACCACTGCGCACGCGGTAGGTTTTCGTCGCCCGCGCCATCGTTCTGGCCGGCTTTGCATCCGGCACCACCGGCACGGTCGCGTTGTGCAGATCGGCGGCGAGGATCGGCCATGGGCCATCAACACAGCGTGAGGCATAGGCGCGCTCCAGCCGTTTGGGCACCTGCAATTGGGTTCCGACCGGCTGACTTACCTCGGGATCGAGCCGGGGATTCAGGTTGCGCAGGGTACGGAACCAGCCATCGCTCATGCCATCGGCCGAGCCCAGGCATATGGTCAGCTCCTCCAGCGAGGCGGCCCGCTCCAGAGTGATCTTGCCTGCCGTACCGTCGATCTTCGGAAAGCGCAGGTTGTAGCTGTCCGGATGCAGGAACAGCCACGCCGCCGCGAGCACTGCAGGCACGTAACCGCGCGTCTCGGGCGACATCTGATCGTAAATGCGCGGGTCGTAGAAGCTCACCGAAGGATCGTCGCCCGCGGTGCGGCGCATGCGACCTTCCCCGCCATTGTAGGCGGCGATGACAAGCTCGAGATTGTTGTTGAAGATACGCAGTTGCTCGTTGAGATACTCGGCATTGGCGCGTGCCGAGGCCGCCGGGTCGAAACGGGTATCGAAGCCGTTGTCCACGATCAGGCCAAAGCGCATCCCGGTGGCATACATGAACTGCAGCGGGCCGGATGCACCCGAACGCGACACCGCATGGACCTTGCCGCCGGATTCCTGCGCCAGCATGCCGAACAGCAGCGCTTCGGGCAGGTCGGCCTTCTCGTACGCCGGCCACATTTCATGCCGAAGGTACTGGTAGTTGACCCAGGCATTCATCAAGTACGGGCGGCGCTGGGTCAGCCACAACTCGAGCGATGCCTTCACTGGCCCGTTCATCGCGATCAGCTGCGAGAGCTGCTGTCCATGCAACAAGGTCACGCTGCGCTGCGCCTGCGGCAGGCTGGCTGCTCCGGTGTGGCCGCCGGCAAGCAGCGCTTGCGACGAATCGACATCGCCCGCCAGATCCTGATCGTCGCTGAAATCCCCATCCTTCAACCGCAGCAGCCGGTCGAACACGGAAAAGAATCGCTGCGGATCGCAACCGGGAGTATCGCCACACTGCGCCGAGGCCTGCTTGAGCTGGTCGAGCGACTGGCGCAGGGTGAGTTGCGACTCCTCCGGATTGCCCTCGCGTGATTGCTGCAGCGCCGTCTCGTAACCCTGGCTGGCCTGATCCAGTTGCTGGTAGAGCGTATCGACCTGCGCCGAGGGCTTCTCGCCGCCATGGCTGGCGCAACCGCCGACCAACACACAAACAAGCACAAACGGGGCAATGCGCCCGGAAATAAACCTGAAACAAGACGACATGGACAGCTTCAGCCGCGAAAACGCCCACGATAGCTGGCGAAGCACACCGACTCAATGTGTCCTGTCACGGCCACGCCAACCCCGGCCGGTTGGCTACAATCCAACGACCAGCAACAGAAGGAAGGTCATGACAGACATCCTGATCGGCCGCAACGACAGCACCAGCGTGAGCCTGGACCCCCATTACGGCAACCGCCACGGCATGATCGCCGGAGCGACCGGCACCGGTAAAACGGTCTCCCTGATGGTCTTGGCCGAAGGATTTTCGCGGCTGGGCGTCCCGTGTCTCCTGGCCGATGCCAAGGGCGACCTGGCGGGCCTGGCGATGGCTGCAGGAGAGCCTGGCGACAAGCTCAAGGCGCGACTGGCGAAACTCAGGCTCACCGACTGGAAGGCACAGGCCAATCCGGTGATCTTCTGGGACATCTACGGCAAGCTGGGCCATCCGGTGCGCGCCACCATCAGCGAGATGGGTCCGACCCTGCTCGGCCGCGTACTGGAGCTGAACGACACCCAGGAAGGCGTGCTGGAAGTGGTGTTCAAGGTTGCCGATGACGAAGGCTGGCTGTTGCTGGATCTGGCCGACCTGCGCTCACTGCTGACATTCGCGGCCGACAACGCCAGGGACATCTCCACCCGCTACGGCCTGATCAGCAAACCAAGCATCGCGGCCATCCAGCGTGCCCTGCTCAGGCTCGAAGGTGACGGCGCCGACCAGCTCTTCGGCGAACCCGCGCTGGAACTGGCCGATTTGATGCGCCAGGACATGAGCGGGCGCGGCATCATCAATGTGCTGGCTGCCGACCAGCTGATCATGAAGCCGCGCCTGTACTCCACCTTCCTGCTGTGGCTGCTGTCCGAGTTGTTCGAGCAACTGCCCGAGGTGGGCGATCTCGACCAGCCGAAGATGGTGTTTTTCTTCGACGAGGCGCACCTGCTGTTCGACGACGCCCCGCCGGCACTGCTGAAGCGCGTGGAACAGGTCGTGCGACTGATCCGCTCCAAGGGCGTAGGCGTGTATTTCTGCTCGCAGAACCCGGATGACGTGCCTCGGGTGATCCTCGGACAGCTTGGCAACCGCATCCAGCACGCGCTGCGTGCGTTCACACCGCGCGACCAGAAAGCGGTGAGGGCGGCTGCGGAGACCTTCGTCGCCAACCCCAAGCTCAACGTCAGCGAGGCGATCACCAGGCTGGCGGTAGGCGAGGCGCTGGCTTCCACCCTGGCCAGCGGCGGTGTACCCACGCCGGTCGAGCAGGTGCTGGTGACCACGCCCGGTTGTCGCATCGGCGTCATCACCGATGCCGAGCGCGATACCATCCGCCAGCGCTCGCCAGTGGGCGCGAAATATGACACCGCCGTCAATCGTGAGTCCGCCGCCGAAATGCTGGCCAAGCGTGCTGACGAGAAGGCCGCCGACGCGACCAAGATCGCCTCGGAGGCATCGACCAGCAGTACCGACAAGCCGGCGGAATCGGGTTGGAGTAGTACGGTGCACGACGCACTGTTCGGCACCAAACGGCGCCAGGGCATGATCGAGACGATGGGCAAGCAGATGGCGCGCACCGCCGGCAATCAGCTTGGCCGACAGATCCTGCGCGGCGCGCTCGGCGGCATCTTCGGCGGCAAGCGCTGACGCAACGACATGCTGCGTACTCAAGACAACCCCAATCCAGCGACCCAGGTGGTCCGCTTGCCCGGCACACGGCCAGGACATCCCCTGCTTGCGGAGATCGAGCAGCAGCGACAACACCTGGGCGGTCTCGCATGAGCCGCTGGCGCCCACCATCACCGGGCTCGACTACGATCATTACCCGCGAGGGATTCGAGCGGTTGAAGACCGAGCTGGATCACCTGTGGCGCACCGTCCGCCCGGAGGTGGTCAAGGCCATCACCGCCGCAGCCGCCGAGGGCGATCGTTCGGAAAATGCCGAATACATCTACCGCAAGAAGCAGCTCGCCGGGATCGATCGCCGCGTACGCTACCTGAGCAAGCGGATTCCCTCGCTGAAGGTGGCCGAAGGCATACCCTCCAACCCTGATCAGGTGTTCTTCGGTGCCGCCATCGAACTCGAGAACGTCGACACCGGCGAGGTGCTGCGCTACCGCATCGTTGGCCCCGACGAGACCGACGCGAAACAAGGCTGGATCAGCATCGACTCGCCGATGGCGCGCGCGGTATTGAAGAAACGCGTCGACGACGAGTTCGCCGCCGAACTGCCGGGCGGCACGGCAATATTTACGGTCGTCGCGGTGGACTATCGCTGATCCGCGCAACAGACGCGGCGGTGTCCCGGGGACTCCTGCAAGATTCGGGTATCCCGCCGGTAGTCGCGCTCGATCTGGTCCAGTCGCGCCTGCCGCGCCCGCAGACTGATCCACTGGCTGTGTTCGGCCTGCGCACGCAGCAAGACATGCTGCATATCGACAAACGGCTGCAGTACCTGGTCGGTTTCCGACGCGAAGCCACCCAGGTCGGGAATGCGTGCGAGCCGGCTGCGCTCACGCTCGCCAGCCACGCCAGGGCTGTGGCCATACGCCAGCAGGAACTCGGTCAGGCGCGCGCGCAGCGCATCGGGGATGCTCTCACGCAACACCAGCACGCCGGAAGGGATCATGGGCGAGCGCCAGATCACCTTGAGCTGCGCCGCCTCACGCGGAAAGTTTCGCCGGAACAGATCCATGTCGGGATTGTTGCTGCTCGCCACATCCACTTCGTGGTTGACCACCGCGAGCAGGTTGCCCTGATGGTCGCCCACCTCCACACGCGCGAAACAGGTGTCGGAGTTGAGCCCGCGTGGCGCAAAGACATAAGCTTCCGGCGCCATGTAACCGGTCACCGACAGACGCTCGCTACGGGCATAGCTCCAGCGCCCGGGTTCCGCCAGCAGATCGGCCAGCGTGCGGATCGGGCTGTCCGCCCGCACCACCAGCATGGCGACATTGCCGCGCGCGCCATCGCTGCGCACAAACTGCGCGAACACCTGCATGTGCTGGCGCGTCACCGCCTCGACCGCCAACTTGCCGGACAGGAAGGCGATGTCCACGCGCTGCGCGCCGATCGCGTCGGACAGGCTGGCGTAGCTGCCCACCGATACGGTTGTCACCGGAATTCGCAGCCACTTGCGCAGGTCATCCAGCAGCGGTCGCCACTGCTCCAGCGACTCGGCCGCACTGCCGATGGGCAGGATGCCAAAATGGATCGGTGTTGCCGCGTCGGCCTGGTCTTCCTTCGCCTGCACCATGCCTGCCGCACCAGCCACGCCCAGCAGCAGGCACGGCAGCGCGACATGCATCCACACGCGTCCACCCAACCACCACCGCCGCCAGCGCTCTGCGATACTCAACACGGGTACCCCTGACTTGCTCGCTGTGACCTGTATAGTCGCGATCACCGGACAGGGCAAGTTCGGTGCCCGAATCACTGCACCTTTGCAAGGCCGCCCGGAGGTTCTGAAGAATTCGATCGTGCCGGGCGTTCGTGGCAAGGTGTGCGGCGACGCTCTCAGCAGGCAGGCGGTTTTTCACAGCCTCTCAGTCCAGCGGCGGATTCAGCCGTGGATAGACGCGCCCCGCCCGACGTGGCTGATAGCAGGAAGCCTCAAGATGAAATGTCTCGCTCCCATCGCCGTCGCGCCAACCGGGGATGCCGGAAAGGGGCAGTGGACGCAACTCCAGCGGATCGCGCAGCAAGCCTCCTTCCGCAACCAGCGCAGCGCAGCCGCTGGCGGGCGATTGCCAATCAGCACGATCGCCCGAGCGGAACACGAGCGCCTTGCCGACCAGCAGCCTGGCCGGATCCAGGGCCAGTTCGAGCAAGGCGTGGCCGAACAATTCCAACCGGATCGCGCCATCCAGCCAGGCCTGCCGCTGACGCCAGAACAAGCCATGCCAGTCGTGGGCATCCCACAGCGCCAGCAACGCTGGATCACGTAGCAGCACAATCACGCCGCCTTCGTCGAAATGGGTCAGCGCGTACTGGGCACGAGAACGGACCTTCGGGCCGACGCGGGCGATCTCGGCGACCTGGCGCTGGTTCAATGCCTGCTTCAGCGCGGGGTAGCGCAGCCAGATCAGGGCGTTCAACAGGTCGTGCCAGTTGCGCTCGCGCGTGGCTATTTCTCCGCGTTCGGCAATGCGCTGTTCGTAATGCAGACCGTCCGCCAGCAGGGCTGGCGTCTGCGCCACGAAGCGGTACGGAACATCCCCGGACAAGCAATTGTTGAGCTGGTCGATTGACGGCCACCTATCCGCTTCGAGCAGCGTCGCGTACTCTTCGCGCCACGCTGCCAACGGCATGCGGCGGAAGACCCGCGGGTCGACGCTGCCTCGTGCTGGTGGGACATAGCGCACGGCCGGCTCAGATCAGCACAAGCATCGGATGAGCCAACCGCGCGTACAAGGCGTGTTCGCTTGCGCGCTTGACCACCACCTCGATGAACCGGCCAGCCTTCAGCTTCTGCCCAGCGCAAATCAGCACCGTGACATCGATTTCCGGCGTGTCCGCGACGGATCGGGCGGCCACCCCTTCGAGGCCGGCCCCGTCAGCCCGCATCTTGATGGGGCGATCGATCCTGTCCTGCAGTTTGGCGGTGGAGATCTCCGCCCGCACTGCCATGAACTGTTCGAGGCGATCCTCCTCCAATTTCCCGGAGATCGGATTGCGCCGCTCATTGGCCTTGAACCGGGCCAGGATACGCCCGAAATCAACCAGCACCTTGGGGTGGCCGAGCCTGACCAAGCCGATCGTGTGAGGCAGGGTGGGCATGGGCTTCCGGTGGCATCAGTCTGTGAACACTCGATTATAGGGGCGCGGAACGGGGAACGTCGGGCGTGCGGCAAGTGTGCGTTGCGTGCTTTGACTCAGCTTTTTTTCACGGCGCCCCATCTATGACGACCAGCGCACGTCTCCATCGGACTTCACGTTCCCCGTTCCCTGTTCCCCGTTCCCCTCAGTACCTAGAATGAGCCAACCTCCCCCACAACCGGAGACCCGCCATGGGCCAGCAGATCAACATCCCCACCAGTGGTACCCAGTGCATCGGCGGCTATATGGCCCAGGCCACGGGCAAACCGAAGGGCGGCCTGGTGGTGATCCAGGAAATCTTCGGGGTCAATGCGCACATGCGCAGCGTGGTCGACCGCTTTGCCGAGCTTGGCTACACCGCGATCGCGCCGGCGTTCTTCGACCATCTGGAAACCGGTGTGGAACTGGACTACGACCGGGTCGGCACCAACAAGGGCCGGCAACTGGTCACCGAACTGGGCCTGGAACGTGCCGTCGAGGACGTGGCCAGCGCGGCCGAGGCGATCGCGTCGGCCGGCAGGATCGGCACCGTCGGCTATTGCTGGGGTGGCACCGTCGCACTGCTTGCGGCGCTGCGACTGGGCTTGCCGTCGGTGAGTTACTACGGCGCGCGCAACCTGCCCTTCCTGCATGAAGTGCCGAAGGCGCCGGTGATGTTCCACTTCGGAGAGAAGGACCAGCACATCACGCCCGAGATGGTGCAGAAACATCGCGAGGCACTGCCGCAGATGGACGTCTACACCTATCCGGCCGACCACGCCTTCAATCGCGACGGCAGCGCACCCTACCATGAGGCCAGCGCGAAACTGGCGTTGCAACGGACGCTGGCCTTCTTCGAAACACATCTGGGCAGCGCATGAGTTGCGGCACCTTCTCACTCGATTCCCGGCTGGCCGCGGACACGCGCCTGGTCGCCTCGCTACCGTTGTGCGACGTGCGGCTGATGAACGACGCCCGCTATGCCTGGCTGGTGCTGGTGCCGCGTCGCGGAGGTCTCACCGAGATCGCCGACCTGACCGCTGACGACCAGACCGCGCTGTGGGACGAAGTGAACCTTGCCGCCCGCGCGCTGCGCGCGGTCGCACCCTGCGACAAGCTCAACCTGGGCGCGCTGGGCAATATCGTGCGCCAGTTGCACATACACGTCGTGGCCCGCTGCGAAGGCGATGCCGCATGGCCCGGTCCGGTCTGGGGCCACGGCAAGGCACAACACTACGCCGAGCCGGCGCTGCACCAGCGCCTGGCAGCCCTGCGCGACGCACTGGAGGCGTCAGGCTAGCGTGCAGACCGAGTCGATCCAGTTCGAGCCATTGGCCGAAGATGCACTGCTGTTGCGCTTCGGCGAGCACATCGACGCCACGGTCAACGCGCACGTGCATGCAGCGGTTGCCATCCTGCGACAGCAGTTGCCAACCCTGGAATGCATACCGGCGTATGCCAGCGTACTGCTTCACTTCGACTCACGGGCATGGCGGAATGCAGACGCCGCCAACCCGCACCAGGCATTGGAGCGCGCCGTGCGCGTTGCCCTCGATGCGGGCGAGACGTCACCCGTGGTCTGCCGCGAACAGGAAATTCCGGTGTGCTATGGCGGGACACACGGACCTGACCTGGCCGAGGTTGCCCGACACCTCGGCCTCTCGATCGATGAGGTGATCATCCGTCACTCAGCCACCGACTATCGCGTGGCGATGATCGGATTCGCGCCAGGCTTCCCCTACCTGCTGGGACTCGATCCCACGCTGGCGATGCCACGGCGCCGTGACCCGCGCCAACGCGTGCCCACCGGCAGCGTGGCGATCGGCGGCGCCCAGACCGGGATCTATCCAGTCGAGTTGCCCGGCGGCTGGCAACTGATCGGGCGCACCCCGCTGCGCCTGTTCGACGTCAGGGCCACGCCGCCATCGCTGCTGTCCGCTGGCGACCGCGTGCGCTTCCGTGCGATCGACGAGGACGAGTTCCTTCACCTCGAATCAGGGCAGTACCGGTGAGCGTCAGCGTGCTCAAGCCGGGCCTGCTCAGCACCCTGCAGGATGGTGGCCGGCGCGGCCACGCCGCAATCGGCGTGGGTCGTGCCGGCGCCATGGACGTACCGGCCTGGCGACTGGCGAATGCCCTGGTCGGCAATCGCGGCGACGAGGCTGCTATCGAATGCACCCTGCTCGGCCCGACCCTGCGCTTCGAACGCGACGCATGGATTGCACTGACCGGTGCGCCGCTCCAGGCCCACATTGGCGCCTCCGAGCTGCCGCCGTGGAGCGCCTGCCGGATACCTGCCGGCAGCGTGTTGCAGCTGGGTGGCATGCCCGTCGGCTGCCGCAGCTACCTGGCCGTGCGCGGCGGCTTTGACGTGGCGCCGGTGCTGGGCAGCCGCAGCAGCGATTTGCATGCACGGCTCGGCCACGAAGGAGGGCGCGCCCTGCAGGCAGGCGACGTGCTGCCGATCGGCCACGCCGATGCTGCGCACGGCACGGACGCGACCGATACCGTCCAGGCCCTGTCCTGGCGACTGGATCCGCAACCGTGGTTCGACTTCGCCCCGGCGCCCATCACGCTGCTGCACGGCAGTCACTGGTCGCAGTTGGACGATGGCTCGCAGGAGCGCCTGCATGGTGCCCGCTTCAGCGTCGGCAAGGACAGCAACCGCACCGCCAGTCGTCTGGATGGCCAGACCCTGCAGTTGCGTGCGCCGCTGGAACTGATCTCCGAAGCCGCCCTGCCGGGCACCATGCAATTGCCACCCTCCGGCCAACCGATCGTGCTGATGGCCGAGGCGCCGGTGACCGGCGGCTATCCGCGCATCGGCCAGGTCGCCGCGGTCGACCTGCCGCGCCTGGCACAACGCCGGCCCGGCGATACCGTATCCTTTCGGCGTGACACTCTGGAACACGCGATCGCGCGCCTGGCCGAACGCGAACAGGCACTTGACGCACTGCTGGGGCATATCAGGCAACGACTGCAACACGACGGGCATAGCCGCGCATGAAACGCATCGACCTCAACTGCGACCTTGGCGAATCCTTCGGCGCGTGGCGCATGGGCGAGGATGCGGCGCTGCTGGAACTGGTCAGCTCGGCCAACATCGCCTGCGGCTTCCATGCTGGTGATCCGGTGATCATGCAGCAGACGGTGGGGCTGGCCGTGGCCCGTGGCGTGGCGATCGGCGCCCATGTCTCGCTGCCCGACCTGCAAGGCTTCGGCCGGCGCGAGATGCGTGTCAGTGCAGACGAGGTCTACGCGATGACGCTGTACCAGCTCGGCGCACTGTCCGCATTTTGCCGGGTGGCGGGAACGCGGCTGGCCCACGTCAAGCCACATGGCGCGCTGTACAACATGGCCGCGCGCGAGCGCATCCTGGCCGAGGCGATCGCCCGTGCCGTACAGGCATTCGAACCACGATTGACCCTGTTCGGCCTCGCTGGCTCGGCACTGATCGAGGCTGGCAAGGCGCTGGGGTTGCCGGTGGCAGCCGAAGCCTTCGCCGACCGCCGCTATCTCGCCGATGGCTCGCTGCAGCCTCGGAGTGAAGCGGGTGCCGTCATCGCCGACCCCGCGGCCGCCGTGACGCAGGCGCTGGGTATCGTCCGCGACGGCACGGTCATCACGGCGCACGGCGAACCGCTGACACTGCAGGCTGACACGCTGTGCCTGCACGGCGACGGTGCGCAAGCGGTGCAACTGGCACGCCAGCTACGCGCCGCGCTGGAAGATGCAGGCGTGCGCATCGCGCTCCCGGGCGCGGCGTGACTTTCTTCCTATCAGTCCGGACGAGAAGCTCGTGAACTACTGGCCCCTGCTCGGCGTCGCGGTGATCGTGGTCGGCTTCGCGCTGCGCTTCAATGCGGTGCCAGTGGTGGTTACCGCCGCCCTGGTCAGCGGCTTGCTGGCGGGCATGTCGGTCCCCGAGCTGCTCGCCCTGCTCGGCAACAGCTTCGTGTCGGAGCGGATGCTGCTGCTGTTCGTGCTGACCTTGCCCGCGATCGGCCTGCTCGAACGCGCCGGCCTGCGCGAGCATGCGCAGCGCTGGATGGCGCGATTGCAAAGCCTGACCCTGGCGCGATTGCTGGTCGGCTATCTGCTGGGGCGCCAGCTGCTGGCCACGGTGGGCCTGACTGGCGTGGCCGGCGCGGCGCAGACCGTGCGTCCGCTGTTGGCGCCGATGGGCGAGGCGGCGGTGGAAAAGATCCTGCCCGAGCTCGATCAGGACGATCGCGAGGAACTGCGCGCGATCGCCGCCGCCACCGACAACATCGGCCGTTTCTTCGGCGAGGACGTGTTCATCGCCCTGGGTGCGGTATTGCTGATCCAGGGCTTCTACACCCAGCACGGCATCGAGCTGAGTCCGCTGTCGATCGCGCTGTGGGCGCTGCCCACCGCGGTGGCGGCCTTCATCATCCAGTCGATACGGATATGGTTGTACCAGCGCCGACTGCAGCGCCGCGCCGCCTCGCTTCACCGACAGGACGCCTGAGCATGCTGCGAATCGAACACGCCTACTGGTTGATCGCCGCGTTCCTGCTCTACAGCGGCTGGCGCAACCTGCGCGACGGTCATCGGTGGCACGCCGCCTTCTGGATCGTGCTGGGATTGCTGTTCGGCGCTGGCGACTACATCCTGGCGCAATCGGCGGCCGGCCATGCGTTGCCCGCTCAGGTCGCCGGTGTCGGCGTGATCGCCCTGGCCTTGCTCGCGCCACGACTGCATCGCAAGGCGCACCCGGAAAACAGCAGCGCCGAGGAGCGACTGCAATCGGCGATCCGGCTCGGCCACCGCTTGTTGGTACCGGCCCTGCTGATTCCCCTGGTGACCTTGCTGGTGGCGCTGTTCGGTGGCTGGCTGGTGATCGGCGGACATGCCTTGTTCGCCACCCGGCAGATGACCCTGACCGGACTGGCGCTGGCCTGCGTGGTGGCCCTGTTTGCCGCCTCGCGGGTCGCGAGCACACCGATGCACGAAGGGGCCGCCGAGGGTCGGCGTCTGCTCGATGCGATCGGCTGGGCCGCCCTGCTGCCGCTGCTGCTGGCGGCGCTGGGCCAAGTGTTCACCGAGAGTGGCGTGGGCGCGGCCATTGCCAGCATCGCCACCGATTCCCTGCCCACTGGCAACGCCACCGCGGCGCTGCTGGCGTTCGCGCTGGGCATGGTGCTGTTCACCGTGATCATGGGCAATGCCTTCGCCGCCTTCCCGGTGATGATGGCCGGCATCGGGCTGCCGCTACTGATCAACCAGCATGGCGCCCACCCGACCATCCTCGGCGCGATGGGCATGTTGTGCGGCTACTGCGGTACCCTGCTGACGCCGATGGCGGCCGACTTCAACCTGGTGCCCGCGGCGCTGCTGGAACTACGCAACCCTTATGGCGTGATCAAGGCACAGGTGTGGAGCTCCGTGTGGATCTTCATCAGCACCTTCCTGATGATGTGGTTGCTGGTGTTCCGTTGACTTCTCGCGAGGCATCCATGCGCAAGACCCTGCCACGCATCCTGCTGACCGGCTTCGACCCGTTTGGCGGCGAAACCATCAACCCCTCGTGGGAGGCGGTGCGCGCCCTGCACGGTCGACGCATGGGCGGCCACCAGGTGGTGGCGCGTCAACTGCCGACCGAGTTCGCCGCGTCGCTGCGCCTGCTCAAGGCCGCCATGCGCGAGCTGAAACCGGCGATCGTGCTTGGCGTGGGCCAGGCCGGTGGTCGCGCGCAACTGTCGCTGGAACGGGTGGCGATCAACCTGCAGGATGCGCGCATCCCGGACAATGGCGGTGCGCAGCCGATCGACCAGCCGGTGATCGCCGGCGCCCCGGCCGCCTATTTCAGCACCCTGCCGCTGAAGGCGATGCTGGCGGCACTGCACGATGCCGGCATACCGGCCGGGATCTCGTACAGCGCCGGCACTTATGTCTGCAACCACATCGCCTACGCGATGTTGCACCTGGCGGCGGCGCGACGGGGCGTGCGCGCCGGCTTCATCCACATCCCCTACCTGCCGGCCCAGGCCGTGCGGCTGCGCAATGGACCCAGCATGGCGCAGGCCGAGGTGGAACGCGGGCTGCTGATCGCACTGCGCACGGCGGCAACCACGGATCACGACCGCAGGCTCGTTGGCGGCAGCATCGACTGATGATGGCTCCCTCATCGGGTAGGGAGCCGGAATCATCCGGCCCCCTCCCACACCACCGTACGTGCGGTTCCGCATACGGCGGTTCACGAGTGACGCTGGAGATACCGGCTAGTATCGACCATCGAGACCAATCCATACCGGTCGAAGAAGGTTT
>JACDJC010001799.1_pt1 | contig 18302 bp, 16 predicted proteins | sample 7454191 | NCBI WGS metagenome assembly JACDJC01 (sample SAMN14253291, study PRJNA609438) | sludge metagenome | isolation source: sludge after 25d culture with pyrite and EDTA | collected 2018-12-20 | reverse complement strand
GGCGCCGAAGAGCGCCATGAGGCCATCCCCTTTCAAGGCGTCGACGTAACCGTCGTACGACTCGACCACGCTCGTCACCACGGTCAGCACCTCGTCCGCCAGGTCGCGCATGTCCTCCGGGTCGAGGTCCCTCGTCAGCCCGCTGAAGCCCGACATGTCGACGAAGAGCATGCTGACGCGCCGCCGTTCACGCGCCACGCTCTGCCGGCCCAGGCGCACGCCGCACATGCCGCAGTAACGCATGCCACTGGGGTTGGCGGCACCACAGGCTGAACAGATCATGAGCTGGCCTCGCGCTTTCTCGGGCGGCGTGCGGGGTTGACGTAGGTGAACATGAGATTACCAGCCCAGGAGCGGCGCGGGGTCTATGAACGGGTTGCCCGCGCTGGTCTCGCGTTGGGCGTAGAACTGCAGCACGTCGGGCCGTGTGAGGGTGCCCCCACCCAGGTAGCCCAGGACCGTGCCCTGCGCCACCGTGTCGTACAGCCCCACCAGCGGTTGGCGCAGGTTGACGTACACGCTGACTATGCCGTTGGCGTGCTGCAACGCCACCATGTAGCCGAAGTTCGCCCCGAGGTACGTGACCGCCTTGACGCGGCCCGCCTGAACCGCACGCACGGCGGCGTTGTTCATGGGCGCCTGGATGCCGAGGTAGGAGTTGTTGCCCTCGCCGAAGCGGCTGATCAGCTTGGCGCCGTCGAACGGCCGCACGAACCCCGACGTCAGCGGCGCCAGTGGTGCCGCGAGCGCGTCCGCGCGGCTGCGCGCCAAGTCGGCCTGCCGTTCCAGCTCCAACTGTTTGTCGCGGTCCTGGGCGTACTCGGCGGCGGCGGCACGAGCCCGTTCCTCCTCCGCCCGCAGGCGCGCGATCTCGTTGGCCCGTTGTTGGCCTAGATCACCGAGGCTCTGCTCGAGGCGGTTCTGCTCCTCGAGCAGCGCCTGTTGCTGGACGAGCTGGCCGGCTCGCGTCGCGTTGAGCTCCGCCACCACGCTCTCGAGCCGCTGCCGGGTGGCCTCCAACTCGGCCTCGGCCTTGGCAAGTTCGGCTTCGGCCGCGGTGAGTTCGGTGATCTGGCTCTCCAGTTGGGCCTTGGCCGCGCGCTGCTCGTTCAGGACGGCGTCGAGTTCGTTGATCACGTTGGCGTCCTGCTCCGCCAACAGCCCCAGGTAATGGTTGCGCACCCGCAGGTCGTGAAACGAGTTGCTGGTGGTGAAGGCCGCCGTGAGCCTCTGCCCCCGCTGCTTGAAGTGGCTAAGCAACAGCGCCTGCACGCGCTCGCCGATCTGCGCCAGGCGCGTATCGAGCGCAGCGATCTGAGCCTCGGTCCCGGCCTTCTCCGTTTCGAGGGCGTCGATCCGGCCGACCAGCTCCTCTCGCTCCCTGCGCTTGGCCGCGAGATCGTTGCTCACCCTGTCCCTCTCCGCCAGGCGCTTCTCGAGCTGCGAAGCGGTCTGGCCTAGGGCGGCCTTGATGGCTTCGAGTTCCTGATTGCGCTTGGCGAGGAGCGCCTGGTAGCTCTGCAGGTCATGCTCGATGGCCTCCAGCCCGGGGCTGGTAAGCGCCACCTGAGCGGATGCCGGCGGCGCCAGCGTGAGCGCCGCAGCCACCAGGGCGCCGAGGAACAGCAGGATGACGGGGCGCTGCACGCGCCAAGTGTAACCGTGGCCGGTAAAGGGCCCTTGGTCGCCGGAGTACGTGCGAGCCATGGCGGTGTGCGGCCTAGTTCTCCTCGCGCAGGTGCTGGCTCACGGCTATCGCGCTACCCACCAAGCCCACCAGCATCGCCAGGAGGGCGAGCAGCCCGGAGATCCAGCCGAGCAGGGCCGGGTCGCGAACGAACGGCACGAACGCGAACTGCTCGGACAGCCGCATGACCGCCACCTGGTAGGCGGGAATGGCCAGGCCGAGGGCCAAAACGGCGCTGATGAGCCCCAGCAGGAACCCCTCGAAGAGGAACGGCAGCCGGATGAACCCACGCTTCGCGCCCACGAGTCGCATGACGTCGATCTCTTCCTTGCGCGCCGTTATCGCCGCGCGGATGGAGTTGACGATGGCGAACAGCGCGGCGCTGAGCAGCACAACGATGAGGATGGAGCCGCCGATGCGCAAGACGTCGTTGAGGGCGAGGAACGTGGCGACCGCGCCGCTCGAATCGTCGACTTCCTGGACTCCCGGCAACTGCTCGAGCCGGAGCCTGACGAGCGATGTCTGCGCCGGGTCGTAGAGGCGCAAGTGCAGGGTGTCGGGGAGGGGGTTCTCGACGAGGCCGGCCGCCCTCTCGAGCGACGGCAGGTCGGCCACCATCTCGGCCAGGGCCTGGCTCTTGCTCACGAAGTCGAGGCGCTCGACCTCCGGCCAGGCGCGTATCGTCGCCGTCAGCTGCTGGACGTTGGCGCCGTCTTGCAAGTAGGCAGCCACTTCGAGCTCGCCCTGCAGGCTTGCCAGGGCGTTGTTGAGGTTCACGGACAGCAGGCTGAACCCCACCAGGATGGTGAGCGACAGCGTCATGGTCGTGATGGTCGAGACGCTGGCGACCCAGTTGCCGCGGATGGCGCGCATGGCCTGCAAGAAGGCGTACATCATGCGCGCGACCTTCCTGCCGCTGAACTGGCCACGCCCTGTCGGGTCACGGGAGCAATATTACCTTCGACGATGCCGGGCCGGGTCAGAGCAGCGCGATGACGGCATCGGTGAAGCTTGCTGTCGTAGCGGCCCCGCCCAGGTCGGGTGTCAGTTCGCCGCCCTCGAGCACTGCGTCGACCGCGGCGTCGACCCTGCGCGCGGCGGCCTGCTCGCCCAAGTGGTCCAGCAGCATCGCGGCCGTGAGGAACGTGGCCGTGGGGTTGGCGATGCCGCGTCCGGCGATGTCCGGCGCGCTGCCGTGCACGGGCTCGAAGATGGCGTACTTCTCGCCCACGTTGGCGCTCGGAGCTATGCCCAGGCCACCCGTGAGGCCCGCCATGAGGTCCGACAGGATGTCGCCGAAGAGGTTGGTGGAGACGAGCACGTCGAACGTCGCCGGTGCGCGTACGAGCTTCATGGCGGCCGCGTCCACGATGATGTCGTACGTGTCGACCTCCGGGTACTCCTTGGCGACCTCCATGACCGTGTCGAGGAAAAGCCCCGACGTCAGTGGCAGGACGTTGGCCTTGTGCACGACGGCCAGGTTCTTGCGCCGGCGCATGGCCTGGTCGAGCGCCACGCGGGCGATGCGCTCGCTTGCCCGGCGGGTGACGACGGCGTCCGCGATGGCAACGTCGCCGTAGCGCCGCTCCTTCTCCACGTAGAGGCCCTCGGTGTTCTCGCGCACCATGAGCATGTCGATGCCGCGAACGGCGCCCGGCACCGGCCGGGAGCGCGCGGGCCTGAGGTTGGAGAACAGGTCGAGGGTACGGCGCATGTAGCGGATGGCGCCCTGATGCCCCTCCACTCGTTTCGACGGGCTGGTGAAGGCGCCGGCGAGGGTGGCGTCGGCGGCGCGTACGGTCTCCAGGGTGGCGGGGGGTACGCTCGTGCCGCGCGCCTGGAACGTTTCCCAGCCCGCCTCGGCGACGCTGAACTCGAGCGGCAGACCCGTGGCTTCCAGTAAGCGGCGGGCGGCCGGGATTACCTCCTGACCGATGCCGTCACCGGGTATCAAACAGATGCTGTACATGGAGTGTCTCCTCAGGATGCGCCAGCTGGCGGGTGGCGGGCCGGCACCTGAGGTGGCCCTGGGAAGTCACTGCTGAGGTCGGGCCAGGCGCACGTGCCGCCGGTCGTCCGGCGAAGCGGCTACAAGCTAACACGGCGCGCGGCGGGCGCGGCGCGTTGGTAACATGCAAGGCGATCGAGGTGTGGGAGTGACGACCTTGAACGGCCGTTTGGGAGATGGCGTGGTTGCCAACGTGTTGCAGTACTTGCAGCTCAGCCAGGGCACGGGCTGCCTGTCGCTCGTGCACCCGGCGCGCCGCCATGGTCAGATCTACCTCGAGGGCGGCAAGGTCGTCTGCGTCGAGGCGCGCCCCCTCCACGACCTCGCGGCCCTGACCGCGCTCCTCGAGTGGCGCGAGGGCAGCTTCACCTTCCGTGCCGGGGTGACCGCGCCGCGTCGCAGCATGAACCGCAACGTCGACACTGTTCTGCTCGAGGCCACTTACCTGGCCGATGCCGGAACGCTCGAGGGCGCCCCCGGGGCCGGCCCGGACACCGTGTTGCGCGTTGCGCCCCACCGTGATCTCGACGACTCCGTGCTGCTATCGCTAGGCGCGTTGCACTTGTGGCGCTACTTGGACGGCACCAGCAGCTTGCGGCAGCTAGCCGCCAGCTCCGGCAAGTCGGTCGAGTCGCTGGTGAAAGCGGCGGACGAACTCATCGAGCACGAGTTGGTGGAGTACGCATCGCTCACGGTGGCAGATCCGCGCTTCGCGCGCGAGGTGACTCGCGAAGCGGTCGACCTGTTGGGTCCGGTCGGCACTATCGTCGTCGAGGACGCGCTGATCGAGCTCGGCGTCAGCGGCGAAGCGTTGCCCACGGGCCTGGTCGACGAGTTCGTGTCGGAAGTCGTGCGGGCCTTCCCCAGCGGCGAGCGCCGCCTGGAGTTCGCCAGGCGGATGGGGGAGCTTAGGGGTATGTTCGCCCTCGACGCCCAGGAACGCGGGAGGAAACCTTGAACTACGTCGTCTTGGTCTTGGAGCCTTTGCCGAGTGACCTGCCCGAGGTCGCGGAGAAGGTGGCCGCCGGCCTACCCATCCCTCCCGACAAGGTCCTGAAACTGCTTGAGCGGGCCCCGGGGCCCGTGACGCGCCCCGTGCCCGAGCGCGACGCCAGGAAGGTCCAGCGCGTCATGCTGGCCGCCGGACTGGTGGTAGAGGTGCGAGAGGGCAACGCGACGGGCCCGGCCGTGGAGTTCGAGCCGGAAGCGTCCATCACCGACACCTGGGCAGCGCTCGAGGCGGCCGTGAACGAGGCGGCCGCGGAGGCTGCCGCGGCGGAGGCGGCCGCCGCGAATGAGGCTGCTGGGGACGAGGCCGGTGGGGACGACACCGGTGGGGACGAGGCCGCTGGGGACGCTGGGGACAGGGCCGTCGGTGACGAAGCCGGCGGCGAGGAGGCCGCAACGCCGGATGAGAGCGTCGCGGGCGCCCACGGCCGCGACCCGAGGCGCACCGAGGACCGCGGCCGCGCGGCCCCCGTCGCGGGTCAGACCACCGTAGCTCCGCCACGCGACCCGGCCTTCACCACCCTGGTGCGTGAGCCGCCGGCGCTCGAGCGTACCGGGCTGCGGCGCCGAATCGCGAGCGCCGCGACCATGCCTGCTCTCCTGACGCTTCTGGTCGCCCTGCTCGCGGTAGCCGTGACCGTCCTGCCCATCCTGCGGCAACAGGAGCAGCAGCGCGTGGCGGGCGTGGCCGAGGCCGTGGCGGCCACCGTGGAAGGGCTCTCGGGAGGCCTGCCGCTCTCCGCGCCCATCCTCCGCCTGGAGCTGAACGCGGCCCAGGCCCGCGGCGCGGCCACGCTGCCCGGAAGGGGTGTCGATTACCTCTTGCTGGTCGACGGCGACCAGGCCCCCGTCCTGGCCTGGTACCGGGGCCGTGCCGGCATCGATGCGTTCCCCGAGGCGGTCCGCGTGGCCGCCATGGACCGCGCCAAGGCCACGCTGGACGGCTCGGCCACGGCCGAAGACGCCACGGCCGGCGACTGGGTCGGCAACTTGTCCGCCAGTTGGCGCGACCTCACGGCGCTCGTCGGCCTGGGCACCCTCGAACCCACAATGGCAGCCGCGCCGGTTCACCGGCAGGGCGTCGTGAGTGCGGCCCTGGTGGCCGGCGGTGAGCCGACCGGCCTGCGGCAATTCGGGCGGGCGCTCCTGACGGCCTTGCTCGTCGGCCTGGTGCCCGTGCTGTTCGGGGTTCTGGCGGTGCTTTCGCTTACGCGCGGCCTACGGCAGTCGATCAACTACCTGCTGGTAGCCGCCGACCGCATCAGCCACGGCGACTTCGAGCAGTCCGTCGAACTGGACAGGGACGACGAACTGGGCCAGATCGCCGCCGCCGTGGAGCGGATGCGCATCAGCCTGCGCGAGGTGATGGAGCGGCTACGCCGACGGCGCTGAAGCTCGAAAGGTGATCGCTGCACTCCGGGGGTGGTCCGGCGGGGGCGGCCCGGCGAGCCGGCTGGGCGCGCCGCGGCCAGACAAGCCGGTTAGGCGCGCCGCTGCCAGACAAGCCGGTTAGGCGCGCCGCGACCGCGTCCCTCACGTGATCAAGCGGGCATGGGGTGCCGGCGCGCCATCTCGGTAACCTCGGCGGCGACCGCCGGGACGTCGTCCTCCTGCAGGCCCCGGTCGATGAGTTCGGCCACCTTGGCCATCTCTGCGGTCTCGAAGCCGCGCGTGGTGATGGCCGGCGTGCCGATGCGGATGCCCGACGTTATCCACGGCTTCTCGGGGTCGAACGGCACCATGCTCTTGCTGACCGTGATCCCCGCCCTGCCCAGGCGCTTGCTGGCCGTGTTGCCGTTGATGCCCCGGTTCTGCAGGTCGATGACGAACAGGTGATTATCCGTTCCGCCGGACACGATGCGGTAGCCCCGCTCGGCCATCGCCGCGGCAAGGGCCTTCGCGTTGGCGATGACCTTGGCGGTGTAGTCGTGGAAGCCGGGGGAGAGGGCCTCGAAGAACGCCACCGCCTTCCCGGCTATTACGTGCTCGAGCGGACCACCCTGGATGCCGGGGAAGATGGTGCGGTCGATCTTCTTGCCGATCTCCTCGTCGTTGCCGAAGATCAGGCCGCCGCGCGGACCCCTCAGCGTCTTGTGCGTGGTGCTCGAGACGACGTGCGCGTGAGGGAGGGGGTGAGGGTGCAGGCCCACCGCGATGGGCCCAGCGATGTGGGCCACGTCCGCGAAGAGGATGGCCCCTACCTCGTCGGCCACCGCGCGGAACCGGGCGAAGTCGATGAAGCGGCTGTAGGCGCTGGCGCCGGCGATGATCATCTTGGGACGGTGCTCGAGGGCGAGCCGCCTGAGCGCGTCAAAGTCGATGGTCTCGGTCTCGCGGTCCACCGGATAGCCGACCACCTCGTACGAGCGCCCCGAGAAGTTGACGGGCGAGCCGTGCGTGAGGTGGCCGCCGTGCGCCAGGTCCATGCCGAGGACCTTGTCGCCATGCTCCAGCAGGGCGTAGTAGACCGCGAAGTTGGCGCTCGAGCCCGAGTGTGGCTGCACGTTGGCCCAGGCGGCGCCGAAGAGTTCCTTGGCGCGGTCGATGGCGAGCCGTTCCACCTCGTCGACCACCTCGCAGCCGCCGTAGTAGCGCTTGCCCGGGTAGCCCTCGGCGTACTTGTTTGTGAGCACGGAGCCGACGGCCTCCATGACCTGCCGCGAGACGAAGTTCTCCGAGGCGATCAGTTCCAGCCCGGTCGTTTGCCGCTCCAGCTCCTTGTCGATGAGTTCGAAGATCCGCTCGTCGCGGGCGGGGTGGTGCGCACTTCGCGTCATGGCCGCAATCATAGCCCCCCTGGGCCGAGTGTCCCGGCGCGAGCAGGAACCTTCGTGACACGCTGTTAGGCGTGGCGGCGGCACGGGTTCCGCCAGGGAGGTTCGAGATGAGCATGACGAGACTACTCGAGGGCAAGGTTGCGATTGTCACGGGGGCCGGATCCGGCATCGGCCGAGCGGTTGCCGAGGCCTACGCAAGAGAGGGCGCCAAGGTCGTCGTCTCGGACGTGAACGACGAAGCGGGCTCGGAGGTCGTGGCGGCGATCGAGGCAGCGGGCGGCACCGCCAGCTACTTCCACCTCGACGTGGCCGACCCCGCGGCCAACGAGGCGCTGGTCAAGGCCGCGGTCGAGCGTTACGGCGGACTGCACGTCGCCTGCAACAACGCGGGCATCTCGGGCGAGTCGAACCCCGTCGCCGATTACTCGGTCGAGGGCTGGCGGCGCGTCATCGACGTGAACCTGAACTCCGTCTTCTACGGCATGCGGGCCGAGATCCCGGCCATGCTGGCGGCGGGCGGCGGGGTGATCGTGAACATGGCGTCGATCCTGGCCAAGGTGGGGTTCGCGGGCGCCTCGGCCTACGTGGCCGCCAAGCATGGCGTGGTGGGCCTCACCGAGAACGCGGCCATCGAGTACGCGGAGCAGGGCATCCGCGTGAACGCGATCGGCCCCGGCTTCATCAACACGCCGCTCCTTCAGGTCCTGCCGAAGGAGGCCCTGGAGGTCATCACCGCGATGCACCCGGTCGGCCGGCTTGGGGAGGCCAACGAGGTCGCCGACATGGCGGTCTTCCTGTCATCCAGCAAGTCGTCGTTCGTCACGGGCACGTACTTCGCGGTGGACGGCGGCTACCTATCCAGGTAGCGGACCCCCTACCGCGACTTCATTGGAATGGCGCCAGCAGGCTGGCGGCGCGCTCGAGCTTGCTGGCGCTGCCCAACACGAGGGGCGTCAGCGACTCGAGCGCCTCGCCGATGGCCCGCAGATCCGCCTCCGAGGTCCCCGGCGCCGCCTCCACCTCGACCTCCGAGAACTCTGCCGACCGGATGAGGGAGGCGTCACCACGCTCGTGGGGAGGCCGGCACGAGACCTCGTCGAAGCTCAGCTCGGCGAGCGGCCGGCCGCCACGTTCCAGTAGGAACAGTTCGCGGGTCGTGGCTATCTCGAGCCGCGGCCCCAGCTTTCCCAAGTCGACCATCCCCTCGAGGCGTTGCGCTACGGCCGGCGGCCAGGGCACCGGTCCGAGGTCACGGTCGCCGGCCGGCGTCGGCGGCAGCGGCGCCTCCAGCTCCTCGCGCTCGAACACGCCTGCCACGGCGTCGCCGCGGCTCTTGACGGTGGCGACGCGTGCCCCCGCGGCGGTGCGGACGCGCAGGGCCAGGCCGCTGCGCTCGAGGGAAAGGGCGCCGTCGTCGAAGTAGACGTCGACCTGGTGGTGCGTCCCGCCGGGGCGCACCTGCACGCCCAGTGCGCTCAGCGCGGCGGAAAGCTGCTCCAGGTCGGGCACCCGGCCCTCCAGCGAGGAGTACTTGAGTTCCAGCTCGCGCGGCACGACCGAGTGTAACCGCCTTGGCGGCCGGTGCTAAACTCGGTCAAACGGGCGCAGCATGAGCGGGTGACTTCGCGGCCACGGCCGCTGTAACAAGGAAGGTGCGAGATGTCTCAGATCCGCAACGTGGCCGTCTTGTCGCATAGCGGCGCCGGGAAGACGTCGCTGGTGGAGGCCATGCTCTACCGCGCGGGCGCCATCACCACCCTGGGCAAGGTCGAGGACGGCACTACCGCCTCCGACGTGACCCCGGAGGAGAAGCGCCGCAAGATCTCCATCTACTCGAGCGTGCACCCCCTCACCTGGAAGGGTGAGGAGTTCAACGTCATAGACACGCCGGGCTACGCCGATTTCGTGAGCGAGATCCGCGGAGCGCAGGCGGCCGCGGACGCGGCCCTCATAGTCGTGTCGGCGGTCTCCGGCGTCGCGGTCGGGACCGAGCGCGTATGGACTTCGAGCTTCGAGCGCGAGCTCTCGACCATGTTCGTCATCAACAAGATGGACCGCGAGAACGCCGACTTCTTCCGCACCATGGCCGACATCGAGGCCAGCCTGCCGGGCAACATCGCCGCCATCCAGCTACCGATAGGGCAGGCGGAGGATTTCCGGGGGATCGTCGACCTGCTCACCATGCGCGCCTACGAGTGGTCGAACGGCGAGCCTGCCGAGATGCCCATTCCCGAGGAGGTCGAGGGCCTGGCGCAGGAGTACCGCGACCGCCTGGTAGAGGCCGTGGTGGAGACGGACGACGAGCTGATGATGCAGTACCTGGAGGAGGCGAGCATCGACCAGGAGGCCATACTCGCCGCCTTCTACGCGGCGGTAAGGCGCAACCAGCTTGCACCCGTGCTCCTTACGTCGGCCACCAAGGCCATGGGCATCAGCCTGCTGCTCGACTTCCTCACCCGGGGGGTACGCCACGTGGAGGACCACGGGGCGCTGCCGGTCGAATCGGGCGAGGCGCCCACCCTCGGCGAGGGCCAGCCGTTCAGTGCCCGCGTGTTCAAGACGGTCGTCGACCCCTACCTCGGCAAGGTCTCCATGATGCGGGTGCTGTCGGGCCGACTCAAGGCGGGCGAGCCGCTCAAGGACGCCTCCAACGGGGCCGACCTGCGCACGGCGCACCTCTACGCGCCCCAGGGCAAGGACCTCACCGAGGTCAAGGAGTTGACGGCCGGCATGATCGGCGCGCTTACGAAGGCCGACGAGGTGCGCACGGGCGACACGCTCACGGCGCCGGGCGCCGAGTTCGTGCTCTCGCCGATAAGGTTGCCGTCGCCGGTGATGGCCGTGGCTCTCTTCCCGAAGTCGCGTCCGGACGAGGACAAGATGGGCGAGGCGCTGGCCAAGGTCACGAGCGCCGATCCCACCCTCGTCCTCGAACGCAACCCGGACACGAAGGAGACGGTGCTGTGGGGCATGGGGCACGTCCACCTCGAGATCGCCGTGGCGGCGCTCAAGGACCGCTTCGGCGTCGAGGTGGAGACCCGCCCGCCCGCCATCGCCTACCGCGAGACCATCCAAAGCAAGGCCGACGCCCGCTACCGGCATAAGAAGCAGTCGGGCGGAGCCGGCCAGTTCGCGGAGGTGGCCCTCTCGGTGGAGCCGCTACCGCGCGGGTCGGGCTTCGAGTTCGACTGGAAGGTCGTGGGCGGCACCATCCCGACCCAGTTCCAGACGAGCTGCGAGAAAGGCGCCCGGGCGGGAATGGAGGCCGGGGTGCTGGGCGGCTTCCCGCTGCAAGACGTGAAGGTCTGCGTTTACGATGGCAAGGACCACCCGGTCGACTCGAAGGACATCGCGTTCCAGTTCGCCGCCACGCAGGCCATGCGCGAGGCGCTGTTGCAGGCCAAGCCGATCCTCCTGGAGCCGCTGGCGCTCATCAAGGTGCGCGTGCCCGACCGGTTCACGGGGGACGTCATCTCGGACCTCAACACGCGCCGCGGGCGCATATTGGGCATGGACAGCGAAGGCTCGGTCAGCGTGGTCAGCGCGCACGTGCCCCTCGCCGAGATCCAGGCGTACTCGGCCGACCTGCGGAGCATGACCGGTGGCCGCGGCGCCTATTCCCTGAAGGTGGACCGCTACGAGACCGTCCCGCAGCAGACGGCCGACAAGGTCTTGGCCGACCTCAAGCAGGCCGCGTCCTGAGGGGCGCTGCTACCTCAGGGCGGCTCCTGTAGGGCGGTCCAGAGGCAGCTCATCGAGGCCACAGGCGCTGACGTCAGCCCAGGGCCGCCAGCTGCTCGACGACGTCTTTCGCGAGTTCGCGCGCGAGGTCCTCGGCCTCGCGGGCCTCGCCCGACACGGTCGCCTGGAGGATGGTGGAGCCCTCCGCGACCGCCCCGAGCAACGTCAGTTCGAACTCGTCGTTGACGGTAGCGCTGGCGCCCACGTTCCGCCCCGGCAGCTCGGAGGCGAAAGCCAGCTCGGCCCGAACGCGGTCGAAGCTCGGTCGGTGCTGCAGCGAGTAGGCCGTCTCGTACGCGAGGTCGTCGTCCTCGCGCACCAGCAGCCCGATGGCACCCTGGCCGGGCGCGGGCGTGAATACCGTCTCGTCGATCAGCGTGTCGATCGCGCTTCTCAGGCCCAAGGTGACGAGCGTGGCGGCGGGCAAGATGACCGCGTCCGCACCCACTCCAAGGCGAGCCAGAAGGGCTTCGGGGGCCGACCGATCGATCTCGACCTCCATGGCCGCCTGCGTCGCGGCCAGGAAGGAGGCGTCACGCTCGGTGGAAACCAGCAGCCTCGCGCCCTCGGGCAGGGCGTCCAACTGCGCCCGGCCCTTCGCCGCGAACGCGGAACGCGGCTCGCCCCGTTTGAGGACGGCGGCCAGCCGGATTCCCTCGGGCAGCGAGGGAGGGAGGGCGTCTAGCTGCGCCACGGCGATGCCGATGTCGTTGGCTTCGAGGGCGGCCAGTAGCGGGCCCGACTCCTGGCCCGCGGTTTTGGGGATCGTGCGGAGGGTGAGATGAAGGTCGGGCCACTCTTCGGCCAGGTGCTCCAGCACACCTCGACCTTGGCGAATGGCGAGCAGGCCTTCGCGGTTACCCAAGACTATCCTGGCCATGATCCTGAATGTAACACATGCTGCTCGCGACAATTGACCGAGAAATCGCGTGCTGGTGGGCCTTAGTCCCGCCCCGCCAAGTCCTTGAGTTCGTCGACTCGCGAGAGGCTCTCCCAGGGGAAGCCCTCGCGCCCGAAGTGGCCGTACGCGCTGGTAGCGGCATAGATGGGGCGCCGCAGCCCAAGTTGCTCGATTATCGCCGCCGGGCGCGCGTCGAAGGCGCGCTGCACCAGCTCGGCCAGTCGTTCGTCGGGCATGACGCCGGTACCGAACGTGTCGACGTACAAGCCCACCGGGTGGGCCACCCCGATGGCGTACGCGAGCTGAACCTGGCAGCGCTCGGCCAGCCCGGCCGCCACGACGTTCTTGGCGATGAAGCGGGCGTAGTAGCTCGCGGAGCGGTCGACCTTCGTGGGGTCCTTGCCGCTGAACGCCCCGCCGCCGTGAGGTGCGGCGCCGCCATAGGTGTCGACGATGATCTTGCGCCCCGTGAGGCCGGCGTCGGCGGTCGGGCCGCCCTCGACGAAGCGGCCCGTCGGGTTGATGAGCAGAGTCGAGCGCTCGTCGAGCAGGTCCGCCGGCACTACGGCCTCGAGCACGTGCGTCAGGAGGTCGGCTCGCATCTGCTCCAGCGTGACGTCGGGGTCGTGCTGTGCGGAGAGCACGATGGTGCGCAGGTGCACCGCCACGCCGCCGGCATAAGCCAGCGTCACCTGCGCTTTGCCGTCGGGTCGGAGGTACGAGAGCGTGCGGTCGCGCCTGACCTGTGCCAGTCGCTGGGCGATGCGGTGCGCCAGCTGGATCGGCAGCGGCATGAGTTCCGGGGTCTCGAGCGTGGCGTAGCCGAACATGAGGCCCTGGTCGCCGGCCCCGATGAGGTCGAAGTCGTCGCCGCTGCCTGCCTCCCGCGCCCTGTCGACGCCTTGTTTGATGTCGGGCGACTGCTCGCTGAGCGCGATCAGCACCGCGCTGTGGTCGGCGTCGAAGCCGTAGGCGGCGTCGGTGTAACCCACGTCCCTCGCGGCCTCGCGCACGATGGCCTGAACGTCCACGTCGGCGTTGGTGGTGACCTCGCCCGCCACCAGCGCAAGCCCGCGCGTCAGCAACGTCTCGACTGCCACCCGCGCGTGCGGATCCTGCTGCAGTATGGCGTCGAGCACGCTGTCGCTGATGCGGTCGGCGAGCTTGTCGGGGTGCCCTTCGGTGACGGATTCAGCGCTAACGAGGCGCAACACGGTGAGAACCTCCACGTTCGCCACGCGCCGGGGTGGCCGGTGGCGCCGCCAAGGATATCAGGGCCGCTCCTATAATCGGATGGTGAACGTAAGAACCGCGACACCGGACGACGCCGAGGCCGTGCGGAGCCTCTTGGCGGGCATCTACCGCGAGGGCGGGTCGTTCGTGGGTGACGGCGCCGAGAGCGCAGGTTCGCTGGCTGCACGCATCGGCGCGCGCACGACCCGCAGCTACTACGCCGTAGCAGTGGAGGGCGGCGCGCTGATGGGTTGGCTCGAGCTTCACCGCCCAGTGGCCCGGCGCCTGGAGCACGTGGCGATCCTCACGCTGGCGGTGGCGCCGCCGGCCAGGCGGCGGGGGGCCGCCAGGGCGCTGCTGGGCGCTGGTTACGAGTGGTGCCGGCGCGTGGGCGTCCTGAAGATGTCGTTGAACGTGAGGGCCGGCAACGCTGCCGCGGTGAGGCTGTACGAGAGCGAGGGCTTCACACTCGAGGGTCGAGAGAGGCGCCAGGTGAAGCGCCTGGCCGGCGAGGGCGAGGGGTTCGAGGACAACCTCGTGATGGGCAAGTGGCTGGGTTGAGGCGCAGGGTGCACAGCTTTGGTGCTAGCGGGTAGCGGGGTAAACTGACCGCCGTGGAGTCCAAGAACTCGCCTGCTACGCGGGCCGCCTCGGCCGGCGTGTCCACCGACCCAGCGGATAGGGTAAGTGCTTCAGCGGGTGCGCCCACCGCCTCAGGTGGCCTGTCCATCACCTCAGCGGGCGTGCCCACCGCTCTTGGCGAGGAACCGGGGCAGCGCGTGGCGCTGTTCGTCGATACCCAGAACCTCTACTACGCCGCGCGTGACAACCACAACGCCAGCGTCGACTACGAGCGGCTCCTCGAGGCCGCCGTGAGGGGGCGGCGACTGGCGCACGCCGACGCCTACGTGGTGGAGCGCGACGGCGATTCCTCCGCCTACGGCTTCTTCGGCAAGCTGTCGGCTCTCGGCTACCGCGTGAAGCGCCGCAAGGTGCGCGTGCACCGGGTAGACGACGATGGCGCCGTGAAGCTCGAGGGCGACTGGGACATGGGCATCGCCGCCGGCATCGTCCGGACCTTCGACCACGCAGACGTCATCGTGCTCGCCAGCGGCGACGGCGACTTCGCCCCCATCCTCGAGCTGGCGCAAGAACGGGGCAAGCGGGTCGAGGTCATGGCTTTCCGCGAGGTGGCCGGCCAGTCCTTGCAGGACCTCGCCGACAGGTTCGTCGGCCTCGGTGAGGTAGACGGGATCTTCCTCCCGAAGTAGACATTCAACGTGACGGCCAGGCAACTTCGATGGCGCCAAGGTACGCCGCGTAGGCCCTGAAGTACGCCTGCAGACCCCGTTCGCGGGCATCCAGCGCCCTCGCGACGGCTTGTGTGTTCCGGGGCAAGTAGCGCGCCTCGGCGGGGTCGTCGCGCTTGATGACCGCCAGTTGCAGCGTCTCGTCCAAGACCTCGACCTCGGCCCAGGCGCGCGTTAGGGCCTGCCGAGCGACACCGTCGGCGGCGGCGCCTGCTTCGTCGAACGCCGCCAGTTCCTGCCGCGCCCTGTGGACGGCGGCCTCCGCGTCGGCGATGGCCGCCCCCATGCTCTCGTCCAGTCTCAGGTTGGCGCTCAGCCGGACGCGCCAGGCGTCCTTGCCCGTCGGGCTCAAGCGGAACGCAACGCCGGCGTTGGGCTTGCCGCCGGCGATGCCGGCGCTGGCCGCCGCCCTGGCCCCGCCCTCCTGGTATTGCGCCTCGAGGTTCAGCTCGCGCACTGGCGCCCACGCGGCCCGGCCTAGCTGGGCCTCCGCGAGCTGCAGCGCAACCAGCAGAGCCTGGCGGGCGAGGGTCTCGCCGGGGCCGGCGCTAGGCACGTCGAGGGGGCCGAGCGGGCACGCGCCGTCCACCGGCGCCGGCGGTGTAACCCCGAGGGCCGCCAGCGCCGCCAACTGCGTGTTGACGCTGGTATGCGCGTCCTCCAGATCGAGCTCGGCCCGCCGCGCCTGCAGGCGCGCTTCGCGAAGGAACGGGGGCTCGGCGGGAGGCCGCGTTCCCAGGTCTTGGGCCTCCCTACTCCCGGGCAGGGGCGCGTAGTCAGGGTCCGCCGCGCGCTCCGCGGCGGTGGCCTCCGCCCGGCTCAGGCCGCCGAGGGCGAGAGCGAGCTCGGCATGTGCCGCGGCTTCGGCCCGTTCCGCCACCCGCAAGCGGCTGAGGGCGACGAGCGCGTTCAAGACGTCGGTCCTGCGCTGCGCCTCTAGCCTGCTCAGGGCTCCGACCAGTGCCGCTTGGCTCCGAGCTATGCGCACCTCGTCGTAGCTGTAGCCCAGTGCGGCATCGAACTGGTAGCCAACCAGGTCGAGCGCCTCGACGCCTTCTTCGAAGTCGAGCCCGTGCCCCACGCCGATACTCGGCCGCAGGCCGATGCTGGCCGTGACGCCGAGGCGGGCCAGTTCGAAATCGGCCCTGCGCCGCGCGACATCGTCCTCGCGCGTCCACCTGGCGGACGACTCGGCCTGCAGGGCCGCCTCGAGATCCGCCTGCAAGGCGTCCGTGCAGGTGGGGGCGGCGAGCGCGGAGGCGAGTAGCGCCAGCGTGAGCGCGGCTAACGTGGGTGCGTATCCGCCCACGGCGAAACGGCGGGTGTTGACGTGCGGCGTTCTCTCCACCGACGGCCCCTTCGGCGCGCCGGCCCAGACGGTGATCGCACCTGCCCCCAGCGTTGCGCCTTGTCGAGTTGGAGCACAAGATAGCCCGGAAACCCGGCTTAACTGTAACGGCTTATTACAAAGACGTGGCGGACTTTCTTCCCGGCGGCCAGGAGGGTCCGCCACGTAGGATGGGCCCATGAGAGTAACCATCATAGGAACCGGCTACGTCGGCCTGACGACCGGCGCGGCCCTGGCCTACCTGGGTCATGAAGTGACCTTCGTCGACAAGAAGGCGAGCATCATCGAGAAGCTGGCCTCCGGTGTCCCGACGATCCACGAAGGCGGGCTGCTGGAGTTGATGGCGGCGGGCAAGCAGCGCTCCGCCTTCCGCACGAGCATCCCCGAGCTGTCTGGCGAAGGGGTGGTGCTCATCGCCGTGGGTACCCCTTCGAAGGAGAACGGCGACGCCGACCTCTCCTACGTAGACGCCGCGGCCAACGACGTAGCCGACCGCATAACCGAGGGCGCCCGGTTGGTGGTCGTCAACAAGTCGACCGTTCCCGTGGGCAGCGCGCGTCACGTGCAAGGGATCATCGCGCGCCGGCTCGAGGCGAGGGGCGTAAGTGCCGACGTCCACGTCGCCTCCAACCCCGAGTTCCTCGCGGAGGGACGCGCGGTCCACGACAGCCTCTACCCGGACCGGATCGTGGTGGGCAGCGACACGCCCTACCCGTGGGCCGTCATGCGCGAACTCTATTCGCCCATCCTCGAGCAGACCTTCGAGGCTCCCCCCGGCACCCCCCGTCCGGAACGCTTCGAGTTGCCCCCGCTCATCACGACCACGACCACCAGCGCCGAGCTGACGAAGTACGCCGCCAACGCCTTCCTCGCCACCAAGATCAGTTTCATCAACGAGTTCAGCGTGCTCGCGGAGAAGGTCGGCGCCGACATCGTCGAGGTGGCACGGGCCATCGGTCTCGACAACCGCATAGGTAGCAAGTTCCTAAACGCGGGGATCGGTTGGGGCGGCAGCTGCTTCGGGAAGGACACGGCGGCAGTGCTAGCCCTGGGCGGCTCGTACGACTACCAGATGCCCATCGTGCGCGCGGCCGTCGACGTCAACCGCCGTCAGCGTCTCTACGTCGTCGAGAAGCTGCAGCAGCACCTCAAGGTCCTGCGCGGCACCACCATCGGCCTCCTGGGCCTCGCCTTCAAGGGCAACACCGACGACCTGCGCGACGCGCCCGCCCTCACCCTCATCCGCGAGTTGACCGAGCGCGGCGCGGTCTTGAAGGTTCACGACCCCGTGGCCATGCCCAACGCCAGGGCGTTCTACCCGGACCTGCCCGTGCAGTACGCGGAGTCCGAGACCGAACTGGCCCTGGGTTGCGACGCCCTGGTGGTCGTTACCGACTGGCCCCAGTACAGGCAGCTGGACTTCTCCACCCTCGCCGGCGAGATGCGCGGCGATCTCGTGCTCGACGCGCGCAACATGCTTCAGGCGAGCGCCGTGACGGAGGCGGGCCTGAAGTACGTGGGCATCGGGCGCTAGGGCCTACCAGCCGCTGAAGGAACCGCCGGCGGGCACCAGCGCCAGGCGCAGGCGCAACGTCATGGGGTAGTAGGGCGTGAGGTCTATCGGGGTTCCGTCCGGCGTGCGGGTATAGCGCTCGTCGAGGGGGCGCGAAGCGTCGTCGCGCAGGACGAGCAGGAGCCTGCTGAGGCCCTTGGACCAGTCGACGCCTTCGCCGCTGGAGAGAGACGCCATCTGGAACGTGGCGTTCACCGTGCCCGTGCCCGTGACGACCATCTTGGTCGCGTCGGTGCAGGGTGGGCTGGTGACGCTGAGGTCGCCCGGCACCAGGCAGAGCTGCAGCTGAACCGGCTTGGAACTCGGCTTGGAACTCACGTCCACGCGAACGTGCAGGCTGCCGTCGGCTATGCCCCCGGCTCTGGCCACCGCCTCGCCGGCTGCGGCGGTCGGGTCGAGGAACACGAATGCCCCTTGACCGCCACCTAAGACGCTGTTGGTGGTAACCGTCCCGTCGAAGAGCTTGATCTGCCCCGTCGTCGCCCTGGGTGGTTGGCTGGGGGCCGGGGTAGGCGTGGGTGCGGGCCTCGGTGTTGGTGCGGGTGTCGGCGCTGGCGTGGGTGCGGGCGGCTTGGGCTCCGGCTGGGGCGCGGGCTGCGGCGTCGGCGCGGGCTCCGGCGTCGGGGTCGGTACCGGGGTAGGCGTGGGTGTCGGCTCGGGCGTCGGCGCTGGTGATGGGGCAGGTGCTGGCGTCGGTGCCGGGGCGGGGGCGGGCG
>JACDJC010001798.1_pt1 | contig 18303 bp, 10 predicted proteins | sample 7454191 | NCBI WGS metagenome assembly JACDJC01 (sample SAMN14253291, study PRJNA609438) | sludge metagenome | isolation source: sludge after 25d culture with pyrite and EDTA | collected 2018-12-20 | reverse complement strand
CGAATCAGCCAGGCGCGCCATCCGGGCGCATCGGCTCAGACCGTCACGTGCTCTTCGGTCGTGGCATAGGCCTCGATCGGCGGGCAGGCGCAGCTGAGGTTGCGGTCCCCCCAGGCATTGTCCACCCGGGCGACCGGCGGCCAGTACTTGGATGCGGCCAAGCCGGGCAGCGGATAGGCTGCCTGTTCACGCGTGTAAGGGTGCGTCCAGTCCTGCACCAGCAACGTGGCGGCCGGATGGGGTGCATTCACCAGCAGATTGTCGTCCACAGGCTGTTCACCCCGTTCCACGGCGGCGATTTCCTGGCGGATGGCGATCATCGCATCGATGAAGCGGTCCAGTTCCTCGATGCCTTCGGATTCCGTGGGCTCGACCATGAGCGTGCCCGCCACCGGGAAGCTCATGGTGGGCGCATGAAAACCGTAGTCCATCAGGCGCTTGGCGATGTCCTCGGCGCCAATGCCGCTGGTCTCCTTGATCGGGCGAATGTCCAGAATGCATTCGTGCGCCACGCGACCGTTCTTGCCGGCATACAGGATCGGATAATGAGGTGCCAGGCGTGCCGCCAGATAATTGGCGTTCAGGATGGCCACCTGCGTGGCCTGGCGCAGGCCTGCGGCCCCCATCATGGCGACATACATGTAGGAGATCGGCAGGATGCTGGCAGAGCCGAACGGCGCGGCCGCCACCGGGCCGCTCTGGCCTGGGGGCAGGCGGCCGTCTTCGCCGACTTCACCCGGCAGATACGGCGCCAGATGCGCCCGCACCGCCACCGGCCCCACGCCCGGACCGCCACCGCCATGCGGAATGCAGAAGGTCTTGTGCAGGTTCAGGTGCGAGACATCGGAGCCGAAGCGCCCTGGCTGGGCCACCCCCACCATGGCGTTCATGTTGGCACCATCCAGGTAGACCTGGCCGCCGGCCTCGTGGATCAGATCGCAGATTTCCGTGACCGTGGTCTCGAACACGCCATGCGTGGAAGGGTAGGTGATCATCAGCGCGGCCAGCCGGTCGCCGGCCTGGGCCACGCGCGCACGCAGATCCGCCATGTCGATGTTGCCATGGTCGTCGGACGCGACCACCACCACATCCAGACCGGCGAGGTGCGCAGAGGCCGGGTTGGTGCCGTGCGCCGACGCCGGGATCAGGCAGACGTTGCGCTGGTCTTCGCCATTGGCGCGATGGTAGCCGCGTATCGCCAGCAGGCCCGCGAGTTCGCCCTGGGCGCCGGAATTCGGCTGCAGGCTGATGCGGTCATAGCCGGTGATTTCACACAGCGCGGACGACAGGCGCTCGATCAGTTCCTGGTAGCCCTGGGCCTGACCGGCGGGCGCAAAGGGATGCATGTGCGCGAATTCTGGCCAGGTGATGGGGATCATCTCGGCCGTGGCGTTGAGCTTCATGGTGCACGAGCCCAGCGGAATCATGGTGCGATCCAGCGCCAGATCCTTGTCGGCCAGCATGCGCAGATAGCGCAGCATGTCGGTTTCGGACTTCACCCGGGAAAAAGCCGGGTGGGACAGGATCGGCCCCTGGCGACGCAGCGCGCTCGGGATGCCATCAGCCGTCGTGGTGAAATCGGGGACCACGCGCATCAGTCCCGTGCCTGCCGCCAGCACGCCCAGCAAGGTTTCAATGTCACCCGTGCCCACCGTTTCATCCAGCGACAGGGCGACATGCGTGTCATCCACCCGCCGCAGGTTCATGCCGCCATCGACGGCAGCATCCAGCACTGCCTGGGTCTGGGCGCCCGTTTCCAGGCACAGGGTATCGAAATGGGTGTCATTGACCACAGGCACGCCCATGGCGCGCAAGGCCGTCGCCAGCTGTGCCGTATGCGTGGCCACGCGCCGCGCGATGCGGGCAATGCCCTGCGGCCCGTGCCATACGGCATACATGGCTGCCATCACCGCCAGCAGCACCTGCGCCGTGCAGATGTTGGAAGTGGCCTTTTCCCGCCGGATGTGCTGTTCGCGCGTCTGCAGTGCCAGGCGCAGGGCCTGTTCGCCGCGTGCATCCCGAGACACGCCCACCAGCCGGCCCGGCAGGTTGCGCTTGTAGGCGTCCTTGCAGGCCATGAAACCGGCGTGCGGACCCCCATACCCCATGGGCACGCCAAAGCGCTGGGCCGAACCCACGGCAATGTCGGCTCCCCAGTCACCCGGAGGGGCCAGCAGCGCCAGAGCCAGCAGGTCAGTGGCCACAGCCACGACCGCACCCGATTGATGCGCCTGCTGCGCCAGCGCACGGTAATCGGCCACCCCGCCCAGGCTGTGAGGGTATTGCAACAGCACGCCGAAGCACTCGGGCAGGCCGTCCGCCTCGTCGCCGACCACCAGTTCGATGTCCAGGCCGGCTGCCCGGGTGCGCATGACTTCCAGGGTTTGCGGATGGACATGGACCGACACGAAGAAGTGGTTCGTCTTGACCCGTGAGACACGGCGCGCCAGGGTCATCGCCTCGGCGGCTGCCGTGGCTTCGTCGAGCAGTGACGCATTGGCAATGTCCAGCCCCGTCAGATCCGACACCATCGTCTGATAGATCAGCATCGCTTCCAGCCGGCCCTGGGAAATTTCCGGCTGATACGGCGTGTACGCCGTGTACCAGGCGGGATTTTCCAGGATGTTGCGCAGGATCACGTGCGGCACATAAGTGCCGTAATAGCCCTGGCCGATGTAGCTGCGCAACACCTGGTTGCGTGCAGCCACGGCCTTCAGGTCCGCCAGTGCCTCGACCTCGCCCAAGGGACCGGGCAGGTCCAGATGGGGCGCCTCGGACAGAATGTTCTCCGGGACGACCTGGTGAATCAGGTCATCCAGGCTGGACACACCGATGGTCGCCAGCATGGCCTGCTGGTCATCTGCGGACGGCCCGATGTGGCGGGCGATGAATTCGGAATGCGTGGCGGTGTCGCGCAGCATGAGGGGATCTCCGGGATGAATCTGGGGTGGGGTCAGAGCTGGGCCTGGTACGCTGCAGCGTCCATCAGGCCATCGACTGCGGCTGCATCATCGGGGCGGATCTTGAAAATCCACTGCTCATAAGCCGCTTCGTTGATCAGGCTGGGTTCGTCATTGAGGGCCTCGTTGAAGGCCACGATCTCGCCCGCGATCGGGGCGTAGATGTCGGAGGCGGCCTTGACCGACTCGACCACGGCCGCCGTGTCGCCGGCGCCCAGATGCGCGCCCACCTGGACGTCGCCCACGAAGACGAGATCGCCCAGCTGATCCTGGGCATCGTCGGTGATGCCGACCTGAAAGCAGTCGCCATCGGCTTTCACCCATTCATGGGAGGCCGTATATTTGCGGTCATTGGGAATGGACATGGTATACCCCGTTAACAGTTGGTGGTGGATGATGGGAAAAGGAAACCCGGGTGCTGCGAGGAAAACAGGATGCTGAATCAGACAAGCGCCTGGCCGTTGCGCACGAAGGGTGGGCGCACGACCTCGGCGGCCAGCCACTTGCCGCGGATCTCGACCTCGGCAGAATCGCCGGGCGCCGAACCGACCGGCACCCGCGCCAGACCGATGGATACGCCCAGCGTGGGTGCCATGGTGCCGCTGGTGACTTCACCCTGGCCGTGCGCGGTGCGCACCTTCATGTGGCTGCGCATGATGCCGCGCTCCAAAAGCTTCAGGCCGACCAGTTCGCGCTCGTGCGGGGCGGATTCCAGGGCCGCGCGGCCGATGAAATCGCGCCGTTCGTCCTTCAGTGAGACCGTCCAGGCCAGACCCGATTCCAGAGGCTGGACGGTTTCGTCCATGTCCTGGCCATACAGATTCATGCCGGCCTCCAGGCGCAGCGTATCACGCGCACCCAGGCCGCATGGGTGCGCGCCGGCCTGCACCAGTGCATCCCAGAAAGCCTTCACGGCCACCGCCGGCAGGACGATCTCGAAGCCGTCCTCGCCCGTGTAGCCCGTGCGCGCCACGAGCGTATTTTCATCGATGCGCGTGCCGGTAAAGGGCTTCAGGCCCTCGGTGGCCGGCTTCCAGTCCGGGTGCACCGACCAGACCGTTTCCCGGGCGCCCGGCCCCTGTACCGCCACCATGGCCAAGTCACGCCGCGCCGTCACCGTCACGTCGTGCGATCCTGCCTGCTCCTGCATCCAGGCGAGGTCCTTGTCGGCCGTACCGGCATTGACCACGACGCGCCAGCGATCCGGTGCGAAGAAGTAGACGATCAGATCATCGATCACCCCACCATCCGGGCGCAGCATGCACGAATACAGCGCCCTGCCGGGCTGACCTGCGATGCGTGCGACGTCATTGGCCAGCAGATGACGCAGATAATCCTGTGCGCCCGCGCCGGTGACGTCGACATTCAGCATGTGGGAGACATCGAAGATGCCGGTGCCGCGGCGCACGGCGTGGTGCTCCTCGATCTGGGAACCGTAGGCCAGGGGCATGTCCCAGCCGCCGAAATCGACGATTTTTGCGCCCAGGGCGACGTGGGTATCGAACAGAGGGGTCTTGGCAGGCATTGAAGCTCCGGGCAATGGATCGGGACGGCACACGTGCCGGCAACGCCCTTCTGTCCTTTTGCCTGAGAGTTGCCCCACCGGATGGGAGGGGGTTCACCTTCGGCGCCCGGCACGGGTCTTCCCGCACGGGTCTCTTCAGAATGCTGCGATGCATACGTACGTGGCATCATGCGGATGGTACGGGGTGCCTGAGCGATTCCGGGCGGATTGCGCCTTCGGCGGCCGCCCTGTTCAAGGGCGGCGCTCTCCCACCCGCATCGGGTGACAGCAAGGGCAAATCATACCCTGAAATGGCTGAGCGCAACAAGAAGAAAGCGGTGCCCAATGGCATGGAAGATCTGCCCCTTCCATAAAAGATCGGTACCTGCACAAGGCCGCGATGCTCAGATCAAGGCCACGACGCTCAGATGAATCCCTGCGCACGCCAGCGTTCCCGCGTGGCGGCGTCCACCCCCAGCGCATCCAGGACCTGATCCGTATGCTGGCCCAATGCCGGCGCTGGCGCATCGATGCCGCCCGGCGTGGCCGAGAGCTTGGGCACGATGCCCGGCACCTGGCATGGCGTCCCATCGGGCAGCGGCTGATCCAGAATCATCTCGCGCGCGCGGTAATGCGGATCCGCAGCAATATCGGCGATGTCATAGATGCGCCCCGCCGGAATGCGCGCGGCATTCAGGCAGTCCAGCACCTCGTCCTGCGTGCGGCTGGCCGCCCACTGACCGATGGCCGCGTCAATGCGCCCCACCTGCGCCACCCGCCCGACATTGTTCGCCAATGCCGGGTCCTGGGCCAGATCATCGCGCTCGATCGCCTGCATCAGCCGCCGGAAGATACTGTCCCCGTTGCCTGCGATCAGCACATAGCCGTCGCGGCAGGCATAGGCGTTGCTGGGTGCGATCCCGGGCAGGCTGCTGCCGGCGGGCTGGCGAATCTCACCGAACACCGCATATTCCGGCAGCAGGCTCTCCATCATGTTGAAGACGGATTCATACAGCGCCACATCGATCATCTGGCCCACGCCCTGCTGCTCACGCGCGCGCAGCGCCAGCAGCACCCCGATGACGCCATGCAGGGCCGAGAGCGAATCACCGATGGATACCCCCACCCGCACCGGCGTGCGACCAGGCTCCCCGCTGAGATGGCGCAGACCGCCCATCGCCTCGGCCACCACGCCGAAGCCCGGCCGGTCACGGTAGGGGCCGGTCTGCCCGTAACCGGACACGCGCAGCATGATCAGGCGTGGATTGACCGCGCGCAGATCTTCCCAGCCCAAGCCCCACGATTCCAGAGTGCCGGGCTTGAAATTTTCAATCACCACGTCGCATTCGCCTGCAAGCCGGCGCACCAGCGCCTGGATCTCGGGCTGGCGCAGATCCAGCGTGACCGATTTCTTGTTGCGCGACTGCACCTGCCACCACACCGAAGTGCCATCATGCAGCAAGCGCCAGTTGCGCAGAGGGTCCCCCTGCCCGGGGGGTTCGACCTTGATGACATCGGCACCGAAGTCACCCAGCATCTTGCCCGCGAACGGCCCGGCAATCAGCTGGCCCATTTCCAGCACCCGGATTCCTGCCAGAGGCCTGCTCATCAGCGGCTCCCGGAAACCCCCGCGCACAGACGGCACGGGAACGCGGCACCACCAGCCGATCGCATCACACATCCACGTGGTGACCCCATGAGGCCATCACGCGGGACCCGCCCGCTCATGCCTCTTTGAAACATTCGCAGTTCCTCCAAAAATTGATTGGCGCATCCATCCGATGGCGTCTCGTCCGCAGGGCTTGTGGCTGTCACGCGTCAAACGGCCCGCAGCGCACGTCCGCAGGCCATGCCCGATGCCCAGGCCCACTGGAAGTTGTAGCCCCCCAGCCAACCCGTGACGTCCACGGCCTCCCCGACAATGTACAGCCCCGGGCAGCGGTGCACCTGCAGGCTGCGCTGATCGAGCTCATCCGTATCCACCCCGCCGCCCATCACCTCGGCCTTTTTATAGCCCGCCGTGCCGGTCGGCCACAAGGCCCAGCAACGGATGCGCTCGCCCAGGGCACGCAAATGGCGATCAGGCACATCAGCCAGCCGCTGCCCACCCAGATCCGGCAGCCCGCCATACGGCGCGGCTGCCAAACCCATGGCGCCCAAGCCCATGGCGGCATCCCCCGTGGCGACAATCGGCGTCCCCGCCCCCCGCGCACCAGCACGCTCTGCCCCCAGCCAGGCCTCTGCCAGACGACGCGGCCAGGACTGCGCCAACACGGTCGCCACCGTCTGGCGACTGCCCGGCTTGCGGCCCACCAGCATCTCGCCCATGGACCGACCCGGCGCCAGATCAATCAGGATCGGCTGTCCCGGGTGCCAGTAACTCGAGATCTGCAGAATCCCGGGCCCGGACAGCCCCCGGTGCGTGAACAGCAGATCCTCAAGGAATTCAACTGACGACGCACGAGACGGCCGCCCCTTCCTGCCCGCGTGCGGTCCTGCGGATCCGGGGTCTGGCGCGGCCGCCTTGCCGGAACGGCCCGCGCTGCCACCAATGGCCTGCGCCTCGCATGACAGACCGACCTCCAGTGCCACGCCCGCCAGTGCCGCATAAGGCTGCCACTGCACTGCATCAAAAACCAGCGGCACCAACGCCGGACGCGGCGCCACGATCCGCAGCCCGAACTGGCGTGCCACCCGCAGACTGAAATCCGACGCTCCCAGCTGCGGAATGGCCATCCCGCCAGTCGCCAGCACCAGTTGCGCCACCCGCAGCGACCCGCCATCCGTCTGCAGCACAAACCCGTCACTTTCGCGCACGATTTCCTGTACCCGACACGGCATGCGCCACGTCACCCCGCCCGCATCGCATTCGTGTCGCAACAAACCGATGATCGATTCACTGGAATCATCGCAGAACAGCTGGCCACGATGCTTCTCGTGCCAGGCCACACCATGCGTGCGCAGCAGCTTCAGAAAATCCTGCGGTCCGTACGCGCGCAGCGCGGAGCGACAGAAGTCCGGATTGCGCGACAGAAACTGCGCCGGACTAGTCCCCAGATTCGTGAAATTGCAGCGCCCACCCCCCGAAATGCGGATCTTCTCGGCCAACCGCCTGGCATGGTCGATCAGCACCACCCGCAGGCCGCGCTGCCCCGCCACGGCAGCCGCCATCATCCCGGCCGCTCCCGCACCAACCACCGCCACGTCGAAATTCAAATTCAAATGAGGCCCCACGCCGTCTTCCTCGAGCAGCCCGACAGACCTGTGCAGCCGCCGTCCCTCACCTGTCCAGCCCGCCAAACCTGGCCTGCTGAACCCGCCACAAACCTAGCCCCTGCTGAACCCGCCACACCTGGCCTGCTGAACCCGCCACACCTGGCGTTGTGCAATCTGCCTCCAACCGCCTGCGCGAGGTGCCGCCCCGTGCCGGTCAACACGGGAACGCGGGAACACCAGAACACCGGAACACCGGAACACCAGAAAACCGGAACACCGGAACACCGGAACACCGGAACACCGGAACACCGGAACACCGGAACGTCAATCGGAACAATACTCGAACAAACCTCATCAACGCATCCGACCCGACCCGACCCGATTTGCTCCGGTCCGCCCTGATTCGCTCCAGTTCGATTCACTCCAGTTCGATTCGCGCCGGCTCGCACTGGGTTGCTCTGGTCCGATCCGATCTGATCCGATCTGATCCAATCTGATCTGATCTGATCTGATCACACCGTCGGCTGAGCACACAACCCACGATGCCACTCGCGGCGGGCGGGTCCGGGTGCCCTGCGGCAAAGGCTTCGAGCCCGCCGGATGACAGATCGCTTCCGGGGGACAAGCGAGCCACTGTTCGAGCAGGACGATTGTGATCCGTCCGGGGGACGGATCACCCTGCGAGTTTGGCGAGCGCCCCGGAAGCGGGCTGGCAGCCGGGCAGTTCCGGCGCAGACGGAACCGGGTGAGGCCTGCGCCGCAGGGCACCCGGACCCGCCCGCCGCATTCAGCGCCGGCCCCCCAACCGACGACACCTACTCCTGCCCGCCCTCGCGAATGCAATCCACATAATAGTGGCGCCGCCCCTGATCATCCGGCTCGAACGCCAGCCCATGCACATCCGTCTCAAACCCCGGAAACTGCTGATTGAACTCCTGCGTGAACTTCAGATAATCCACAATATCCCGATTGAACCGCTCCCCCGGAATCAAAAGCGGAATCCCCGGCGGATACGGCGTCAGTAACACCCCCGTCACCCGCCCTTCCAGATCCTCCACCGGCACCCGCTCGATCTCCCGGTGCGTCATCCGCGCATACGCATCCGCCGGCCGCATCGCCGGCTCCATATCGCTCAGATACACCCGCGTCGTCAAACGCGCAAAATCATACTGCCGATAGGACGCATGAATCTGCTGACACAGATCGCGCAGCTTCATCTGCTCATAGCGCTTGTGCGTCCGGCTGAACTCCGGCAGCACCCGCCACAGCGGCTGATTGCGATCGTAATCGTCCTTGAACTGCTGCAGCGCCGTCAGCAGCGTATTCCAGCGCCCCTTCGTGATCCCGATCGTGAACAGAATGAAAAACGAATACAGCCCCGTCTTCTCCACCACCACCCCATGTTCCACCAGATAGCGCGACACCAGCGCAGCCGGAATGCCCGTCTCGGCGAAAGTGCCCGAAATGTCCAGCCCCGGCGTGATCACCGTCGCCTTGATCGGGTCCAGCATGTTGAACCCCTCGGCCAAGTCCCCGAAGCCATGCCATTCATCGCCCGACGCAAGCAGCCAGTCGTCGCGGTTGCCGATCCCCTCGGACACCAGCCGGTTCGGCCCCCAGACCTTGAACCACCAATCATTCTTGCCAAATTCCGATTCCACCTTGCGCATCGCCCGGCGAAAATCCAGCGCCTCGCGGATCGACTCCTCGACCAGCGCCGTGCCGCCGGGCGGCTCCATCATCGCAGCCGCCACATCGCAGGACGCAATGATCGCGTACTGCGGCGAAGTGGACGTGTGCATCAGAAAGGCTTCGTTAAAGACATTGCGGTCCAGCTTGCGCGTCTCGGAATCCTGCACCACGATCTGCGAGGCCTGCGACAGACCCGCCAGCAGTTTGTGCGTCGAATGCGTGGCATAGACCATCGTGTCCTTGCTGCGCGGACGATTCGGACCGATGGCGTGCATGTCCTCGTAGAATTCGTGAAAAGCGGCATGGGGCAGCCAGGCCTCATCGAAATGCAGCGTACTGATCTCTGAATTGAGCTTTTCCTTGATCATCTCGACGTTGTAGATCACCCCATCGTAGGTGCTTTGCGTCAGCGACAGGATGCGCGGGCGCTTGTTGGCCGCTTCGCGCGCAAAGGGATTGGCCTCGATCTTGCGGCGGATGTTCTCGGGGTCGAACTCCTCGAGCGGAATCGGGCCGATGATGCCCAGATGATTGCGCGTCGGGCGCAGGAACACCGGGATGGCGCCCGTCATCGTGATCGCATGCAGGACCGACTTGTGGCAATTGCGGTCCACCACCACCACATCGCCGGCGGCCACATTCGCATGCCAGACGATCTTGTTCGAAGTCGACGTGCCATTGGTCACGAAAAAACAGTGATCCGCATGAAAAATGCGCGCGGCATTGCGCTCAGACTCCGCGATCGGACCCGTGTGATCCAGCAGTTGCCCCAGTTCCTCGACCGCATTGCAGACATCGGCACGCAGCATGTTCTCACCAAAAAACTGGTGGAACATCTGCCCCACCGGGCTTTTCAAAAAGGCCACGCCACCCGAATGCCCCGGGCAGTGCCACGAATAGGAGCCGTCGGAGGCATACTCCAGCAATTCGCGAAAAAACGGCGGTGCCAGGCCGTCCAGATAGGCACGTGCCTCGCGAATGATGTGGCGCGCGACGAATTCCGGCGTGTCCTCGAACATGTGGATGAAGCCATGCAGCTCGCGCAGGATGTCGTTGGGAATGTGTTGCGACGTGCGGGTCTCGCCATACAGATAGATGGGGATGTCTTCATTGCGAAAGCGCAGCTCGCCGATGAAGGCACGCAGGTTCTTGATCGCATTGGCCACGTCTTCGGGCGAATCCTCGTCGAACTCCTCGTCATCGATCGACAGAATGAACGCGCTGGCGCGGCTTTGCTGCTGCGCAAAAGAACTCAGGTCCCCGTAGCTGGTGACCCCCAGCACCTCGACGCCCTCGGCCTCGATTGCGTCGGCCAGAGCCCGGATGCCGAATCCCGAGGTGTTCTCGGAACGATAGTCCTCGTCGATGATGACGATGGGAAAGCGGAATTTCATGACATTCACCCTAAAGGACTGCCGACACGACCCGGAGGGCCGATCCGGCAGACACTAAGTGCGGGGCAAGGTGACCCCGCGTTGGCCCTGGTACTTGCCCCCGCGATCCGCGTAGGAGATCTCGCAGACCTCGTCGCTTTCGAAGAACAGCATCTGGGCGCAGCCCTCGCCGGCATAAATCTTGGCCGGCAGCGGCGTGGTGTTGGAAAACTCCAGCGTCACGTGGCCTTCCCATTCGGGCTCCAGCGGCGTGACGTTGACGATGATGCCGCAGCGCGCATAGGTGCTTTTCCCCAGGCACACCGTCAGCACAGATCTGGGAATGCGGAAATATTCGACCGTGCGCGCCAGAGCGAAGGAATTCGGCGGGATGATGCAGACATCACCGCGGAAATCCACGAACGACCGTTCATCGAAGGCCTTGGGGTCGACGATGGTGGAATTGATGTTCGTGAAAATCTTGAATTCATCGGCGCAACGGACATCGTAACCATAGCTGCTGGTCCCGTAACTGATGATCCGTTGACCGTCGACCAGGCGCACCTGCCCCGGTTCGAAGGGTTCGATCATGCCGGCCTGCGCAGCGCGCCGGATCCAGCGGTCATTCTTGATGCTCATGGACGCCCTCTGTTCAATGTTGCGGTATTTTAGTCAATCCGTCGGCACGGGTCCGATCAATCGGCCGAGAACCACTGATACACCAGCGCCAGGCCGTTGACCGTGCCCGCGGTCACCTCGGCACGCAGGCCGCGCATCAGGCGATAACTGAGCCGGGCCACGGTGCCGGTCTGCGCCAGCGCCTGTTCCAGGCTGACCCGCAAATCAGAGGTCAGCGTCTTGCTGGCCATCACGAAGCGCTGCTCGATCGGGCTGGCGCCGCTGCCCGGACCACTGACCACGCTTTGCGCCGGCAGGATGCTGCCGGTGCTGCCCAGTTCACCCGAGCGCATGCTCAGCTCGTCCAGGCCGAAGCGCTTGTAAAAGGGCTCGCCATCCGACAGGAACGAACTGCCCACGGAAAAGAGCAGCGTCATGTCGCCCCCGCCTGCGTCCGGGCCATGCCCGAGCAGCAGCCAGGTCAGTTTTTCCGTTTCACTGACATCGGGAATCGACATCAGATCGATGCGGGGTCGGCGTGCCGTGCCCGCCACACGCACGCCGGCGTGCACCGACACATCGGTGCGCAAGGCCTCGATGTCCAGGACCGGGTTGGCGATGTTGCCCTGAAAGGTCACGGTGCCCTTGCGCAGCTGCAGGTGCTGCCCGTAGGCATCGATGGCGCCGCCTCGCGTGCGCAACACGCCAAGTGCGGTGAGCTTGCCGGCGCGCAGATGCAGATCCAGGCTGCCGGTCAGACCTGAATCCAGACCGAAGCCCGTCAGGTAGAAGCGCGGCCCCAGATCGACGGTCACATCCGCCTTCAGATCCAGGGCGGGGGGCAGCGCGATCTCCTGCACCTGTTCGCCGGGCTTCAGGACCACGACATCGCTGTCCAGCGATGGAATGTCATTGAGCATGTCCAGATCGAACCAGCCCGCATCCGCCGTGATCTTGCCGCTCAGCACGATTTCCGGCAGTGTGGCCTGCACCTGCAGTGCGCCACTGATCATGGCGTAGCGGTCCGAGCGCTGCAGGATCGGATAGCGATGAAAGTTCACCGTGACCTGGCCCGAGTCATTTGCCAGGCGCCATCGACCGGAAAGGTCCAGGCTGCCGTCCTGGGCATCCGGATTTTCAGCCACCCAAGTGGCCGTACGCCATTCGCTGGGCGTCACCCGGCGCACTGCGGGGAACCGCAGATGATCCAGCAAAATGTCCTGGCCATCGAAATGGGCCTGCAAGGTGCCATCCAGCAGGCGCACACCCTGATCCAGCATCAGGACGCTGAGCTTTTCCCCACGCAGGGGCCCCGAGAGCGTCCATTGACCATCGGGCAGGCTGCGGCCCTGAACGTCCGCATGGACACGTCCGCCGATTTCGATCGCCCCTCCCAGCAGCAGATTCACCCAGGCCAGATCCTCGGAGTCCGCCTCCAGATGCAGGCGCTTCTCGTCCTTGGGAAGCAGGAACGGCGCGCCCCCGGGCGTGCCATGCAGTGGCGTTTCGGCACGCAGCCGCAGGCTTCCCATGTCGCGGGTACGAACCTGCAGGTCGGCCGCCAGCCGGCTGAGCCCCGGCCCCGTGCGGCGCAGCGCAAGGTCCAGGCTGGCCGTCCGCAACCCCAGAGGGATGGGGACATCGCCGGGTACGGTCAGATCACCGCCGACGCGCGTGAGCGCGATGTCGCCGCTCAATGCGTCCGCGAATGCCAGATCCCAGGTCAGGCGCAGGGCCAGGCGGCTGTCGCGGGCCTGCCCGCTGCGCTGGCTGTGCACCCCACCCGCACGGTCTGCACCCTGACCCAGCCAGGCCTGCAGACGGCTGATGCGTTCGGGCGTGACGATGAGCGGGTCGATCCGGCCGCGGGTCGCCCAATGCCCGTGTGATCCGCTGGATGCCTCATGCCGCAGCTGCAGCAAAGTGTCGCCCTTCAGGGACAGGTCCAGCGCGGCCTGTCCGACCTGCCAGCCACCGGCCGCATCGAGCTCCAGCGCAATGGGAGCCTGGCTGCGCAGCGCCATGCCGGCATGCTGCACCTGCAGGCCCGAGAGCTGGCCGCGCCAGCCCTGTGCGGGCGACCAGCCGCCGCTGAAAGCCAGCTGCAGGGAAACAGGGGCCTGGCCCGGCACCTCGTCCTGGGGCTTGTCCGGCACATAGCGTGCCTTCAGCTTGCCCTCGTGGCGCGCCAGGGAGCCAGCAGAATCCAGATCCAGTTCCGCCCCGCCCGGCAAGCCCGGCCACAGGGCGGCGAGCGCCGGCAAATGGGCCTGAAGGCTCAGCTGGCTGGCGGCTGCCGAAACATCCCCCTTGGCCCGGACACGGTCCGGCCCCAGGTCCAGCGCCACGTCCAGGCCTCCGAGCACCAGCCCGAAAGGGTCCAGGGGGGTGTCGGCCTGCACATCGAACAGCGGTCCGCCGACCCGGGCCAGGCGTGCCAGGCGCACAGCGCCCGACAGCGGCTGGCCATTCCAGCGGTTGGGACCATCGAACGTCAGCGTCAGCCCCAGATCCTGCAGCTGCTGCGTGGGCGTCAGCCGGGCCTGCAGCGCACCTCTCAGGTTCAGCGTGGTCGTGCCAAGACCCTGGGGCAGCCAGGGCGTAAGCCGCAAGTGCCGCGCGCTCCAGGCAAGTTCCACGGGCTGCAATCCATCGGCGGCTGGCACCCCTGGAGTCACGGTCAGCTCCAGGCCGGCCTCATCGGGCAGGGTCAGCGTCAGGCGGGTTTCCCCCAGCGGAAAACCGCGTTCGGGATACACCTGGGCGTCGGCCTGCAGGTGCAGGCCTTCCCCCCGGGCGCTGGCCTGCAGGTGAAAGGCCTGCAGGGTGCCGGCAGCATGCAGCTCCAGATCCACGCGACAGGATCCGGACGGCGGCACCACCGCAGCAGTCTGCAACAGGCGCCGCAGGCAGACGGGTGACTGTTCGCCATGCTGTATGGCAGTGGCTTGCAGAGCGAGTTCGAACGGCCAGGGCGCCGCCAGGCCCTGCACCACCAGATGCCCCTCGAATTGCAGCAGGGTGTCGGCATGGGCCGCGCGCAAAGTGTCGAGCGTGATCGTGGCCGAACGGGCATCCAGTGTCAGGGCCGTGGACACCCCCAGCAGCTCCACCGGCGGGACCATGCCATCGATGCGCAGCCCCAGGCCGCCCAGGGCCAGCCGGTCCACGCGCAGGCCCAGGGGCAATGCCGGCAACTGGAACGGCGCAGGCGGTTCTTCGCCGGCGTCGGGCGCAGTGCGCACATCGACATCCACCCGGCTTGCGGACAGGTCATTGATGTGCAGGCGGCGCTGCAGCAATTCAGGCCACAGCGCCTTCAGGTGCAAGCCGATCACGCGCACATCGAGATCCGGCAGCGCGAGCGCCAGGTCCGCCACGTACAGATCCCTGGACAGGGAGCCTCGCACACCTTGCGCATGGCCACCCAGCTGGGCGGCCACGGTACTGAGCAGCCAGCGCGTACCTGTCTGGCTGGCTACGCACCACCAGGCCAGGCTCAGGGTCAGGATGAGAGCCAGTGCCACCGGCGGCACCACCCAGAGGCCGAAGACCCGCAGGACGCGCCGGACAAACTTCAAAATGCAATTCCCAGAGAAAACTGCAGCCGCAGCCGCCGGTCTTTCTGTGCCCAGGCCAGATCCACGTAAAACGGCCCCGCAGGCGTGCGCACGGCAAGCCCCGTACCATAACCCAGATGCCAGTCGAACTGGCCAAAAGAGGGTGCCGCATCCCCTGCATCGATGAACAGGTTGGCCCCCAGCATCTCCGTGAAATAGTGCGTGTATTCCACACTGGCCACGCCCAGGACGGGCGCGCCGACCACCGCATCACCCTGTTCGATGCCGATGCTCTGGTAGCGGTATCCGCGAATGCTGCGCGAGCCCCCGGTGCGCCAGTAAAAATCCTGGGGCAGGCGATCGGTCTGCGACCAGACCTTGCCGATTTCGCCCCGGACGGTCAGGACGTCGCGCTCGCCGATCGGCCACCAGCGCTGGCCACGCAGACTGCTGCGAAAAAAAGCCTTGCCGTCGTCCAGGGTCGTGCCCACCCCCAGCCCGACCTCGACCAGGTTGCCCTCGCGCGGGTTGTACTTGGCATCGACATCGCGCCGCAGCCACTGCCAGGTCGCGGCCCAGCCGGGAACCTCATAGTCGTCCGCGCCCGCAATGCGGGTCGTGTCGTAGGACAGCAGTGCGCCCCAGCTCGTTTCGTATTCCACCCGGCTATTGCCCGCTCCCTTGCGTTCCTGCCTGCGCTTCCATCCCAGGCCAAGCCGGCTGGTTTCCAGACCCTCGATGTCGGAATGATCGTACAGCACGCCGACACTGTTCCTGCTGCCGTCTTGCGCCGGCGGCAGGTGCACGTCGAAGAAGACCCGCTGCTGCTTCAGGTCCACCCCCGCCCCTGTTTCGATCCAGATGGGCAGCCCATGGACCACGTTCTGCCGGTACAGGCCTTCGACGCGCACGCCGTGATCGCTGTCGACGCCCAGCGAACTGCTGAAATAACGGGCCGGCGCCTCGGTGACCTGGACGCGCACCGGCAGCGTCACCGGCGCCTCGCCACGCGCGCGTGCGGAATCGGGCGCTGAATCGGGCAACGCACCCGATCCGGCGCCAACCGCGCCGGCATCGGCGGCGCCATCCGCCAGGGTCACGAAGGCACCGCGAAAAAACGTGGTGGACTGCAAGGCCTGCTGCCAGTCTTCCAGATCCTCCTGACGATAGGGATCGCCCGGCTGGTAGCGAACGTAGCGGCGAATCAGGGATGCGGGCACGCGCTTCAGGCCGGTGATCTGCAGATCGCCCAGGCGCACCGGAGGACCGCTGTCGACGGCAACCGTCAGATCGGCGGCTGCCGCCTGCGGATCGACCACGGCCCGGGTTTCGGCGTAGCGGGCAAAGTAGAAATCCTGGCGCGTGATGTCATCGAGCAGGGCAGTCTTGGCCTGATTCCAGTCGTCATTGATGAAAGGCATGCCCGGCTTGAGCAGCCAGCTGTCTTTCAATGCCTGACGCCGCGATGCCCAGGCCTGACCGGCAATGGCCCCGCTCCAGCGCAGGCCGAGCTGGCGCACGCGCGTGCGCGTGCCCGGCTCGATCGCGATGTCCCAGAACTCGCCCCCATTCGGTGCCCCCTCGGAAACATCCAGCGTGACCTTCGCGTCGAAATATCCCTGCGTCTGCAAGGCGGCCTGAGCGGCGTCCCGGGCCCGCCGGCGCAGCCGCGAGACCTCGCGCACGTCCTGGTCCTCGGCCAGCCGTGTGATGGCACCCACTGCGTCGGTAATGCTTTGCAACACCTTCGGAGGCGCGCCGCCCGGATCGATGATGACCTCGGGGCGTGCGGCCAGCGCAGACGTACCCATCAGAATCCCGGCACAGCACAGGACCAGCTGCACGCCCCCCCGCATCAGGTCTTGCGGGCCACGACTTTGGGTCGGGAGCCGGAATCATCCAGCGGCTGCCCGGCCACATGGATGGCCAGCCGGCGAGCGATCTCCTGGTAGCGTCGGGCCGCTTCACCCTCGGGCGAAGCCACCACGCTGGGCGTGCCGGAATCGGTTTCCCGGCGAATGTCGATCTGCAGCGGCAGGGCACCCAGCCAGGGCAGATGGTAGGTGGCCGCCAGTTGACGGCCGCCATCCTGACCAAAAATCGGTTCGACATGCCCGCAATTCGAGCACACGTGAACCGACATGTTTTCGACGATTCCCAACACCGGGACATCCACCTTCTGGAACATGATCAGGCCCTTGCGGGCATCGGCCAGGGCCAGGTCCTGCGGGGTGGTGACGATGATCGCGCCCGTGAGCGGGACCTTCTGGGCCATGGTCAGTGCAATATCGCCCGTTCCCGGCGGCATGTCCACGATCATGTAATCCAGATCGTTCCAGTTGGTAAGCGAGAGTAATTGCGTCAGGGCCTGGGTGACCATCGGACCGCGCCAGATCGCCGGCCCGTCGTCATCCATCAGGAAACCGATGGAATTGGTCTGCAGCCCGTGGCCGATCATGGGTTCCATGCTCTTGCCGTCCGCGCTCTTGGGTTTGCCCGACAGCCCCAGCATGATGGGGACACTGGGGCCGTAGATGTCCGCATCGAGCAGGCCGACGCGGGCGCCCTGGCTGTGCAGGGCGAGCGCCAGGTTGACCGCGGTCGTGCTCTTGCCGACCCCGCCCTTGCCCGACGCCACGGCAATGATGTTGCGCACGGTTTCCAGCGGCCGCAGGCCACGCTGAACGGCATGGGTGGCGATGCGCGAGCGGAAATCCAGCCGACCACAACGCACGCCGGCAGCCGTCAGGGCAGACCGGATGAGGTCCCGCAGAGCCTGCTCGCCATTGAACAAGGGGTAGCCCAGCGTTACAGTGATGTCAAAGGCGTCACCCGCCGCGGTGATCTGCAATTCGGATTCGGTCACTGCGAGCGTTTTGCGGGTGTCGGGGTTGATGACACGGGACAGGGCCGCGCGGATGTCCTGGATGGTGGTGCTCATGGGGGTCCGGATGAAAACAGTCGAAACTGCAAGCATAGCGGATTACCCTGGCATTCTGCAGATTGACCCCCATATGAACATCAGATCGCACATCGTGTGTCGCCGCGGCAGGCGCGCATGCCGCGGCGGGCAGGCCGCCAGAACCCTCTGCACTGCATTCCACACCGGGCGCGCTCAAATGCGGCCGATACACCTCATGCAACCTTTTCCGGCCCCAGGAGCCCAACCCTCATGAACATCATCCAGAAAAGCCTGCGCGCCGTCCTGTTTCTCATCCTGGCCTTCTTCGGGCTGGTGATGGCGCTCGTCTTCATGGCGTCCACCGTCCTGGCCATCGGCGTACTGTACATCGTGGCACGCCTGCAGGGGCAGCCCTTTGGCGTGAAGGCCTATTGGGCCGAACGGCGTCGCCCGCCCAGGGCGCCACGTTCCGGAGGTG
>JACDJC010001795.1_pt1 | contig 18308 bp, 11 predicted proteins | sample 7454191 | NCBI WGS metagenome assembly JACDJC01 (sample SAMN14253291, study PRJNA609438) | sludge metagenome | isolation source: sludge after 25d culture with pyrite and EDTA | collected 2018-12-20 | reverse complement strand
TGAGGGATGTTCTTGTTGAACCTGTAATAATCACCTTCCGGTCCTTCGGGAATTTCTATACCTGAGGATTCCCAGTTACTGCCGAAGAATGCTTCAGTGTTCCTGTCCATAACCGGAACACCGTCAATCAGGATGGCATAATAGTGGAAGCCGACCACCTGGGGGTCAGAGGTGCATGTCCACACACCTTTTTCATCCCTGGTCATGCTGTATTTTTTCCCTGCAAGGTCAAGCGCCACGTTGTCAGCCTGGGGTGCCACCACCTTGAAGATTGCCTGGCGTGTCTGGGCATTGACAGCCGGGTATTGTGCCAGAAATGTATTGGTTGATGACGGTTTATAACCGTCAGGAAGCGGTTCCGGCTGCTGGCCGCGCATACCACCTGCAAACTGGGCCGATGCAATAGTGCAGATCATCATAACCGAGAGAAAGAGAGCAACTTTTTTCATAGCTTGAAATGTATTTATTAGATATGTATTAAAACTTGACAAATCGTTTCATAAGGTATCTGGGCTGTTCCCTTCTGCCAGTGCCTTTTACCTGAACAGCAGTTGTGCAAAGTTGTACAGGTTGTTCCTCCAGACGGGCCATGTATGTCCCCCTGGATATTCACTGTAGGTGTACTTCACATTCAGCTCGTCAAGTTTCTTGAGCATCGCCTGGCAATTGTTCCAGGCAATATCCTCCTTGCCTCCCATGCTGATCCAGAAGAGTCTCAGGGGGCTGATCTTTTCCGGGTTATCCCTGATGAAATCATATTGCTTGCCGGCCAGATCGTTATGGGCAGGTATCATCCAGCCGGAGCTGAATACCCCCAGGTATGGAAACATCGCGGCATTATTGATTCCGATATACAGAGTCTGCAATCCCCCCATTGAAAGTCCTGCAAGGGCACGGTTGCCGGGGCCTGTTTCTGCACGGTAATTTTTCTCAACAAACGGGATGATGCACTGGGTGAGTTCTCTCTCGAACATTCTGAGTGACATCTCTCCGAAACCCATCGGCCCGCTTACGTTACCGTCAGGCATTACAATCATCATCGGCTTTGCCTTTTCTGCGGCAATCAGATTGTCAAGAATGAGATCAGTCTTGCCCTGGATAGCCCAGCCTCTCTCATCTTCTCCTCCGCCGTGGAGGATATAGAGCACCGGATATTTCTGGCCGGTATTCAGATCATAACCGGCAGGCTTGTAAATGTAAAACTGGCGCCAGGTATTGAAAACTGTCGAAAAATATCTTTTGATGGCGATCTCCCCGTGAGGAACATCCTTTACGGCATAGTAGCCGTCGCCGCTGAACGGGACTTCAATACCGCTGGCCATCCGGCCCATCCCATAAAATGACTCACTTGACGGGTCTGCCACTGCCACCCCGTCAAGAATCAGGGAATAGTAATGAAATCCTTCGGTAAGTGAATCGGTGGTTACTTCCCAGGTGCCCTCACTGTTCCTGACCATGTCATATTTCTTTGCCAGATCGAGCTGCACCTTTTGTGCATCCGGAGCCCTCAGGCGAAACAGCGCACTGCCGTCAGGCATTATCTGCGGATATTTCGATCCCCTGACATTGGAGGGAGCCGGTGTTCCCAGTGGGCTGTATTTGTTGAACTTCGACATATCCACCGGCTTGAATAAAAGCTGAGAAAACATATAGAGACCGTTCTTCCAGACCTTGAAGTCGTGCACACCGGGTTCTATATAGTATATATGTGGCACATCATTGGCTGAAAGATATTCGTGCGTGCGCCGGCTGAAAGCTATGAGACCATCATTGTCACCGCATGAAATCCACAGCACCTTCAGCGCCTGTTTTGCCTTCTCCGGATCGGGAACCAGTTGTTCTGGCGGTTTTGTATTTGGCGCTGACGAGAAGCCCCCGACCCATGCAAAGCTGTCAAGGTTGCCAAGGCCGAAATTCAGCGCCTGCCCGCCGCCCATGGATAACCCTGCAATGGCGCGGTGCTCACGGTCTTTGATCGCCGGATACTTTTTTTCGATGAAGGGAATGAGGTCGTTGAGGAGGTCTCTTTCGAATGTTGCGAAAGCCTGGACCTTGTCAGGTGCCATCATGTTTTCGCCCACGCGGTCGTCCTTCATGGCCCTGCCGTTTGGCATAACCACGATCATCGGTTCGATCTTCCCGTCTGCATAAAGGTTATCGAGGATTACCTGTGGCTGACCTCCGTTGAGCCATTCCTTTTCATCGCCACCGATGCCATGCAGCAGATAGAGAACCGGGTATTTGTTCCGTCCGGAGTAGGAGGGAGGAGTGTAGATCACAGCCTTTCGGGTTGTGCCGACAGTCTTTGAGAAATACTTTATAGTATCTATTCTGCCATGCGTGATACTGGTTCTCACGGAGTCAAATCCTGATGGCGCCTGCTTCTCAAGATCCTGTGAATTTGCCGGGGAGATGAGTCCGGCGAGCAGAGCCAGGACTGTAACTAAATATTTCATTTCCAACTTGATTTACAATTTTTGCGATTACATAATGCAGTGTTCGTTACTTGAAGAGCAAGGGAACGAACTGATAAAGGCTTCTTCTCCATGTCAGCCATTCATGGGCTGTTCCGGGCGATTCATAATAGACATGTTTTACCCCTGTCTTTTCGAGCATCCTGCGGAAAGCACCAACCGAGCCGGGGAACGGATCTGGTTCCCTGGTCCCGAGGCCAAGCCAGAACAGGTTGATCTTTTCATTCAATGCTTTTCCGTCAGTGAACTTCCCGTTCATAAATGTGGCGGGATCAATTTCAGCAGAACTCGGATAATTGGAGGTCCCGCTGAAACCACCTATGTATGAGAAAAGATCAAGGTTGTTCATCGTGATCTGAATAGTCTGATTGGCGCCCATTGAGAGGCCGGCCATAGCCCTGTGGCTGCGGTCAGACAGAGTCCGGTATGTGGCGTCGATCATCGGGATTATCTCCTTAATCAGAACCTCTTCAAATGCAGAGATGCCACCGGGTCCTCCTCCCTGTCGCACTCCGGTATTGCGTGAAGATGACTGGTCCGGTTTTGATGCATAACCCCTGTCCATGACGATTATCATCGGAACAGCCCTTTTCTCAGCAATCAGGTTATCAAGAATCAGATTGGCCCTGCCCTGAACTGACCAGCCGGTCTCATCTTCACCCATGCCGTGCTGAAGGTAGAGGACAGGATAACGGGCTGAGATATCACTTTCATAACCGGGGGGAGTATAGACAAAACATCGTCTCCATGATTGGGTAATTTCAGAGAAATAGAGATTCTCCCTTACCTGTCCGTGAGGTACTTTTTTCAGCGAATAAAAATCCTGGTCTCCGGCCGGGATCTCTATCCCGCTGCCCCACCGGCTGGCTCCGTAAAAGTACATGCTTCCGGGATCAGGGACCTGTGCACCGTCAATAACGAGCTGGTAATAGTGGAATCCCTCATCCTGAGGATTTGAATCTCCGGTCCAGACCCCTTTATCATCTTTTTCAAGGTCGTACTTAATTCCCCCGATGTCAAGCTGTACCTTCAGAGCCTGTGGTGCTGATATGCTTGCACGGACCCGGCCCTCAGAGTTTACCTGTGGATATTGTTTCCCCGGCTGGTTCAGGGTTGAGGGGATGAAATCTTCCGCAACCGCCGGCCTGACATCCTGGGCTGAGCCCAGGCTACCCGAAAGCATCGTTACCGTTATTAAGAGCAGAGATCTGTAGTTCATCTTTTACTTTATTATTATACCTGTGATTTCCGCAATCAGATGATTCTCATCCTGACATCGCCCTGTGGGCCTTGTCAGGTATTGTGCGGAAGTTTTTGTCAACCCAGGGGATCATATCCTTTATCATCAGCTCTGCATACTTGTCAAAAGAGAAGCGGGGCCGTGGAGTTGTGCCATGGGCACCGGGAGCCTGCGTTGCCTGACGCGCGGCTTCGGGTGCAGTTGTAACTGCTGAAGGAGCGGCAGGACGAGGAAGCATGGGGAATTGAGGCCCCACGGTGCTGGTTTCCATGACAACAATAATCTGGCTGATCATTCCTTTCCGGATGAGATTATCCGGCATCAGGTTTCCATATCCGCAGGTTAAAATTGAGAACCGGTTTTCAGTCATGATTTTAGTTAGTTTTTAAGTCGAACTATTTCAGTTTACTCCGGATAGGATTGGAAACCCTGAGTGATGTAAAACTCCTAATAAAAAAATTATAACGGGTTCAATTTTTAAGCAAATGATGACTGAAATTTTAAAGTTGAGAGGAAAAGCGTTAAAAAAGCCTAATTCAGGGGCAGTGCATGCAGATAACCGTCACGGCATTCATGAATGCCATAACCCTGTGACTCCTGTGCTGTGAATTTTATTTTAGTTTCCTGACAAACTGCGAGGGGGAAAGTCCGAATTGCTTCTGGAAACTGGTGGCAAAATATGAAGGCGATGAGAACCCGACCAGGTATGAAATTTCGTTTATTCTGTAATTTCCTTCAGCAAGCAGTTCGGCTGCCTTCTTCAACCGCGTAAGCCTGACGTATTCCACGGAGTTGAGGTCTGTCAGTGCCTTCACCTTTCTGTACAGGGTTGAGACGCTTATTCCCATTATCTCTGATATCTTTTCAACACTTAAATCGGTCTCGGAGATGTTTTCAATCAGAGTGGAGTTTAGTTTTTTAAGGAAATCCTCATCGGTTTTGTTCAGCGCGACAGACCTGAAATGAGCCAGCGGAGAATTGATGAAATTCTGCTGCTCACGCCTTCTGCTCCTTATGAGATTTTGTATCTGAGCCATAAGATGCTCGGTCTCAAACGGTTTTTCGATATAGGCATCGGCACCTGAATCGAGTCCCTCAATCTTTGCATTGACGTGCACTGATGCCGTAAGCAATATGACCGGAATATGGCTGAATTCCATTGTAGACTTTATCTGCCGGCACAGCTCATATCCGTTCATGACCGGCATAATCACATCGCTCACAACCAGGATGATGTTGAATTTCTTCAATGCCTTGAGTGCCTCTTCACCGTTATGGGTCAGGATCACATTGTATTCACCGGAGATCTCTTTTGCAATGAATCTGCCCATTTCAACCTCGTCCTCCACAAGGAGCAGGTTAGGACTGTTGTTTTCAGACGAGCTGAAAACCTCAAATTCATCGCTCTCATTCGGGTTTGCTTCCCCGTCCGCATTTTCCGTCACGCTGACAGATTCTGCCTGGAACTTCGGCAGTTCAAGAACAAACGAGTTAGTATCACATACAGCACCGTCAAGATAAAGTCTTCCATGGTGCAGTTCAGCTATTGAGCGGGCAAGAGACAGTCCCAGTCCTGTACCCTTTTCACCGGGCTTATTTGAATCAAGCTGGTAAAAAGGTTCGAAGATCTTCTCAGCCAATTCATCCGGAATAAGGTTGCCGTCATTGTTGACACGGATCCTCAGCACAGCTTCATCATCAGATCCCGGCTCAAGAAAGATGTCAACCTTCGTTGATGCAAACTTTATCGCGTTTGACAGAAGATTGCTCAATATCTTGATTATCGCCTCCCTGTCTATTGCAACCTCGTAATGATTCAACGGTGAATGTAATCTGGCAGTTATTTGTTTTTCATCACTGTATGAAAGGAAAAGGTTGAATGTCGATTCTACCAGGGCGTAGAGGTCAGTCCTGATAAAATTGAGTCTCAGCATCTCCTTCTCTGTCTTCCTGAAATCAAGCAACTGGTTTGTAAGGCTCAGCAACCTGTCGGTATTATTCTTGACAATCAGCAGATTCTCCTCATGATCATCCAGGTTTTTGGAACCTGCCTTCAGAATCCTGTCTATGGGACCCTTGATCAGGGTTAACGGAGTCCTGACCTCATGGGTTATATTAGTAAAGAAACTGATTTTCGCATTGAGGATCTCCCTTTCCTTACCGGCCTCAATTGCCTCGATTCTTCTCTGGTTCTCTGCAGCTTTCCTCTTCAGATAGGTGATTATCAGGAGATAGCTGATTGCTGCAACAGTCAGCAGGTACAGTAAATATGCAGGTAAGGAGAGCCATAACGGAGGGGAGATCCTGATATTCAGTCTTGCTTCTGCTTCGGTCCATGCAATGCCGTTGGTTGATGAAATAACCCTGAATATATAATCGCCCGGTGACAGATTGGCATAGTTCACTTTCCGGTCCCCTGACAACTCTATCCAGTCAGGGTCAGCACCATCCATCATGTACCTGTATCTGGTCAGATCGGGGCTTGTAAAGCTTGGAGAGACAAAATCAATGCTCAGCGATGACTGATCATGTTTCAGCGAGATCCTGCCGGTTACAAGTATCGATTTTGAATCCGGAGATCCGGTTCCGTTGCCAGGGTATTCCTTGCCATTGACCAGCAGATCAGTAAAATAAACCGGTGGATTGTATGTGGTTTCCCTGATCTCCGCAGGATTGAATGCAAGAAGTCCGTTTACCATCCCAAAATACATCCTGCCATTTTTATCCTGGTAAGCCGAATTATAGCTGAAAGTATTCCCGGGAAGACCGTCGTTCCTCGTATAGACTGTATAGTTTCCTGAAGGAGGATCATACCGGAGCAACCCCCTTGTAGAGGTTATCCATATCTGTCCGTTGCTGTCCTGAAGTGTTGCACAGTAGATGGCGAATTCCACGTCCCTGCCGGGTATGAACCTGGTGATACCTCCCGATGACGCATCGATGTAACTGAAGCCGTTGCCTTCCGTCGTAAACCAGATGTTATGATCCTTGTCCTCGTAAATGGAGGTTATATACTCGATGGAAATATTACCGTAGTCGCTGTTGTCTGACAACACCTGTTCACATCTCTCTGATGAGGCATCATATCTGTACAATCCTCTTCCGTAGGTTCCTATCCAGATGATGCCTTTGCTATCCTCAAAGAGTGCATGTATGAAAGCATCAGGAGCCAGGCTGTCAAGGAGGGCGAATGATGATGTTGTCCTGTTGAACCGGTATATTCCCGAGACGCTCCCGGCATACACTGTTCCGTCAGATGTTTTCAGGAAGGTGACGAATGAGTTTGTTTTCAGGCCTTTGCCAGGATCACTCGCAGTATAATGATACCTGGTCTTCCCCGTCTTCAGGTTCACGATATAAATGCCGTTGTCATAAGTCCCTACCCAGAGGTCGTCGTTGTCAACCAGCAGTCCCTGAACATTTCTGCTGTATATCTGCGATGGATTGTTCCCGTAATATGATGAGAATATCCCGGTCCGCGGATCCAGTCTCGTGAGCCCTGCATCTTCCGTACCTATCCAGATATAGCCGTATGAATCAGCCCGGATCTCCCTTACCACGTTGCCGTTCAATGAACCCGGCAGTCCTGTCGGATAGTACTTTTCAAAGGGTTTGGTTTCCTGAGGAAGGTAGTTGACACCGCCATAAAAAGTCCCGGCCCAGACACCCCCTTCCCGGTCCCGGTAGAGGAAACGGACTGCATTGTTTGACAGTGAGAACGGGTCAGTGGGAACCATCTGAAGGGATTTCACAAATCCGGTCCCGAGATTATAGATATAAATGCCAGACTCTGACCCTATCCAGAAATCTCCATTTTCGAACAGTTGTACGGAGTTGATAATAATGTCATTATTCAGCTGACTGTCATCAGCGAACAACCTGGTTACATTACCCGAGTTTGGCTCAAAAAGCCTGAGGCCTGCTGTATTTGTTGAAATAACAAATCCGTAATTGCCGGCATCCACGATCTCCCCCAGGATTACAGAGGCAGCGATTTCCCTGTCAGAAAGAATCCTGAAACCTGTGAAGTCATCGGTTCTTGCATCATACTTGTAAATACTGCCGTCAGCTGCAGAAATCCAGACATCTCCTGCATTTGTCAGCGTGAATCTGTTGGGCAGGAAATATTCATTTCCGGAATAAAATGTCACTTCACCGGATTGCTTGCTGTACTTATAGGTTCCCGTGAAAGTAGCGAGCCAGATATTATTATTGTTATCTGCAACTATATCCACAACAGCCCTGTCGATCCTGTAATTCTCATTTTCGATTGTGCCGAAGTAATCACTGTCAGGCAGGTAATAACATACGCCTCTGGCTGTCCCGATCCATATCCATCCCTGACCGTCCTCATATAATGTAAGGATGTAGTTGTCAACGAGGCTGTTTGGCACCATCTGGTTGTGGCTGAAGATCTTAAACGCGGAGCCGTCAAAACGGTTAAGGCCCTCCTTCGTGGCAAACCACATAAAGCCTCTCCGGTCCTGTATTCCTGCCATTACCGTATTGTTCGAAAGACCGTTGTTGTTTGTGTAATGCCTGAAGTAATACGGTCTGCCATCAGCCGGAAATGAAAATGAGGTGACAATTGACAATATCAGAAGTAATTTCTTCACCACTCAATACTGTTTGCAACAGAATTTTTGAGTACGAAAGTTAACAAAAGATCCCTGATACGGATTAGTCAAAAAGTGTCTCTGATTTTGACAAAACAGAAATTTCAGTACATTAGCATTCTGCCCCGATATGCAGCAATATTTAGGAATACAGTTTAATCAACTGAATATTAATGGATTAATGCTGATATCTTATTTCATGATTCTTCATTGAAATGCGCACCAGACTGATTTCAACGATATAAGTCATAAACAAAATCAAAATCCATTATGAACATTAAACGTAGAACATTACTGTTGGCAGCGGGGTTCGTACTTCTGGCCGGAGCGGGATTGCAGGCACAACCCGACAGACCTTTACGTCAGATGGATGACCCCACCAAAAGTGATACTGTGAGGAGCATTGCACAATACTTCACTCCGGCCACAAAGTCAAAAATGTCACCCGATCCTGACGGATTCATTCAGCGATGGTTGCTGCTGGAGCCAATAAGCAAACCAAACCGTTCCAACACAGTTTTTACTGACAGCTACCTGAGGAATGCATTTGATACCCTGTATTTCCCAGACCAGTTTATGGTTCTTCCCAGGGATGGAGATAAGGTAAAAGTGGGGGAAGATGAGCTGACCTGGCATGCATTGGATAGCAGGAATTTCAATATCAAGCTGTTCAGGTTTGCTTACGGGTTGCATAAACCGGTATACGGTGTGCTGTTCTGGGCAGTTACTGTAGTCAACAGTCCGGAGGAAATGAGAAACGTAAGGTTGGCAGTAGGGTCAAACTCTGCATCCATGTGGTGGGTAAACGGGATTGAGGCAGTGTTGCTTTCGGGAGACAGACGTATGGTGATGGATGATTGTGTATCCACCCGCCTGACACTCAACAAGGGGAAAAATATAATCCGCGGAGCAGTCATCAACGGACCCGGGATGAGTGATTTCTGTGTTCGTTTCATCGATGAGAATGGAGAACCTGTCAGAAACGTCACTGTTACAGTTAAATAGAGCTTTTCATTCATTCTGTCAGTAACCTGAAAGGATAAGAATAGAGACAATTATGAAAACAGGAATTATAAGATTGGGCGCAATAGCCATGTTATCAGTCAGTCTGGATGCAACAGTGACAGCACAGGTTGGCAAACCCTTTATACATGATCCGTCAACAATAATGGAATGTGACGGGAAATATTACACGTTCGGAACAGGCGGAGGCGGTTTGATATCAGAAGATGGCTGGACTTGGAACGGAGGTGGAGTAAGACCTGGCGGAGGAGCCGCCCCAGATGCCATTAAAATAGGGGATCGCTATCTTATAGTCTACGGCGCCACAGGCGGGGGGCTGGGTGGAGGACATAACGGCAGAATACTTACAATGTGGAACAACACCCTGGACCCGCAATCTCCAGATTTTAAATATACGGAAGCCATAGTCGTTGCCCAGTCTGACGGTATTGAAGACAATGATGCAATTGACCCGGGACTTCTCCTGGATCCTAATGATGGCCGTTTATGGTGTTCCTACGGAACCTATTTCGGATTCATTCGCCTGATAGAACTCGACCCCGCAACGGGAAAGCGCGTTGAAGGCAACAAAGCCATAGATATAGCAATAGATTGCGAGGCCACGGACCTCGAGTACCGTGACGGATGGTATTATCTTCTTGGCACTCACGGAACCTGCTGCGACGGTGCAAACTCAACATATAATATTGTTGTTGGCCGTTCCAGAAGCGTAACCGGCCCATACCTTGACAATATGGGAAGAGACATGCTGAGAGGCGGGGGCAGGATGGTGCTGGCTGCAGGCGGAAGACTTATCGGTCCGGGTCATTTCGGACGCATGATACTTGAAGATGGGGTTGAAAAGATGTCCTGTCATTACGAAGCTGATCTCGATCAGAGTGGCCGCAGTGTCCTGGGCATCCGTCCGCTGTTGTGGAAAGACGGATGGCCTGTGGCAGGAGATAATTTCAGGGAGGGAACATACGAAATCGAGTCTGTGAGAAGAGGATATGCACTGGAGCTGACAGTGGATTTTGTAAGAATGCCTCGCAGCATGCGCGGCTTTCGTCCCAGCCCTGATGAACCGATAGAACCCGTTCCGTCACAGGTACTGACAGATGTGATTCAGACATGGCCAGCCGGTAACATCGGTGTCAGAATCGGCGATTATATGACCCGCCCTCATCAGAGATGGACAATTGAAGCGGTTCCCGATGCCGGAGGGTATCCGGGAGGTCCGTACTACAGGATAGTGATAGAAGGAACAAACCGGGCACTTGCAGCAACTGCTGATGCGGAGGTAATAACGGTTCCTGAATTCACAGGCGCACAGGAACAGTTATGGCGGATTGATCAGCTGACTGACGGAACATACAGAATTATGCCAAAGGTGGTTCCAGGCAAAGGCGGGAACCTGGCCCTGGTATCTGTCGGTGACAGCACACCATCACTAGGCATTTTCGACATGAACAGTGACAATTCCAAATGGAATTTCAAAGCTCACTGAGAAGGCTTGAATTCATATCAATACTGATCTGATGTTGTTAACCATGAAAAGAATATCTGTTTTCTCATTCACAATGCTCCTGGCGGCGGCACTCAATAATGCAGCAGGACAGGATCTTAAGCTCAATGATCTTGAGTATTTCGAGACGCAGGGTGTCAACGTCCTGGTATACAGCAACCTGTTCACCGGAGGATTCAACGATGAGAAGAACGCCGGTATAGAACTGATACATCATGGCGTCAGAACAGCGCAGGGTGGAGCTGTGCGCCTTTCTTCAACACCGGAACAGTGGGATCTTGTGCCTGCAATGCCGTCGCGGAAGGTGGACCCTGCATCGAAAACAATTGAGGTTGCATTAAGGTATGACGATTACGATTTTGATTCCAGGGTAGTAGTGACCCCCACGGGAAAGGGTGTGGAAATCTCCGTATATCTTGATGAGCCGGTTCCGGCTGCACTGGAAGGAAGCGCAGGATTTAATCTTGAGTTTCTGCCTTCGCAATACTGGAATAAGGCTTATGTGGCGGATGGACGCTATAACCGGTTTCCGCGCTACGTGGCCGGAAACAGCGATACGAAGCCCAACAGCGAGAAACCTAAGCAGTTCAAAGGATATGAGACTTCGGACGACCGGGGAACCGGCCGATTCATCGACCCCCTGCCGCTGGAAACCGGCCGCACATTTCTGCTTGCTCCTGATGATCCCGGACGAACGGTGAAAATCACTTCGCTCGATGCTGACCTGATGCTTTTTGACGGTCGCGTAGTGGCTCAGAACGGCTGGTTTGTCGTTCGCAGCCTTCTCCCGGCAGGAAAAACAGGAAAGGTACTGACCTGGACCGTTGAGCCAAATGCAATCAAAGGGTGGATCAGAGAACCAAACATCGGCTTCTCACAGGTGGGCTACCTTCCGTCCCAACCAAAAGTCTCCGTAATTGAGCTGGACAAGCAGGATAAACCCCTGCCGAAAGCATCAATTTTCAGGGTAAGCGAAGACGGCAGCTCTGTCAGAGTATTCAGCGGCAGTGTTGTCCCATGGGGCGACTATTTCAAGTACCATTATGTAAAATTCGATTTCTCTCCGGTTACTGACCCGGGGATATACTACATTCAATACGGAAAATTCAAAACGAATAACTTCCTGATAGAAAGCACCGTTTACGACAGAATTACAGAAGCCACGAGCGATGTCTGGATTCCGATCCACATGAATCATATGTTCGTAAACGAGGCGTACAGGGTGTGGCACGGCGAGCCTTTCAAAGAGGGTTATCTCCAGGCTCCGCCAAACACCGATCACTTTGACCTGCACGGCCAGGGACCGACAACCGACACCAGGTTCAAGGCGCTGGAGCTGATCCCCGGGTTGAATATCGGCGGTTTTTTCGATGCCGGCGATTTTGATATCGAGACCGGATCGAACATAATGGTGGTGCAGAACTTCGTAAGAACATGGGAGTATTTCGAACCGATGAGGGATCAGACTTTTATTGATCAGAGGCAGCGCTATGTCGATCTTCACCGTCCGGACGGAACACCGGACATGTTGCAGTTTATAGAGCACGGAACGCTGAACCTTGTGGCCCAGGCAGAGATTATCGGTCACATGGCACAAACGCTTTCGAACTCTGTTCTTGATAACTACCATCATCTTGGTGACGCAGCTTCAATTACCGACGGTCTTCCTTATAATCCGGACCTCGGCCCGTACGAGATAGCCGCTGACGGCCGCTCGAGCGGAGTCAGGGATGATATGTGGGCATTCACAAGCCGCAATCCGGGTCTTGACCTGATGGCGTCAACGATGCTGGCTGCCGCAAGCCGGTCACTGAAGGGATACAATGATGATCTCTCTGAGAGAGCCCTTCAGCAGTCCAAAAGACTGATGGAAGAGGCAACGGAATTAATCGCAAAAAGGCCGCAGGACAATCGCGCATGGGGAGGAGGACCGGCAAACATGGGCACCAATCTCCAGTTGTTCATCTCGACAGGTGAACAACAGTACAGAGACAAATTCCTTGAAATTTTATGGCCAGCACTTGACCGTTTCGTCAGCTTCAGCCTTTTAACCGCACTGGATGCCATACCATACATGGATGAATCCTACAGGGAGAAGCTCCGTCCGTATGTGGTAAAGTACAGGGAATACATCGAGGGGCTTGAAAAGGAAAATCCTTACGGCGTGCCTATCGGCCTGGGCAACTGGGCCGGCGGGGGAGAGGTGATGAATTTCGGCACTACAGTCTGCTTTGCGAGCAAGTATTTTCCTGACGTTATTGATGTTGATCATGCCTTCAAGACCAGCAGCTGGCTGTTTGGCTGCCATCCGTACCACAATTATTCATTTGTGGCCGCGGTGGGCGCCGCCCGTCCGAAGGCTGTCTTTTACGGCAACAACAGGGCTGATTTCTCTTTCATTCCGGGTAATGTCGCCCCGGGGGTACTGTTCAGAAAACCAGACCACTTTGAAAACTATGATGACTGGCCATTCCTGTGGGGCCAGAATGAGGGGACCATTGCGGGCAATACCGGTTATCTGATATTCGGATCAGTTTTCCGGGATCTGGTAAAATAGGCGTTATCAGAAGATTAAATACAGTTGGAGAGGTACATTCTGATTTTTGCATCTTTTCTCAAAGCTTTAAGATTTAATTGTTAGTAAAATATTTTGATTTGATCTTTGGCACAGGGCCGGTCTGGGTGCTTTTGGTCTATTTTAAAAAATATTTGTGACGTTTTTGCCGGTAAAAACGTCACATTTTATATATTTGTGTAAAATCTGTTTGATAATGAAAATATCTGATATAGTTATAAATAGAATAAACAGGTTCAAAGCTGGATATATTTTCACCTATGAGGATTTTGATGTACCGGTGAAAAATATGAGTGCACTGAAGATGGCATTGAACAGACTTGTTGATTCAGGTAAGATAGTTCGTCTGTTAAAAGGACGGTATTTCAAGCCGGAAGTATCTGAATTCGGATCTCTCCGGCCACAAGAATATCAGGTGGTTAAAGACCTCCTGGAATCAGATAATAAGATTATCGGATATCTGACCGGGATAAGCATTTATAATCAACTTGGACTTTCCACTCAGGTGTCAAATACCATTCAGATCGGGACCAATATCAGCCGTAAACCGAGAAAGCGTGGAAAATATTCAATACGGTTTATTCTTCAGAAGAACAATATTACAAAGGATAATATTTACTTTCTTCAAATTCTTGATTCAGTACGGTTTATAAAAAGAATCCCTGACTCAGATGTTTCAAAAGCTTGCAGCCGGATAATGTCGATTATAAGCAAGCTTAGCGAATCTGACCGTGTTACTATGGCCAGACTGACACTGAAATATAACCCTGGTACACGAGCTCTTGTCGGTGCCATCATTGATCAGGTATCCTCGTCTGAAATTACGGTTGCCTTGTTCAAATCACTGAACCCTGTCTCATGGTTTACATTCAATATAAGTGATGAAGTGTTGGGTAATAAAGTTAAATGGAGGATAGTATGACTCTGCATGATAACAGAGAATTATTTAATGATGCTATCAGGGCAGCGAGTGATCATTTTGGGATCAGAGAAGTCTTTGTTGAAAAGGACTATTGGGTCACTTTTATTTTAAAACGCCTTTCTCAGTCTCAGTACAGGGATAAGGTCGTATTTAAAGGTGGCACTTCCCTGTCCAAAGTATTTGGTTTAATTGACAGATTTTCAGAAGATATTGATCTGGCTATTATTCAGGAGGAAGGCCAGTCAAATAATAAAATAGGAAAGCTGATAAAATCCATTCAGAATGAATTGACACCCGGATTCAGGGAGATTGTAACAGAGAACACCAGTCAAAAGAAGAACTTCAGAAAAAATGAATATGCCTATGACAGGATACTTGATGCGGTATCGGAGGGATCTGCAGGAATGAACAGGAATCTTGTCCTTGAGATAAACTCTCTCGCCAATCCCGTGCCAAACGAAAGACTTTCAGTGAATTCGTTAGTAGGCCGGTTCCTTTCAGAGACAGGGCAGACAGAGTTGATAAAAAAATATGATCTGGATCCATTTGAACTGAATGTTCTCTTGCCCAGGTCTACAATGATTGAGAAGATATTGTCAGTGATAAGATTATCATATTTTCCAGATTATATCGACCGGCTTAAAGGCAAAGTCAGACATTTCTATGATATTTTCTTCCTTGCCACTTCGGAGTATGGCAACGAGCATATTTCTACAAAAGCATTTAAGGATGATTTTGAAAGGATGTATCTTGAGGACAAGACAAAATTTGACAATCCGGAGAATTGGTTAAAGTCCGATTATAGAGAGTCCTTAGTATTCAAATCTTTCGATGAAATATGGGAGAAAGTTAAACCTGCCTATGAAACAGATTTAAGGCTTCTTGTACATGGTAAATTCCCGGCTGAGAAGGAGGTTGCTGAGAAATTCGAAGAAGTGATAAGAAATCTTGAATAGAATACTCTGAGTTGCGGAAACTCTGAGTATTCTTGCGCTCCGGGGGAAATAAAAAAAGACCCTAACTTATTGAGCTAGAGTCCTTAGTGGAGCTGGCGGGAGTCGAACCCGCGTCCAGGCAAGGCGACCATATGCTTTCTACATGCTTATTCTGCCTTGATTGTCGGGAGTGACCAGGTGGCAGACATCCGAATCACTCCTTATCTCCTGTTATTTCACCTTCAGGCCGGAGAGACCATCAGGCTATCCCTGAATTGCGTGCGCTTCCTGATCGGGTTGGTACGGGGCATCACCGCCCGGGAAACGTCTCGTTCCAGCACCTTGTGCCGGAATAAAGCATAATCTGCTTAGCAGGTTACGCAGCAAGAGCGTAGTTATTCTCGCCAGTTGTTGTTGTGAGACACAAGTTATAGAGATGCGTCACCCTACTCTGCATGCTTACATACCACCGCGGCTTGCTGTCAAAACCAGGTCAGCCCCATTTGTGGTATTCACAACGCAAAATTACTCATTTATACGTCGCTCTGACAAAAGTCTTCGCAAAAATCGGGCCGATTTCTTATCTTCACGGCAAGATCAAATTATTCTGACATGGAAAAGAAAGTGAAGGTAGGCCTGGTTCGCGAAACAAAAATCCCGCCGGACAGAAGAGTGCCACTGACCCCTGCACAGGTGGTTGAACTGAGGGAAAAATATCCTTTCGTGGAATTCTATGTACAGCCTTCGGATATTCGCTGTTTTACTGATGATGAATACAAATACCTGAAAATCCCCCTTAGGGAAGACCTCAGCAACTGTGACATCCTCATGGGAGTCAAGGAGGTGGACAAAAGATTCTTCATCCCGGGAAAAACATACCTCTTCTTTGCCCATGTGGCTAAAAAACAGGATCATAACCTCGAGATGCTGCGCGAGATCCTCAAACGCCAGGTGAGAATAATTGACTACGAATACCTCACCACCGACAAGGGACAGCGGGTGGTTGCCTTTGGCCGCTGGGCAGGAATTGTCGGAGCGTATAACGCTCTAAGAGCCAGGGGGATAAAAAGCAACAGGTTCAAACTGAAACCTGCCTACCAATGCCATGACCTGGATGAGATGTGGGCCGGCCTGAGGCTGATACAGCTCAAACCGGGACTGAAAATCCTCGTGACCGGCGAGGGACGCGTTGCCAACGGAGCCATGGAGACACTGGCCAACTGCACCAACCTTCTCAGGGTGTCACCTGAGGAGTACCTGACAAAGGAATATGATGTTCCCACAGTTTGCCAGATAGGGCCGCAACACTACGTGAAACACGTTGACGGACGCCCGTTTGACTTCAATACACTGATCCAGCATCCGGAGGACTACCGGTCAGACTTCGTCAAATTCACCAGGGTGACCGATGTGCTTATCACCGGACACTTCTGGGACCCCAGGTCGCCTGTCTTCTTCACAAAGGAGGATGTTGAAAAGCCTGATTTCCGTATCTCGGTGATTGGCGATATCAGCTGTGACATCGGCGGGCCCATACCCACCACACTGAGGGCAACCACGATAGCAGATCCGTTCTATGGCTACAATCGCCACAGGCACTGTGAGGAAGAGGCTTTCAGCCATCCTGAAAGCATTGCTGTGATGTCAATTGACAACCTTCCCGGCGAGTTGCCGAGGGATGCATCCAGTGACTTTGGCAAGCAGCTGATGGAAAACGTTTTGCATGACCTGTTCAACGGCATTAATTCACCGATGATCCAGCGTGCAACTCTCACTTCCGGAGGGAATCTCGAGCCACAGTACCGTTATCTGGCCGACTGGGTCAATGCTGACCGCTGAAGGGTATGATGCGTATTGTGATATGTGGCCCTGCCCATCCCTACAGGGGAGGCATCGCAGCCTATAACGAGAGACTGGCGCAGCAACTGCTTCAGGAGGGTGATGCTGCTGCCATCTATACTTTCAGACTTCAGTATCCCTCTTTCCTTTTCCCCGGAAAGTCACAGTATGACCACGGCTATGCACCGGAGGGTGTGCCTATAACGCGGGCAATCAATTCGGTCAATCCCATCAACTGGTTCAGCATCGGGCTCAGGCTCAGGCGCACCCGTCCGGATCTTGTCATCATGCGCTACTGGCTTCCATTTCTCGCCCCGGCGCTGGGATTCATCGCACGGCTTGTCCGAAGCAACGGCTACACACGCGTAGTAACAATCTTTGACAATGTGGTGCCGCATGAAAGGCGGTTCGGCGACAGGCTTCTGACAAAGTTCTTCGTGAAGAGCATTGACGGCGCACTGGTCATGACGAAAGCGGTGGAGAAGGATCTCAGGGAGTTCTCTGCTGACATGCCATGCGTAATCTCACCTCACCCTCTGTTTGACAACTACAGTGTTCCTGTCTCGCGTGCAGAGGCCATAGTGCGCCTCAAACTCTGTCCTGCTGACAGGTTCATGCTATTCTTCGGATTCATCCGCGGATACAAGGGACTTGATCTTCTTCTTAAGGCGATGGCTGAACAGTGCATACGCGATCTTGGGGTGAAGCTCATTGTGGCCGGGGAGTTCTATGAGGACGAAAAGCCTTACTTCGATCTGATCCACAGCCTCGGGTTGGGAGACAGGATATTCTTCCATTCACACTTCATCAGTGACGAGGAGGTCAAATATTACTTCTCAGCCGCCTCGCTGGTTGTACAGCCATATCGCAGCGCGACACAGAGCGGTGTAACTCAGGTTGCATACCACTTCAACAAACCGATGATCGTGACAAACGTGGGAGGGCTGGCGGAGATTGTTCCGGACGGTCTTTGCGGATATGTGGTTGAACCGGAGCCGGAGGCTATTGCTGATGCCATCTGCCGTTTCTTTGCAGGCGATGAAGAGCGTTTCACTCCCGGAATCGAGGAGCAGAAGAAACTATATTCCTGGGACAGGCTGACAGAAGCCATCCGAAGCCTGGCCAGGGAGGTACAAAAGACAGGCAATAGGCAGTAGAGGGCCGATCCGCCAGCTGGCGG
>JACDJC010001792.1_pt1 | contig 18323 bp, 13 predicted proteins | sample 7454191 | NCBI WGS metagenome assembly JACDJC01 (sample SAMN14253291, study PRJNA609438) | sludge metagenome | isolation source: sludge after 25d culture with pyrite and EDTA | collected 2018-12-20 | reverse complement strand
CAGCTGGTTGCCCCTTGTTCTTCCGACTGCCCCGCTGCCCCCTGCCCCGCCTATTTGTTGTCCCCCGCAGCAGCCTGCGCATCCTGCAGCTTCTTGATGTCGGCTGGCGAGAGTTGCGGCCGGTCGAGCTTGACCGTCAACTTGTTCAGCGTGCCGGTGAAGGTGAAGGGCGGGGTGTAGTCGGCGTCGTTGACGCCGGTCTCGGTGTCCGAGCCGATGTCGAAGCTCTCGTCCCACTGCAGGATCATGGGAATGGTCTTCGGCAGCTTCTTGGTGTCCACCACGACCCCGTCCACCTTGAGGGTCCCGGTGCCGCCCTGCCCCACGCCGCTGAAGTTGTTGTAGGCCAGCGTGCCGGGGCCCAGGCCGTCATAGGTGAAGGCGAACTCGATGGTGTGCCGCCCGGCCGCCAGCGCGGTCGGGGCCTGCCACTTCACCCGCTCGAGATCGATCATGTTCCAAAGCCAGGTCGGCTTGCCGTCCTGCAGGTAGAACCCGTATCCCGCGAACCGCCCGCCGGAGGTGAGGAGCATCCCCTTGGCGCCGCCCATCGGCACGGTAATGTCCGCCGTGACGGTGTACGAGGTGTTGAGCAGGAGCGGCGAATCGCCCTGCGGCAGACCGGTCATCGGCCGGGTGTAGACGAACTCCGAACGGCCCGTGGTGATGTTCGGCCGGGGCGCGACGATGCGTCCGGCCACCGAGGCGTCCATCGGGAACACCTGGTACTTCTTCGCCTCCTGCACGAAGGCCGCCCGCATCTCCTTGACCTTCTGGGGGTTGGCCGCGGCGACGTCCCGCACCTGGTTGAAGTCGGTGTTCAGGTCGTAGAGCTGGAGCGTCTGGTTGTCGAGCGGATCCTCATTGGCCGCGCCGAACGCCTGCCACGGTGCGCGGTTGACCTTGGTGCTCAGGAACCAGCCGTCCTTGTACAGGGCCCACTGCCCCATCATCTCGAAATACTGCGTCGTGTGCCGGGACGGCGCGTTCGCGTTGGCGGCGTCGAAGGTATAGGCAAAGCTGGTGCCCTCGATCGGTTTCTGCTTGATGCCGTCCACCATGTCGGGCGCCCGGATGCCCGCCGCCTCGAGGATGGTCGGCACCACGTCGATGACGTGGATGAACTGCTGGCGGAGCGCTCCCTTGTCCTTGATGCGGGCCGGCCAGGAGACCACCATGTTCTGGTTGACGCCTCCCAGCCGGGACGCGTTCTGCTTGAACCAGTCGAATGGCGTATCGAAGGCCCACGACCACCCGGCCGACATGTGGTTGTAGGTCTGCTCGGTGCCCCAGACGTCGTACCACTTCATCTGCATTTCGACCGGCATCATGTTGATGCCGTTGAAGAACGCGACCTCGCTGGGGGTGCCCAGCGGCCCGCCTTCAGCGCTGGTGCCGTTGTCACCGTTGATGTAGATGACCAGGGTGTTCTCAAGCTTGCCGAGGTCCTCGAAAGCCTGGATCACCCGCCCGATCTCGTAGTCGCTGTAGGCGGCATAGGCGGCGAACACCTCGACCTGACGGATGAACAGCTTCTGTTCCATGGGGGTCAACTGGTCCCACGGCTTGATCACGTCGGCTGGCCAGGGTGAGAGCGTCGCGCTCTGCGGCACGAGGCCGAGCCGCTTCTGGTTGGCAAAGATCTGGTCGCGGAGCTGGTTGTAGCCCCCGTCGAAGAGGTGCATCGCGTGGATCCGGTCCACCCACTCCTGCGTCGGGTGATGCGGCGCGTGCGTGGCGCCGGGGGCATACTTGATGAACACCGGTCGGCTCGGGTCGATCTGGTGCATCCGGGACATGTAGTCGATGGCATCGTCCGCCATGGCGGTGACCAGGTTCCAGGTCCCGGGAGCGGCCCCGTCGTACGGGTAGATCTGCGTGGTGTTGCGGAACAGGTTCGGCTGCCACTGGTTGGCGTCGCCGCCGATGAAGCCGTAGAAATACTGGAAGCCCATGCCGACGGGCCACTGGTCGAAGGGTCCGACCTGGCTGGCCTGGAACGCCGGCACGTTGTGGTCCTTGCCGAACCACGCCGTGTTGTACCCGTTGTCGACCAGCATCCGCCCGATCGTGGCCTGATCCTCGGGAATGATGCTGTTGTACCCGGGATAGCCCGTGGACTGCTCGGAAATGACGCCAAACCCCACCGAGTGGTGATTGCGCCCCGTGATGAGGGCCGCGCGGGTGGGCGAACAGAGCGCGGTGGAGAACATCCGGTTGTAGCGGAGGCCCTCGCTGGCGATGCGGTCCATGGACGGTGTCGGAATCACGCCGCCGAAGGTGGTCGGCACGCCGAACCCGGCGTCGTCGGTGATGATCAGGAGGACGTTGGGCGCGCCTTGGGGCGGCACGATGCGCGGCGCCCACCACGGCGTTGACTGGAGCGCGCCGTTCTTGATGACGCCGCCGAACTTCGGCGTCGGCGCCGGGAGCTGCTTCCCGTCGATGCTGGTGGTCGCGGCCGGTGAGCCGGGGGTGCCGGTGACCTGCTGGGCGGCAAGCGGCGAGCTGACGCTCATCACAACCACCACCAGGGCCAGGAGGATGGACATTGCCTTCGCGCGCATGGGTGAGCCTCTCAGGGGGGACGGCGATTGGAGCACGGACAATAGTGCAAGTTGCGGCTTCGATCCTGAACACTCGGTGAGGAAACTGTGAAGGTGCCGGCGCCTGCGGGGCACAAGCGAAGAGGGGGCGCCTTCGGCGCCCCCCTCGCTCCCTGAGTCCATCCGCCCCGGCCGCTAGTCGCCGACGCGGGCCAGGTGATCCTTCTGCTGCTGTACCTGGGCGGCTGAGAGCTGCGGCGGGCCGAGCTTCACGGTAAGCTGGTTGATGGTCCCGTTGAAGGCGAACGGCACCGTGTAGTACTGGTCGTCCACCGAGGTTCGCTCGTCCGAACCGACGTCGAAGGTTTCGTCGATTGGCATCAGGAACGGGATCGTGTGGGCCAGGGATGCCGTCGCGACGGTGACACCGTCCACCGACAGCACGCCGTCGCCCCCCTTGCCGAAGCCAGGGCCCTTGTAGGCGAAGTCGAAAACCACGGTGTGCTTGCCGGGGGACAGAGCCTTGGCCCCGATCCAGCGCGTGCGCTCGAGGTCCACGAAGTTGTACGTGAAGACCGGCTTGCCCTTGGACAAGAAGAGCCCCCACCCGCCGAAGCGACCGCCAGCCGTCGCGAGGACGCCGCTCCCGCCTCCCTTCGGCACCACGATGTCCGCGGTGACCGTGAACGACCGGGTCAGCACGCTCGGGGCGTCGCTCAGCGGGATGCCTGGCATCGTGCCGGCGTAGGTAAACGTGGAGCGGCCGGCGGTGTAGCTCGGACGCGGGGAGACGATCCGTTCGAGAATCGAGTTGTCGAGCGGGAACACCTGGTACTTCGCCGCCTCGACCAGAAACAGTTCCTGCAGCTCGCGCAATTTGTCCGGATTCTGCGCGGCCAGGTTGGTGTTCTGCGAGAAATCCTGGTCGATGTTGTACAGCTCCCATCGGTAGCCGTTCACCACTTCCGGCATCTTCACGGTGCCCATCAGCCAGGGTGGAGCCGGGGGCGGCGTCGCGGCGACCCAGCCGTCGTGATAGATGGCCCGATTGCCGAACATCTCGAAATACTGCGTCACCCGCCGGGACTTGACCTGCGCGCCAGTGGGTGCCCAGGTATAGGCCATGCTGACACCTTCGATCGGCCGCTGCGCTACGCCATCCACGATCTGGGGGGCGGTGACACCGGTCGCCTCGAGGATGGTGGGTACGATGTCGATCATGTGGTGGAACTGGGGCCGGATCGCGCCGCCGGTGGGAATGTGGCCGGGCCAGGACATCGCCATGCCCTGACGGGTCCCGCCGAAGAACGAGGCCACCTGTTTCGTCCACTTGAAGGGCGAATCGAACATCCAGGACCACGCCACTGACATGTGGGGGTAGGTGAGGTCCGATCCCCACACATCGTAGAACTTCATCTGCTCCGCGATCGGGATGTTCGGCAGTCCGCCGAGCGAGGTGTACTCGTTCGGGGTGCCGACCGTGCTACCCTCCGCGCTGGTGCCGTTGTCGCCCTCGATGTAGATGACGAGCGTGTTGTCGAGCTCGCCGAGGTCGTCCACCGCCTGGATGACGCGGCCGATCTCGTTGTCGGTGTACGCCACGTACGCCGCGAACACCTCCACCTGCTTGATGAACAGCTTCTTGGCGTCGGGGCTGAGGGTGTCCCACTTCGGCAGGATGCCCTCCGGCCATGGGGTCAGCTGCGTGTTGGCCGGCACCACCCCCAACCGCTTCTGGTTGGCGAAGATCGTCTCGCGCGTCTGCTCCCACCCGCCGTCGAAGAGGTGCATGTCGTGGACCTTCTTGATCCACTCGGGGGTCGGCTGATGCGGGGCGTGGGTGCCGCCGGGGACGTAATATACGAACCAGGGTTTGTCGGGGGCCGTGGCGCCGAGCCGCCGGATGTGGTCGATGGCATCGTCCGCCAGATCCGTCGTCAGGTTGTAACCGTCCTGCCCGATCCACGGAAAGACGGGGGTGGTGTTGCGGAACAGGTACGGCGTCCACTGGTCGGTTTCCCCGCCCATGAACCCATAGAAGTAGTCGAAACCCATGCCCGACGGCCACTGCCCGAACGGGCCGGCGGCGCTGTACTCGTAGGCGGGTGTGTTGTGGTTCTTCCCGAACCAGCTGGTGGCGTACCCGTTCTCGCGGAGGATCTCGCCGATCGTGGCGTTCTCGGGTCCGATGATCGAATTGTACCCGGGGTAGCCGGTGGCCTGTTCGGAGATCACGCCGAAGCCGACGGAGTGGTGGTTCCGCCCCGTGATGAGGGCGGCACGCGTCGGGGAGCAGAGCGCGGTCGAGTGGAACTGGGTGTACCGCAACCCCGCCGAGGCAACCCGTTCGAGCGCGGGAGTCGGGATGACGCCACCGAATGCGCTGGACACCCCGAACCCGGCATCATCGGTCATGATCAGGAGCACGTTGGGCGCGCCCTTCGGCGGCACCACCGTGCCAGGCCAGCAAGGCTTGGACGCAGGGGCGCCGAGGTTGATCACACCGCCGAACTGGCCGGGCGGATTGGGGAGGTACCTACCGTCGATGGTGGTGGTAGCACTCGGTGCACACTTGGGGTCGGTGATCTGCTGGGCGGCGAGGGGAATGGTCGCCACGGAGGTGGCGAGGGCAGCAACAAGCAACGCCGCCCGGCGATGGAAGCTGGGGATCATCAAGAACTCCTGCGGTTCAGGGGGTGACCGCTGGGGAGCATGACGCGCCGCTCCCCGAGTATCGCAAGAATGTACAAGAGACTTTCGCGAACGTCCAGCACCGCAATCGTCACAAAACGAACTGGGGACTGAGGACTGAGGACTGAGGACTGAGGACTGAGGACGAGGCAAGACAAAGGACCAAGGAGCTTGGGGAGTCCCCCAGTCCTCAGTCCTCTTCTCTCAGTCCTGTTTCATAGTGGAGGCGCAGGGAATCGAACCCTGGTCCGAGTGTGGTTCCAGAACCGCATCTACGTGCGTAGATCCCTCTTCAAGCGTCTCCCCGACCCGGCGAGGAACCGGCCGCTTCGGGGACTACCTCCTGATGTCTCGCCTCGCGCGTCGGAGGACCACGCTCAGCCAGCCCGGATTTGCGATCCGATCCACCGCGCCCCGGGCGGGCTCAGCGAACCGGAGGTGCGACAAGCGAGCTTAGCTCAGCTTACGCAGCCAGCGCCAGGTTATCGTTGGCGTTTGGTTGTTTCCAAGCGGTTTAGCCAGGGACTTGGACCTGGGCACGCAGCAATTCCTTCTTCCAACCCGTCGAAGCCGATCGCCCCCGGGTGTGTCATAATGATACACACTCGCCCCGTTTCGGGCAACCGGCCCCCTCCCCCGTCCCGACAACAAACACGAAAACACGAAAGGACGAAAGCACGAAACACGCAGATTCATTTCGCGTTTTCGTGCTTTCGTGTCTTCGTGAATTCAGTTCCTGACTACTTGGCCTTCGGGTACAACAGGGTGAACTGCATCCGCACCAGGTCGGCACCCGCGCCGTCGGGCCGCTCCACGTTGTGGTAGTATTGGAGGAGCACGTTCATCGGCTGCTTGCCCACCATCGTGATCTTCGAGACGCCGAGGCCGATCGGCACGGTCCATTCCTGTCCGCTGGGGGCGTTCCAGTTGGCGGTGATCGCGGGTGCCGTGGAGATGGCCCAGCCGCGCTTCAGGTTGTAATTGATGAACGGCTGGAGGAAGAACGCGTTGATCGGGGTGGTCTCCTCGCTGCCCGCGATCCGCCAGAGGTTGTTCACCAGCGCGCCGTACACCCAGGTCTTGCTGATCTTGAGCGCCACGAAGGTCGGGCCCAGGGCGAACTGCCCCGTTTCCATCGCGGGATTGGTGGCCGTCGGGAAAGAGAAGATCGGCCCAAACCCCCAGGTGATCCCGCCCGACTTGGTCGGAGTGAAATACACCTGCTCCTGGATGTCCGCGATGCCCGTGAGCCGCTCGGTGCCGCCGGCCGGGAGGTTGACGATCGGAATGACCGTGCGCGAGATGATGTTCCACTTCTCGTTGATCGGGAGCGGGAGCACCGGCTGGACGTTGATTACCGATTGGGTCTCATCGCCCAGGCCGCCACCGGTCGTCCAGTTGAATTGGACCGGGATCGAATTCATGTTCGCGACCGGGTTCTGGGCCGCCTTGGCCAGCTCCGTCGCCTTGGCCTGGGCCTCCGCCTCGGTGGCCTCCTGGGCCGTCAGGGCAGCGGGGATGGAGAGCGCCAGGATCGATGCCAGGAGCAACTTCCGCATCGGGATCACCTTTCGATGGGGAATGTCGGGGAACGAACGCGCCGTCACTGTGCCACCACGACCGCCGGCGGCTGCCAGGTGCCCTTGCCGGGCGGCAGGATGGACGGCGCCTCCGTCCTCGGCCAATAGAGCCGCATGACCAGGTAGATCGGGCCGTCGGGCGCGGGGAGCCAGTTCGACTCCTTCTCCTTGCCCGGCGAGTCCTTCTGGATGTACAGCGTGAGCGAGCCGTCCGCGTTGGTCTTCATCTGCGGCAGCATCGGCGAGTTGATGAGGTACCGGTTGATCGGGTTCTTGATCAGGAACTGGGTCTTGCCGTCGTACATCGTCACCGACCAGAAGGCGTTGACCGGCGGGAACTGCCCGGCGGGGAAGGTCAGGGTGTAGTTGTGCTTCGAGCCATCGAGCGGCGTCCCGTCGGCCAGTGTCTTGGTCATCGGGTACATCGCCTCGACGGCGTCGTTCCCGTAGATCCCCGCCTTGGCGGCGGCGGCCCGGAGCAGCCAGTTCCCGTTGTAGAAGGCCCGGTCCCCAAAGGCCGAGCCGACCTTCCAGCCGTTGATATCGGTGCCGAGGTTGGCCGCCGCCTCATCGACCTTCTTCTCCCCCTCCTTCATGCCGAGGCCGATCTCGAGCTTCTGGTCGGCCGGCAGCGCCTCGAAGTCGAAGGGCTCGCCCGGGCGGACGCCAATGCTGGCGAGCCGCTCCCGGATGGCGGTCTCCTCCGGGCCCGCCGGCGCGAACTGCATCGCGAACGCCAGGTACCCGAAGAAGTTGGTCTTGACCATCTCGGCGTTGATCTTCGGCCAGTCCACTGCCGGCGCCGGCGCCGGAGCCGGCTGCCCCAGGAAGGCGGAGAGCGGCTGAACCTTGTAGCCGGCCTGGATCTTGACGACGTTCGGCATGTCGTCGGGGCCGAACAGCTGGGTGCGGAAGGCCGTCAGGCCGAACTGCGTGGTGGAGCGAAACACCTGCTTGATGCCTGCCGGCGTCTCTCCTTGCCAGTCAGGGCCCACGACCAGGTAGCTGCCCGCCTCGCTCCCGGTGGCCCGGCTTCCGATGTAGCCGTAGTTGAAGGCGTTCCCGTCCGCCAGCATCACCGAGTAGTACCGCTTCGGGTCCACCGCCGGCACCGAGATGACGATCGGCTCGGCGCGCAGGTCGAGCCACAACAGCGAATACGGGGTGTCACTGTTGGGGGTGACGATGGCGGTGTCCTGCCAGGTGAAGACCCGGGCCTCGTTGTACACGGTGTTGTAGGGGGCCTTGTACTGCGACCCGCCCGAGTCCACGATGTACGAGTACTGCACGGCGTAGTTCATCACGATCGGGAGGCCGTAGATGAAACCCTCCTCCGCGATCGCCTTCCGGTCGATGGGCCCGGGGCCTTCCTTGGCGCAGCCCGCGGCGCCGAGCGCCGCAACCGTGAGCACCACGAACTGTCGTGTCAGCCTGTGCATACTCGTTCACCCTCCCTTGGTGACGGAAATCGCTGCAGCTTCGGTAACCTGTACCGTGATGTTGTCGCCCGCTTCCAGCTGCGAAATGTCCACGCCCTTCTGCGCCTTGAACGTCTTGGAGGAGCCGTCCTGGAAGAGCAGCGTCACCTTGCGCTTCTGCGCATCGATGGCGGTGATTTGTCCCGTGATGACTTCGGTGGCCACCGCAAATCCCGCAGGGTTCTGGCTGCCGGAGGGCGTGATGCCCACGACGGCCGCGGCGGCATCCGCCGGCGGATTGCTGCCCTTCCAGATGGCGATGGCCACCTGTTCGGTGACCACGGCGTTCACCTGGTCGCCGACCCGCAACTGCGAGAAGTTCGTCATGCTCGGGGAAGCCTTGAAGCTGGTCTTCTTCCCGTCCGGAGTCTGGAGGGTGAGCTTCATCTTGGCCTGGTCGATCGCCACGACGGTGGCGGTGGTGCTGAAGGTCTCGGTCACAATGGCGCCGCTGGGCCCGGCGACGACCGATTCACTGGTCGTGCCCGACATGCCCTTGGAGCAGGCCACGGCCGCAAGGAGGAGCGCTGGCAGGATGGCGAGGGCGGCACGGGAAGTACTGGGGGCACGCATGACTGGCCTCACGACAAGAAGGGTTGGAGCGGGCGCGGAAGCGGGGGGGCCTCCGAATGGCCCGAACAGTAAAACCCCCCGAAACGTCCGGCCACCCCCGCGCAGCAAGAAATCCGTGAGGTCAGGTTGAAACGTCCTTCAGTCCGGTGCTCCACATCACCACTCGGTCGCGTCCGGCACGCTTTGCGGCATAGAGCGCCGCGTCCGCCTGGGCGGCCAGGTTCTCCCGGCTGCGCGTGGTTTCCGGCCACGCCGCCACGCCGAACGACGCCGACAATGGCCACACCCGCCCCTGCCAGTCCCACGGTGTCTTGGCCAGGCGTACCCGGATCCGCTCCGCCACCCGCACCCCCTCCTCCAGCGAGGTCCCCGGCAGCCAGAGCAGGAACTCCTCGCCGCCGACCCGCGCCGCGGTGTCCACGCCTCGCACCTGCTCGTGCAGGATCCTGCCGAGGTGCATCAGCGCGGCGTCGCCTGCGCTGTGACCGAGCGTGTCGTTGAGGAGCTTGAACCGGTCGAAGTCCAGCGACACGAGCGCTCCCCGTTCCGGCCCCACGAGCCCCATCCGTTCCCCCAGCCCCCGCCGGTTGAGCAGCCCCGTCAGCGGATCCTTGATGGCGCGGTCCGTCTCGGCGGCCAGCCGGAGCGCCACCTCGAGCCGCGGCGCCGCGGCCCGGAGCGCCTCGTTGACCTCCCGGATGGCGTCCGGCAGCACCGTCCCGCCGATCGGTACCCGCCACGCGACCGCCCCGATCGCCTCGTCGTGCCGGAGCAACGGGGCCACCTGCGCAGGCGGGTGGCGCCGGCGGTCGGCGCCCGGACCGCGCAGCGGATCGGCGCTGGTCGTCTCCCGTTCGGCGCCCGTGGCGACCCTCGCGAGGGTCGCCTCCGGGGGCAGCAACTGCCCCAGCGCGCGCCGGTCCGCCAACCCCGACACGCCGATCACCCGCACCCCGGCGGGCTCAACCGCGGCCACATACGCCTCCGCCCCGGCGATCCGCTCCACCTGGTAGGCCAGCCGCATCCCCACGCTTTCCACCGTCTCGATGGCAAGGCCTTCCTGCACTTGCGCGAGGTCGTGCAGTACCGGCCGGCGTCCGATGCCGTCGAGGAGCGCGGTCAGGTCGGCGCGGACGGTGGCCTGCAGGGTGGCGGGGGCGTCGGCGGGGAGCAGCACCCCGGCGACCGCGCCGCCGGCGGCGGCCGTAAGGAGGAGCCCGGCGTCCAGCCGCTCGGCCCCCTCGCCGTCGCGCTGCGCGGCGGCGTTGAGCCGCTGTTCGATGAGATCGAAGTCGGCTTCCCTCGCCGGCCAGGCGGGGGCGATACTCTGGTAGGTGCGGGCACCGAGGCCCGGCCCCTTCGTCTCGATGGCCCAGACGCCGAAGGCACCCGAGGCGCGGCGCAGCCATTCCAGGGCGGGGTCGGGAAGGAGGTGAGGTGTTGCAGCCTCAGGCAGGCCACTGGTGGACGGAGAACGGCGGGAGCGCCCACGCCGGCCGAACAGGAAACCGATCGCAGCCCCTGCGAGCGCAAGGAGCCAGGGCGACGTCACCGCATCCATCCCCGCCGGCGGAACCAGAGGAAGATCGCGAGGCAGACCCCCACCATGAGGAGGAGCGTGAGCGGGTACCCGAATTCCCACTCGAGTTCCGGCATCCGCCGGAAGTTCATCCCGTAGATGCCCACGATGAAGGTGAGCGGGAGGAAGAAGGCGGAGAACACCGTCAGGATCCGCATCACCTCGTTCGTCCGGTGAGAGGCGATGTTGAGCTGGACCGTGAGCAGGTTGCTCACATTGTCGTGGATCTCGTCGGCCCAGGTGTGGAGGCTCTCGATGGACTCGCGCAGGTCCTGGTAGATCGGCGACTGCCCCTCCGACGACGGATGGAGCTTCTGCACCACCCCCAGCGTCTGCCAGAGCGTGCGCTTGATGAGCGTGACCCGACGCTTCACGAGGTGGATTTCCTCGAGCCCCGCCTCTGCCCGCGCGCCGTCGAAGAGCGCCTCCTCGAAGTCGTCGAGCACCTTCTCCGCCTCCTCGAGCGGCTTCTCGTAGGTGGCCACCACCGCACCGATCAGGTCCACCACCACCTCGCCGAGGCCGACCTGATCCGGCGTGCGCCTCGCGCAGTCTGCCTTGAAAGCGGTGTAGAACGGCATCGCCTTCCGGTGCACCGTGACCAGGAAGGTCAGGCCGGCGAACGCCGCCACCTTGCGCGTCATCTGCTGGATGGTCACCGCGTCCGCGGGCGACTCCTCGTCGTAGGCCCGTACGATGACGAAGGTGGCGCCACCCAGCCGCTCGTACTTGGGGAGGTGCTCGGGGTCGAGGCTGTCCTGCATCGCCATCGGATGGAGCCCGTACGATTCGGCCAGCCCGGCCAGTTCGTCCGGGGTGGGCGCGGTGACGTCGAGCCACTCGAAATCGGGGGCGCTCCGCCGCAGCACGGTTTCCAGCATCAGCCCTCCTCCCCACGGTTGATGCGGGTGGCCGCGGCGGCCGCCCCGAACCCGTTGTCGATGTTGACGACCGTGACGCCCGCCGCACAGCTGTTGAGCATGCCGAGGAGCGCCGCGATGCCGCCGAAGGAGGCGCCGTACCCCACGCTGGTCGGGACCGCGATGACGGGGACGCCGACCAGCCCCCCCACCACGCTCGGGAGCGCCCCTTCCATCCCGGCCACGACGATCACCACGGCCGCCTCGCGAAGCCGCGCGCCCTGGGCCATAAGTCGGTGGATCCCCGCCACGCCGACGTCGGCCATCCGGTCCACCCGGTTGCCGAACGCCTCGGCCACCACTGCGGCCTCCTCCGCCACCGGCAGGTCGCTGGTGCCGGCGCAGACGACGAGCACTGTCCCGCGCCCCGTCGGCGCGGGCCGTGGATCCGGCGGCAGGAAGACGGTGCGGGCCTGCGCGTGCCACTCGAGGCGCGGAAAGCGAGCGCGGAGTGCGACCGCCTGCTCCTCGCTGGCGCGGGTGCCGAGAAAGCTCCCTGACGCGGCGGCGAGCCGTTCGCAAATGGCAACCACCTGCTCGACCGTCTTGCCGGCGCAGAACACGACCTCCGGCTGGCCCTGGCGGAGGGCGCGATGATGGTCGATGCTGGCGAAGGGAAGCTGTTCAGAGGGAAAGTGCCGCAGCTGTTCGAGCGCGGCTGCCGGGGTGAGGCGGCCGGCCGACACCTCGGCGAGCAACGCGCCCAGCCGCTCGGGAGTCACGCCACCTGCGCCAGTGGCGCGAGGTAGCGGACGAAGATCTCCTCCGCCTCGGCGAACGACTCCACCTGGAAGAGCCGCTGGCGCAGCTCGCTCGCGCCGTGGAGGCCCTTGGTGTACCAGCCGAAATGCTTCCGGAACTCGACCACGGTGTGCCGGGAGTCGCCCTGCAGGCGCTGCGCGAGGCGCGCGTGGGTAAGCGCGAGCTCGAACCGCTCCACCGCGCCCGGCGCCGCCGGCTTCGGGCGCCCCTCGAGCAGCGCGCGCGCGTCGCGGAAGAGCCAGGGGTTCCCGAACGCGCCCCGGCCGACCATCACCCCCGCCGCCCCCGTGTGGTCGCGCATCCGCACCACGTCCTCGGGCGTCTGGACGTCGCCGTTGCCGATGACCGGGATCTCGAGCGCCTCGACCACGCGGGCGATCTCGTCCCAGTTCGCCTTGCCGGAGTACATCTGGGTCCGCGTCCGCGCGTGCAGGGTGAAGGCGCGCGCCCCCGCGTCCTGCATCCGGAGCGCGATCCCGACCGGGTCGCGCTGCTCGTCGTTCCAGCCGCTCCGGGTCTTGACCGTGACCGGGAGGTGCGTCGCCTGCACGCAGGCGCGGATGATGTCGGTCACCAGGCCCAAGTCGCGCAGGCACCCCGAGCCGCCGTTCCGCTGGACCACCTTCTTGACGGGGCAGCCGAAATTGATGTCGATGAATTCCGGCTTGTAGTGCTCCGTGATGAGCGCGGTGGCCTCGGCCATGGCGGCGGGCACGGCCCCGTAGATCTGGATGCCGATCGGCCGCTCGCATTCCTCGAACTCCGCCCCCTCCAGGGTGTTGCGAATCCGGCGCCTGATCGCCTCCGACGAGAGGAACTCCGACAACACGACATCCGCACCCATCCGTCGGCAGATCTGCCGGAACGGGGGCTCCGAGACCCCGGCCATGGGGGCCAGGATCAGGGTGAAATCGTGGGGGGAGGGGTAGGGCAGCCGCATGCCCCAAAAATACGGCGGCGGGCTAAAGCGAGCAATGAGAGGGATTTGACACGCATTCCGGGCGGCGGTTAGGTTCCGCCCCATGCATCTTCGCGAATTCTTCGCCGCCGACGCCATCGCCCTGCCACTTGACGCCACCACCAAAGACGAAGCCCTGGCTGAACTGGTGGGGCTTCTGAACACCGACGCCAAGTCGTCCGAGACGCTCCTGAAGATGCTCCACCGCCGAGAGGCGCTGGGCTCGACCGGCGTCGGGCGGGGCGTCGCCGTGCCGCACTGCCGCTCCCTCGTGGTCAACCGGCTGCAACTGGCCTACGGCTACTCCCCGGCCGGCCTCGCCTTCGACGCCGCGGACGGCCTCCCCGTCCACCACATCTTCCTCATCGTGGCGCCGCCGAACGAGATGTCCAACCAGTACCTCCCCACCCTCGGCAAGATCGCCCAGCTCGCCAAGGAGCCAGGCGTGCCGGAGCAGCTCGCGCGGCTGGCGTCCGCGGACGAATTCTACCGGCTGCTGGCGGACAAGGGGTTCTAGCGCGGGCTGCCGTTACTCCCACTCGATCGTCGCGGGCGGCTTGCTGCTCACGTCGTACACCACTCGGTTGACCCCCTTCACCTCATTCGCGATCCGGTTCGAGATGTGCGAGAGCACCTCGTGCGGGAACGGGAACCAGTCCGCCGTCATCCCGTCCCGGCTGGTGACGGCTCGGAGCGCCACCGCCTGGTCGTAGGTGCGGAAGTCGCCCTGGACGCCGACCGACCGGATCGGCAGCAGCACCGCGAACGCCTGCCAGATGTCGTCGTACAACCCCGCCGCGCGGATCTCCTCGATGTAGATGTCGTCCACCGCCCGGAGGATATCGAGTTCCGGCTTCGACACCGCGCCCAGGATCCGGATGGCGAGCCCCGGGCCTGGGAAGGGATGCCGCCCGACCATCTCCTCCGGCAAGCTGAGCTCTCGGCCCACCTGCCGTACCTCGTCCTTGAAGAGCTCGCGGAGCGGCTCGATCAGCTTGAACGGGAGTCGCTCGGGCAGCCCGCCGACGTTGTGGTGCGTCTTGATCGTGACCGACGGTCCCCCCGTCGGCGAAACCGACTCGATCACGTCGGGGTAGAGCGTCCCCTGGACCAGGAACCCGACGTCCGGGCCGACCTTGCGCGCCTCGGCCTCGAAGACCTCGATGAAGGTGTGCCCGATCCGGCGGCGCTTCTCCTCCGGGTCGCTCACGCCCGCAAGGTTCTTCAGGAAGAGGTCGCTCGCGTCCACCACCCGGAGGTCGATGCCGAGATGGCGGCGGAATGTGGCCTCGACCTGGTCGCGCTCGTGAAGCCTGAGGAGGCCGTGATCCACGAAGATGCAGGTGAGCCGGTCGCCCACCGCCCGGTGGACGAGCGCCGCCGCCACGGACGAATCCACGCCGCCAGATAGGCCACAGATGACCCGGGCGGTCCCGGCCATTTCCCTGATCCGTGCCGTCTCGGTCTCGATGAAGTGCCCCGCCGTCCAGTCGGGGGTGGCGCCGCAGACGTCGAAGAGGAAGGCGCTGATGATCTCGCCGCCCCGCGCCGTGTGCGCCACCTCTGGATGGAATTGCACCGCGTAGATCGGCTTGGAGGTGTGCTCAATGCCGGCCACCGGACAGTTGGGACTCGAGGCGGTGAGGACGAAGCCGGGCGGCGGGGTGTCCACGTGGTCCCCGTGGCTCATCCAGACCGCGGTCTCTTCCCCCGTCCTGAACCCGCGGAAGAGCTTGCCCCCCGCGACGGTCACGACGGCCCGGCCGTATTCCCGCCGGGCGGCGCCCACCACCTTGGCACCCGCCATCTGGGCGATGATCTGCATCCCGTAACACAGCCCCAGGACCGGCACCCCGAGGTCGAGGATCCCGTCCGGCGCCGTCGGGGCGCCGGGGTCGTACACCGAGTTCGGGCCGCCGGAGAGGATGATCCCCTTGGGGCGCCATTCCCGGATCCATTCCAGCGAGCGGGTGCCCGGATGGATCTCGCAGTACACGTGGGCCTCGCGGACCCGCCGCGCGATCAACTGGGTGAACTGGGATCCGTAATCGAGGATCAGGATGCCGTCGTGGTGCTTCGGGGTGTCCGTCACGCTGGTGCCTCAGCCGTTGTCGGAGAGGGTGGCAAAGGGGTCCGCCACTTCGGAGGCGAAGAGGCTGTCGACCGACTCGCGGGGCCGCACCACTGCCCATCGCCCGCCGTCCACGATCACTTCCGCGGCGCGGCCCCGCGTGTTGTAGTTGGAACTCATGGCGAAGCCGTAGGCGCCGGCGCAGAGCGCGGCCAGCCGCTCGCCGGGCTCCACTTTCGGGAGCGTCCGCTCCAGGGCGAGGAAGTCGCCGGTCTCGCAGATCGGCCCGACGACGTCCACCGGGCCGGCGGGCCGGCCTGCGGGGACCACTTCCACGATTTCGTGGTGCGCCTTGTAGAGGCTCGGCCGGAGGAGGTCGTTCATGGCCGCGTCCACGATCACGAAGTCACGCCCCCCCGAGTGCTTTCGGTAGAGCACCTCGGTGAGCAGCACGCCGGCGCTCCCCACCAGGAATCGTCCCGGCTCCATCGTGACGGGCAGGCCCGCCTCCGCCGCGAGCGGCCCCACCACCGCGGCGAGCGCGGCGGGATCCATGCCCGGGCCGGCGCCCGGCTGGTACCGGATGCCGAGCCCGCCGCCGATGTCGAGCGACTCGAGCGTGGAGACGCCCCCGGCCCGGAGCGCCTTGACCAGCGCCACCAGCTTGCCGAGCGCCTCGGCGTAGGGCGCCGGGTCCAGCAGCTGGCTGCCGAGGTGCATCGCGACGGCGGTGAGGCGGAGGTAGGGGTGGTCCCGGACGTAGTCGGCCGCGGCGCGCACCTGGTCGTGGGGCACGCCGAACTTGATGCCGCCGTGGCTGGTCGAGATGTACGGGTGGGTGTCGGTGGTCACGTCCGGATTCACCCGGATGCCGACGGAGGTGGTGCGGTCGAGCCGCGCTGCCACCGCCCCGAGCAGCTTGAGTTCCTCGAGTGACTCGACGTTCACCTGCCCGATGCCGGCGGAGACGGTCTCCTCGAGCTCCTCCGCCGTCTTCCCGACGCCACTGAAGACGAGGCTCTGCGCGGAGAACCCCGCGGCGAGCGCCCGGCGCATCTCCCCGGCCGAGACGAGGTCGGCGCCGGCGCCAAGGTCGTGCATCAGGCGGAGGACGGCCAGGTTGCTGTTCGCCTTGACCGCGTAGCACACCCGGTGCGGGATCGTGGCAAACGCCGCCTCCAGCGCCCGGAACTGCCGCCGGATGGTCTCGGCGTTATACACGTAGACGGGGGTGCCGACTTCGCGCGCGAGATGCGCAAGGGGCACCCCCGCCATGGCCAGGCCTTCCTTCGACACGGTGATCCCGGCGTCAGCAAGGAGCGCCATCTTCCCCGCTTCCCCGCTGTCCCGCATCCCCGCCTCCATCAGTACGCCTTCGCCCACACCGCCTCCGTCACGGCGTCGCGGTTGCACCAGACGCAGCGCGTCGGGGCGGGATCGGAACGGAACTCCTCGTCCGGGAGCACCCGGATCGTGGCCTTGGTCTGCTCCTTGATGTCGGCCTCGCAGGCGGCGTCGCCGCACCAGCCGCCGTACACGAACCCGCCGGCGCCGTTCATCGCCTCGACCAGCTGGTCCCGCGTGGCGCCGCGGATCGTGGCCGCCTCGCGCCGGGCCACCGCCGCGCCGAGGAGCGCCTGCTGCATGGCGTCGATCTCGATATGGATCCGGTCGGCGAGCCCGGCCATCGGGATCGGTTCCTTCCCGCCGGTGCGCCGGGCCAGCATCACCTGCTCGGCGGCCAGGTCCCGCGGGCCGATCTCGAGCCGGAACGGGACGCCGCGCGACTCCCACTCGTAGTACTTGGCGCCCGGCTTGAGCCCGTCGCGCGCGTCGAGGTGCACCCGGATGTCCGCGGCGCGGAGCGCCCGCTGCAGCCGCTCGGCCGCCTCGACGACCGCCACACGCTCCTCGTCCTTGCGGTAGATCGGCACCAGGACGACCTGGTACTGCGCCAGGCGGGGCGGACAGACGAGCCCGACGTCGTCGCTGTGTGTCATGATCACCCCGCCGACCAGGCGGGTGGAGACGCCCCAGGACGTGTTCCAGACGTGCCCGAGCCCCCCTTCGGCGGTCTGGAAGGTCACGTCAAAGGCCTTCGCGAAGTTCTGGCCGAGGTTGTGGCTGGTGCCCGCCTGAAGCGCCTTGTTGTCCTGCATCAGCGCCTCGATGGCGTAGGTGCGGAGCGCGCCGGCGAACTTCTCGCTGTCGCTCTTCCGGCCGGTGAGCACCGGCATCGCCATCCACTCCTCCGCAAACCGCCGGTAGATCCCGAGGATCATCAGCGTCTCCGCCTCCGCCTCCTCCTCGGTGGCGTGCGCGGTGTGCCCCTCCTGCCAGAGGAACTCGGTCGTCCGGAGGAAGAGCCGCGTCCGGAGCTCCCAGCGCACGACGTTGGCCCACTGGTTGATCAGCAAGGGCAGGTCGCGCCAGCTCTGGATCCACTTGGCGTACATCGAGTAGATGATGGTCTCGGAGGTGGGCCGCACCACGAGCGGCTCCTCGAGCTCCTTGCCCCCGGCGTGGGTGACGACCGCCAGTTCCGGCGCGAAGCCCTCGACGTGCTCGGCTTCGCGGGCCAGGAAACTCTGCGGGATGAAGAGGGGGAAGTAGGCGTTCTGGTGACCGGTTTCCTTGAACATCCGGTCGAGCGCCTGCTGCATCTGTTCCCAGATGGCGTAGCCGTTCGGCCGGATGACCATGCACCCGCGCACCGGGCTGTAGTCGGCCAGCTGCGCGCGGGCGATGACCTCGTTGTACCAGGCCGAGAAGTCCGCGGCCCGCGTGGTGAGCGCCTTGTCGTCTGCCATGCTGCCTCGTCGGGTAGGGCCCGGAAAGGGCCCCGGGGTCAGGAGCGGACCGCCAGGAGCGCGGCGACCGCGTCGGTTCGGGACACCGACCGCTGCGCCTTCGCGGTGAGGTCCTTGATCTGCACTTCGTTGCGGGTGCGGTCGTCGGGGCCGATGAGCACGGCCACTCGCGCCTGTCGCGCGTCCGCCAGCTTCAGCTGCTTGCCCACCGCCTGCGCGGTCAGGGCGTACTCGGTGCGGAGCCCGGCGTCGCGACACTCGTGCGCCAGGGCGAGCACATGCGGGAGGTCGTCGTCGGTGACGCCGGCGATGAACACCTCGACCGCCGGGGCGGGCGCCGGGTGCAGCCCGCGCT
>JACDJC010001791.1_pt1 | contig 18345 bp, 16 predicted proteins | sample 7454191 | NCBI WGS metagenome assembly JACDJC01 (sample SAMN14253291, study PRJNA609438) | sludge metagenome | isolation source: sludge after 25d culture with pyrite and EDTA | collected 2018-12-20 | reverse complement strand
CCGTCCATGACATGATCAGCAGATCCGTAGCTTGGCGGCGCATCTCCGAAATCACTGGTAAAGGTCTGCATGATCATGACAGCCGGGGTAACTGATAGTCCGGACGGTGATGATGCCATGTCGCCCGGGCTTCCCGCCGGAATGCTGAAAGCTGTAAGAATGGGCAATACAAGGAGTAAGATTCTTATTGAGCTTTTATTTGCCATTCATATTCATTTATCAGACCAGGCGCCTGTTGTCTGTCCTAAAAAGTTACAAGTTAGAGACGATGCAGGCCATATGCAAAGATAATTTGATTGACAGATATTCTCACTTTTTGGCAATTCATACGTCTGACAGCCATTATTCGGCATTATCTGCACTTTTACAATGCTGTCGGAGATTAACTCCGATTTGACGAACTCAGGCCAGCAGTTGATAAAATAACCGCTGAAAAGGATAAATGTTCTGAAAGCTCCTGAAATGTAAGGCTGTGCCTGCATAAACCTTGGTGTATAGGAGTACATACAGCATGACGGCACCCGGTACCGTCAGGAGTTAACAGCTGATCAGAAGGTTTTTATCTTGGTTCTTCGGAGGACAGATCCTTCTGTTCCTCACCGCAGAAGCGGCATATCCTGGCACTGAGCTGGATCTTTTCTCCGCAGTTGGGGCACTCTTTGCTGTCCGCAGAACCGGAGACCAGTTTTTCCTTTTCGTCAGCGATTATCCCCTGGAAAAGAGTTAGTTCTGAATCAGTAATGAATTTTACAGGTTGAACGATGCTGCCTCCTGCATATTCAATCACCAGATATCTTCTCCTGAGCTTCAGTATGAGCCAGACACCCCCGGCAATTGATATCAATGCAATTCCAAGCATTATATAAGTAGACTGCCTGACATCCGAAAGAAGACCGAGGGTGGCAGAAAGAACGCCGAATGTTATCAGCGCCGATCCTGCAAGAGGCCTTGAAACCTCCTTGCTGCTGGTCCCGGTTATATCCAGAAGACTTACTATCTTTTTCCCGCTGCCTGCCCTGAGGCTTCCGATACTGCCGCGCTGCCGCGATTCATACAGTTTACCTACCTGGTAGACCCTTTTGTCTGTTACAATTACCGCTGAATCTGAAAGGTCATCGTCAACAAGGAGTGATGAGAAGTAATCCTGACCCAATATCGCAGTGAATTTTTCGTGCTGCGACGCAAAGAGGTTTTTATAGTTGTATCTCATTGATATGGTCAGTTTGGCAGGAGGCTGCAACAGCCCGTAATTTTCACTCGCCTGCCCAAATTTCGCGAATTAACCTCATAAAATGAGATCCGGAGCCATGAAATGCAGTATAATTTTGACCAACCTAGGGGATCATAGGACAAATGGGCTGAGTTCTTAGATTACATCCCTTACTCAGAAGCAACTGCCGCAATGTCAGTAATATGTCCTGCCGGGGAGTGCCGGCAGCATCCGTTGCAAGGCTATTCGAAATGGATGGAAAACACCCACATGCGCGACTTCAGGGAGGCAATTGAGTTGGTATATTCAGGGTATTCCGGATGGGGATCACGGGCCAGAACATCCTTGATCCCGTTGGACATTTTAAGCTCCAGGGACAGCCTTATGCTCTTCAGGTAAAAGCCCACCCCGGCGCCTGCCTCGTAATAAATATCCGGTTTGTTCAGCCTGAGATAAACAGGCCTTTCAATCCGGTACCGGTCCTGGGCATAGAAGTCATACCTGTAGTTGACCCCGCCGATGAGGTACGGCTTAATGTTCTGCATCCTCCATCCGTACCTGACAAGCAACGGCACCTCGATGAAACTGGATTCGATCTTCTGTGGCGAAAAAACTGTATCAACCGGGCTGTCTGAGGTGAAATTCAGGTTTCGCTGGCCGAAGGAGATGCCCGGCAGGAGCCTTATGTCGAAGAACTGGTTGATCCTGAAATTAAGGACCAGGTGGATATTGATTCCCGGGAATACGCTGACGCCGGAGGGATACAGTGAATCGACGGCAGTGAACTGATCTGACGGATTGATCCTGAAACTCATTGCATTAAACCCGAGGCTGTATCCTGCATTGAAGAATTTCTCGTCTTCCCACGGGCCGTTGACGGGTACCTCATGCTGTCCCGCAAGACCCAGCCCGAACAGCATCATCACTGCCACAGAGCCGATTCTTTTCAAACTGTTTCTCATCGCCGGAGGCATCTACATAATTAGGGGGTACAAGATACAAATAATGATCGAAGTGGTGCATCCGGGGCTGACTGACATCAGGAGCGGGCCAACAGGAGTTTTCTCTTGTTAACATTGCTTTAATTGCTATATCTTGGCCCGGGAAAACAGGCACTTTCAGATAGTTAAAATATTTACAGTCACAGTATCATGGACAGAACCGAAATATCACAGTTTCTGGCGGGAGTAGAGCTCTTCAGAGGCCTCGAAGGAGAGGAACTCAGAGAACTGGCAGGTCATATCCTGGAGAACCGATGCTCTGCCGGTGAGGTCATATTCAGCGAGAACAGCCCCCGGGAAGACATCTTCGTCGTATATGAAGGCGAGGTTGAGCTCTTCAAGAAGAACCCATACGGTATCGATGTAAGGCTTGCACTCTTTGGCCGTGGTGATTTCATCGGAGAGGGTATCTGGGAGGCAGGTTCACTGCACACAACCTCTGCCAGGACGGTCAAGGCTGCCACGCTGCTGGATATTAACCGCGATTTCTTTCAGAGGAGCCCATCCACCACACTGAAGATACTTCTGAACATAACGCGCATCATCTCCAGGAGGATGAGGAACGCCAACACCCGTCTGCCAGGGTATGCGGCACAGTATGAGGCCGGTAACACCCGTTCTGAGTCCGATCTTCTGGGTGAGAGGGAGGTTCCGGGCGAAGCATATTACGGTGTACAGACCCTCCGTGCAGTTGAAAATTTCAATATCTCAGGGGTGACACTGAACTTTTTCCCGCAGCTGATTGAGGCTCTTTCGCTGGTAAAGGAGTCTGCTGCCGAGGCTAATTTTGAGCTCGGACTGCTGGAACAGGAGGTGCGTGATGCCATTGTCATGGCCTGCCGTGAACTGCAAAACGGAAAATATCACAACCAGTTTGTTGTTGACATGATCCAGGGCGGTGCCGGCACCTCCACAAACATGAACGCCAATGAGGTCATTTCCAACAGGGCACTTGAGATTATGGGTGAACCGAAGGGCAGTTACCTCCGGTGTCATCCCAACAACCACGTGAATCTTTCGCAGTCAACCAATGACGCCTATCCCACCGCTGTAAAGATCGCCCTCTATAATTCAAACAGGAAGCTGGTGGCGGTGCTGAAGACCCTGGTTGAGTCATTCAGGAAGAAAGGAAAGGAGTTTTCTCATGTGATCAAGATGGGCAGGACCCAGTTGCAGGATGCGGTGCCGATGACCCTGGGGCAGGAATTTGAAGCCTATGCAGTGACACTTGGCGAGGAGACGGAGAGACTGAACCAGAATGCCAGCCTCTTCCTCGAGGTCAACATGGGTGCCACAGCCATCGGTACCGGGATCAACTCCGAGCCGGGCTATTCAGACAAGGTGATAAAGCATCTCAGGCGAACCACCGGCCTTGATCTTGTGCTGGCATCCAACCTTGTGGAGGCAACACAGGACACCGGTGCCTTCGTCATGTACTCGTCGGCGGTCAAGCGACTGGCCATAAAGCTATCCAAGATATGCAATGACCTGCGTCTGCTCTCATCCGGACCCCGCGCCGGCATCAATGAGATCAACCTGCCCCCGATGCAGCCCGGCTCGTCAATCATGCCGGGCAAGGTCAATCCCGTCATCCCGGAGGTCGTAAACCAGATTGCCTTTAAGGTAATCGGAAACGACCTGACCGTAACAATCGCATCGGAAGCCGGGCAGCTCGAACTGAATGTCTTCGAACCCATCATCGTGCTCAGCGTTTTCGAGTCGGTGGAGATGCTTATCAACGGGATGAATACGCTCAGGTACCGCTGCGTGGATGGAATCACTGTCAACGAGGAACGCTGCAGGTCAATGGTTGAGAACAGCATCGGGCTGGTTACCGCTCTCGTGCCATGGCTGGGATACAAGGCTGCAAATGAGCTCGCCAGCGAAGCGCTTCGCTCCGGCGAAAGCGTCTATTCACTCGTGCTGCGCCAAAATCTCCTTTCCAGGGAGAAGCTCGACCAGATACTGGCACCCGAGAATATGCTCGGGCCGGGCAGGATGAAGGCTGACTGAGAGGCCGGGGTACGGCGAAAGGCCGGAGCTAAATGCACGGCGCAGCCTTTTTACTGCAGCGTGACCGGCATATCAGAACGGGGTGCACTCATAACCGTATGACTCAAGCTTGGTCTTGGTCATTGAGTTGCATACCTGCTGCCATTCACTGGGGTTGTGCTTGTTCTCACAGTACCAGCAGATGCTGATTTTATCACACGAGGTGAAACTCAGCATATACAGCAGGAGCAGTAACCCCACTGCACGCAACCCGATTTTCATGGTTTTCTTTTTCATGCTGACTTTCTGCCTGGCAGTATGCAAATTTATATATAAGTGGTTACAAAATCCCGAATCTGCACTCCGCTTCTCCGGATATTACCTGTCCGGCATGTAAACAAGCCTTGCTCTGTACGATACTCCACCGTGCTCTGCAGCTATTGTGTATACTCCGGGTGCAAGCCCCTCTTGGGCAAGGTCAATCACCTCCGTACCGTCGGTCTCCCTCACAAGGGCAGTCACCCCGGCGACCGAGATAAATCTTAGTGTGACCGTGCTGCTGATCTCCTCACCCAGGCTAACCACAATAACCCCGGATGACGGGTTGGGGAAAACTGTAAGCTTACCCCATTGCCTTTGAAGTAGCTCTTCTGCGTTCGTTGAGACCGGGTCATTGGCAAAGGGCGATCCGCCGGTGTTTGCCGAGCGTCTCCAGTATGACGCCATGTCCGGATCACCAGTGGGGTCTCCCATCTGTGATACCAGAGAGTAGCCGTTACCGTCAGCTTCAACAGGCCACGGGGAGTCATCTGAGAAAGTGAACGACAGGATTTTGTTCATGTTCCTGTCATTCATCAGCACATACTCCCCGGAATTTGCCAGGTTGCCGCTGTAGTTTCCGCTGGGGCTCATCCCGTAGACGGCATAGAACTCCTCGGGCTTCGAGGCTATGACATAAAATCCTTTCGGGGGAAGCATTACACCCGCAGGTACCTGGTAAAAGACTGCAGTATCAACCGTGAGACCGGAGATATTCACGGCGTTCCTGCCTGTATTCTTCAGTTCGAGGAACTCCAGGTCCTTGCCGTCAACGGTATCGTTGCCCTTTATAAGGTCTGCCGGATGATAATGCACCTCTGTCACCTTTAGATACGAATAGTCCTCGTTTGCTGCCTTGAACATCACCTCCTTCAACGGGCTCCAGACCTGGTTGTCGAGGATGCGTGACCTGAGGATTGTTGATGCGGAGACCGTGAGACCTGATCCGTGCTGCGCCGCTAGGGCCTTGCCTGATACAGTGCCGCCGAGAAGCCGCGGGTCACTACCGTCTGTTGTATAATATATCTGTCCCCTGGTGTTCGGGTTCTCAAGTGTAACAGTTACCGGTGTGGCTATGATCCTCTCATCTGCCAGCGTCAGGCCCGACTCCTTCACCACGGTTGGCTCGAGCGAAGGATAGAGGCTGGCTGACTTCAGCTGACTGACCACAATGCCGGATCTGACCGGAAAAAAATTGTTTTCGATATCTGTAACCTCGGGAAGCCAGTCGTCAAGCCTGTCCCTGGGATTCCAGCTCTTCGAGTCACCCCAGCGGGCCGATTCAGCAATAATTGCCTTGTCAACCTGCTGTTTCCTTGCCTGGAACCGGTTGATGCACTGCCCCGGATGAAGAGATCCGCCGACCGAAAAATGTTTAAAGGCCCTGTCCGCAAAGCGAAGCCGGTATTCGGCGTTGGACACCAGTTTGTGATGCAGCCACTGTGGCTGGAAGTTGCTGATTCCCGATGCCGTCATCGCCGGATCATTGATTGTCACCCTGTTCTCATTGATGCCATCGCTCAGCGAATATCGGCTGACGAACATCGAGTGCTCCGAATCGTGCGCCAGGAAGACAAACCCCTCACCTTTGTTTTTGCGGTTCTGGATAGCGTAGTAGTTGTTTGCCATTGAGTTGGATGCAAAGGCTGAGACCGGGGCGTCAAAGTTGCCGGTGTAGAAGATCACAAGCATGTAATCAATCAGGTTGTCAATATTAACATACACGCGGGTATTCTTCACCGGCTTGCCGTTCTGGTCCTTTCCCTCAAGGGCAAAGTAGTCAGCGTTGGATGCAAAGCCGCGGACACACCGGTTCCACAGCTCCTGCCATGAGTCCATCGTTCCGTCAGTGGCTTCGTTGAAGTATGGCCAGGCCTCAACCGAGACCTTGATTACATCATAGTCATCCTCACTGTCGCCAAAGTATGTTTCAGCATAGTCTGCATCGGCCCTCTCCTCGGTCTGGTATATACCCCAGTACATGCCGTTGAGGTAGAGGTGGTAGTATCGGCTCCTTGTATAGGGCTGGCCCATGTCGCGCTGCGTGTCCCTGGAGAATACATCCCTGAGGAATGTGTTGTGAGAGTCACCGTCCATGCTCCATGAGTAGTTCTGCTCCGTCCTGAGGTCCACCTTGTCGAATTCAGAGGCACCCTCATCACCGAAGAGGGGATATTGAAGCTTCCCCGGTCCGTACTCTTTCCTGAAGAATAACCTGAAAGCATGCTTGGGGTTCGACGGTTTGCGGCTTGCGCCTCCGCGGATGCGAACGCCGGCGTTGACGCTGAATTCCACCGTGTTGTCCGTGTCAATAAGCTCCAGGGAACATTGGCGTTCCCACTCTTCGCCGTGCATGTAGGCGTTGACATATATGCCCTCCGAAGGGCTGAAGAGGCTGGCGTTGTCAGTGACGAGGGAGATAGAAGGTATGTCCCTCAGACTTGCCTTTATGTGAGGAGAGTAACGCGAATCATTGATCACTTCCGGATCCATCTCCAGATCTATTACCTGCTCGTTGACTGATGATGTGGGCCAGTCGCCCCCCGGATGACCCTGTAGCAGCACCCTGTCGAGAAATATGAACGACTTTGTGACAGGTCTGGACGGGGCGTAGCCGTCGCGCGCAAGTGAGGCCCGGACAATGAATACAGGTGTACGGGGCCGGCCGGCAGTGATGTCAGGATCAACCCTGACCGTGGCGGTTGTGCTGGTTCGTATTGCCGTAGCTGATGTCTGCGGATTGCTTCCGTCAATTGTATAGACGAGCTCGTACCCCGGCTCGCCAGGGGTTATTGCGAGGTCAAACGGTGCATCGGAGAAACCGGCTTCGTTACTGAAACTGATTGGTACAGTGTCAGGCACCTCCGGCTGCGACAGTGCTGCTTCGATACCAAGGTCGAAATAGAAGTCAGAGCTGTTAAGGGTGAGATTAAATGCCTGGATGCATAGAAGGTTGGTTCCGTCGATCAGGGGTACATCTGTGGAGTCGAGGCTGTAAAGCTCGAAGGTGCCCGATTCATGGTTCGCGGGCGCAAGGGCCGTATGAGAGAGTGTCGCAGGTGCGTTTCTGCTCAATACCCTCGTGCCGTTGACCCAGATCACGAACCCGTCGTCATAGTTAACCCTGAAACGGATAGTTTTTATCCTGTCTGTGGTGAAGGCGTTGAAGCTGCTTCTGAGATAAAGGGTGGAGTAACTATTTATCATATCACCGAGGACCGTACCTCCGCTGCCGTCACCGTAACGGAAAGGTGCATTGGCCTGGCTCCAGCCGGAGTCATTGTATGCCGATGTCATCCAGTCGCCGGGCAGGGTTGCACCAGAGGAACCTTTGAGGTATTTGTAGGAGGAGCCGGCACTGAAGTCAATCTGGCCGTTTATGCTGCCACCGATGATGGTGAAAGTAAAAACAAGTGTGATAACATACTTATGGGCAAGTGGAGTGAAACGCATCTTTATGGATCGGTCAAGGTTTTTCCTGGTAATCCTTTTTCCCCTGGATTTCCGGGAATCCAAAAATAGCTCTTTTTGCCTTTGTCCGGCCGGTCAGGTTCAGAAAAGCGGTGCGCTAAAAGAGAGCGTATTGCGAACGGGAAATCTTTTTTGCTGCTTTGAGAGTCTCATGAAGCAGGTCACTCAGGTGGTGGAGTTCAAATTCCTTTCCGCCTCTCTCTTTCGCGTAGAACTTGCTGGTTTTCCCGGGAGACGACCTGATTACAACGTCCTTCGTCGTGTTCATCAGGTACATCCTCTCATGCGGCAAACTCATTATGTGGTAATTGTAGAACATGATTGTGTATTATACCTGTGTTACCTGATTAATAACGCTCCTGCACAGAAAAAATTGCTGACAGTAAGGCGTTTATCTTCTGAATTCCTGCCTCAGGGGTGCAGGCCTGATGAAATATTGACTCCGGGGCTCCCTCCGGATACGAATTTCAATCGCTGAGAGTTATAATAAGGTTAAGGTAACGGGTTATAAACGCACTGCACCATATGGCACTGATGATTGAAAAAAGAATGCGGTCAGTAATGATTCTTACTGCTGCGCTTATGATGGTTTTGCCATCGGCCGTTACAGGCCAGGTTATCACCGGGAGTGACACCGTAACTGTCGGTGCCACTGACTCCGTGCGATGTCCTGATATGATTTCGGTTTACAGGTCAGCCCTGGCGCAGGGCGACAAGGTTGCTTCCCTGGGATACTGGCGGAAGGTTCTTGCGGGTTGCCCCGATGCTTCAGATGAGATCTACACCGACGGAGAAATTCTCTTCAGGGAGATGTTTGAGCTGACGGGAAGCAGGGAGTATATCGACTCCATCATGATGATCCTTACGCAGCGTTCTTATTATTTCGGCAACCGTGCAGCCAATGAGCTTCACAAGACTGATCTGCTGATGGAGCTGGCGGGTGATGACCCTGATTACCTGGGGCTCTGCTATAATATTCTGATCGAGGGGGCTGAAAGTTATCCTGACCAGATGGAATGCAGTCATTTTGTCCGGCTTGCCACGGTGGCCGCCAGTCTGTATGCCATGGGTATTATAGATGCAGGAGAGATGGGGCAGGCCTTTATCACTTCGATTGGGACGGTTGACCACCGGATTGAGTCGGGTGTTGTCAACTGCAGCAATGCCGAAGATCTGCAGAATATGGAGACATTTTACCGGACCAGCGGCGCTATGACATGCGAGGGACTTGAGACGCTTTACTCTGGCAAGGTCGATCGCAATTTCCGGGATGCTGCTTTTCTGGGTAAGGTTTATGACATGCTCATTGAGGCGGGCTGCAGCTCTTCCAGCATATATTACAACGTGGCAGTAAAGATGTTTGCAAATGACCGCTCGGTGGAAAACGCCCTGCGGCTTGCAGAGCTTAACATAGCCCGGAACGACAGTGACAGGGCCACCTCATATTTTACTGAAGCCTATAACAGGGATACAAGCAGGGTTTCCCGTTCCGCGGTACTCAACAGGATTGCCATGGCTGATCTGGCGCAGGGGAGGAGGCAGGAGGCACGTAACCGTGCCGAGCATGCATGGCAGCTCGACAACAGTAATACACGGGCTCTGATGATTCTTGCCGAGTGTTATGCCGGGGCTGAGCTGGGCAGTTCATTTGACAATCACACCGCCTATTGGGTTGCGGTTGATTACCTGGAGTCGGCCGTAAAGGCTGATCCCTCGCTCAGGCAGGAGGCAGAGCCGAAATTCAGGGCCTGGTCACAGCTCTTTCCCACGAGGGAAGAGTGTTTTTACCGCCGCATTCAGGATGAGGGCGCCGTCTTCACAGTCGGCGGCTGGATCAGTGAAGTGACCCGCGTCAGGTTCAGGAAAGAGTAATAAAGTCAGTTGAATCCAGCTGACGGACTCTGCAAGGCAGCGAATTTGAGCTCAGTTTTCCGTTGAGATATTTCCGGGGGACCGGTCAGGTTTGCACGCAATTCAGTCATGAAGGCATGCAAATGGATTATAATTGCCTTCTAAATCTTTTTACTGTAAAGATTTTCAACAGACATGTCATTTTGGCTAAAATTTAACCCTTTCTAAACTTCGGTTGGTCAAAACAGGGGATTCAGGCATTATGGATCCCGCAGGAAGTTATCAGGCAGATAACTAGTCATATACAGTTTGCCGGGGGCCTGATAAGTCCCGGATTGTGCCAGGTTACATAAAAATAGAGCACTTTTTGACGAAGCTCGTTAATTTAACCCCGGTTGGGTCCCTGAGGCCTGTGAATCATCGTTAAATTTTGACAAGCCCTGCTTGTAACATGCTTATAAATACCACCATAGGAGTGAAGGGGTCTTGTGCTGCGAACCGGTCTGGCGTAACTTTGTCCCGTTAGTCAAATCCAACAGCCATGAAGACAATTAAACAGATTTCTTCGGGTTTAAAAGTTGCTTACAGAATCCGGATATTCGCCCGGAATCTGAAGCCAAATCCGATACCGGGCGCTCCTTATGCCCGTGTAATCCTGCTCGGAATGATCTTCCTCCTGAACACTTACCTGGTTCCGGGGGGAAGTCCCATGCTGACTGAAGAGGCGATACAGCGTACTGAGAGATACCTCTTCTATTTTGAAGTCAGAAATCAGCCCTTCAGTGAGGATCTGCTTAAAAAATGCCTCGAGTATGAAGGAGTGATGTACCAGGATATAGTAATCCTGCAGTCGCGTCTGGAGACCGGTTATTATACCTCTGATATTTTTCAGAATGCGAACAATCTTTTCGGGATGAGGTACCCGAGCCGCAGGCCAACAGTTGCCACTGGCATCTATAAAGAGCATGCACAGTATGCCCACTGGTCTGATTCAGTCATAGATTATGCACTGTGGCAGAAGTATTACCTGTCACGGGGTTACAGGCTTGAAGGTGAGATTGACAGCGATTTTTACCTGGTCTTTCTTAACTGCATACCCTATGCCGAGGACAAGCGCTATGTGTCCAAACTGGTTCTGATGTCCGGAGGTGATTTAACCTGATTACATAATCAATTACAGTTTCAAGATCGCAACAGTCTCGGTGTAACTGCCCTGAACAATCCTTACAAAGTATGTCCCGGAGATCAGTTCTTCGCCGAAAGTAAGAGTTTGGTTACTCCTCAACTGGTATTTTGACAGTTGTTTTCCGGAAGCATCGGAAACTGATACAAGTATCGGATTGTCGTCCGCCGATTCTACTTGCAGGTTAAAGTTGTAATCACCAGGATTGGGCCAGACACTTATGGTGAAGGGTGATGTAGTACCCATATCATGAGGGACTTTAACCATTACTTCACTGTAGGAAAAATTCCAGTTTTCATCATGGCACTGAATGGCAATATGGTATTCTCTCCCGTTACTCTGGCCGGAACGTTCTGCCCTCAGTAAAACAGTATGGTCATTAAGGATTTCCCAGTCCGGATACAGATCGCCGTCGCCCGGTCCGTCTTCGGCTTCGTTACTCCACACATAAAGCTCACAGAATGGGATTCCGCAGTTATCACGGACAGCGTATTCAACCGGAACCTCAACCATCCGGTGATCAGGTGGCCATAAAGGATCATAGTCTTCCCTTATGTCTGACAGAACAGGTGCTTCATTGTCCCAGACATAAACGTCAAAACTGCAGTAAGCCGTTACACCTTCAGGGTTTGCGAGCATAAATGTATTGGTGGTAATACCGGCCGGAAAGAATCCTCCGCTCGGAAGGCCTTCTGTCTGAGTCAGGATAAGTCCCTCTCCGCCACAATTTGGAGCAGGAATGATATCAGGATAGACAACATAGGCTCCGCAAAGGCCGGGGTCTGACGGAACATAAATGAAGTCCGAACAGGTTAATCCGGGAACCGGGCAGGATGTTGCAATGAAAGTGTACTCTCCTGTCAGCCTGTTGAAGGTAACGGTATAATTCCCCGCGGGAACAGGAATATTGGGCCCGTCCTGGTAACCGTAGCCTGCCGGGAATTCAGAACTGCCCCAGTTTGCATCCCACGTATTTTCCATCCTGAATTTTACTTCACCCTGGTTGAAAGGGTAATCCGTAAGGGTATATGTGATTCCGTCAGTGGTTGTCATATCAATGTCATCGTACCACCATCCGGGCAATGCATCGCCCAGGATGCCAATGTCTGGAAATGCGAATATGTATTCCCCGGTCAGGATATTAAAGGTGACTTTATAGCCTCCTTCTGCTACCGGAATCGGAGGACCATCATGAATGGCAGTTCCGGAGGGGAAAGTATTGTTGCTACAGTTTTCAGTCCAGCTGTCATTTTTCCTGAACTTGGCCTCGCCATTGGTAAACTGGTAAGCTGTCAGCATATACGTTATGCCGTCATAAGTCGTCATATTCACATCAGTATTCCAGTCCTGATAGGGCGGAACTGCTGTCCCGGCAACACCCATAAAGGCAGAGCAGTTGTCAACGCAGGTGAAAGCATACTCTACGGTTTCCCTGTTAAAGGAGATTTCATAGGTTCCCGGGTTGGTTACCATGATATCCGGCCCGTAAAGGGACCCTGCACCAACCGGGAATTCAGTGCCTCCCCAGTTGATCATCCATGTGTCATCCTGTCTGAATTTTATCCTTCCGGTTGACAGATACTGTTGCAGCGTGTAGTTTATTCCGTCAGTTGTCTGCATATCAACATCGGCATCCCAGCCGCTCAGTGATGACCCGAGTATACCTACTGAAGGAGTATAAGGTCCCATGTCAGACAGTGACACATTGTCAAAATACATTGACACCGGTATAGCACCAACCTCGAAGCTAAGTTTGTGGTAGGGGAAAATGAGAGGTGTTTTGAAGTCGATTACAACAGTTTGCCATTCTGTGGTGGCATGCTGTTCATACCTGTCAAAGCCGATCAGGCTGTTCCAACTGCCAAACACTTCTCCAAGGAAGAGACCGTAGGGGCGTTCAGCGTCCGCCTTTACTTCGTAGGACAGCCGGTAGGTGTGGGTGGGCTGGAGTTCGAAGCCGGCCTGCATAAGCTGTAGTTCATTATATCCGTATCCCGGCCAGCCTCCTTCCGGGATGCTGCAGACTCCGGTACCGTTTTCCACGAATACCGATGCATTAACTCCCCACGGGGCTACAAATGAGCACCATATTTTCGGAGGGGCCGGGTCTCCCGGAATAGGTACAATAACGGTTGTGGTATCGAAATAACCGTCGGTCAGCAGGTTTTGCGCGCCGGCAGTGCTTATTGCAATTAGCACTGTTACTGTAAGCAGGAGGGTAAAGATCTTTGCTTTCATAAGCGTTCAGGGATTAGTTATCAGGAACTCCTCTGCTTCATCTCATCTCAGAGATATCAGGTTAGCTGAATTCCTGTCCAAAGTTCCGCTACTCTGACGAAACACATTGTTCTGAGCGTACCAAACTCTTTTCTCTGAATCCCAAAAAATTTGTTTGTCCGGATAGTTTAAAGATATTTTGGGCTTAATTTGCTTACAGAAAATTATATTAACTCCTATAAGAAATGAACGCGGCAAAAAAATCACGCAGTTTCCCGTACGGACTTGTAATACTTGCTCTGACCCTGGCCCTGCTGTTCGCCACCAATCCCGATGAGCAGCAGTTCAAATCATTTCTCAGGAACAGGATCGTGGAGCAGGCAAAGGGTGATGAATCGCTGGAGGGTGATCTGACCCGGATTCTTTCAGGTCCGGCAGCATCGCTGGCAGAAATGGTAACCACAAGAACAAATTACTACCTGTTCTCCACGTACGAACTGGGAATGCCCAACGATGAAAGCCTTTACCTGGGTATCCTTGATCAGTTCATCAGACTGAAAAAGTAGCTGGCTCAGTCGCCAATCATTGTTTGCTCCTTGATACCAGTATATCATGCAGGATAAACAACACGCCTGCGATAAGGATTGGAGCGATTATTATGAGCGAAGCGGGATTGCCGGAGAACGATTTAAAAAAAATCCCAAGGGCAATGAACATCAGGATAAATAGCGCTCCGCCGACAATCTCATACTTCCAGGCAATAACCAGGATGATGATTAAAACAAAGAGTGGAATATTATGCACCAGAAATCCCTGAAGCTCTTTACCAAAAGTGCTGTCTCCACCGAATGAATCAAAGGAGAACAGGAACAGCAATAGTCCGGTAAGGATTGCCAGGATCCTTGGTAACCAGCAAAGAACCTTGAGTGCCATATTACATGTTTTAGGTCATTACAAGTTACACTGATTTATTTTAAACAGATTATTCAAATTCATTAATTCTTCACATTAGGGTTCCTTTCTTGCAACAGTAATGATTGCAATTCCCGTGGACCAGGCTGACCAGAAAATATACCAGAAGACTAATACATCGAATTATACCAGACCCGAACAATCATCCGGCAGGATATCTGCCTTGATTCCTGAAGAGTTTTCGACCTTTCTTGCCGGTCTTGATCCTGCAGTTGAGTCAGGCCTGCTGGTCATTCCCCGGAAGAATCATTACTTCTACGATGCTGAAGAAATGAAAAGGGTGAAAACCCTGCTTAACCTGATGAAGCTTAACAATGTCAGGGAGTTGAAGGGATTTGTACGCAAGCTTTCGGAACTGTTGCCCCGGCAGGCCAATTTTGTCGGATGTTTTGTTGATGATACAGCCCGAAACCGGTTTTCATTAAAAAATCAGGACACTTCCGGGATGTCATCGGAAATACCGGAGTCATTTGAAGTTGGAATTGAGTCAAGAATCCCTTTTGTAAACCGAATATATGGTTTTATTGATGCGAGAACCGACAGGCACCTGACCAGGAGATCCGTCGCGAACCTATTGTATGAATTTGGTTTTCAGGCTTTGGTCATGAAGGAGCTTAACGGTGTGACTTATTTTCACTCAAGGAAAGTGACTTCCGGATTCATTCTCTGAGTCTTTGCCACGCTCCGAGCCAGATCTTTTTCTTCGAACCGGGCAGGCTGTTCTCTATAGATGCTATAGCCTTGTGGATTTCGCGCTGGCAGAGTACTGAATCGTGCCTCCCTTCGCAGGTCCTCCCTTCCGGGTCCTCCATGTACAAAACCTTTAGATAAGGTAATGCCTTACCGGAGCGTGTCTGCCCCAGTGTCCAGATGGCAATCTCCGTCCTGTCATCCGGGGAGTTGGCTGTGTCGGAGAGGTAGGCTATCAGGGCATCCTCTGCGCTGCCGGGATAGTGATTTTTAGCAATTGTAATGTTTTCCTTTACAGAGTGACTTATCAGAATTCGCAGGGTAAGGATCACGACCACCGCCACTCCCAGAAGCCCCGCCATGATTAGAGATATCGTCCGTTTCATCCTGACAATTATGAATTTATCGGAAATTCATAATAAAGGTAAGCAAATCAGACTTTCCGGACAAGCTTTGTCAGAATTGCCTTATGGCAGAATCTCTAATATCGTAGCATTCTTCTAATAAATACCGGGGGAAACAGCCTTGACAAGTGAGAAGGTTTCATCCCAGGTTATCGGATTGAAAACATATTCATAAAAAATGATGTAGTGGGTCCCCATGTTACCTTTTGCATTGATATGACCTTCCCCTTCATAGGGGACAGATGTGAGCGGGATCGACACATGGTCAGAGATTAAGAAAACCTCACCTGTTCCACTTAACCAGTCTAATCCTACACTTTCAGCTTCCCCATTATAAAACTCCTTTTTCCAAACCTGAATGCCATCTTTAAAGTGGTACAACTGGTGGACAGTTACTGATCCAACCAGCCAATCAATTAGTTCCCCGTTTGATGAAAAGACCGGAATATAATATCCATCCCACACAAAATCATCAGTAAAAGTTCCATTCCCATTTTCGGCGTTCTGTGCAGAAAGCTGTGTCAATACAATGCCTGATAAAAGGCATACCATAATGAATGTCTTTGTTTTCATAGTTAGATTGTTTTGGTTAATACTGAATCTTTGCATAAAGTTCAGCCGATATTTTGTGCCCGACTTTTCTCTGCGTACCAAAGATTGTTCTCTGCGTACCAAATTGGCAGATTCTGAGAACTCAATATCAAAGTTCGGTTATCACATAAGGCCAGAATTGTAAAAATGCGTCAAAAACAAAAAAACCCCGCAAACATCAATTATACAGGGTTTTGCATTAATTTGCATGCTATGTTTGTGGTAATTTCAGCTATCCACATTATGACAATCGTTATTTTAAATTCGTAAATTTTAATTTTGAAATCTTAAAATCCAACATGTTAATTGTTAAGTATTTTATTATATTTGTATCACATTGACATATAGTATTGTATATACAAAATGTGTTAAATGATAGATTTCAATTTGTTAAATCAATTATTTTCTATTGTTAAATGTCGGAACCAAAATTTGTTCATTACGACCTGAAATTAGTTGAACCAGCCTTTGGCTCATCCTTGACTGATCTAATCATTGAATTGGATTATCTAAGGAAGAAATCTCTGGGGGGTACGACTCATCCTAAAGTATTTTTTCAGTTGAAGCAGATTTTTCACACTCTTGAGAGTATAGGCTCTGCCAGGATTGAAGGGAACAATACCACTATTGCTGAGTATATTGAAACGAAGATTGAGGTTAAAAAGTCAGTGCCGCCCGGGATCAAAGAAATCCGGAATATTGAAAAAGCGATGGCTTTCATTGAAGAGAATGTAAAGGACTACCCTATAAATCGTGCTTTTATAAGTGAATTACATAAAATGATCGTTGACGGACTGGCGCCTCCTCCAGACGGAGAAGGGGATGTTACGCCAGGGGAATACAGGAAAACAAATCTGAAAATAAATAAATCGGATCACCTGCCTCCGGAATGGCTACTGGTTGATGACTATATGTCAGAATTGATAGATTTTGTCTCCCGAATAGATGGCCCAAAATATGACTTGCTGAAGGCAGCAATAGCTCATCATCGCTTTACGTGGATTCATCCATTTGGCAATGGAAATGGAAGAACCGTAAGGTTATTTACATACGCAATGTTAATAAAGACAGGATTCAATGTTAATGTTGGAAGGATAATAAACCCATCGGCAGTCTTCTGCAGTAATCGGAATGATTACTATAATACCTTAGCGATTGCGGATCAGGGAACGGACACGGGTATCCTTACCTGGACTGAATACGTTCTTAAGGGGCTTAAGGAAGAAATTGAGAAAATTGACAAGTTGTCAGATTACGATTACCTCAAAAGGGAAATTCTGATTCCTGCCATTTCCTTTGCTCTTGATCGGAAGCATATAACTGATAATGAAGCCCTGATCCTAAAGAGGGTGGTTGAAAGACAAATTGTTCAGGCATCTGATATAAAAGAGTTTTTTAAGGGCAAGGTTGATTCAGAAGTCTCAAGACAAATAAGAAAGCTGATAAATAAGAATATGCTGATTCCTGAAACCGAAGGAGCCAGGAAGTATATTCTCCGATTTGATAATAACTATCTACTTAGGGGCATTATTTCTTCCCTTGGAGAAAAGGGTTTCTTGCCGGTTAATGATTAGTAGGCTCTCCACATCTTCCTCACCAATCCTTACAGGTAAGCCGACTTCAATGCCGCCGCTGATACTGATAAGTTCCTTCCTAACAGGTCCTGGTGGCATTTTTAAACCTGTATCCTCAGCTGGTCAAGGTACTGGTTAAGCTCCTTGCCTGCATTCGTGACCGGTTTTGCGCATCCCTTCGAGCTGATCCACTGGTCAGGGTTGATGGTTCGCCGGGTAGCAGTATCCGCCCGATCTCCGTTTACAGTGATTCTGAGAAATACGGGAGCCTCAAGGTTCTTTCATAATTGGGTTCTTCTGATAAAGAACATGACTGAAAATGTGTTTCGTTCCATTGTGCTGGTGTTACTGGTTTATACCTCCTGCTCTTAAATTGTAAGTCTCAGAATACCAGCGATTCACAGCTTATCCGGTGCACAAATTATTTTTTTGAGAAAGTACACCGAATAAGCCACCCGGATAGGTGTACTTCGGTGTACATTGTGAAGAATGGGCAAAAAAAAAATCCTGTAAATGTTTGATTTACAGGATCAGGTTTTCGTAACTCATTGATATAGTGGAGATAAGGGGAATCGAACCCCTGACCTTGTGACTGCCAGTCACACGCTCTAGCCAACTGAGCTATATCCCCCTTATTTAAGAACTCCCCCGGAGCCGGCCTGAATCCCCAAACGCCCGGAGCGGTGCAAATATAGAAAATTTTTCCAAATCAGTTTATACCTTGCCGTCGGAGATGACAAACAATTTCGTAACTTTGAGGTGCCTATAACAGCATTATCATGGAACCGAAGAAAAACGAAAAGGCAAACCTCGAGAACAAAAAGTCACTGTTCATACTGGCCGGTCTCATTGTTGCCCTCGCAGTCTGCCT
>JACDJC010001788.1_pt1 | contig 18367 bp, 20 predicted proteins | sample 7454191 | NCBI WGS metagenome assembly JACDJC01 (sample SAMN14253291, study PRJNA609438) | sludge metagenome | isolation source: sludge after 25d culture with pyrite and EDTA | collected 2018-12-20 | reverse complement strand
CATACGCCGGGGGGGGCTGGCCCGGCCCACCGCCGCTTAATTTGGGGGGGGCCCCCCCCCCCCCGGCTCCAGCCGCGGTATTCAATCGAGATTTGACCAAGAGACAGCTGCCCTTGGGGAAGAGGATCAAGGTGAGGGGTCACCCCGAAACAGACCCTCAATAATGGAACTTTCAAGGATAAAACGCCAAAACGTCGATCGGGCGCGTGGACTGTGCCAAGCCATGATCGACGCCGAGCAGAGGCTCTGGCATCACCTGGCGGGCCACAGGTTCCGCCGGTAGCACGAAATCGATCATTGCATCGTTGATTTTGCATGCCCGGGCGCCATGCTTGTTGTCGAGTTCGATGGTGGCCAGCACGCAGAACAGCAGGAGGACGACGATTGCCGCACACGACGTCTGGAAGCCAAGGGTTACCGTGTCCTGCGTTTCTGGAACAATGATGCATTGACGAAGATTGAGAGCGGGCTTGAGGTGATCCGGGCGATCTTGGCAAGCCCGGCCCCTTATCCCAACCCTCTCCCCGCAGGGGCGAGGGAGCAGCCCGCCCCGGAGAGTGAAGAGTGACGACCATGCAGCCACGCCAAAGCCAGGTGTTCCGTTTCACCCGCGCCAGCTACGCCGATGGCGTGGCCGAGCTGGCGTATGCGTTCGACGACGGCGAGGAACTGGTCGAGACGATCCGCTTTCCCGATGCACCGGCCATTCCAGCCGGGCGTCAGGCCGCGTTCGACGCGGCATTGAAGTTGTTGCACCTGATTGCCGGTGTCAGCTACTACAAGGCGGGCGTGCCACCGAAGATCGAACTGGCGGATGGTCCACTGGATGAGCCCACCGCCGACCTGCTCGACGCGCTGTACCTGCATGGCCTGGCCGAGTTTGCCTACCGCAACGGGCTGGACCTGCGTGATCGCATCGCCTTCGCCCGCGGTGCGCCGGCGCGCCCGGCCGCACCGGCGCTGGATCTTCCCCGGCGCACCCTGGTCCCGATCGGCGGCGGCAAGGACTCACTGGTCGCGGTCGAGGCGATCAAGGCCATCGGCGGCGAGGCCACTGCGGTTTGGGTCGGCAATTCCGCCCTGATCGCGGCCTGCGCCGAACGCACCGGCCTGCCCACGCTGAACATCCAGCGCGAGCTGGCGCCGGGACTGTTCGAGTTGAACCGGCAGGGTGCGTGGAACGGACATATTCCGGTCACCGCGGTTAACTCGGCAATCCTCGTCGTGGCCGCCATCGTGTATGGCTACGACTCGATCACCTTCGCCAACGAGCGCTCCGCCTCGGCGGCCACGCTGGAGTACGACGGCCAGCAGGTGAACCACCAGTGGAGCAAGGGCTACGCCTTCGAGCAGTTGCTGGGCAACTGGCTGCACACCCACGTAGCCAGCGACCTGGATTACTGCTCGCTGCTGCGGCCGTATTCGGAGCTGGCGATCACCCGCGCGTTTGCGAAACTGACGCCGTACTTCGACGTGTTTTCCAGCTGCAACCGCAACTTCAAGCTGCTCGGCCCGAAGCCGGTCGATCGCTGGTGCGGGCAGTGCCCGAAATGCCACTTCGTGTTCATGGCGCTGGCGCCGTTCCTGCCCAAGCCACGACTGCTGTCGATCTTCGGCCGCAACCTGCTCGACGACGAACACCAGGGCGACGGCTTCGATGCCTTGATGGAATACCAGGATCACAAGCCGTTCGAATGCGTGGGCGAAGGGGCAGAGGCGCGTGCCGCCATGTACGCACTCAGCCAGCGTCCGGAATGGCAGGAAGACGCATTGATCGCGCGTTTCCGCAGCGAGATCCTGCCGCAGCTGGATATCCCGCAGTTGGCGCTGGAGCCCTGGCTGGAGCCCTCGACCGAGCATCGGGTGCCGCTGCGATTGCAGCCGGCGCTGGCGACAATCGGTTGATGAAGGCTCCTACGGGATCACGTGGGCCGTCATGCGCATCGCTGAATTGAGCGGTCGTCGCGTCGCAGTCTGGGGCTTCGGCCGCGAAGGTCGCGCCGCGCTCACCGCGTTGCGCGAGCGGCATCCGGCACAGCGGTTCACGCTGCTTTGCCGGCCCACGGAAGTCGAGGCGGCGCGCGCATTCGACCCGACGCTCGATGTGATCGGTGGCGAACCCGATAGCGCCGCGCTCGGCCAGTTCGACGTCGTGGTGAAATCACCCGGTATCTCCGCGTACAAACCAGCCCTGCTCGCCGCCCAGGCGCAGGGCACGCAGTTCACCTCCGGCACCGCCTTGTGGTTCGCTGAAAACCCTGGCGCCCGGGTGATCGCGGTTACCGGCACCAAGGGCAAGAGCACCACCAGCGCGCTGATCGCGCACCTGGCCCGTGCACTCGGCGTACGCACCGCGCTGGCCGGCAATATTGGCCTGCCGCTGCTGGAACTGCGTGGCCAGCAGGCGGATCTGTGGGTGATCGAACTGTCCAGTTTCCAGACTGGCGAAGCCGGTCCGCTGGAACTGGGCGTGGTGACCAGCCTGTACGAGGAACACCTGGACTGGCACGGTTCGCGCGAACGCTATGTGGCGGACAAGCTGAAACTGGCGGACGCGTCGCAACACCTGCTGGTAAACGGATTGCAGCCCGTCTTGCTGGACCTCACCAAGCGTCATCCGCAGCGATTGCTGTTTGGCCAGCCCGAAGGCTGGCATGTCGCCGGCGACTTCATTTGTCGTGGCGAGCAGCAAGTCTTTCCAGTGGCGCAACTGGCGGCGCCGGGCCTGCACAACGCCCTCAACGCCTGCGCCGCGCTGGCGGCGCTGGAGGTGGTCGGTATGGACGCGCTGCCCGCCGCACCGGCGCTCGCCGACTTCCACCCGCTGCCGCATCGCCTGCAGCCGCTGGGCGAGCACGACGGCTGGCACTGGGTCAACGATTCCATCAGCACCACGCCGCTGGCCACCCTGGCCGCGCTGGAAAGCCTGCATGGCCGTTGCGTGACGGTACTGGTCGGCGGCCACGATCGCGGTCTGGACTGGTCGCCGTTCGTCGAGGCGATGTGTGCAGCGCCGCCGAACGCGATCATCTGCATGGGCAGCAACGGAGCACGCATCGCCGATGCCCTGCGCGTTGCCCGGGTGTCGTGTCCGTTGGTGCTGGTCGACAACCTTGCCGCCGCCGTCGTTGAGGCAAGGACGTGCACCCCACCCGCCGGCGTGATCCTGCTCTCGCCCGGTGCACCCAGTTTCGACCAGTTCAAGGACTACGCCGAGCGCGGCCGGCAGTTCAGCGCGTTGGTGGGCTTTGATCCGGCTGGGATCGCCAGCATCAACGGCTTGGGTATCGCTGCGTTTGGGGGCCGCTGAGGCTTTCGGCTGCACCTTGAAGATCAGGAGCGGTCGATCGCCTTGCGGCGACCGAGTTGATTTCTCTTTGCGTGGCCAGCCCTCTGATGTCAGGCTGGTTGTCGCATCCGGGATGCCTGCCTGATCTTTACTGATAGAGATGCGCCTGAATCGCGATAAACGCATCGCGTATCGCCGGTACCGGACCCAGCAGGCGTTTGGCGTCATTGGTTCCGCCGTAGCGGATGCGCAGGAAGTCGGCGATCTTGCGTGAAGCCAGTTCGTCGACACCGTGCTTTTCGTACGCTTCCAGCACGTAGTCGAGGAACGCGCGCATCTCGCGCTGGTATCCACCCAGCCCCGTCGTGCGCGCGGTACCTGCGCGCTCGGAGCGGGACAAGGGTGCCAGCGTGAACCGGACATAGGCCAGCACGTCGAAGATGTCGCTGTTGGGTGCATCGATCAGCCGACGCATGTCATCCAGTCGATCAGCGTCATAGCCGAGTTCGGTCAGTCGTTGCTGGAACGCCTCGCGCCGGTCGGGGTCGCTCCATACGGCGCGCAACTCGTCCTCCGAGGCGACCAGGGTGCCCAGGTCGCCGAACAACTGCTGCATGAACTCCTGCGCCGTGATCTGCCTGCCTTCGTGCCAGTAAGTGGTGGCCGAGAGGTAGCGGATCGAGCGTTCCTTGCCGTCGGCCAATTTCACCACGATCTTCGGTGTGGGCTCGGGCGCTTCCTTCACCTCGCCAGATGGCGGTGGGTTTTCATTGGGCTTCGTCGGGTCTTTCTTGCTGCCAGGTTCGTCGGGTGGCAGCGGTTCGCCATCCCACTCGGGGTCGTTGAAGTGCTCGTAGCCCTTCACGAAATCGTAGATGGTGAAAAAGTCCTTGCCGTCGAAGGTGCGGGTGCCGCGCCCGACAATCTGCTTGAACTCGATCATCGACTTGATCGGCCGCAACAGCACGATGTTGCGCACATTGCGTGCGTCGACGCCGGTCGAGAGTTTCCTGGAGGTGGTCAGGATCGTCGGCAGCGTCTTCTCGTTGTCCTGGAACTCACGCAGGTGCAGCTCGCCGAGCTTTCCGTCGTCGGCGGTCACCCGCTCGCAGTAGTGCGGGTCGGGGTTGTCCTTGATCTGGTTGATGGCGTCGCGTACCCGCGCCGCGTGAGCCTGCGTGGCACAGAACACGAGCGTCTTCTGGCGCTGGTCGATCTGGTCCATGAACTCGTGCACGCGGCTTTCCTCGCGCGCGTCGATGATCAGCTTGGTGTTGAAATCAGCCTCGGTGTACTCCTTGTCCGGGTCGATCTCGCCGCTGACCACCTCGTCCTCGTCGGAGAAGGTATAGCTGTCCAGCGTGCTGGCCATCTGGCGTACCTTGAACGGGGTCAGGAAGCCGTCACCGATCCCTTCCTTCAACGCATAGGTGTAAACCGGGTCGCCGAAATAGCGATAAGTGTCGACGTTCGCGTCGCGCTTGGGCGTGGCGGTCATGCCCAACTGCACGGCCGGCGCAAAATACTCCAGGATGCCGCGCCACGTGCTTTCATCATTGGCGCCGCCGCGATGGCATTCGTCGATGACGATGAAGTCGAAGAAATCCGGCGGATAGCCTTCGAACGTGAATTGCGGTTCACCCGCGTTATCCGTGCCGGTCATGAAAGTCTGGAAGATGGTGAAGAACACGCTGGCGTTCTTGGGAATCCTGCCTTGCTTGCGGATCTCGTCCGGGCTGATGCGGCACAGTGCGTCGGGCGCAAACGCGCTGAACGCGTTGTAGGCCTGGTCGGCGAGGATGTTGCGGTCAGCCAGGAACAGGATGCGTGGGCGGCGTACCGGCTCGCGGCTGAGATTCCAGTGTGCATGGAACAGCTTCCACGCAATCTGGAACGCGATGGAGGTCTTGCCGGTGCCGGTGGCCAGGGTCAGCAGGATGCGCTGCTCGCCCTTGGCGATAGCCTCCAGCACCGCGATGATCGCGTTGTGCTGGTAGTAGCGCGGCTGCCACTTGCCGCCACCGGTCTCGAACGGCACCGCGCCGAAGCGGTCGCGCCAGTCGTTGCCCTCGGGGAAGCAGCGCGCCCACAGTTCCTGCGGAGTGGGAAAGGGCAAGGCGATATCGCCTTCCTTGCCGGTAGCCATGTCGATCGCATACCAGCCGATCCCGTTGCTGGCGTAGGCAAAACGTGCCTGCAGGCGGGTGGCGTAATCCTTGGCCTGCCCCACGCCTGCCGTATGGCCCAGGCCGGCGCGCTTGGCTTCGATCACCGCCAGCTTGCGGTCGCGGTAGCTCAGCACGTAATCGGCCGACAGCGGATTCGCTCGCCCGCCACCGCCGGTGATGCGGCCGGGGCAGATCATTTCGCGATTGACCCTGGAGCCTTCGGCCACGCCCCAGCCGGCATCGCGCAGCGCCGGGTCGATGCGGTTGGCGCGGGTATCGGCTTCGGTCTCGTTCACGGTCATGCGTAGCCCCCTTCCCGTTGCGCACGAATGGCCAATACAAACACCGTGTCCACAGCGGCTACGTAGTGGTAAAGGGCAACATACCCTTGCGAGCCTTGACCGATTACCAGCTCGCGCATCTCCGGGTTCTTCGGGCGACCAATCAAAGGATTGGCTCGAAGCACATCAATCGCGGCGACGATACCGCGCAACCGCGGCTCGATCCCGATGACCTCGTGATGCAGCAGGTGATCGGCAATCCGATCCATGTCCTCGCCAAACTCCGGCGCGAGTTCAATGCGCGCCACGCTATTTCGCGAGCTTGCGCGCCACGGGGCGGTGCGCGGCCTTGCCGTGAATGCGACCCATCAAGTACTCACGAAATTCGTCCCACGGAATGGTTTCGCCCGTTTCCACAATGCGTTCGTAGCGCCGCGCGGCTTCGGAGTGGAAGTCGGCCTGGCGCTCGGCTGAGTCTGCCTTCTCGGCGATCGCCTCCAGGATGAAGTTGTGCGAGGTCGTGCCGGCCTGTTTTGCCGCCTCGGCGATTCGGGCCTTCAGTTCGTCGGGCAGCCGGATGGTCGTGGTGCTCATGAAACGCTCCGGGATGAATGGTCTCGGGGCGAATGTAGCACGTTTGTGTCACATGGACCGACAGCGGGCGAGCATCAACGAAAAGCGTCGGAATCCTTGGATTCGACACGCATAGTTATAGGCAAGTGGGTTGGGGGTCCCCGGCCGGCGTCATGGCGTCGGTGCGCTTACCGGGGCCTTTCGTTTTTCCGGGCGCAGAAACGTGCCCGTCACGCGGCGCGCACCTCGATGTCTACCCGCAGGTTCCGCCGCAGCACGTCGAAGATCGCGGCCAGATTGTCCATGCTGGAGTTGCCGCTGGCGAACAGCATGCGGTGCAGGCTCTAGCGCTATCGCTCGGTGGCCGAGGCCAGCCCTTCGAAGCCGACCGTGGCGTTGACCAGATCGCGCAGGATCACACGCGCCGTCGCCGGGTCGCCGTTGAGGAACAGCGAGGCGGCCTCGTCCAGCAGGGCTCGTGCAAATGCCGGCTCGCGTCGCACGCGCTCCACCACGGTCTGCTTGAAATTCCCGGTCAATGGCATGCGTTCCCCCGGCTTGTTGGAGTCACTCACGCAGAATAAGATAAACGAACTCATGAGTCTCCGAGGCATCATGACCACGGAGATACTGAATCGGCTACGCACGCAGATTTCGACGCTTTCCAAGTCGGAGCGCGCCGCGCTTGCCCACGAAATCATTGCCGGCCTCGACGGGGTCCGCGACGATGCCGTTGAACAGGCGTCGGATGACGAGATCATGCGGCGCATGGCACAAGTCGAGAGCGGCCAGGCCGAGTTGCTGACGCGCGACAAATTTCGCCAGCAAATGCGGGATCGGCTGGGGTCCTGATTGGTGCGCACGGTACGGATACTGGCAGACGCCTCCGAGGAAGCGATTGAAGCGGCCGCATGGTTACGAAAGGCAGCGGACCGTCCTGACAGCGAAATCCGCCTGGTTGACTCAACCGCAGACTGACACGGCGGATTTACGGCCTCCCCACCCGACGTGGCAAAACACTACAATCGAGCGTATGCAACCGGCCAACATCCTTCGCTTCGCGTTGAATGACCGCATCGATGATGCCGAGGTCAGGCCTTCGCATGTCCCGTTGGCGCTGCTGGGGCACTTCCAGAACGATGTGAGTGAATTCCTGCTCGGTTCGGGCAGAGACGTCAATCTCCATCACGTGATGGTTGCCATCGAGGAAGGCTCACTTGCGCTGGTTGCCAGCAGCCTGATGGCGGCGACTAACCTGTGGACGGATGTCGAGCGGCTGCAGAATCCTGCCCAACTGGGTTTGGTCGATCCCAAGCGCGCCGCCGTGGTGGAGCGCTGGCAGGCTGCGGCACGTAAACATCCGCATCGTCGCTACACGCTGGCCAACCAGGCCGGTGCGGCCATCATCCGCATCGATGCGGATTCGGACTTCCGTAACCAGACTGCGGCCGTCTGGGTAGAAGTCAAAAAATACCTCCACGGTCAGATCACCGATCTGGGCGGCACCAGCAAGGCCAATGTTCATCTGAAACTCGACGATGGCAAGGTGTTGACCATCGCCAGCACCCAAAAACTGCTGGGCGATGATGAGCGTAATCGGCTCTATAAGCCGGCTGTGCTGCGGATTTCCGCCGAGGAAAATCTGCACAGTGGCGAGCTGCGCAATCTGACGTTGTTGGGCTTCGAGGATCACGAGCCGAGCTGGGACGCGACGGCATTCGGCGAATTGGTGCGAAAGGGCACCCAAGCATGGGCGGATGTGCCCGACGACTGGCTGGAAAACCTGCGGAGCGGTCAGGGATGAGCGTATCGGTGCTGCTGGATACCAGTTTCTTGATTTCATTTGTCAGTGAACACCGCGCTCACCACGCTACGGCCGAGCAGTACTACCGCCACCTGCTGAAGAACAATATACCGATGATCTTCTCGGCCATCGTGGCTGCGGAATTCGGGATCAAGCAGCCCATCACGGACCTGCCGCTCAACAACTTCCGCGTCCTCGACTTCAACGTTCCTCACGGACAAAAGGCCGCGAACCTATGGAATACTCTGGGCCAGCGCGATGCTGGTGAAAGTCGCGCGGTGGTACGTGATGATGTGAAACTGCTGGCTCAGGCCAGCCACGAAGGTATCGACTTCATCCTGACCGAAGACGCCTCCACGCTGCACAAGTACTGCGAACGCCTGCGCTCAAGCGGGCATCTGAGAACCCGCGGCATCACGCTGAAGAATGGCTTCGACGCAAGTGTGCTGCGCGACGATGGGCAGATCGACTGGGTCAGCGACTCAGTTCCCGATCACCACGCGTAAGCTCCTTCGTAACAGTAAGTGGAGCTGGCGGCGCACCGTTACGACAGTTGGGTGGAGAACGCACTATTGCGGTGGGAGTCGAAGTGAACGATGCCGTCGATCAGTCAGCCAGCGTGATGCCGTTGTCCGCGCACCACGCGCGCAGCGCCTGTCGGGTCTGCTCCGCCTCCCACTGATACCAGGCGTCGAGGCTCTGGTGATGCTCCAGCAAATCCTTGAAGCGGGCATAGGCGCCGCGGTGGGAGAAGACTTCGCGCACCTGTTCGTAGCAGTCCGGTAGCTGCGTGCAGGCGAACTCCAGCGCCAGCGGCTTGCCCAGTTCGAGGTCGCGCTGGTCCGGCACTGGCAGATAGCGATCTTCGTCTTCGATGTCCTCCGGCAATGGGCCGAACTCGTCGAACTCGTCGCTGTGACAGAGCACTTCGCCCGTCTCGCGGCACACCCAGGCTGCGTTGCCGTACATGTCCCCGCCGCCCAGGAACAGCAGGGCGTCTTCAAGGGCATCCAGTTTGACGGGCGTTTGCTGGCTCATGGGAGGCTCGAATGATCCGACCTTTGTAGGAGCGCACCCTGTGCGCGAATCGCCCGATCCCACGCAGCGTGTGTTCGCGCACAGGGTGCGCTCCTACAGATGACCCGGGCGCGACATGTCGAGACGGCCTCATGTCAGTTCGCCGGAGAAGGCTTTTTGCAGGAGGGATTGGCGGAGGTTGGCGAGGTCGGCGAGCCTGCGTTGGTAATTCGCGCGAAGACTGCCAACTTCCGTGGAAATGCTATCAAGCTTGTCGACGACGGCCGTCTGTTGTTCGAGCGACGGGAAGGGGAATTTCGCGTTCTCGAACGTGGCCAGATTGATGTTGTCTTGCGCGCTTCCCTTGCCTTGAAGCTTCAAGTCTTTCGCGAAGTATCGAAGCATGTATTCGACGTAGTACGCGTTGGCGAGACCCGGGTTCGGGACCATCCCGATCACGCTGTCGGGAAAGCACCCCTCGAATTCAAGCACGCCAGTTTCGGCGATGTTCGCAGCGATGGTGATGCACACCGTTCCGACCGGCCAAAGTTTGCTCTGTGCCAGGCCTGTTTCGTTGTAGGTCTGGGAATACTCGCGGATGCTTCCCACTGAGCGCCGTATATCTCCGGTCTGGATGAAGGGATAGTCGCCGTCGTAAAGATTTGGATCGTTCCGTGGACGATGGCGGGACTTGCCGCGGGAAAAATCGTCCGCCGCGTCGCTGAGCGTCATCCTCGCAGTCACAACAACCAGCTCATCGAATGTCGCCAGCAACGTGTTGTCGAACAGTCGCTGTGCATCCACCAGATTGGCCTCGGCATGGGCGCGGGCGCGGTCGAGGGCGGCGAAGGCCTGATCGAGCACCGCAACAATCCGCTTCTGTTCGTCCAGCGGCGGAACGGGAATTGCGAATGCTTGGAGCTGTGCCTTCGTGAGCGCTTGGCGAGTAGCGCCCGCCTTGTCGCCAATGTTGAGGAGCTGATTCTTCGTGCCGTCTGAAACAAGAAGATACGAAAGAAACCGGCTGTCCAGCAGTTCGCTTTTGGGACGCAGAATTGAAACGTGCTGATTGACGCGCGCAGGAAGAACGTCCGGCGGGACCTGTGCGCATTGCGCAATCGATGCCCCAGTGATATTCAGCAAGACGTCGCGTGCTTCAACTTCGACGTTTGACAGCGCCGCAGCCTGCTCGTCGTCGATTCGTGCCAAATCTTTGTAACGGAATTCAAGATCGTGGACGTTCAAGCTGCGTATGAGTGAAATGCCGTCTTCCTTGTATGCACTCTGTCCACCTCTCGGGGTCGCTCCACTGCCAATCTTGTCAGTCAATTCTTCGAGTCGCCTCGACACCCAGTTCGGAAGATTTGTGTCCCTCACAACAACCCCCGAATCTCTTCCAGAATCTCCGCCGTCTCTGCATCCCGCGCCAGCATGTCGGTAATGATCTGCTCCGGACTGCGCAGCGCCTCGGCTTCCGGCGCGTTCGGATTCTTCACCGACAGATCCCACGTTGCGGTATCCAGCTCCTTCACCGCCACCGACCAGCTTTTAGCGCTGTCTTTCTTCTTCGCCTGCAAGGTGACGAACTCGGCCAGATCCTCGTCGTTCAGCGGATTGGTCTTGCCCATGCTGCGGCCCGGGTCGAGCTGGTAGTACCAGACCTTTCGCGTCTTCGAACCCTTTTCGAAGAACAGCACCACGGTCTTCACGCCAGCGCCCTGGAAGGTGCCACTGGGGCAATCGAGCACGCTGTGCAGGTTGCAGCTTTCCAGCAGCTCCTTGCGCAGCGCCACGCTGGCGTTGTCGGTGTTGCTGAGGAAGGTGTTCTTGATCACCACCGCGCCGCGCCCGCCGGCTTTGAGCTTGCGGATGAAGTGCTGCAGGAACAGGTAGGCGGTTTCGCCGGACTTGATCGGGAAGTTCTGCTGCACTTCCTTGCGCTCGCCGCCGCCGAACGGTGGATTGGCCAGCACGATGTCGTGACGATCCTTCTGCTGGATGTCCAGCACGTTTTCGCTGAGCGTGTTGGTGTGGCGGATATTGGGCGCGTCGACGCCGTGCAGGATCATGTTCATCACGCCGATCACGTAGGCCAGCGATTTCTTCTCCTGCCCGTAGAAGGTGCGCCGCTGCAGCCTGTCCCAGTCGGCGGCGGAGAGATCGTCGCGGCGCAGATGGTTCCACGCTTCGCACAGGAACCCGGCCGAACCGCAGGCGCCGTCGTAGATGGTCTCGCCGATCTGCGGCTGCACCACCTGGATCATGGCGCGGATCAGCGGGCGCGGCGTGTAGTACTCGCCGCCGTTGCGACCGGCGTTGCCCATGCGCTTGATGCGGGTCTCGTAGAGGTCGGATAGCTCGTGCTTGGCGTCCTGGCTGCCGAAGTTGAGCTGGTCGATGATCTCCAGCGCATCACGCAGCGAGTAGCCGGAGCGGAAGCGGTTGGCGATCTCGGAGAAGATCTCGCCGATCTTGTATTCCAGCGTATCGGGGTCGTCGACGGAGTCGCGGAAGGTCTGCAGGTACGGAAACAACTCGCCGTTGACGAAGTCGATCAGGTCGGAGCCGGTAAGCGCGGCGTTGAGGTCGGGCGCGCCGTCCTCGGTCTTCGGGGCGGCCCAGGTCTGCCAACGATAGGGTTCGTCGAGGATGGGCCTGTATTCGCGCTTTTCGAGCCCGGCCTCGTCCTCCCATTCCTTCTCCATGTCATCGAGGTACTTGAGAAACAGCAGCCATGAGGTCTGCTCGGCATAGTCCAGCTCGGAGGCCAGCCCCTCGTCATTCCGCATGACGCGGTCCATGTTGTTGAAAGCGTTCTCAAACATGCGGTGTTGGTGTTCCTGGTCGTGACCCGGCGGAGGCGGGGTAATGGGGGATTATGGCAAAAGCCCGGGTCGCAAGTTCCACGGGTACGCGCTGCTGCGCCCGCCGACTTCCCGCGCAATTCACTGGACAACACATAGTCTGCGCTGCATGACGCGGCAGAGCGCGGCCAGCTGTTTTTTCCTCCCGTCCCTGGAATGCCCGGCATGTTTGATCCAAATGACTTCAGGCTCGATGGCCAGGTGGCTGTCGTCACGGGCGCGGCGGCCGGGATTGGCCGCGCCATTGCCGAGACTTTCGCCGCGGCGGGTGCCGCGGTGGTCGTCAGCGATCGCAACGCGGAGTCGGCGGCCGGGGTGGCCGAGGCCATCGTGAAGCGTGGTGGCAAGGCGGTCAGCGTGCCCTGCGACGTGACCCGGGAGGAGGATCTGGGCCGGCTGGTCAACGAGGCGGTGGCCGCGTTCGGCAAGCTCACCGTGCTGGTCAGCAATGCCGGTGGCGGCGGGCCGCAGCCCTTTGACATGCCGATGGCGAATTTCCGGCATGCCTTCGACCTCAACGTATTTTCCTTGTTGCGCCTCGCCCAGCTTGCTGCAGCGGAGATGGAGCGGGCCGGCGGTGGCGCGATCCTGGCGATCACCTCGATGGCGGGCGAGAACAAGAACAAGCGCATGGCCTCGTACGGCGCATCGAAGGCGGCGGCGGATCATCTGATTCGCAATATCGCGTTCGATCTCGGCCCCATGGGCATCCGCGTCAACGGCATTGCGCCGGGGGCGACCCGCACCGCGGCGCTGCAGTCGGTGCTGAACGAGGGGATCGAGAACGCCATGTTGCGCACTACGCCGATCCACCGGCTGGGCGAACCGCAGGACATGGCCAACGCGGCGTTGTTCCTGTGCTCGCCGGCAGCGAGCTGGATCAGCGGACAGATCCTGACGGTGTCAGGCGGCGGCGTGCAGGAACTGGATTGAAGTGCTGGCCGAGAAAGGCTTGATTACTGCGATTGCTGCGGCAGCGACGACGGCCGGCGGAGTAGCCGCTCCGGCTGTGCCCTCCGTATTCTTGTCACGCTGACGGGCGCCGTTGTGGGTCCTTTGCAGTCGCATTGCTGAACGTGCTGACCGGCTGTCGGGTGTTGCGGTCGCAAGCGGCGCCGATCTTGCCGGATCACATCCGACCGGAAACTTTCACGTAGCGCAGAACATCGCTGCCGGATGATAAACCTTTGAAACGGAGGAGAGATGACGATGAACATCAAGATGACCGTTCTTGCCGTTGCGTGTGCGCTGGTACTGTCGGCCTGTAGTGACAACTCGTCGGCTCCGGCTCCGGCGGCTCCGGCAGCGGCTCCGTCTGCCACGGTCGCCACGCCGATGGAGGCGCCCGCCACAATGCCGATGGCACCACCGGCGGCAAACCCGGGGACGAATGGCAAGCCTGCGGCCGTGGTCACCGATTGCGCCACGGAAATCGAAGGCAACGATGCGATTCAGTACAACGTTTCGTCCATCGTGGTGCCGGCATCCTGCCAGGAGTTCAAGATCACCCTCAAGCACGTCGGCACGCTGCCGGTCACGGCAATGGGACACGATGTGGTGATCACCAAGACGTCGGACATGAAAGCCGTGGATGTCGATGGCATCGCGGCCGGTGCGGCCGCCGGCTACGTCAAGCCGGATGATTCGCGCGTCATAGCCCATACCAGCCTGGTCGGTGGGGGCGAGAGCACGTCGGTCAGCTTCGCGGTGAGCAAGATACAGGGCGACGGTCCGTACTCGTTCTTCTGCAGCTTCCCGGGGCACTCTGCCCTTATGAATGGATCGATCAGCGTCGAGTAGGCTCGCCTGAACCGGGCGTGGCGATAATTCGCCATGTCGTAGCTTTTCGGCAAGGCATCGACGTGTATCGGTTGATGGACAAGTCAATGCCGTGATCCGTCCGGATCACGGCATTGCCGTCTACCGGCAGGTGGGCGGATCCCGCATGGCGTTGGCAGAGATCGGTGTCGTTGGCGGTGCCCCTGTCACCGCACGGATCGAAGCGTCCGGTAATGAGTGACGAGACACGTCCGCGCGTCAATCAGCGTATCGAGCCTTCGGAGCAGGGCAGATCCTTGTGGTGGGAGGGGCCGGGAAAGTCCACTCGGGCGGGATATCGCCACGCTCTGCGTCATCGCCCGGCGTAACGAAGGCGCGACAGTGCCTTCAAGTTGACCGGCTGATAGTAACGGTCGGTCCAGCTGTCATCGATGGCGAGCGGTTTGGCCTTTTTCAGCTTGAGCAGCCTGGCGTAATAGCGGAAGCGGTAGTGTTCGTAGAGGCGCAGCAATTCCAGCCCATAGCGGTCGGCCAGGTCGGTATTGCCCCGGATGATGAGGAAGTTCTCGTCATTGCCGTTGCTCGCCGGCACGCTGAGGTTGTGGCTGCCGCTGATGATGACGGGCGAGTCGGTGGTGAAGTTGGCAACGATGGTCTTGAGGTGGATCAGCAGATTGCCGCGCTGCCCCTTGAGGCCTTCCTTGATCCAGCCCTCCAGGCCTTTTGACAGCATGGCCGGTGTGGTGAATTCGGCGGTGCGATCGGCATGGAATCCGGTAATCCGGCTGGCCGTGTTCTGTATGCCGTAGCGCAGTACGTCGTCGTGTTCGGCGCCAAGCAGGGCGTCGAGGATATCGGCGGGCAGCCTGAAGGCTGTCGCGAACAGCAGATCCTTGTCGGCCGCGCGGATGATATTGACGAATTCGGCCAGATCACCGCCGCCGGTCCGCGGCGAGAACCCCGCGAATAGCGCGTCGCCCGTGCGGATGGGGTTGTTCTGGGTGATCCACTTGCGCGCAAGGCTCGCGTCTGCCGGCGCGTCCCAAACCACATCGAACGTCCGCATATAGCTGGCAGCCAGTGCCTTGTCGTCCGCGGTGTGGACCACGTTGGCTTGTCGGTACACACCGTTCTCGGTGAAGTTGGTGCTGCCGCACAGCACCGCCTGCGGTACGCGTTCCCCGGCCGAGTTGACCTTGCTGAGGACGATGAACTTGTCGTGGAAGATCTTGGAGGTGACGCGTCCGCGTTTCCTCGAGGCGGGAATTTTCTTGAGGCTGGCTGCGTTCTGGCTGGTCTGTGCGTCGCCTTTCCTGGCGTGGTAAAGCACACGGAGCTGTACGCCTCGCTTGTGGGCCGCGTTCACGGCATCGACGATGGCCTTGAGTTCGTACTCGTAGATGGCGACGTCCAGTGCCCATTTCGCGTTCTTTGCGCGTGCGATGAAACCAAGGATCTGGTCGAGCAGCCCATGCTGCAGCCAGTCTCTGGGTTCGGCCGGCCATGCCTCGATCGGCAGCGACTTGTTCTTTGAAAGGAGATCGTCGAGCTCGGGGAAGCGACGACTGAAGGCCTGGCTCGCTGCCACGGCGCGATTGAAGACCACATGGTGGTCGGCCGGCTTGCCATCGTCGGTGGTCACGGATACTTCGAGGAATTCACCCAACTCGGGGGCTTCCGCCGTGCCATGCACAAGATAGACCCGGTACCTGCGTGTCGTGCCCGGTCCGATGTTGTAGTCGGCCCATCGGAATTTCTGGATGGGTGCGATATTGCTCGGGGTGGCGTTCCACTTCGGCAGGGTATGCGTCTTGCCGGGGAAGGTCAGACTGTTCAGCAGCCATTGCCAGGGTTTGCGACCCTCTTTGTGCTTGATGGCAAATCCCAGCAGACCGGGTCGGCGCGCCTCGGCGAGGTCGAATGCCAGCAGTACGCCATGGGTTCCCGCGTACGCCTTGACCCGAAAATCATCCTGAGCGTTTTTCTTCAATTTGCGCATGATGCATGGCTCCAGCGATTGCTTGATCAACAACCAGGGATTGAACGCAACAACAGCAAAGAGATGAGCTTCATCCGATTCGCGCCACCGGCGGGAAACCGGATCAGGAGCTCGCGCGCGACTCCGCCGGCTCGATCAACATCCTGATCCGGGATTGAAGGAGCGCTGCGCGCATGATGCGCCGTTCCTCATGGAATAAAAAAGGGAACGGGAACGTCATTGAATTTCCGTTCTGGCAGCTTCAGCGGCTGTTACGCGCCCGCGGCTCGTTCAGCCGTTTGGCGCCATCGAGCTTGATGTGCTGGCGCAGCCAGGTGGCGAAGTCGGCTTCGGACAGGGACCCTTCGGCGAGCGCGATCATGGTGACGTACTTGTCTTCGTCGCTGGCGTCCAGGTCGACACTGTTGAGTGCAAGGAAGACGCGATAGCAGACGTGCGCCGTGCGTTTGTTGCCGTCGACAAAAGGATGGTTGCGTGCCAGGCCGAAGGCGAGGCTGGCAGCGAGGTCGGCAAGATCCGGCGGCAGATCGCCATAAGCGTGCAATTGTTGCGGACGGGCCAGTGCCGAATCCAGTAGATTGTCGTCACGCACGCCGAGGCTTCCGCCGTGCTCGGCCAACTGGCGTTCGTGGATGGCGATGGCGAGCGGTCGTTCGATCCAGATGATCATGACCGATGCCTACTGCGCGAGCTTGCGCAGTACGTTGCGATCTTTGCGCATGACTTCCTCCGCCACCTCCATCTGCTTGGCCAGGGTGGGGTCGTAAGTAGTGAGTCGGATACCGTCGGGCGTTTCCAGCGCGAACAGCTCGTCGCCTTTTTCCAGACGCAGACGGGCCAACAGTTCGCGCGGCAGGATGATGCCCGCGGAATTGCCAATGGTGGTGATCTTCAGTTTCATGGCGGTCTCCAGGCTGCGTTATAACGAATGTTATATCGTGAGAGTGGCCGGAGCAACGCTTTTCCGGATACGGGTTAGGTTCGATTGCCGTCATCGAGCCGACTGGGGAAATGACGAATCGGTGGAAACCATGAAATCGCCGAGTGTGCCGGATGGTGAGGTTGCCCGGCGAACTCAGCCAGCGGGTTCGCGAGCTGGGAGATTGGCGGGCGCGCTGCTCGCGCGTGGCCGTCAGCTCATCCCGGATGTCGACCCCGACATCCGGGAGAAACGGAGTGGCCAACCGACCTTCGGCGGCACACCCAGGTGGTCGCGTGGCGGCATCGTCTGCGCTGACGAGCCGTACAAGGACAAGCTGAAGCTCACCTTCGCGCACAGTCCCTCGATCAGCGATCCGAAGAAGCAATGCAATACCCGTTTCGGGGGTAATACGCGGTCATGACGAAGGCCGTGCCATGCTTTGCGTTCCCCAATCCCAAAGGAGCCTCCATGCAATACCGTCGCGTCGGCACATCCGGTCTGCAACTCTCCGCACTCTCATTCGGCGCCTGGGTCACGTTCGGCCGGCAGGTGGACCGCGCGCAGGCACGCGAGATGCTGGCGCTGGCGCATGATCGCGGGGTGAATTATTTCGACAACGCCGAGACCTACAACAACGGCGTGGCCGAGCAACTGATGGGCGATGTGCTGGCCGACCTGCGTTTTCCGCGGGACAGTTACTGCGTTTCCAGCAAGGTGTTCTTCGGGGCCGTCGACGACCCGTTGCCGACCCAGCGCGGGCTGTCGCGCAAGCACGTGATCGAGGCCTGCCACCAGGCCATGCAGCGCCTGCGCGTGGATTACCTGGATCTGTACTTCTGCCATCGCCCCGATCCGGATACGCCGATTGCGGAAACCGTGGCGGCGATGGATACGTTGATCCGCCAGGGCAAGGTGCTGTACTGGGGCACCAGCGAATGGTCGGCGGATGCGATCGAGGAGGCGCACCGCGTCGCACGCGAAAACCATTTCTACGCCCCGGTGGTCGAGCAGCCGCAGTACAACCTGCTGCATCGGGAACGCGTGGAACAGGAATACGCGCCGCTGTACGAGAAATACGGCATGGGCACCACGATCTGGTCGCCGCTGGGCTCGGGGTTGTTGAGTGGCAAGTACAACGACGGCATCCCGGCCGACTCGCGGTTGGCGCAGCCGGATTACAAATGGCTGCGCAAGGACGTGCTGGGCGAGGGCGACCAGCGGCTGGCCAGGGTGCGTGCGCTGCAGCCGATCGCGCAAGAACTGGACACCAGCCTGGCCCAGTTGGCGATCGCCTGGTGCCTGCTGAACCCGCACGTCTCCACGGTCATGCTGGGCGCCAGCAAGCGCGAACAATTGGCGCAGAACCTGGATGCACTGGACTTGCTACCCCGGCTGGATGCGTCGATCGCCAAGCGCATGCGTGAGGCTGTTGGTGGCTGAGAACCACGACAGCCGCGAGCCGTTGTACTTGCTTCCCCCGTTCCGCCCTCGGCGCCTTCCCCCGCTGCGCACTGTCATCATGCATTGATTCAGAAGAGCCGGCGGGCAGTGCCCGCCCTATGTATGGACTCGCCCCTGGTGTCAACCGCTGTGTGGGCAGGAAAGCACTGGCTGCATTTATGTATGAGGCCTTGACGAAGGTGGTCGAGGGACCACAGGCCGGCATCGGAT
>JACDJC010001787.1_pt1 | contig 18373 bp, 23 predicted proteins | sample 7454191 | NCBI WGS metagenome assembly JACDJC01 (sample SAMN14253291, study PRJNA609438) | sludge metagenome | isolation source: sludge after 25d culture with pyrite and EDTA | collected 2018-12-20 | reverse complement strand
TACCTGCCCACCATCGGCCATTTTTCTACGAACTGCCCCCCTAAATGGATCTTCGATCATGCCGCCATGAGCTTTTTTCATGGTAGCTGCCCCAGCTAAAGCAGTAGAGGCCCCTGCCGCAAGCCCTGGGATTATCCCAGCATTTTGAGATGCTACCCCTGAATTCGTGGTGTTTGCTCCGCTATAGATATTATTAATCATATTCTGATAGTTCTGTTGCGCTTGGCGACGCATTGCCTCAGTATTTGATTGTTGCCCCATTAATCCTAACCCGGCTTGCCCCTGATATTGTGCCTGTCCAATATCCTGCGAGCGCTGTTGATTAAGCTGATTTGCAAGTAACTGCGCGTAAGCTTGTTTTTGAGCCTCTCTAGCTTGGATCATCTGATACTGCTGATTGATCTGTTGCCCCATCAATCCGCCACCGAGTTGTTGCGCTCCTAATTGCTGTTGTGCGCTCATCAGCGCCCCTTGACCGGCAGCCTGTTGATTGGCTGAAGCTGCACCTTGAGTGGCTAATCTCGCTGCGAGAGCAGGGTTAATTCCTCTTTGACTCGCGGCCATAGCTGCTGCCTGCCGAGCATTTTGATCTGTTGTCATGCGCAATTGATTCATCGCAGGATTTGGACCTTCGCCTCGACCTTGTGCAAGTATCTGATCGATCAAGCCCTGTTGCTGACGCATCATGCCTTCAGTGCCAAACTGAAGATCACGATTCATTTGTCCGCCGAGATAGTCGTTAAATCGACCTTGCGCCGCTCCCGCTTGATTTGCAGCACTCATGTCTAAAACGTTTTGAGGCATCTGCTGCCCCATCGCTTGACGGATTAAATCTTGATACCCTTGGTTCTGCTGCTGGTACTGTTGAAATATTCTATTTTGATAATCCTGTTGAGATTCTTCAGGATCAGGCGGAGGGACGCCCAATGTAGGAGGCATTTGGTATTGGTAGTCATTTTCTCCAAAAATCCCTGTAAAAACATCGCCTAAATTAAACATGCTCGCCCCCTTATGCGACTTGCCGCGCCGCTGGTATCTTGTAAAGGCCCTTCTTAAGACCCGCTAAAATAGTTATCCCGGATAGTGACAACCCCTCGCCAAAATCTGTTGTCTGCACTTCCTCTAAGCCGATCTGTATCGCCTGACACTTTTGGCGGTCCATATCGATGCGGAACTGATAAAGCGGGTACTCGCCTCCGTAAAACTCCTCATCTCCATACGGCGACGACTCACCATAGGTCAAAGGTTGTAACAAAGCTCCCGCGTCAATATAGGTCTGCTGTGTTGGGTTTGGATTGAAGTCGTAAGCAATAGTCGCAATAAGTTTATGCAGCGACTCGTAATCGCCAAGCAACATTGTTTGGTAGATTCGTTGGAACCCTTGCAACCCCGCAAACTGCAACCACGAAGTTTTTAATTTTATCCTAATTTGCTGCGCCCCGTCGAGATATTGCCCCGGCGTTTCCTGCCACACCAAACCGTCAGGGTTTAAATAGGTAAACTTATTTTGGAATATTGTTGAATCCACCGCGTAATGGTTGGTAAACACCGACCATTGATTGAAGAAATAATCATAAACTAAACAGGTCCCTTCCTCAGTCGTAAAGCGTACCTGATTCGTGTCCGGGATAAGCTGTGAAGAGGTAATCACTAAGTCATTGTACGCTTCGACATCTGCACCAATGTATTTAGCGACTAAAGATCGATCAAGTAGGTAGATCCCCTTACCCGATTGAAACATGACACCTAGCGGCATGGTAACTAGTGAGCGCTGATTGGTGCATCCAACATCGGTCGTTACAAATTGCGGCTTTACTAGATCGTCTTGCTGGCCCGTATCATTTGGCCCGTCCCCTGCGGTCAACAGGATACAATTGCGTTTGAATATGATGATTTTCTCATCCATTTGAAAAATCGAGGTGATGCGCCCCCCAAAAGGATTGACGGCTTTTACAAAAAAATCGGTAAAGGCCACTGGGTCCCCTCCGATCACCTCTTTAGATATCCAGTATTCATTCTGCGTTTCACTCGGGACAATAACTAACCGGTCCTTGTAATTTGATATCAGCGCACACGCAGGGGCCGCGATATTTTCTACTACGCCCCCGGTCGTATAGAGCAACTCATTGCCTGACAAATAAAGGTCCGCCGTCGTATCGACAAAACTAACCGTATCCGAGGTCGTCGTATTAAACGTCGGTGACGATATCGAAGAGACTTTGTAAAAGATCGTCGAATTAGCTTGTGTCCGATAAACCGAAATGACTACCGGAGCACGCGGAGATTGTTTTGCTGTTACACGAAGCGTTGGAATCGTTAAGGTGTTTTTGTTGGTGTAAATTGTTGAAATTGTAACCGTCGCAGCAGTTGCCGTAGCAGCATTACTCATGGTTATTGTCGTCCCCGATGGAAACGCTGTAATGTAGGTATCTGCGGGGATACCAGTTCCAGTAATCAACTGGCCGATGAACAAATCAGTTAGTGACGATACCGCCGTTAAAGTTACCGACCCGTTCGTTGTATCTGCCGTGAAGTTCTTCGTAGTACCAGTTGCGACCACCACCGATTGTGGCGTACTTGGGGCGGATTGATGGATCTGTCCTTGATTATCTTTCCACTCATAGACAATTGAATACTGAAAAGTACCTGCTTGAATAGCCCCGGTGGTTGTTGCCTTGGCTATAGAAGCCTCTTCGGGGAAGAGATGAAAACCATGTTCGACCACTGATACCCCGTCATACATCGATAGGAATCCACCCGTAATATGCAAGTTGTTGGCTGCCGTCGCCCGTAAGTAGGTGTCTTGCGATAGAAACATGAGGTTAACGGCAATAACCCCAACTGTAGAATAGACATTTCCTGATTCCACTTCTAACGCATTTTTACGGCCCCAAGCGATTTGTACCTGGTCATCAGAAATATATGAGACTTCCGGTAGAATCGACTTGTCGGTTAGCCCAGCCCCAACCATGGAAGCAACTTTAGCGACAATCAACCCATCAAGTGTTGTGACGAAATATGTCGGCTGAGTGGTCGACTCATAAGCCAACCCGACAAACTGTTCATTGTTCCACGTGAAACATTTCGACGCTAGGCCAACCGAGCGAATAAACACCGCTGGAGTACCAGGGGTAATAGTGGTTGTTGCTCGGGTTAGAACTGTCCCAGTAACAAAATAGTTATAAGTTAACGCCGCAGACCGCTCATAAAGCACTTTCGCCACTCCGGCAGTTGAGGACGTTTCACTAGTCATAACCCCGGTAATGTTGCGAACACTGGCAACGGTATCGACAAGTGTAGCGGCCACAACCGAAACTAACTCATAAGAGACAACTAATGCCCTTACCTCTGTGCCGTTGTAGTAGGCTACCCACACATTTTCGTAAGAATCCCCCCATAACGTTATGCACGTTGTTGCAACTTCCCCAGCATCTTCAAAAGCGGCGGATATCGTAAGGGTAGAGTTCATGTATTTTACTTTTACCGACCCACCGCCGGCGGAAGTGTTGTAAGCAAAAAATAACCTTTGCCCAATGATCGTTGCGTCGTACGTAGGATTAGACCCATTAACATCCGTAGCGATATCGACGGCACTTGAAAGGGTGGAAGGGGCAGCAACCGAACATTGCTTATAAACCAAATTAGTCCCGTCAAAATAAACAAAGATAATGTAATTCCCCAATGCAAATACCTTCGGGCGCACCCCCGTAGCCACAATCACCGCATTAGAGACTATGACCTGAGAAGTTGCGGCGTCTAAAACAGAGTATCTCAACCCCCCGCTAGAGTCCTCCCACGCAAAGGCTTTTAATCCGTAGGCATGAAAACACCCATCCATGACGCTTTGTGCATAATCATTGGAAACTACTGGAATAGTATTAACTTCTAGGCTTAATGCTTGGCCCTTCGAAGTAAACGAATCTAAGCTTTCAGCAAATGACGTAACGTTTAGCCCGTCAAACGCTAGCAATTCATCAAGATAAGAGGCAATTGCGCTACCTGTTGTGCCGATACTAGGAAGCTGCTCATACCCATTTCTTTTACTGAATTGCAGCGCCTTAGTAAAAATCGCGTTTTCAAGTTGCAGCATCTTGCCAGCAACAACCTGCTTCCGGTCGCTTTTTGTTTCAACCCCTTGGCTAAAACTGATCGGCACTATGGCCTTGTCTAGAGCCATTTATCTAACCACCCTAAAACAGCAAAGTTAATGGTGTTACCGCTTGCCTCCGTTTTCAAATAAACCGTTGTCGCCGCCACAAGAGGAACCAGAACATGACCAAACATAGCTTGATTTGTAACCGACAATGAAATCCCTAATTCGTCATTGGCAGCATTGTTACCGTTAACCTGCCCCAATTGGCTAATAGTCGGACCTTCTAGCTTCAATTGGCCATAAACATGCGTTGCTGTGGCTGGGGAAATAATCGTTTTCGAGGTTAAAGTCGTATTTCCAGTATGCGAAACAATGCCTAACCGGTCCATGCAATCGAATCGGTTGCCGTTTTGCACAAACTGCATGATATTCCCTGAGCTGTTATTATAAAAAGCCCCCAAATAGACGTTCGTATCGTAATCAGTGCCGCTTAAATTCGTATCGTAAGGGGAAGTCGGTGCTGTAGTCGACGCCACCACTCCAAAAGCACCCGTAACTAACACCCCATACAAGTAATACCATGTAGAATTAGCCTCAACGCCGGTATCAAGCCCAGCATTTTGGCCAGAAGCCGCCCACGTCCACGTTATGGGCGAGCCGTTAGTGTAAACCTTGTTGTTAAGGAAGTATCTACCCGCCTGAACCGTTATTTCTGTAGCTGAAGCCCATACCATCGACACCGTAGGGGGGCGGTAGAAAGAAATCGGCGCTAATTCATAGTTGACCGCTGTCCCGAGGTTGACGGTGCCGTTAAAATCCGCTGTTCCGCCGACCGTTAGGTCGCCGGTTAGCGTAAGTGCGGTTAGAGTATTGGTAAACGATAGGTTACCACTTGAATCAATCGCAACAAACATTGTCGAGGCCGGCGGCGCGATAGGAAGGGTAAGCGTCCACCCACTAACAAGGCTTGTGCTTGCTTTAATGGTAATAACCGCGCTGGAAGTGTTGTCCGTTCTACCGAGTAGAATCGTCCCCATCGCCATTAATGCATATTTATTCGTGTCTTGAAGAAACGTGAAGGTCTTCGTCGAATCGGAATAGGCTACGGAAGCGGTCGATGTGGAATAGTCACCACCGATACCACCAATAGAAGCCGCGTTTAGTGCCCCGCTCGCTGTTAGTTGGATCTGATTTCCCGACCCGTCGTTAAACCATAAATCAACCCCTGATCGATACAAACACCCTAAGTCTGTAACTAACGCTAACGGGGCGGCATTGGTCGCTAATCTTACTGAACGTAGTGAGGTAGAATTATACCCATTAAATGAAAGGTCTGCATTAATGTTTAGTCCAGCCGTAGGTACTAAAACACCCTTACCAGACGTGTGGTCATGCTCATCTACTGTTGTAAACGCATCGTTTAACTCAGTGGCCCATTCTGGTCCTAATGTTGTGGAAACATCCGGCAAAAGTAAGGACATATATGGAGTAGTCGACATTTCGCCCCCTTAAAATACGATCAAATCTACCTTAACGGTCCCGGAGGACATCAAAACCAACGTTAGTGCTGGCGTCGCGTTAGTGCTCTGCGCATCGTAAATAGTTACCCCTGCGTCGCTGCGCGTATAAAACCATCCGAGTAGTTTTCTACCCAGCTTATGGTCGATAACATTGGCTCCGGAAACAAGATCAACCCCCTGCAACAAGTTCATGTTGTTTAGTGGCAATCTAAGAAGGGGATTTAAATTCTCGGCAATGCTATCTTGCATCGCCATGAGCGCACGATCATCTACCTGAGTTTTGACAAACTGCTTCAATAGTTGTTCCCCGGACCCCACCCACCGTAAGGCCAAAAGGATTGATGAATGTCCGTCACCACTTGTGGTGCCCCTGAATTCCTATTAGCTGCCGCCGATTCGATGCGTTGCAATAGCGCTTGCTTCTGAGCTGCAAAAGCGTTCGGATCGCTCTCTTCTTTCACCATGCATTTAATCGCCGCGTCGCAAACAATGTACTCCGTCCAACCACTCACCCCTCGCACTATGTCTGCATCAGCGGTCAATGTATCCGGGACAGGGGTGTACCATAGGCGCATGAGCTGTCCTGACTGCGGGATTGGCATAAACCAAATTTTGTTATCCCTGAGACGATAACGAACATTGGTAATGCCGTAAAAGGCTTGATAGTTTGGTAAAGTGTAAGCGTTACGCTCACCAAACATAAATTGACGGAGCGTCACCCAGCCGTTGCCGGATGACGATCCGTTGAATTGACAGTCCACCCCTAAGAGCTTGTAAAAGTCTTCCGGGAGGTCGTAAGTCTCGCTTCCGTCTGTAGTAAATTCATAAGGATCGGCAACGTAATAATCGTCACCGAACTTTTGAATCAACACATCGTACAGCTCTTTATAAGATTGCGAGATGTAGCCGTTAAGCTCTTCGTCGGTAAAGAATTGAGAATTAACGCGGTCAATGCGTTGACGCAACTCTGTACGAATATCCTCAAGAGTCACATCTCCGGTTGCCATTAATCGTCACTCGCTTCTGTTGAAGCTCCGCACATCTCAATAAACGCCTTTAGGCTTTTAGTAAAAGCTGCCTTGTCCTTTTTCTCTACGGCATTAAACAATTCACCCGAAACAACATCGTAACTTTCGTCCTTACCTTCATTCGGAACCTCTTCAGCCCCTAAGATAACTTCTGCAATATTCATGACTCCCCCTTAGTTAAAACCAAATGGGTTGACTGAGCTGTTGCGGACTACGATCTTGAAGTAGAAATAATTGGTGTTGGCTGGGTCAACCGCTGCGCCAGCAAAATCCAAGCACTGCACTTTGAATGACCCGTTGGTAGCAAAGTCGGTTTGGAAATTAGCTGGAGTGGCGTTGAACGCTTCCACAGCTGCTACTACGGAGTTTCCCGAGGCTGATACGAGCCACGCGTTAAACTCCAGCATGCAATTCCATTTGTCGGTTAACGTGATGGTGTATTCACCGACGTCGTCGCGCACAACCCCGGATACTCCGCCGCCTTTTACCGTGCCCGCGGTAACAGCTCCGGTAGCCCCGACAACAAATCGACCGTAAATCGTGCATTGGTCTTGCTCAAATGTGTATGAATATTGCTTTAAATATCTATTGGCCATGTTATCTCCGTTCGCCTTGCGGCTGGGCCGGTTAAAGCTTCTAGAATAGCCCCCCTTCTAGAAGCTGTTTCCCCTTCTTTAAATTTTCAATCTTATTTATGTATTGAAGATTCCAGGGGACATGCAGACCATTAACGGCATCGCCTAAGCGAGGCACAACATGGTCAACATGGTGTCCTTGTGGACAGTTTTTATAAATTTCTATGATCTGTTTTTTGTCTACCCACTGAGGAGTAGCATTTTTCAAATGCCGCTTAGTAGCCGCCAAGTATGCCTTGTAATAAGACCAATTGTCTTTTTTCCACTTGGCTGTGCGGGCTCGGTTGCGCTCTTGAGCTTTGCCGTCGAAATTAAGAGTCAGCTTTAAAGTGCCTCGCTTATAGAGGCGCATGTAGTGGGTTGAACAATAACCTTTTGCATGTTTTGGTTTTTGGCAACCTTCAAAAATACACCTCACCTGGTTGACCAAGAACTCCTTATAGGTAGGGCTGTGATAACGTGCTTGCATGTAATGTTTCCTGCAAAAGTCTTTATAGACTCTCTTTAGGTCACAGCCATTTGCTTTACATATCATCACAGCCCTAAACCTCCTAAGTACTTGATATCATACGGTAAATGTGATCTGCGCGTTCCACCCGGGAGCGTTGCAGCTAACGTTGCCGTAGCTACCTACCCGAAGTTCCGAACTGTCCGCATTGTAAACACGCAACATGTCCAGACCGTCGCCGTATTTCAAGATCATCGGCACATCGCCAAGCCCTTCAAGCGCCCATGTATCCATCTGCAACAGATACCCTGTCAGTGCTTGGCAAGAGCGATCCGGGAATACGTCAATAGTCGTATTCGCGCCGCTAACTTTGATGCCTCTAAAAGCAATCTGCGGGTTGTTAATCATGGATTCTGTGACGTACTGAACCTTACTACCTAACGACTTTTCAAGAGCCGCATAGGTTGCAAAGTTAGTAATCAACTTCGAAGGGCGTCCACCTTCTCGGGCAACTAAGCTCGATGCCGAAATAATGGTTTCTTCAATAGTTTCGCCAGTAGTAGCGCCAGAATAGCGGATACCACCTAGGCGGGTTACGTCCGAACTGCGGTTAACACCATAGAATGAATCCCCCGAAGTCGGTGCCGTTGCCGGCAACCAAGCCGCGAAGCCGCTCATTTTAGCGTTCAAGTCGCCGTTTGTGGTTAGGTAGTTGGTGTTCGTCCAGCTTGTTGGCGTTGCAGCAGTTCCACCCAAGGTTGTCGAAACAGTAACTGTCCCAGTACCCCGGTTTACCGCGATGACATAACCAATAGCTGCGTGCTGAGTGCCGCCCGAGGAAGTACCAGCATTCAATGCCTGGTTGACTTCGAACTGTGTTACCTGCCCGGCATAAGCCAAGGTGATAACGCCGGAAGAAATCGTTGAGATTTGACCAATGGTACCTGTCCCATCACCAAAGATGGCGAAAGCAGCGCGGTTAGTTGCGGCACGAATGGCACCGTCAACCAACACCTTAGCTGTTTGGATAAATGCCATTTTGTCAGTCTTTGCAGACAACATGGTGCGGTTATCGATTTGCGCAATGGCGTAGTCAGAAGTTGAGGTAAGCAAGAAGCTCTGCAAGTTAGCAGCGGTTTGATTCGCTTGCGCTCTTGTAAAGTTATTCGAGTTACCTTGTGATGTTCCGATGATGATCGGAATGGGTTTGTATTTACCACCGAAGTCGGTGTTTTTGTGGATTAATGCCAGCGCGGGATTGTCTTTATACACCATCATCTGCAATACCTGATCGGTATAAAGTTCTTTCAATACCGCGTTGGCAGCGGTCATATTTAAAACTGTTTCAGCCACGTTCGGAACCTCCTAAAGTTAAAATTTGGGTACTGTCGTGGCTTCGCAGATTCCCGTTAACTTCGGAGGCCGCTGGTCTTCGTGCGGTGGGTATAAAAATAACTGTGTAACGAAACTATACTACTTGTATGGTAAGGCCGTCAATACTTGTCATTCACCTAACGATTTATTGAGTGCTGCTAAGGCGCGTTCCATTCTTTCTTTATCCGTTATCGCTGGCGACGTGTGTGGTGTTGACGTGCTCATGTTGTTGCTTAGGGTCGGCGTGCCGGAATCTTTTGCTGGAGGAGCAACTTCTTTTTTAACAGGCGAAAACTTTTCTTTAAATTTCTTACTCTCTAAGGCTTTTTCAACCTGCTGCGCTAAATAATTCTCTACTTTTTCCGCAGCCTCTTTAACAGAGATGACTTTTTGACGCCGTGCGCCCTCTTGAATGACATCAAAGATTAAAGCTTTCTGGTCATGGATCTTAATTAACTCGTACGTGTCGGCATTTTCGTCAACAAAATCGCTAATGCTCTGCGCAAACCCTTGTAACTGAGCTTCCCATTCTTCTTTAGCCTTCAGAGCCGCAGCTTCCTCGGCTTGTTTTTTAGCTTCCTCTTGGCGTTTCTCGAATTCTGATAACCTTTTCTCGGTATGCTCTAAAATAGCTTTAGGGTCGCCCTTATCGCCTTTCAACGCTCTTTCTGTCAGGTACCCATAGGTTAAACCAGCCTCGCTTAGGTAGGAATCAGGGTCAAGCTTGGCATTTTCCTTAATTTTCAACCAGCGCTGGTATTCTTCCTGCTGTGACTTTAAAGCGGATTGTTGTTTTTCAATGTCAGCTTTAAGAGATGATAGCTCTTGTGACTTTTTAACTAGAGTTTTTTCTTTTCTGGCCAACGCCGCGAACTTATCGCTCATAAACTCCGGTTCTTTAGGAGCCTCTTTAGCGGGTTCTTTTGGTGGCTCTGGAGGGGCTTCGGCAACTGGTGCGGCTCCGTTCAATACTTCTGCTGCTGTCGTTGCTGGCGTTACTTCAGACATTATTTAACTCCTTAAGCTGCTATTTGTGGAACCGGGGCATTAGGCAATAAATCGCTCTGGGGCGGCGGTGCCGGGACTGCTTGCGGTGACATGCCAGGATCTACGGGTGCAGGCATAGCCGGCGCTGTCAAAACGTCTAATTGATTCATAAAATCAACCAGCATTTGGAGCTTGTCATCCTCCATACCTTGGTTGACGTACTGATTGTAGTATTGCAAAGCTAATTGCCGCGCTAGTCCAGGCTCCATAAATTGGTCTGGTGGGGAAAACTCACCATCATCAACAATCTTATCAAGAATGTTCAAAATCCGTTCCTCTACCGCCCCGGCTAATGTCTCAACTTGCTGAAGATCCGGGAAGTCCGATAGACGACGCGCCGTGCGAGGGTCAATATACCCAGCTTGTGCGTACTCTTGAATAGTCGCCAACCGTCCCGCCGGGTCACTCGGTAAAGACGATATCGGGAATATCTGCATAACGTACTGGTCATCATTCATGTCGACATCGCCCCAGTCAATCGTATCCAAGAACTTCGATCCTGGAACTCTAGAAGTCAGCTCACCGCGCCGCTTGTAGATCCTTCTCGCTGTCGATATGCACAGCTTGGTTATATCAAGATGGAATTTCTCATAGTTCTGGCCAATAATCATGTAGCGCTCGGATTCAATGTCATTGAATTCGCGCAATGCTTTGCCAGAATCTAACCCATCGGGCTTTTTACTTGATGCCGAGAGCTGAGAAATCCCAAACTGTTCATAGGCCGAAGCCTTTAAGGTCTGTAGATGCTGATAAATTTCTGGCTGGACAATAGGAGGGGTTACATAAAGAGGCGGGTTGCCAACGTACCATCCAATAGTCCACAAATCGTTATTCATGGATGATGGGTCAACCTTACTCCCTTGCTGCAACCAAATCTTACTCGTTCCGGCTAAATGCATGCTGCGCTGAATCACCCATAACAGCTTGTTAATCTCTAGTTGGATGTTTTGGATTTGCTCCGCTCCACCTTGCGCCCAATACCCATACAAACGAGGGCACCAGGGAAGTTTAGCAAACGGGAAACAATCATCCGTCCACTCTTCTTCGAACAGAGTGCAACCGGTAATGACTATGACGTGTTTGCCGTCTCTTGCATTCGGGGACCTTGGTAAATGCCACGACTCCGCAACCGTGAGCTGATCGGATATGTGCGGACCTTGCATACCTTCAAAAAAGGCTTCCTCTGCACGCATGATCTTTGCTTTATATTTTGGGAACATCTCCGCTAACACAAGGCGATCCACATTCTTAACGCGGTGCATTTGTGTAGGTTGCCCATACACCGCTTCTAATTCGTCAACCAGAATTTCGGATGATAACACTCGCTCAATCTTAACTTGACCATACCAGTCGTAAACATGAACCAGCCCGTCACCTAACACAGCGCAGTCTCTAAATGCTGTCGGCGCTAGCTCGGTATGAACCTTGTTCTCGAAAAATATCCCTTCCATGAACTGATTAAGCTTCTTAGCTTTTCGCTGCAACCGGTAATCGCCGCCATTAGTAAGAAACAACGGCTTCGGGCGATTCTTAGCAATCTTTGCTGTAACCGTATCAACACACGACTGAACAACGTTGTAAGTTAGCCTGTCTCTAACGACTGGGAGCGTCGCCGCCCCTCTATTCGTCGACAACCCTAGCGTGCCGTACAACGGAATATTGCCATAAAGCCTAGCTGATGCTTGGCGCTGTGCTTCTAATTTGTTTTGAGAGTTTTTAAGAGTCTGAATAATGACGGCTATCGAATCGGCAATTTTTTCGCTGCTGTCTTCACCTTCTATTGCCCACCATTTAGGATTAACGTCCTTGGGGGTAGCGCCTTGCTCAGAAGAAAAGTTTTTGTAACTTATTGAATAACTCATTTACTCGGCACCTGGATTGGAGAATCAGCCGAGGCGAACATCATCACGTCATCTGCTGGCATTTGCTGATCTAACGGTAATGTTTCGGGTGACTGCCCTAGTCCAGGTGAGGAGTTCAGAACAAACGAGACTGATCCTGCTGTCAAAGATTTGAGGTCGTACTTCTTAGCAAGCTTGATAAGCTCTTCAGTGGTTTGAATGACACTACTTGACATGTAGGTAAAATATATACCACAAATTTATAGCCATACAAATCTAATTACGTTTCTATTGCCCCTCATAATCAAATGGATCGCTCCAAAATGCGCTCTCTTCTTTAGATTTATTCTGTTGATCCCGGATACGTTGCCAGACCTCATCCTCTTGACGCTTTAGGTCTTCGAGGCTTCCAATCTCCGGCACCCTCTCAGGGGCTTTCCACAACCAGTGCAGCAGCTCACGGTGGCCATAGATAGCGCAATCAACAATATCGCTATGATATCTATCGCTTACCTTCATAGACTCCGGGTGTTTTTCTTGGTAATCCATATCCCATTCTAACAACTTAGAGTCTTCCGCAAACCTTGAGGTTTTCTTGGCTTTGAATCGGCCCGTTCTTAAAGAGTCGTTAAGCAATTCGATGTACTCAATCTTGCGGCTCTTCTCTGCCGCTTCTATGGGGATACCGAAGCGTGTCTGTAGTTCAACAGCTATCTTTTTTCCGAGCGCGCCAAAGTCGCCTATCACCTTCATGGGCTTGTAGCGCGCTATGTGTTCGATAAGTTGTTCTGCTAGAGGAGTAATGCCTTGCTTAGTAGTGATTTTCTCCTCAACTAGGTAGGCTGTCGGGTGCTTTTGACTGAATGCCAGGGTAGCTATAGCGTCCGCATCGTCATAACCGAAGTCAGCAATGACCACATACTCCCATTCTATGCCGGTCGGTAGATCGTCGTAATGATCTCTTGCCTCATCGTACTTGATAACGAGCGCATCGGTGTCGACCTCCCAACGTCCGAACCATTCCCGCTGTATGGAGGGGTGATCGATTGACACACCACGGCGTTGCAGCTCTATCTCTAAGCGCTGCCTAGCATTCTCGATAAATGGGTTGTCGAATATGGAATAAAAGTGATGATGCCAATGATTCGAGTGGGCTATTTTATGAAAGTAACCGGTTGGTACAGCCCCGGGGGTTCCGGTAACTCCTAAAACCCCATTCTCGTCAACCAGGGCTGGCGCTATGACGTCATCAATGAGCTGTTCGATGTAAGAGCGCATCGATTGAGCTTCGTCGACTGTGCAGCGTTTAAGCTTCATACCACGAAAGTTGTGGATAGATTGAGAGTCGTTAACACCGGCTAGGTAGATGTTTGAGCCATTAGAAAAGGTCATTGAGAGGTCGGCTATGTTCGGGGTAGCCGGGAGGTTGTAATCACGCACCACGTTACACAGAACAGGAAACATAATCTTTTTAGCGTTCAGGCGCGTTGTGGTGATGTACAGGCTGCTTGATCGCGGGTATTTGAGCGCCGTATCGATGTGAGCGCCGACCTTGCCCGTGGTCTTACCAGAGCGGCGGGTCGTTACGTCTGTAGTGAACGGCCACGGGTCAACAATCGAGTTGTATTGCTTCTCATAGAATATCTTATTAGGGGCTGTGCAGAACTTCTTTAAGTCAAACGCTGCGCCGGTCTTTAAAGCTAGCTCTTGCTGTAAAAGCTTAAGCGTCTCTAGAATCTGATCTTCGGTATCTTCCTTAAACCGACTCAGTTTCGACATCAAATTCAATTTGCTTGATGTTAGAGAACGGCACTAACGTTGAGAACGCTGGCGCGTTGCGGGTTGGCTCTGCTGGGATGTCGACAATGACTCCAGCCTTATCCAAAGTCAGCACGCAGTTGCGATGCCCGGCCTTAGTGTTTGTTTCCATAGTGCCGCTAAGATACACCGCCTCACGATACCGGATGTTCGATATTCTTTTGGTCGGCGGTTGTGCTTTTTGATTCATTTTTAACCCCCTTTAGAGTTTGCAGTTGAGTATAAATAGCTCTCGCCTCTTGGCAGCTTTTCTCCAAGTGCTTATTCAGAGAGTCTCTAGATTCAGTATTCAGCACTAAGGCGATTTCAAGCTCTCCAATGCGGGCGCAAGTCTGTAAGAATTGAACCTCTAAATCTTTAAGCGACATATGACTCCAATAATAAATACGGATTATAAGGGACGCTTGTCTTGTTCTCTTTCCACATATCGAGCAGGCCGTAAGTAAGGTGAGTTGTTTGACATTGATCTAACACTACCCCCTGACTCTCTATAAGCATTCTAGCGAAGCCCTCACCTCTAAACGGTTTCTTGACGTAGATAAAATGAATAATGTTGGGGGTTTCGTAAGCCATAAACCCGAATATCAGGGCCGGGTCTGTTGCTGAGCAGCATATCGTCACCTTAACCGACCGTCTCAACATGATTCGATCTAAGAGCCGTTGGTGTTCTTTAAAGAAGGTTTCTTGTTTGATGTAGCGCGTAATAGGGGAGTCGTGCCGGTAGGATCGTAACCATACCGAATAAATAAACGGGATGTCCTCGGGTTGCGCTGGTCTTATGCTAACCTGGTTTGACATCAATAATCTTCTTGTCTCTTTCTTCTTTGAGCTTTTTTAGGAGGCGTTCGGTTTCGTCAATAAGTTCTTGGGGGGTCAAAGTGCCGATGAGTTCTTGTTTGACCATGAGTAGCTTGTGAATATCTTCGCGTTGGTCTTTCCAGCGGTCGTTAACGCGGTTCTTTAAATAAAATATCGCGGCTGTGTCAGACGGGGGGATGTAGTCGGTCTGTTCGATAGTGACTACCCCACCGTCTTTAGTCGCTACTTCAGTGGTGTAGGTATGTTCAAACCCTGTGGCTTTTTTGAACAAAGAAGCTTCAACTAGTTGATTTGCAAGCTGTTCATTTTCTTTTAAGGAGGCTGCAAACTCCCAGTCCTCAGATTTCCAGTAACGCAGTGTCCTAGGCGCTACCCCAACAATTTCACATATTTGATCGCGCGTTTTTCCTTGCTTCACAAGGTCAAGTACCTTTGCCACAAGTTGAGGGCTCTTTTTAGATCCAGAGCCTTTTGGCGCGCCACCTTTGTTTGCCATAGCTAGCACTTTATCACATCCGGAGCGTTCATTTAAGCGCCTGTTGTTTACTAGCTAGCAATCTTCTTTTACTCTTAGCTTGACGTTCGATTGTCATGCGGGCTTGGTATTGACGAGACTTTTCTCTTACACAGATTTTACAAGACCTACCGCCAGTAAATGAATTCATATAAGTATTTTCGGGGGTATATTCGTGGCCAAATGGACAATGAGTTTTACGCGCATTAATAGCTGCTGGTGACATGCCGCGCCGTTTATTCTCGGCAATCGTAACTGGTTCCAAATGAGCCGGGTTAACACATTCTCTAACCCTACAAAGATGATCTAAACATAAACCATCTGGAATTGGTCCTTTGAAAGTCTCATAAAACCACCGATGCGACCTGATTAATTTTTTACCTTTTCTAAAGACAGTGTAGTAATTGAATAATTTAGTACCGAGATACAGCCAACAGCCTGTATCTGCCAAAACAACCTTGGACATAATTTCCTCTTCAGTAACTGGACGCCCTTGAGTCATTCAATCACCTGATTCATAGGAGCCACTTTTGGTTGTTGTTTATCCAACCAACCCTCTAAATGTACATAACTACCTACAGAACAAGGATGACAGGCGTTAAATTCGTACTCCCCATAATGAGATATTTGCATCCATGGACAGTAATAAGTGTTTACCCCTAGAGTAAGAAGATCTTTACACCATAGGTTGTCTTCTGTGTCGTAACCTACTGATCCGTCAGGACATTTTATAGTTCCTGCTCGGAAGAATTGAATGCCATAATGGCCTGGATTATTTGGGGTTGTTTTTCTATCCGGGAATGCTTTTACGTAGGTTTCAAAGGCGTGCCTAGATATACATAAAAAGCCTGTTGGCATCGTTAACACTTTTTGCGGTTCATGCCCAATTTGAATGTCATGTCCTGCTAAAGGATGTATTGGGAAATCGCCAGCAGCGTGCGATAGCATTTCAGGTGGCATTCCGGCTAAAGCGGCTGCATGGACGGAATGCCAATTAATGCGCCGACGAGTATAAAGACCACCGACAATATCTTTCTTGGTAAGAAGAAGCTCAAAAAAGTTGTTGGTAATAAACCCATTGTCGGCATCAATGAATATAAGATGCGTACAATCTGATTCATAGAAGGTGTTAGCCAAAACATTGCGCCCTTGTTCAATATAGGTGCAGTTTGATATCATACGAGTATCTAGTTCAACCCCTAATTTTTGAGCATATTTAGATAGGCTTACCATTGATAGATGGTAATTAATCATCATGCCGCCACCTCTGATAGGAGTGCCTATCATTGGCTTGCACTTGCGTAGAAACTTTAATTGGTGATTATCGACTCGATTTAGATCGGGGATGATGTGCGAGGGCTTATTCTTATTAAACGACAGTATGCTCATGACTTCCTTTTGTCGAATTTCTCCTCAATATGCTTGATGAGTTGTAGCAGGTCAACTTTAAAAGCAATGTTGCCGTCGGCATACACTGTCTTTGACTGTTGCTTGATGATCTCTATGATTTCGTCGAGAGCGTGGAAGCGGCCCTCTTCATAGGCTTGCTGCGCTGTTATTTTTTTAGTTGATCCCACGCTTCCCTTTCTTCGTCTTTAGTCCACCCGAAACGCCCTAGTTTAGCAAAGTGGTTACTGATAAGACGAATCTTTTCATTCTCTCCGATTTCTCCACCAACTAATTTGTACTGGCGAACGGGCGGCGTTTTAACGACGCCTGGCCCGTTCGCTTGGGAGTTATCAACAGGCTGTGGACAACTTTTCCCTATAATAGAATTCTTAATTTCTTCTAAATTCTTAAGACTGTGCCCTTCGTTTGCCCTTTCGTCCGATTTACGTGTGCCCTCACGCTTGCCCTTTGTGGTCATATCGTCTTGCCAAGTACTGTAATTTAAAAGAGTATATACGTATGGTTGGTTTGCCCCTTTATGGCTAGTTACGTTTGCCCTTTGCGTGCCCAACTCACCTGTAACCTTTAAATTCTTAATAGCTGTGCGGACTTGCTTAATAGTTAGCCCTGTTTGGGAACTTAAGTTATCAATATTAACAACTACTTGCCCAGAATTTATCGTTTGCCCTTTAAAATCCGACGGAAAGTGATTAACTTTCAACAAAAGATGTAGAAATAATACTCGCGTCGGTAAATGGTCATACCATTCCCAATCTAGAATTTTGCGCCACATTTTTATATATCCGCGCTGCATACGCCGCCCCCGAAAGTAAAACAGGGCCACCCTTTTACAAAGGCAGCCCTGCTACTATGTGATGGCAGAACCTCGTCAAAAGAACGCCATCACAAATTAAAAATGTATTTATGAATTTGACGAGGTTCACGCTAAGAATCTACGCCAGTGTCTAAAACTGTCAAATTATTTCAATGGTGGAATGATTCATCACTCTACCGCATAAGCCGCCAAATCCGGCTCTTTCAATCCCATACTACCACTGCACATAGGGCATACTTCCAACCCCTCTAGAAGCTGGTAGGGTTCGCGGTCGACGTAGACGGCGGCCTTTTGATGCTCTCCACAGTCCTGACACCAAGCATCTACAATCTTAGTTTTACGACGTTCATCACTCATTCAAAAAACCTACCATATTAACTAGTGGTAAATAAAGGATTTTAAAGAGTGTAATTTATTGTAAATAGTCATTGACAACCGGTTCCCATGTGATAAGATATTTATGTAGTCACAAAGGGGGTTCAAATGACAAACATAGATACCATATACGAAGCGATTAGAAAGCACGATCAAGAGCGTATTTTACGGTTGGTTCGTCTCGACCTTTCAAGTCGTAGAACTCGCTACGGCCTCTTTAGAGAGCATGACGAAGAATGCACCCACCCAATTGAGGGCAAGACCTATGAAAATGCAATTGACGCGACGGAAGCCGCATTAGAACTAGAATCCTTGTTAGACCTAAACGAAAAACTACAGATTAAACCAGTTTCAGGGGGTAAGTAATCATGAGCGACAACGCAATCATATTTATAGCCGCGTACTTTTGGGCCTGCGTAACGATCTTTGGAGCAATCCTAGCTATTAGGGGGTGGGTGGATAGATACCCAGTCGCTAAAGCTAATGACAAAAAAATGATTGATATTTTTAACAAAATCGCACGGGGAGGAAACTAACATGAAAAGTATTATTTTAAAGACATTATTGGTTTTAGCAGTGGTTACCATGGGCATTTTATCAATTAGCGTTAAACCTAAAAAAGCCCAATGTGCATGGT
>JACDJC010001785.1_pt1 | contig 18374 bp, 21 predicted proteins | sample 7454191 | NCBI WGS metagenome assembly JACDJC01 (sample SAMN14253291, study PRJNA609438) | sludge metagenome | isolation source: sludge after 25d culture with pyrite and EDTA | collected 2018-12-20 | reverse complement strand
CATCGACGCTGGAGCCCACGTGTCGTGGTTCAGCCTCGAAGCCCTCGGCACCCTGATCGGACGCCATCGAGCCGATGACAGCACCAGCCGGGCGATCCGCAAGATCCTCCGCGCGGATGTGATCATCATCGACGACATCGGCCTCCTCCCCGTCTCGGCCGAGACCGCCGAAGCGCTCTACCGGGTCGTCGACGCCGCCTACGAGAAGCGCTCCATCGCGTTGTCGAGCAACTTGCATCCCGCCAGGTTCGACGAGCTCATGCCCAAAACCATCGCCAACGCGACCGTCGACCGGCTCCTGCACCACGCACACGTCATGCTCACCGCCGGCGACAGCATCCGGCTCACCCAAGCCACCACCGGCAAGGGGGTCACGCCCCTGGCCCACTGACCCCCACGGGCAGAACCCCTGGCCACCACCGGGCAGTTCTGCTGGCCACCACCGGGCAGAACCACTGTCCGCCAGCGGGCAGAACTCACTGGCCCTTGACACCGGCGTCAGCGCTCCGACCTGCACGTTCACGGGCTGGCAGGGTCACGACCGACGGTGATGGGTCCTGTCTTCCGATTCTTCCCCCGAGGTCCCGATCGTCGGGACGACCGTCCAGAGGAGGACAGCAATGAAGGGACACATCAAGAAGTGCGGCGACCGCTACTACGCGGGTTCTGTCCGTGCGCTCCGGCGCGAGCGAAGGGCACGGCCTCGACGACCACCCCATGCGTTGGACACACCAGGCGCCGCAAGGTCGCGTCGACCTGAACCTGCCACACGCCCAGATCCAGGTGCCGCCACCGCGACGGACACGGCCGGGTGTCGTAGCGGGCCGAGGTCTTGTAGCCACAGTTCGGACAGATCAGCCGTCGGCGCCGCAACGCAACCTCGACGGTGATCGCGCTCAGCCCGAACGCGACCGAGGTGACGTTCACGCCATCGACACGCAACAGGCGCTTGAATGCAGTGGTGACGCGCACGGGCGCGGGGCCTCCCAGAGCTCACGGTGTAGGAACCACGAACTCTGGTCCCAGCCCGTGCGCGTCTCGCGGACCCGCCCAGCGCCCCGCTCACCCAGCCCCCACAAGCCCTCGCGCCGTCACCCCACCCACATCAGGGTCAGGAGAGCCGAAAAGGGCCTCTGACCAGGTACTTCAGTTGGTGGTGGGGGCAGGATTTGAACCTGCGACCTTCGGGTTATGAGTCAGCGCTTGGCCGTCCCGGCTGGTGCCGCCGTCGCCCGCTCCGCCTTGCGGCTGCGGGGGTTTCGGCCTCGGGCGGTGCCGTCACGTCCCGGCTCGTTCCGCCGGTTGCGGCCGAATCTGGCAGATTTCCTGGCAGACGATCGGATGCAGGGTCTGTGCTTTCGTCTCGGTACTCGAGCAGGTGCGCGTTCGAGGCGACGGAGCCGCTCAAGGGGTGCACGTGGACGATGCCCTCGTCGGTGATGTCGACCACCACGGCGACAGCGACCGCTGATCCCGACCCGGCCACGATGTGACGACCGGGCACGATGCGCGACGGGTCGGGCGCCTCGTCGAGGAAGGTCCAGGGCAGCCCGGTCTCGTCCATTGTTTGGAGATCGACGCGTAGGTCGACGTCGACGGTCGTCGCCATGTCAGGTCCTCCTCGCTCAGTCACGTTCATGGTAGGGGTTGGGCCGCTCGTCGTGGTCAGCAGTTCGCAGGCGGTCGACCCAGGCATCCAGGTCGCCGTCGAACGCCAGTGTGACGTGCGGCGTGCGGAACGTGGGCACGATCTCGAAGCCTGCCGCTTCGAGCACCTCCGGTCGGTACAACCGCAGGACCGGGAAGTGTTCGAGCCGGTCGGCGGCCAGGTCATCGACATCGGTGTCGCCGCGGGCGTAGAACGCCGAGAGCCCCCAGCGACCCCAGTCGGGGAAACGGCGACGGAAGTCCAGGGCCTGCAGCTGTGACGAGCCGTCGATCAGATCGTCGCCGCGCACCACGATCAGCGCGTCCGCCGGCAGAGGTGCTCGACGCACACGGGGCACCCGCTCACTCATGATGCAGATCCTGCCATGGGGCCGTGACAGTTCCTTGCGACGGCCGTTGCCTGGGCCGAGGACCGAGGGGACAAGCGTCGGAGCCACCTGGCTCCGCGGGGACTGCTCGCCTCAATTGGCGACCGCCACAACTCCAGCAACGCCCTCAGCCCGTCGATCGTGCGCGGGGTTCGGGACGATCAGAGGTGCAGCATTCCGGAACTACCGTCCCGTCGATGAGCACCGAACCTCGCGAGGAGCTGGCCGCCTTGATGCGGAACCTGCGCAGCGGCGGATCGTTCGCCACGCGTCGCACCGCCCCGGTCCACGATCTGGCGATCGAGGTCACGGGTGTGGGCGCGTTGGAGTTGCCGGTCACCGCCGCAGCGGCCAGGCAACTCCGGCTGGTCGCGCGTCCCGCGAAGTATGGGTACGGGGAGCGGACGATCCTCGATCGAACGGTCCGCGACACGTGGGAGGTGCCCAGATCACGGGTGCGGATCGACAAGCGCCGCTGGAACCGAACTCTCCGCCCGATGCTGGCAGCCATCCGCGACGACCTGGGCCTTCCCGCGGAGAGCTCGCTCGACGCGCAGCTGCACTCGATGCTCCTCTACGAGCCCGGGCAGTTCTTCGCCGCACATCAGGACTCGGAGAAGGACGACCAGATGATCGGAACGCTGCTCGTCCTGCTCCCTTCGAGGTCCACTGGCGGCGACCTCGTCGTCACCCATCGGGGCGCGTCGGTCCGCTACAAGGGATCGACGTCGTCGTTGACGTTCGTCGCGTTCTATGGCGACACGCGACACGAGGTCCTCCCGATCGAGACCGGCAATCGAGTGGTGCTCACCAGCAACCTCACGCTCAACGGCGACACGACACCGGGCGTGACCGACGTGTCGGTCGCTGCCACCGCCGCAGATCTGCTCGATCAGCACTTCGCGCGCAGGCCTTCGCCCCGCTGGAGCGGTGACCGCCAGGCGCTGGACCCTCCCGATCGGCTGGTCGTGCTGCTCGACCACCAGTACACGGAGCGGGGACTGCGGTGGTCGCACCTGAAGGGCGATGACGCGGCCCGAGCGCAGGTCCTCCGAGCGGCAGCGGACGACGGCGGCTGCGAGGTAGCGCTCGCGCAGGCGGAGATCCACGAGACGAGCGAGTGCTACGAGGACGATCCACGGTCTTGGCGTCGGCGCGGCTGGTCAGACTGGGACGACGACGAGACCGATGACGAGGTGGGCGACGGGAGCGAACGTCGGCTCGACGTCGGCGACATCCTCGAATCCATCGTGGAGATCGTCCCTGCTGCCGGCGAGACGCTCCGGTTCGACCGCGCAGTGAGCGACACGGAGCTTTCCGAGGTCACCCCGACGGCGGAGCTGCTCCCATATGACTCCGAGTACACCGGCTACATGGGCAACTGGGGCAACACGATGGACCGCTGGTATCGCCGAGCGGCCATCGTCCTCTGGCCCCGCACTCGTGCGTTCGCGATCCGAGCCAAGGGCGATCCCAGCGGCGCACTCGCCCACCTCCTCGCGCGAACCGCCACCGACGAGACCTCGCGACGCGCACGCCGGGACGACACCATGGCCCTGTTGCGGTTCTGGCCCGACGCGGTTCGTCGGGGCGACCAGCAGGACATCTCCGGGGCGTTGCAGCTCGCCTGGGACCTCGGTGATGAGGAGACAGCGACGAGCCTCCTCGAACCCTTCGCCCTCGAAGCTCTCTCCCCGCCCGACGCACCCGTGTTGGTGGCGCTCACCGAGCAGCACGGTCTCGAGTGGTTCGACCGCCGGCTCGCTGCATGGCTCGACCAGCGCCGATCGCCCTTCGTGCGTTCGCAGCCGGCCCCATCTCGGACCGTGTGGGTCGAGCATCTCCCCGAGCTCTCCGCCGGCGCACGAAGCGCCGAGCGGGTTCCCGCGGCGCTGGGGACCGAGATCGCACGGCGCCTGCTCGATCGCGTCAGCGAATGGCTGATCGACGCCACTCGCCAAGCGACCCTCGTCGCCACACCATCGCGACGCCAGAGCGCCCTCGCTGAGCTCGCTCTGCCCACCCTCGCCGCTCTGCGCTCCGCCGGCATCATCGGCGATCTGCGACCACGCGACCGGGTCATCGAAGCGCTGCGCGACGCGGACCGGCGGATCGTCCCGATGCTCGTCGACGTCGTGGCGGCCAGCGCAGGGTTGACGACCGACGAGCTGGAGATCGCCGGTGTCGGCACGATCGCGCAGCACTGCCGCCAGATGCTGGAAGCAGAGCTCGCCGAGCCGCCGCGCCCAGCCGACGACTGGTCGATCACCGAGTTCGATCCGGGCGGCTGCTGTCCGGATTGCACGACCCTCGACGCCTTTCTCACCGACCCTGCCGCACAACAGACGACCTGGCCGCTCGCGAAGCCACGGCGACAACACATCCACCACCGGATCGACGACGCCGAGCTTTCCGTCACCCACCGCACGGTTCGCCAAGGAAGTCCCCACAAGCTGATCCTGACCAAGACGACCGAGCTGCATCGGAGAGACGCCGAGCGACGGCAAGCGGCCACTGCGTCGCTCGAGGTCGTCGAGCAGCTCCTCACCGCGGGCACCTGAGGGCCGAGGACCACGACGCCCGGTCATGCACCAATGCGGGCTCGTCGGGTTGGTCCCGAAGTGGTCAGGCTGGGCCGATGGCCTACATCATCCAACGCAAGGACCGCTTCTACGTCGTCGCCTACGACGGCCTCGACCCGCTCACCGGCAGGGAACGCCGCCGGTGGCATCCCGCCGGCCGTGACCGCCACGAGGCCGAGGAGATGGCAGCACGGATCGAACGCGACGCCGCTGGAGCCGCGCCGCTCCGCGGCGGGCCGGTGCACCTCGGGGAGTTCCTCACCGACACGTGGCTGCCGATCAAGCGCCGCCATGTCCGCGCCACCACCTCGTACCGCTACCCGTGGATGGTCGACAACTACGTCAACCCATCGATCGGCCACGTCCCGCTCCGTCGCCTCCGGGCCGATCACCTCGACGGGCTATACGACCAACTCTCCACCACAGGCCGCCGCGACGGGGCTGTCCTGGCTCCCAAGACGGTGCACGAGGTCCACGCGATCGTCAGGTCCTCGCTCGACCTGGCCATGCGCCGCCAGCTCGTCGACGCCAACGTCGCCCACGCAACCAACGCCCGCCACAAGCGCCCGACGCGCAAAGTCCCCCGCTCTTGGATCGCCGCGGAACTCGCCACCTGCCTCGCAGCAGCCCGACCACAACGGCTCTACCCGGCGCTGCACCTCGCCGCGTACACAGGCATGCGGAGAGGTGAGGTAGCCGGACTCAAGTGGTCCGACCTCGACCGGGTGAACAAGCGCCTCTCGATCAGCCGCACCATCCAGAGCATCGCCGGCCAACCCGTCGAGTTCCCAGTCAAGACCCGCACCAGCCGCCGCTGCATCGATCTCGACGACGAGACCATGGACGTCCTCGGCGCTGGCGGCGACGCCTCAACCGCGACGATCTGCCCCACAGCGTGGATGACTGGATGTTCGTGAACCCTGCCGGTCGGTTCGTGAACCCCGAGTCGATCAGCCAGCTGTTCCACCGGATCCAGCGCGGACGACCCGACCTCACCAGGATCAGGTTCCATGACCTCCGCCACACCCACGCCTCACTCCTGATCATGGACGGCGTACCCGTCAAGGTGGTCAGCGAACGCCTCGGCCACGCCAACGTCGCCTTCACCATGCACACCTACCAGCACCTGCTCCCGGGCATGAGCGCAGCCGCCGCGCGGCAGTTCGCAGCCCTGCTCGCCGAACACAACCGGTAGACGTCTACCGGCCGGAATCCCCGAAAATCCGCTGGAAGTCACGCCCAGCCGGTAGACAACCCGGTAGAGGAGTACCTTTGGCTCAGAACGACGAAAGCCCGGAATCCCTTGAGATTCCGGGCTTCTTCGATGGTGGCGGGGGCAGGATTTGAACCTGCGACCTTCGGGTTATGAGCGGCGCTCGTTCCGGCCGGTCCCGTCGAATGCCGTTTCGCCTTGTCCCACAAGGGATTCGGGCGATCCGCTGTACCGCATCGTACCGTCCTGTGACGCCCACTTCTACCGCATCTGGCAGAAGACCTGGCAGACACCCGGTAGCGTAACGATCGTTACGCCGAGGGCTCCGGACGAGGGGTTCCCAGGATGTTCTGACCTTCGGGTTGACGCTCGCCGTAACGATCGTTCTGCTCGGTCTGCGAGACTTGATAGATGCCTGCAGTGGATCCATCGGAGCGTCGAGCCGAGGTCGTGGCGGCGGCGTTCGGGCTGCTCGCCGAGGGTGGTGTGGAGGCGGCGACGATGCGGCGGATCGCCGCGGCGGCCGACGCGACCACGGGTCGGGTCACCCACTACTTCGAGTCACGGGTCGAGTTGCTCGTCGCAGCGCTGGTCGAACTGGATCGGCGACGCCAGCGGCGGATCGCTGCGCACGACGAGCTCGACCCGACCGATCGGTTGCGGGCGGTGCTGATCGAACGACTCCCAGTGGACACCGACCGGCTCGCCGAATTGCGGGTGTGGCTCTCACTGGCGAGCACCAATCTGCCGGAAGCGCGCGACGAACTGGTGCGTCAGTCCGTCGCGTGGGATCGCCTCCTCCGCTCCCTGGTCGCCGGCGCCCGGATGCCCGAGGACACGGCCGTATCCCTGGTGGCGTTGGTCGACGGCCTGGCCGTCCGGCTGCTGCTGGATTCGACTCGTGGGGCACGCCGCGCCGCCGAGATGGCGCTCGATGGACTGCTGCGTGACAGCGCAGCCGTCGCTCGCTGAGGGACTGGGTCAGGCGGCGCTATCTCGGCCGAGATGCACCGGGACGCTTCGATCCTCGTCATCGAAGACCGCGACGAGTTCGAGGCGGGCACCGAGTGCTTCGAGGTACTGGCGCAGGGTCGACACCCGGACGTCATCGGCGTGTTCAAGTTTGGAGATCGCACCCTGGGTGACGTCGAGCCGTCCGGCGAGCTCCGCCTGGCTGACCGCCTCACGGTGGCGGAGCTCGAACAGGCGGATCTCTTCGAGCGCCTCGGCGCGCATGGCGGCGATCCGCTCGGACGCGCCTTCCTTTGCGGCGACGTCGTCACGAAGGGTCGAGAACTTGGTTCGTGCCATCAGATCAATCCTTCCGTGCGGAGTTCTTCCAAGTACTCGTCGTAGAGGTCATCCGCGAGCGGGACCGCCCACTCGTACCACGTGTTCCACTCGCCGCTCTTGTCGCCACCCAGCAGCAGGATCGCCTGACGACGAGGGTCGAAGCTGAACAGCACCCGTATCGCACCGTCCTTGGCGGCCCGGAGCTCCTTCATCGTCTGGTGCCGCGACGACTGGATCCGATCGACGACCGGTCGGCCCAGGTCGGGGCCGCGTTCGCCGAGCAGGTCGACACGGGCGGTCACCGCCTCGCGCTGATCGTCGGTCAGTGTCGACCACCACTCGACGAACTGGTCCGTGACCTCGACGTCCCACACCCAGAAACTATGAGCTATCACTCATTATGAGTCAAGACTCATCGTCTTCCCACGATGGACGGGTGGGGAGCACGCGTCGTTCCGGCAGCCGACCCGACACGCCCATTCGCTTCTCACCATTCTTGACTACTACTCTATTTTAGCTTGACTGCTGCTCTATATTGGTGTCTGATGTTCGGCATACCCGTTCGAGGAGGTGTCGGCCGTGGACGATTCGAGGTGGGAGCGCTACGGAGTGCTCGGTGGTGTGGTGTTCGTCGTGTGCGACGTGGTCATCGCTGTCGCCGGTGGTGAGCCACCGGCGATCGACGCCGGTCGGAGCGAGATCGTTGCCTACTTCGTCGACAAGGGCCCGGCGATCCAGGCGGGCCTGTGGCTCTTCGGGCTGGCGTCGGTGGCGCTGATGTGGTGGATGGGTTCGTTGTGGCGGACGATGGCACGCTCCGAGGACGGCGCGGCTCGGCTGGCGGTGGTGTCGGTGCTGGGCCTGGCCGTGGCGGGAGCGCTGTCACTCGCGTCGGCGGCGGTGTCGGTCGCGGCCGAGTCGCGCATCGAGGATGTCGGCGACACGGTGGTGATCTTCCACACGCTTGCGGTGATGCTGCTCGCCGCATCGGGATTCGGTGTCGCCACGCACTTGTTGGCGACGAGCGCCCTGGGGGCTCGCACCAAGACGCTGCCCACGTGGGTCGTCATGGTGGGCGTGGTGTCTGCGCTGGGGTCCCTCGTCTCGGCGGTCCTCGGTGCCACGGCGACCAGCGACGCGTCCAGCGCGGTCGGGTTCGTTGGGTTCGTCCTGTGGTGCGTCTGGATTCTCGGTGTCAGCGCACGCATGTGGAGCGACCTCCGCACGGTCGACCCCGTCCCCGCCCGATGACCGGATCGAGGCCTCGGGCCTACGACATGACCAAGCGCTCCGGCGCAGCGGCAGGGACCCGGAGCCGGATCGCCGAAGCTGCGCTCGCGCTGTTAAAGGAGCGGGACTACGACGACGTCAGCCTCAACGAGATCGCCCGGGCCGCAGGTGTGTCGCACCAGACCGTCCTCAACCACTGCGAGAACAAGGCCGGTGTGCTCCTCGCGGCCGGCGAACTGTTCAGCGAGGAGATCCGGGCCCTCGAGGCCGACGTGGTCGCCGGCGATGTGACGTCGGTGGTCCGCACCAGGTGTGACCGCCTCGAGGTCCTCGGCGACGCCAACGCCCGATGGGCTGCAATGGGCACCCGGGCACCGGAGGTCGGAGAGGGCCTCGCCGCCGGCCGCCTCGCGTTCCAGGCATGGCTCGAGGAAGTGCTCGGCGACCTGATGCCCGGCGACGACGACCCCGACGAACACCGGCGGGTGCTGCTCGGGCTCCACGCAGCACTCGACGTGTTCACCTGGAAGCTCCTGCGACGCGACCTCGGCCTCAGCCGTGAACAGACCGAAGCGCAATTGACCGACCTCGTGCTGGGCGTGCTCGCCCGCCACCGAACCTGACCGGACGGAGGCCTGACGATGGCTCGCTTCCTGTTCACCATGTGGGACGGCGGTGGCAGCCTGCCCCCAGAACTCGCGGTGGTCCGCCAACTCGTCGCTGCCGGTCACTCCGTCACCGTGATCGGCGACCCGGTCATCGAACCCGAAGTACGCGCCGTCAGTGTCGGCGGCTTCCGGCCATGGGTCGATGCGCCCCACCACAACACCCGCCTCGCCGACGACGACTACATCCGCGACTGGGAGCTGCGGAACCCGACCCGCGTGCTCACCAACCTCATGGACACCCTCATGGTGACCCCCGCACCGTTGTTCGCGGCCGAGACGCTTGCCGCCATCGACGACGTGGGACCCGACGCCGTCGTCTCCAGCTTCCCGCTCCTCGGCGCTCTCATGGCCGCCGAGGCACGCGAGATCCCGTGCGCGGCGCTCGTGCCCAACGTGGTGTCGCTCCCCGCCAACGGGATGCCGCCGTTCGGGACCGGGTTCCTCCCGCCGAAAGGTCGACTCGGTCGAGCCCGTGACCGCGCCCTGAACGCGCTCGTCGACCGACTGTGGAACAAGGGGCTGCCCGAGCTCAACCGGGCGCGCACCTCCTTGGGGCTCCAACCGCTCGATCGGCTGCTCGCCCAGTACGAGCAACCCGAGCGGGTCCTCGCTCTCACCGGCGCCGCGTTCGACTTCCCCGCCGAGCTCCCCCCGAACGTCCGCTACGTCGGCCCGCAGCTCGACGACCCCGACTGGGCCGAACCGTGGACACCGCCTGACGACGACCGGCTCTTCGTCCTGGTGGCCATGAGCACCACGTTCATGGACCACCTCGATCAGCTTCAACGAGCCGTCACCGCACTCGGCTCGCTCCCGGTCCAGGGCCTCGTTACCACCGGCCCCGCCATCGACCCCGACCAGATCGACGCACCCGACGCGATCACCGTCGTTCGCTCAGCCCCCCACCGCGACGTGCTCGCCCACACCGACGTGCTGCTCACCCACGGCGGCCACGGCACCGTCATGAAGGGCCTCGTCGCCGGGGTGCCCATCGTCTGCATGCCAACCGGCCGCGACCAGCCCGACAACGCGGCGCGGCTCACCTATCGCGGTGCCGGCGTCAGGATCTCGAAGAAGGCGACACCGGCCAAGATCGCCGCGGGCGTTCAGCAGGTGCTCGACGACCCATCCTTCAAGACGGCAGCCACGCTCCTGGGCGAGCAGCTGCGCGCTGAAGCTGACCGCGGCGCCGCGCTCGCCGAACTCGAAGGCCTCACCACACCCGCCTGAACCAGGTGTGAAACCGCCCTCCGCTGAGGGCTCGTCGAGTTGATACCGAAGTCCTCAGGCTGGGGCGACGGCCTAGATCATCCAACGCAGGATCACTTCCAACGTCGTTGCCGACGACGGCCTCGACCCACTTCACGTCGACCTCGCAAGCCTGGCACCGGGAGAATCCGCTTCGCTTCCACCGTGTCGCCGGCGGACCGAGACTGAAGCAACGCGAGCCAGTTCCCGAACTGAAGGCGGACACGGCTCATCGCCGACGCCGCGTTCTACCGATTGTTCCTCCGGGTCCCGATCGTCGGGTCCTGCTCGATTTCGGAGGAACGCTCATGCATGGATACGTCGCCAAGCGCCGCGACCGCTACTACGCGGTCATCTACGAAGGCCGCGACCCGGTCACCGGCAAGGAGCGCCGCAAGTGGCACCCGGCCGGCACTGACCGCGCCGAAGCCGAACGTCTCGCCGCGAAGCTCGCCAAGTCCGAGACCGCCAAGGTCGACGCCGTCCGATCGCTGACCTTCGGCGCCTACCTGACGAGCCAGTGGCTGCCGGCCAAGAAGGTGCAGCTCGCGCGGAGCACCTACCGGGGCTACGAACGCAACGCCCAACTCCATGTCATCCCGACCCTCGGACGGATCACGCTGCGGCGGCTGCGGTACCAGCAGATCGAATCGCTGTACGACTCGCTCATGTACCCCACCTCGGGCCGAGCGCTCGCTCCGAAGACCGTGTACGAGATCCACCTCGTCATCCGCGGCGCCCTCGCCGACGCATGTCGCCGCGGGCTCGTCACCCGCAACGTCGCCGACCTGGCCCGCACCCCGAAGCAACGGGCACTGCAGTGTGTCGAGGGCATCGCGTTGACCGACGAGCAGCTCCGCCACCTGCTGCGGACCGCTGCTGGACACCGGTTCTTTCCGCTGTTCTGGCTGACCGCGATGACCGGCATGCGCCGCAACGAAGTCCTCGGCCTCAAGTGGCCCGACATCGACTTCAAGCGCAAGCGTCTGCACCTCAACCGGGGGCTCATCGACGTCGACTACGAGCTCCACCAGACACGCGGGAAGACACGGTCCGCTCGTCGCAGCATCGCCCTCGACGCCACCACGCTGTCGGTGCTGCGAGGGTGGAAGGCGTTCCAATGCGCCGAGTTCGGCGCCGTCGGCATCGACAACGAGGAGCGGTGGGTGTTCACCGCCGGTGACGGCAACCCGATCCACCCGCAAGCCGTGAGCCAGACGTTCGGGCGGATCGTCCGCAACTCAGGCCTGCCGCACATGCGCTTCCACGACCTCCGCCACACCCACGGCAGCCTCCCCATCAAGGAAGGCATCCCGGTGAAGGTCGTCAGCGAACGAATCGGACACGCCCACATCGCCCACACCATCCAGACCTATCAGCACCCACTGCCCGGAATGCAGGACGACGCCGCGGATGCGACCGAACAACTCGCCCAACCTCGACCGACACCCGACAACGAGGCGAAATCCAGCTCGGTGGAACGTCGAGGGAACACCCGGAGGAACGTGGCCTGAACACGGTAGAAGCCGGGCCTCAGGGCCCGGCTTCCCTTGAAATCACTGGGTCGTTGGTGGGAGGTTCATGAAACCCCGGCGGGCCTGCCGTGCCGGGGGTCCCCATCGCCGCGTCGGCGAGATAGCACACGATTCGGGGCCCAACCTTGCACACGGTCTCGTCCCACCTGGTGAGTCGGCGAGCACAGCGCAACGAGCCGCCGGGTGGCGTGTCAGACGGACAATGGCACCAGCACGGACGTGTCTGCCGAGCTCGATCTACCCGACGGCTACCCCGAACTCCTCGCCCGAGCACAGACCGAAGCGCGCTCCGCCCAGCTTCGTACGCACGTCGTCGTCAACACCGAACAGCTCCGTCTCCGCTGGCAGATCGGCAAGCTCACCCTGGACCTCCAGGATGCCGAAGGCTGGGGTGCCAAGATCATCGACCGGCTCGCAACCGACCGCCAAGCCGAGTACCCCGGCCAAGGAGGCTGGACCCGCCGGACCCTCCACTACATACGCAAACTCGCCGAGAGGTGGCCAACGGAGGAAGGATTGAGGCAGCAGCCTGCTGAGCAAATCCCGTGGACGGCCCTGATAACTCTTCTCGACCATTGCGATGACCGCGCCACATCGGAGTCGTACGCATCCCGAGCCGTCACCGAAGGGTGGTCGCGGGCCGTGCTCGCGGACCGCATCAAAGGGCTCGGCTCCATCCAACTTCGCAGCGACGCTCACCGTCCCGGATCCCGAGCTCCCCCAGCAGCTCACCAACGACCCCCTGCGCTCTCGACTTCCTCGGGTTCACCGGCAAGGTCGCCGAACGAGACCTCGAGACCGCGCTCATCGACAACATCCACCAGTTCCTCCTCGAGCTCGGCACAGAGCGGTCCTACAGGTAACCCTGCAGCCAGTCATGATCAGACCAGCTCACCGACGTCACGTAAGCACCATGAGACCAGCTTCCAGGGCTCTTCCGGAACAGATAGTCAATCTTCCCAGACGCATGCGTGGAGCGGTTCAGCGAGTGGTCCGCCTCGACGAACCCATTCCCGAACGACCATGCGACATACCGGAGTCCCATACTCGGATACGGAATGTTGAAGTCCCCAGCCGCAAAGGTCTGAAAGCCTCCACTCGCAAGGAACGCCGCAACACCGCGGAACTCCGCTTCTTGGTCTCCGGTCGTAGCCGTATTTCCGGGATGCAGGTGAGTGCTGCAGGACCAATAGAAGTAGTTCCTCACACATGCTTCGCCTCGCGCTTCGGAGCCGCTCTGAGCGACATAAGGTCCGATCGCCGGATTGCCAACTCGGCCACCATTCACTAGGGCCGCCGTTCCGTAGGACGCGCCGCACTCGGAGCGAAGAGGCTTAGCAACTGAGGTCGTTGCTTGCGCAAAGAAGGCCTCCCCGTACGGATAGCCGGCCACCGCCGTCATCCACAGGATCCGCTGGTACTGGGTGAAGCACAACTCGTTGAGACTGACGGTAGCCACGTGTGCCCCACGAGCATTCAGTCTCGTCCACACGTTATTGCTTGAAGTGTCTGCCACATTCGCGTTGTAGTAGATAAAAGCATTGCCACCCCCGCCCTTGGTGTTGAACTGAATCGACATCGGTTGCAGTGAGTAGTGAGTTCGCCTGACTGATGTGCTGGCCTCACTTTGACTGCCCCCTGCCGCGCCTACGCTTGTCAGGATCAACGCGACTACCACTCCGGTAGTTAGCTTCCATCGAACCCGCTTCACGGCTTGACCTCCACGATTGACGCGTCCTCGTGGCGCTCAGCATCAGGGCCTGAGAGGAGTAGGATGTTTCCCGTTGTGCCTCGCCACCCGATCACGCCTGCGGTAGAGAGCACGTGCGGTGTTGTTGGCGTCGATGCTGACAAACCGATCAGCACCCCCTCGCCTTCTACCTGATTCCAGACGACTGCGGCCGCTTCGTCCCCGGAGATGGACTGACCCGCGAGCGAGGGCTGATCAGGGGCGGCTTTCGGTCGTTGCGCCCATGGCCCCGTTCCGCGCATCTCCCATACAGCAGACGTTGTGCCCTCAGGCGGAGGCTCCGACGAGGTGACGAACACCGACTCTGCAGTGCACAACAACTTGACGGAGATCCCCCCGTACTCGCGGGCAACGGCCGGTAGATCAATGTCCAGCGTTGCCCCACCCGGCGAAGTTCGCAGCAACCCGACCGGCACAGCGCCCCGCGGATCCTCGCTTGACCCTAACTGCAGGGTGAAGAGGTCGCCCTGCGAGATGCAGGACTGACGTCCTGCTGGGCTGGCCAGGCCAAGATCACGTACACCAGCGTCCGAGACCGCGAACGCGACATGTCGACCATCGTTCGTCACTACGACAACGACAAGCCCGCCCACGCCGGGCTGGATGGAAACGACCGACCGCGCAATGACCTGCGCGATCGGATCGGGCAGTGTCTGCTGCTTCCATCCTGATCCCGACTGCACATCAGCCGTAAAGATGGCGAGACGGCCCGGCTCGCATACCGGAGCATCTGCGTCGGGTGCGTCATCGCATTGGGAGGCAACCAGCACAGCGGAAGCCTCGAGGCCGCCAACTCCGAGGGGAACGACGATCGAACTGGAACGGGGCGGCTCCAGCTCAGAGATGGTGTGAGTATCAATGTCCAGGACCGCGTATCCAGGCTCCTTCGACGGATCCTCAGAATCAGGACTGCTGAAGCCGACGATGTGGGAGTTCGTGCTCGCCCAGTTCGGATAGCCGTCAGAAGACATGAACCGTGCAAGGCCTCCAGGTTCATCCGCACTGTTGCTGGGTTCAGTCCTCGACCGAACGTCCTGTCCGCATGAAGTCAGACCAGCACACAGCGCGACGAACCCTGCGGTGACGGCCAACAGGCTACGGGTACACCGATTCATCTTCGAACCCCCTTCGCTCCCCCGAACTCGGCACGCTATCACCGTGCCGGCATCGCGGCAGTCTCGGTCCCCAGCGGTGGTGGGCTCGGAGGCCGCTTTGCTGAGTCCAACACGACCGGTGCACAGACCGTCAGTCACCTTGACAGGCACCGCAGCGCCAGCACGGTGTCACCTATGCACCACCACACTGACCCCCATGGCCGCAGAGTCACCGTCTCCAACCTGATTCATGGGCTCGGCCCGGGCGCGTTCGCCACCTGCGTCGTGCTCTACACCTACGTCGCCTACGCGCTGGCCGCCGCCGCGATGGCTCCGATCAACTTCCAGATGGGAGAAGCGATGTACCGCTGGGCTGTCATCGCCTCACCGATCCCCGCCATCACCACCGTCGGCTACTTCGGCGGCCTCATCTTCCTCTGGCTTCGGCGACGGCGCGTCAGCCGCGATCGTTGAGATCTGGTCGCAAAGCGTTGCGAGCAGATCCTTGACCTCACGCTGGCCGACAGCCGCCTGCCACATCGCCGCGGCCGCGAAAACCAGCGCAACCGCGCCGAACAGCCAGCCGACCAGGATCGCCGCCGCGTCGACTGCACCATCGGAATCAAGACGGTCGGCGTAGATGAGCCACACGAGTGCGCCAGCACACACTGCGGCGTAGACCCCCATTCCCGCAATCACGGTGCCGAGCGGCACTTCCAACCGGAGCGCCCATCTACTCGGGTGTGCTCGTCCAGACTGAGTCCGCTTCCCTGTTCCCATACCGATCAGATCGGCACACCGACTCGACCGCCTGAGGATCCTGGCCTGGCCGTGACACCGCGCGGCGATTGCAGGAACCGGGCGACCAGGCACTGATCCGTTGCGTGAATCGGGTTTGTCCGCGTCACCGCCGCCCCGTCGCCAGTCCTTCTGTCGGCGGGGCCAACTCACCAGCTGGAGTGCTGCGGTCTCCGATCCTGGTGCTTCCTCGTCGATGCCCTGACAGACCCTGCGGGGTTGGCACGGTCCGCGCGGTTCTCAAGGACGGAGAGCTGCGATGACCGGTCGAAGGACCAGCCCGACAGCGGCAAGGAAGGCGGCACGAGCCGCGAACCGCGCCCCGGAACCGGTGACCCTCGCCGTTGGTGTTGCCGAGCGCATCGCCTCGTACGTCCCCTCGAGCATCGCCCCGGACGCATGGGCGACAATCCGCCCGCTCGTGATCGAAGTAGTGACTGCGGCTACGCCTGCGACGCCGGACCGGGCCCAGCACCTGATGCTGCCCGCAGCAAAGCTCGCCCTCTGGGCGATCGACCAAGGAGTCACTCTCGAGCGGTCGTCGGTGTTCGTCGAAAGCGTGGTCGAGGAATGGGCCCGGGCCCAGCTCGCCGCCGGGACCTCGCCTCGGTCGATCGCCACCCATCGCTCACACCTGCGAGCACTCCTGGCGCCGACACCGACCGCTGGACCGAAGGTCGGTCGTAGCAACGGCCCGAACCCATACAGCGGCGACGAAGACCTCGCCCTACGCAGGGCGGTGACCGGTCAGCGCACCCCCGTCTACCGGGCGACCGGCTGTCTCCTCTACGGGCTCGCCCGAGGCGCCGGACTCAACGCCGCAGCCAATCCGCCACACCCGCCGTGACGACGTCATCGACCACGGCGACGACGGCGTTGAGGTGCACGTCGCTCGGCGGTCGCTGTGGGTGCTCAACAGCCACGTCGGCATCATCCGCCTCGGACTCGAGACATCCATGAGCACCGGCTATCTGCTCGGCGGTCGGGACGGGCAGCGACGCAACATCGCGGAGTACGTCAGCCGGTTCACCGTCCCCGCCGGCACCCCACACCTGAACGTCGGACGCTGTCGCAGCACCTGGATCCTCGACCACCTCCGACGCGGCACCCCGACCAAGATCATCGCCGACGCGCTCGGCACCAGATCCCTCAACCAGATCGAAGCGCTCCTCACCCACGTCGACTCACCAGATCCCGACACTGCCGCCCGAGCGTTGCGAGGCGGGCCGTGATCCCCGCCGTCGAGATCCGACGGGCCGAAGCGGTCGTCGACCGCTCCGGGCTCGTCGACGAACTCGAAGACCTGCTGCGGCCACGCGACCCGGACACCGGCCGGTCCATCGGCCGGCCACGCGACATCAGCGTCCGCACCTTCCTCACCGGGATCCTCCTCGCCGCGGGCCACGGCAGGAACCTGCACCTTCGAGAGGTGCATCGCACCCTCACCCGCAACATCTCCCGCACCCAACAGGACCGCCTCGGAGTCCGCCACCAGCGACGCACCGACCCGGCCGGAGCGTTCCGACGCGTCCTCACCTACCACCACTTCTCCCGCATCGTCTGCGCGCTCGCGAAGAAGGTGCAGCGTGACGGCGACGAGTACCTCCAGAGCATCTGTGACCGACTCATCGACGCATCCATCGCCGCCGGACCCGACCCGTCAGGCCACTGGGCGATCGACGGCACCGGCGTCGACACCTGGGCCAACGGCCTGAAAGCAGCGCACCGCCGCGCCGACCAAGACGCCAAGTGGGGCCATCGCACACCAACCCCGCAGAAGTCGATGTCGGAGAAGTTCTTCGGCTACGACCTCTACGGGTTCACGATCGTCCCACCCGCCGGTGCCGACGGGACCGACCGACCGAACCTCATCGGCGGGATGGTCGTCCGCGCAGCCGCCTCCGACGACGCCGAAGCGTCACTGGTCGGCATCGACGCGCTCCTCGCCGCCGGCGTCCCCGTCGACCGGGTGCTCGTCGACCGCGGCATCTCCTACAAGGCCGACGCACGCTGGGCCCGCGAACTCCGCGACCGTGGCATCGAGCAAACCCTCGACATGCACGCCGCCGAACACGGCCGACTCGACTACGACGGCATCGCGATGATCGACGGCTGGCCCCACTGCCCGTCAGTCCCAGAGACCCTCGTGACCATCAAACGGCCCGAACGGCTCTCGGTCCCCACCGACGGCACCGACAACCCCGAACTCGACGAGTTCCGAACACAGATCGCCAAGCGGGGCCGCTACGCGATGCGACGCACCCAAGGCTGGACCACCAAGAAGCGCACCGGTGAACGCGCCGAGCGCTACGAGTGCCCCGCAGAAGCCGGCTACATCCGCTGCCCGCTCAAGCCGGCCAGCATGGCCTACCCCGACGACGTGCCCCTGAACCTGAACCCGCCCGACCCGACAACAGCGCCGACGTGTTGCCACCAACGCACCGTCGAACTGCCCGAGGACGCGCAAGGAAAGCTGCGCCAGAAATACCGGTGGGGATCCGACGACTGGATCGCTGACTTCACACGGCGCACCTACGTCGAAGGCGGCTTCGGTGAGCTCCGCAACCCCGCCCTTGGCGCACTCGCCCGAGGCAAGTTCTGTGTGACCGGCATCATCAAGGTCACGTTCATGCTCGCCGCGCTCATCGCCGCGTCCAACATGCGCCGCCTCGCCACCTGGGCCGCCACCCACAACATCGACTCCGACGACCCGGCACTTGCGCCGGTCACCGACGACGACTGGGCCTTCGAAGAGCTCGACCAGCGCGCCACCACCGGGGCCGACCTGAGGCGTGTCTGACTTTGCCGCGGAGATCGTGTTGGAAATGAACCAACTCATGGTGTCTGCTCGGGTTCGGGGTTGATGTGGTGCCGGTGGTAGTCGAGCCGGTTCTGTCGGGCTCGTGCGAGGCCTTGCCGGCGTGCCT
>JACDJC010001780.1_pt1 | contig 18392 bp, 26 predicted proteins | sample 7454191 | NCBI WGS metagenome assembly JACDJC01 (sample SAMN14253291, study PRJNA609438) | sludge metagenome | isolation source: sludge after 25d culture with pyrite and EDTA | collected 2018-12-20 | reverse complement strand
TTGCCGACAAGCTGATGTACACCGGCTTCACTTTTGCCACCCGCGCCGGGATGTCGATCGCGATCAAGGACATGCTGATCCCGAACGAGAAAGGCCAGATCCTGGGTGCTGCCGAGACCGAGGTCAAAGAGATCGAATCGCAGTACACCTCGGGTCTGGTGACCCAGGGCGAGCGCTACAACAAGGTGGTGGATATCTGGGGCCGTGCCGGCGACGCTGTGGCCAAGGCCATGATGGCGCAGCTGGGTAGCGAGAGCGTGACCGACCGCAACGGCAAGGAGGTCGCCCAGGAATCGTTCAACTCGATCTACATGATGGCCGACTCCGGCGCGCGCGGTTCCGCGGCACAGATTCGCCAGCTGGCGGGGATGCGCGGCCTGATGGCGAAGCCCGACGGCTCCATCATCGAGACCCCGATCACGGCGAACTTCCGTGAAGGCCTGAACATGCTGCAGTACTTCATCTCGACCCACGGCGCCCGCAAGGGTCTCGCCGACACCGCGCTGAAGACCGCGAACTCGGGTTACCTGACGCGTCGACTGGTCGACGTGACCCAGGATCTGGTGGTGGTCGAGGACGACTGCGGCACCCGGGACGGCTTGGTGGTCAAGGCGCTGGTCGAAGGCGGTGAAGTCGTGGAGCCGTTGCACGAACGGATCCTGGGCCGCGTGGCCGCCAGCGACATCATCCATCCCGAAACCCAGGAAACCGTATTCGAAGCGGGCACGCTGCTGGTGGAAGACGTGGTTGAGACCATCGAAGCGCTGGGCATCGACGAAGTCAAGGTGCGCACCCCGCTGACCTGTGAAACGCGCTACGGGCTGTGCGGCAAGTGCTACGGCCGCGACCTCGGCCGTGGTTATCAGGTGAACGTCGGCGAAGCGGTCGGCGTGATCGCGGCGCAGTCGATCGGCGAACCGGGCACCCAGCTCACCATGCGGACCTTCCACATCGGTGGTGCGGCCTCGCGCGCCGCTGCATCCAGCCAACTCGAAGCCAAGTCAAACGGTTCAGTGCAGTACACCGCCACCATGCGTTACGTGACCAATGCACGCAAGGAACTGGTGGCGATTTCGCGCAGCGGGGAGATTCTCATTGCCGACGACAGCGGCCGCGAGCGCGAGCGCCACAAGGTGCCTTACGGCGCCACCCTGCTGGTGACCGACGGCGCCAAGATCAAGGCAGGCGCGGTAATGGCCACCTGGGACCCGCACACCCGCCCCATCATCACCGAATACGCCGGCCGTATCCGCTTCGAGAACATCGAAGAGGGCGTCACCGTGGCCAAGCAGCTCGACGACATCACCGGCCTGTCGACGCTGGTGGTGATCGATCCCAAGCGCAAGGCAAGCGGTACCGGCAAGGGCCTGCGTCCCCAGGTGAAAGTGCTGGATGACGCCGGCAATGAAGTCAAGCTGGCGGGCACCGACACCCTGGTCAACATCACCTTCCAGATCGGCTCCATCATCACGGTGAAAGATGGTCAGGATGTGGCGGTGGGCGACGTGATCGCGCGAATTCCGCAGGAATCCTCGAAGACGCGGGATATTACCGGCGGTCTGCCGCGGGTGGCCGAGCTGTTCGAGGCGCGTTCACCGAAGGATGCGGGGGTGCTGGCAGAAGTGACCGGCACCGTCTCCTTCGGCAAGGACACCAAGGGCAAGCAGCGCCTGGTCATCACCGATATGGATGGCGTCGCGCACGAATACCTGATTACCAAGGAAAAGCACGTGACCGCGCACGACGGCCAGATCGTCCAGAAAGGCGAAGTGATCGTCGACGGTCCGGTCGATCCGCACGACATCCTGAAGCTGCGGGGCGTGGAGGCGCTGGCGCGCTACATCACCGACGAAGTGCAGGACGTCTATCGACTGCAGGGGGTGAAGATCAACGACAAGCACATCGAAGTCATCGTGCGCCAGATGCTGCGCCGTGTCACCGTGGTGGATCCGGGTAATACCGGCCTCATTCCCGGCGAGGGGGTCGAGCGCTCGGAGGTGTTGCAGATCAACGACGACATGGTGGCGGCCGGCAAAGAGCCTGCCACCTATGATCCGATTCTGCTTGGCATCACCAAGGCGTCCCTGTCGACCGATTCCTTCATTTCGGCCGCATCTTTCCAGGAAACCACGCGGGTGCTGACCGAAGCGGCCATCATGGGCAAGAAGGACGAACTGCGCGGTCTGAAGGAGAACGTGATTGTCGGACGCCTGATCCCGGCAGGCACCGGTCTGGCGTACCACAATACCCGCCGCCGTCAGGCGGCCGGGGAAGACATGGGGGCCGATCATCTGATCGAGGGCGGGGAAGCGAACCCTTCCGAGAATCAGGAAGTGGCTTGACAGGGGGGTGCGTCTCCCCTAGAATCACGCGTCTTTTTCCGGCCATTTGCGTGCCGGGAAGCGCAGGACTGTAGCCCGGGACGGCGCCGCTTCGATGCGGACGGTGCCGTCCCTGTTGTTTTACGTGAATGCTCACCTTAATTATTCGGAATTTTTGACATGCCAACGATTAACCAGTTGATCCGCAAGCCGCGCCAGGCGCCGGTGGAACAAAGCAAGGTTCCGGCCCTGAAGGCCTGCCCGCAACGCCGCGGCGTGTGCACCCGTGTGTACACCACGACGCCCAAGAAACCGAACTCCGCCTTGCGCAAGGTATGCAAGGTCAAGCTCACCACCGGCTTCGAGGTCATCAGTTATATCGGCGGCGAAGGCCACAACCTGCAGGAGCACTCGGTGGTGCTGGTGCGTGGTGGTCGGGTCAAGGATTTGCCGGGTGTGCGTTATCACACGGTGCGCGGCAGCCTGGATACCGCTGGCGTGAAAGATCGCAAGCAGTCGCGCTCGAAATACGGCGCCAAACGCCCCAAGAAAGCCTGATTGAATTCGGTGTTCGAAAAAAGCTTAACTAGATAGAGAGACTGGAAAATGCCCCGTCGTCGCGAAGTCCCCAAACGTGAAATCCTCCCTGATCCGAAATTCGGCAATCAGGAGGTTTCGAAATTCATGAACGTCGTCATGTCGAGCGGCAAGAAATCGGTCGCCGAGCGCATCGTTTATGGCGCCTTCGCGCAGATCACGAGCAAGTCCGGCAAGGATCCGGTGGAAGTGTTCAGCACCGCGCTGAATAATGCGCGTCCGCTGGTCGAGGTCAAGAGCCGTCGCGTCGGTGGGGCCAACTACCAGGTGCCGGTCGAGGTGCGTGCGAGTCGTCGCACCGCGCTGGCGATGCGCTGGCTGAAAGAGGCAGCGCGTAAGCGTGGTGAGAAGTCGATGGATGCCCGGCTGGCGGGCGAACTGCTCGATGCGGCGGAAGGCCGTGGTGGCGCAGTCAAGAAGCGTGAGGAAGTGCATCGCATGGCGGAAGCCAATAAGGCCTTCTCGCATTTCCGTTTCTAAACGCAAGCAGTTTATTCGCAGGTATATAACGTGGCACGTACGACTCCTATCGAACGCTATCGCAACATCGGTATTTCCGCGCACATTGATGCCGGCAAGACGACTACCACCGAGCGCGTCCTTTTCTACACCGGCGTGAGTCACAAGCTTGGCGAGGTGCATGACGGCGCGGCCACGACCGACTGGATGGAGCAGGAGCAGGAGCGCGGCATCACCATCACGTCTTCCGCTGTAACCTGCTTCTGGAAGGGCATGGATATGTCCATGCCCGAGCATCGCATCAATATCATCGATACGCCGGGCCACGTTGATTTCACCATCGAAGTCGAGCGCTCGATGCGGGTACTCGACGGCGCCTGCATGGTGTATTGCGCGGTGGGCGGCGTCCAGCCGCAGTCGGAAACGGTGTGGCGCCAGGCCAACAAGTATGGTGTGCCACGGCTGGCATTCGTGAACAAGATGGATCGCTCTGGCGCCAATTTTTTCAAGGTCGTCGAGCAGATGCGGACGCGCCTGCACGCCAACCCGGTACCGGTGGTGATCCCGATCGGCGCAGAAGATAATTTTGTTGGTGTGGTCGATCTTCTTGAAATGAAGGCGATCAATTGGGACGAGCAGTCGCAGGGCATGAAGTTCGACTACGCGGAAGTCCCGGCCGAACTTGCTGAGTTGGCGGCGAAATGGCGCTCGAACATGGTCGAGGCGGCCGCCGAGGCATCCGAGGACTTGATGAACAAGTACCTCGAGGAAGGTGAATTGAGCAAGGCCGAGATTGTGCAGGGTCTGCGTCTGCGTACGCTTGCCGGCGAAATCCAGCCGATGTTGTGCGGCTCCGCATTCAAGAACAAGGGTGTGCAGCGCATGCTCGATGCGGTCATTCAGTATCTGCCGTCTCCGATCGACATTCCGCCGGTTGCCGGTCTGGATGACAACGAGAAAGAGGTGGTGCGTTACGCGAAGGACGATGAAAAATTTTCGGCGCTGGCGTTCAAGCTCATGAGCGACCCGTTCGTCGGCCAGTTGACGTTCATTCGTGTCTATTCGGGGACGCTGACGGCAGGTTCTACCGTTCTGAACTCGGTCAAGGGCAAGAAAGAGCGAATCGGCCGGATCCTGCAGATGCGCGCCAATGATCGCGAAGAGATCAAGGAACTTCACGCCGGCGATATCGCGGCGGTGGTGGGGCTGAAGGACGTGACTACGGGCGATACGCTGTGCGACCTGTCAGCTCCGATCATTCTCGAGCGCATGGTCTTCCCTGAACCCGTCATTCACGTCGCGGTCGAGCCGAAGACGAAGGTTGACCAGGAAAAAATGGGGATCGCGCTCGGCCGTCTGGCGTCCGAGGATCCGTCGTTCCGGGTCCGTACCGACGAAGAGTCCGGTCAGACCATCATTTCTGGAATGGGCGAGCTTCACCTCGATATCCTGGTGGACCGGATGCGGCGTGAATTCGGGGTGGAGGCCAACGTCGGTGCGCCGCAAGTGGCCTACCGCGAAGCGATCAGAAAAGAGGTCGAGCAGGAAGGCAAGCATGCCAAGCAGTCGGGTGGTAAAGGCCAGTACGGCCACGTCTGGATCAAGATGGGTCCGAACGAGCCGGGCAAGGGTTTCGAGTTTATCGATGCGATCAAGGGCGGCACGGTGCCGCGTGAATACATTCCCGCGGTCGAAAAGGGCCTGATTGAGGCGATGAACAACGGCGTCCTCGCAGGCTTCCCGGTGGTCGACGTCAAGGTCACCCTGTTTGATGGTTCCTACCACGATGTCGACTCGTCCGAGTTGGCATTCAAGCTGGCGGCCATTCTGGCGTTCAAGGACGGCATGCGCAAGGCCAGCCCGGCACTGCTGGAGCCGATGATGGCGGTCGAGGTCGAAACGCCCGAAGACTACATGGGCGATGTCATGGGCGACCTGAACCGTCGCCGCGGCATTATCCAGGGCATGGACGATGCGGCAGGCGTCAAGGCGATCAAGGCCGAGGTTCCGCTCGCTGAAATGTTCGGCTATGCGACCGACCTGCGTTCGATGTCGCAGGGGCGCGCGACCTATACGATGGAGTTCAAGCACTATGCCGAAGCGCCGAAGAGCGTCGCCGAAGCGGTGATTGCCAAGAAGTAATCGGGCCAGGAAATAATTTTGATTTTATAGGGTACTTGAAATGGCTAAGGAAAAATTCGAGCGGACCAAGCCGCACGTAAACGTTGGCACCATTGGACACGTTGACCACGGCAAGACCACCTTGACCGCGGCGATCACCACCATTCTGGCGAAGCAGTTTGGTGGCGCGGCGAAGAACTACGCCGAGATTGACAGCTCGCCCGAAGAAAAGGCACGTGGCATCACCATTAACACCTCTCACGTCGAGTACGAGACCGCAGCGCGTCACTACGCCCACGTCGACTGCCCGGGCCACGCCGACTACGTCAAGAACATGATCACCGGCGCCGCCCAGATGGATGGCGCCATTCTGGTTGTCTCCTCCGCCGACGGCCCCATGCCGCAGACCCGTGAGCACATCCTGCTGGCGCGTCAGGTTGGCGTGCCCTACATCATCGTCTACATGAACAAGGCCGACATGGTCGACGACGCCGAGCTGCTCGAGCTCGTCGAAATGGAAATCCGCGAGCTGCTGTCCAAGTACGACTTTCCCGGCGACGACACCCCCATCATCGTCGGCTCCGCATTGAAGGCCCTAGAAGGCGACCAGAGCGACATCGGCGAGCCCAGCATCATCAAGCTGGCTGCGGCGCTGGACAGCTACATCCCCGAGCCCGAGCGCGCCATCGACAAGCCCTTCCTGATGCCGGTTGAAGACGTCTTCTCCATCTCTGGTCGCGGTACCGTTGTCACGGGTCGGGTCGAGCGTGGCATCGTCAAGGTTGGCGAAGAAATCGAGATCGTCGGCATCGTCCCCACCGTCAAGACCACCTGTACCGGTGTCGAGATGTTCAGGAAGCTTCTGGACCAGGGCCAGGCGGGCGATAACGTCGGCGTTCTGCTGCGCGGCACCAAGCGTGAAGAAGTCCAGCGTGGCCAGGTACTGGCCAAGCCCGGCTCGATCAAGCCGCACACCAAGTTCAGCGCCGAGATCTACGTACTGTCGAAGGACGAAGGGGGTCGTCACACCCCGTTCTTCAACGGCTACCGTCCGCAGTTCTACTTCCGCACCACCGACGTCACCGGCAGTATTGAACTGCCGGCTGGCACCGAGATGGTGATGCCGGGTGACAACGTCAGCATCCAGGTCTCGCTGATCCAGCCGATCGCGATGGACGAAGGTCTGCGTTTTGCCATCCGCGAGGGCGGACGCACCGTCGGCGCCGGTGTCGTTGCGAAGATCGACGAGTAAAGGCTCAATCATGCAAAACCAGAAAATCCGTATCCGCCTGAAGGCGTTTGACTACAAGCTGATCGATCAGTCGGCGCTTGAGATCGTGGAAACCGCCAAGCGCACCGGCGCCGTGGTCAAGGGCCCGGTTCCGCTGCCGACCACGATCGAGCGGTTTGACGTGCTGCGTTCGCCGCACGTCAACAAGACCTCGCGCGACCAGTTTGAAATTCGCACCCATCGCCGTCTGATGGACATCATGGATCCGACCGACAAAACGGTCGATGCCCTGATGAAGCTGGATCTGCCGGCCGGCGTCGACGTCGAAATCAAGTTGTAAAAAGCGGGCGGCTTCGGTATACTGCCGCCCCTTCGGTTGTACCAATAGTCGCCGGTCAATTGTAATCGGCACCTAAAACCCTGGTCCGTGGCTCCGGCCGCTGACTTGAGATAGGAAATACCAAGATGAGTATCGGGCTCGTTGGCCGCAAGGTCGGCATGACCCGCATTTTCACCGACAACGGCGCGTCCGTTCCGGTGACGGTGCTGGAAATGTCAAACAATCGTGTGACGCAGGTGCGCACGTCAGAAAACGACGGTTATTCCGCTGTGCAGCTCGCCTATGGCAGCCGCCGCAATAGCCGGGTCAATAAATCGGAAGCCGGACATTACGCCAAGGCGGGTGTGGACGCGGGCGAGTTGATGCGCGAATTTCGTGTGTCGGCCGACGTCGCTGCGCAATACCAGCCGGGTGCCGTGGTGTCGGTCGAGCTGTTCCAGGCGGGCCAGAAGGTGGATGTCACCGGTGTGACCCAGGGCAAGGGCTTTGCCGGCACCATCAAACGCCATAACTTCAAATCCCAGCGCGCCACCCATGGCAACTCGCGCTCGCACAATGTGCCGGGCTCGATCGGCATGTGCCAGGATCCGGGTCGCGTGTTTCCCGGCAAGCGCATGTCCGGCCATATGGGCGCGGTCACCTGCACCAAGCAGAATCTTGAGGTGGTGCGGGTCGATTCGGAGCGCGGTCTGGTGCTGGTGAAGGGCGCGGTTCCGGGTGCCAAGGGTGGCCATGTCGTGCTGCGCCCGGCCGTGAAGGGGGGTGTCTGATGGATCTGTCTGTCATTGACGAGCAGGGTCAGCCGGTGACGAGTGTCGTCGCTTCGGACGAGACCTTCGGCCGTGAATACAACGAGGCGCTGGTGCATCAGGTGGTGACTGCGTTCCAGGCCAATGCACGCAGCGGTAACCGGGCGCAGCTGACGCGCGCCGAAGTGGCTGCTTCGACCCGTAAGCCGTGGCGGCAGAAGGGCTCCGGCCGTGCGCGAGCAGGTCGCACTTCAAGCCCGATCTGGCGCGGCGGTGGTGTCGCGTTCCCGAACAAGCCGAACGAGAATTTCAGCCACAAGGTGAACCGCAAGATGTACCGCGCGGGTCTCGCGACGATCCTGTCGCAGCTGGCGCGCGAGGGCAAGCTCAAGGTGGTCGAGAGCCTGGGCATCGATTCGCCCAAGACCAGGCTGCTGGCCGAAAAACTGAAATCGATGGGCTACGGCAAGGTCATGATCATCGCCGACAGCGTCGACGACAACCTGTGGCTGTCGTCGCGGAATCTGCCGAACGTCTATGTGGTCGAGCCGCATCAGGCCGACCCCTGGAGTCTGATGAAGTTCGGTAACGTGCTGATCACCAAGGCGGCGGTCAAGCAGTTTGAGGAGATGGTGTAATGAGTGCGATCAGTCAGGAGCGTTTGCTCAAAGTCATACTCGCGCCGGTGATCTCCGAAAAGAGCACGCGCGTGGCCGACAAGCTGAATCAGGTGGTTTTTCGCGTGTTGCCCGACGCGACCAAGCAGGAGGTTGGCGCCGCAGTCGCCAGCTTGTTCAAGGTCGAGGTGACGGGTGTGCAGGTGCTGAACGTCAAGGGCAAGATCAAACGCTCCGGTCGTGTCACGGGTCGCCGTGACAACTGGAAGAAGGCGTATGTCACCCTCAAGCCGGGTCAGGACATTGACTTCGCGTCCGGTCAGTAAGGGAGAAAACCATGGCAGTGATTAAAGTCAAACCCACCTCCGCTGGCCGCCGCGCGGTCGTCAAGGTGGTGACCCCGGGCCTGCATAAAGGCGCGCCGTTCGCGGCATTGCTCGAGCCGAAGAAGCGTGGCTCGGGTCGCAACAACAACGGCCACATCACGGTGCGCCACAAGGGCGGCGGACACAAGCAGCATTACCGGGTGGTGGATTTCCGCCGCAACAAGGACGGCATTCCGGCCAAGGTCGAGCGTCTGGAATACGATCCCAACCGGACCGCGCATCTGGCATTGCTCTGTTATGCCGACGGCGAGCGCCGCTACATTATTGCGCCCCGTGGCATCGCCGTGGGCGCGCAGCTGCTGAACGGTATCGAAGCGCCGATCAAGGCTGGCAACTGCCTGCCGCTGCGCAACATTCCGGTTGGTAGCACGGTGCACTGTGTGGAAATGATGCCTGGCAAGGGCGCGCAGATCGCGCGTTCGGCCGGTACCTCGGTGCAGCTTCTGGCCCGTGAAGGCAGCTACGCGCAACTGCGCCTGCGTTCGGGCGAGATCCGCAAGGTGCATGTGGATTGTCGCGCAACCCTGGGCGAAGCCGGCAACGAAGAGCATAGCCTGCGTTCGATCGGCAAGGCCGGCGCCAATCGCTGGCGCGGTGTTCGCCCCACTGTTCGCGGTGTGGTGATGAACCCCTGTGACCACCCGCACGGCGGCGGTGAGGGCAAAACTGCGGCAGGCCGCCACCCGGTCAGCCCGTGGGGCCTGGCGACCAAGGGTTACCGGACCCGCAGCAACAAGCGCACCTCCAACATGATCGTCCGCCGCCGTCCGGCGCGCTGATTGAGGTAGAAAGATATGGCACGTTCAATTAAAAAAGGCCCGTTCGTCGATGGGCATTTGCTGAAGAAAGTGGAGGCCGTTCGTGGCTCCAACGATAAGCGCCCGATCAAAACCTGGTCGCGTCGTTCTACCGTGTTGCCCGATTTCATTGGGCTGACCATCGCGGTGCATAATGGCCGCCAGCATGTTCCGGTATTCGTGACCGAGAACATGGTCGGCCACAAACTGGGCGAGTTTTCGCTGACGCGTACCTTCAAGGGTCACGTCGCGGACAAGAAGGCGAGGAAATAAGGAGCGCATGATGGAAGTTTCTGCAGTTTTGCGTGGTACCCGCCTGTCCGCACAGAAAGGCCGTCTGGTCGCAGATCAGATTCGCGGTCTGCGCGTCGAGAAGGCGCTGAATATTCTCGCCTTCAGCCCGAAAAAAGGCGCTGGCATCATCAGGAAGGTGCTCGAGTCGGCGATTGCCAACGCCGAGCACAACGAAGGTGCTGACATCGATGCCCTGAAGGTCAAGACGATCCTGGTCGACCAGGGCTCGGTGCTGAAGCGCTTTACCGCCCGTGCCAAAGGCCGCGGCAACCGTATTAGCAAGCCGACCTGTCACATCACCGTGACAGTGGGCGATTAAGGAGGCGGCATGGGACAAAAAATACATCCGATTGGATTCCGCCTCGGTGTGCAGCGTATCTGGACCGCCAAGTGGTACGGATCCAACCGTGACTTTTCCAGCACCCTGCTCGAAGACATCAAGGTGCGCGAGTATCTGAAGAAGAAGCTCGCCCATGCCTCGGTGTCCAAGGTGCTGATCGAGCGGCCGGCGAAGAATGCGCGGATCACGATTTACAGCGGCCGCCCCGGGGTTGTCATCGGCAAGAAGGGTGAAGACATCGAAATCCTGCGCGGCGAACTGGCGCGGCTGATGTCGGTGCCGGTGCACGTCAACATCGAGGAAATCCGCAAGCCGGAAACCGATGCGCAGATCATTGCCGACGGGATTGCGCAGCAGCTTGAGAAGCGCGTGATGTTCCGCCGCGCGATGAAGCGCGCGATGCAGAACGCCATGCGCCTGGGGGCCCAGGGGGTCAAGATCATGAGCTCGGGCCGTTTGAACGGTGCGGAGATCGCGCGGACCGAATGGTACCGCGAGGGCCGTGTGCCGCTGCATACGCTGCGTGCCGAGATCGACTATGGGTTCTCGGAAGCGAGGACCACCTACGGCATTATCGGCATCAAGGTGTGGGTATACAAGGGCGACGCGCTGAATCGCGGCGAACAGCCTGCGGCCGCCGAACAGGACAAGCGCGGCAAGAAACCAGGAGTGAAACATGCTGCAGCCAGCTAGAAGAAAATTCCGCAAGGAACAGAAAGGCCGTAACACGGGTCTGGCGACCCGCGGCGCCAACGTCAGTTTCGGTGACTTTGGCCTGAAGGCCGTCGGACGCGGCCGGTTGACGGCACGCCAAATCGAAGCGGCGCGCCGCGCCATGACGCGCCACATCAAACGCGGTGGCCGTATCTGGATTCGTATCTTCCCGGACAAGCCGATCTCGCGTAAGCCGGCGGAGGTGCGTATGGGTAACGGCAAGGGTGCCCCGGAATACTACGTCGCTGAAATTCAGCCGGGCAAGGTGTTGTACGAGATGGATGGTGTGAACGAAGAGCTGGCGCGCGAGGCGTTCCGTCTCGCCGCGGCCAAGTTGCCGATCGCAACCACCTTCGTCACCCGCATGATCGGGAGCTGAGTGATGAATACGAAAGAAATGCGCGGCAAGAACGCCGTGGAGTTGAAGCAGGAGCTCGAAAATCTGTTGCGTGCCCATTTTGCGCTGCGTATGCAGGTGGCCACCCAGCAGTCGAGCAAAACTGCCGATCTGGGCAAGCTGCGTCGTGATATTGCCCGGGTCAAGACCATAATGCGCGAAAAGGCGGCTCAAGCATGAGTGAAATCAGGAAAATGGGGCGCACGCTCAGCGGGCGTGTGGTGAGCGACAAGATGAACAAGACAGTCACAGTGCTGGTTGAGCGCCGGGTGAAACATCCGTTGCTCGGCAAGGTGATGCGGCTGTCCAAGAAATATCACGCCCACGATGAAAACAATGAGTTTCACGAGGGCGATATGGTGCAGATTGAGGAATCGCGCAAGCTGTCCCGTACCAAGGCGTGGACGGTGAGCAAGTTGCTCGGGCGTGCGCGCGTTTAATACTTGCAACGAAACCGGATGCCCGGTATAGTGGCGGGTTTTCCGGTTGGTGAGCCGGCTGGTAGTGGGTCCGGTTCGCTGATTTATAGCGCTCCCGCGTCAAGTGGGAGTATCTCCCGAACGGGTTCCAAAACTGGCCGCCGCTGAATTTGAACAAGGCGTGGTGGATAAAGTTGGAGGCAATTAAATGATTCAGATGCAGTCCGTATTGGACGTGGCAGACAACACCGGTGCGCGCTCGGTTATGTGCATCAAGGTGCTGGGCGGCAGTCATCGCCGCTATGCAGGTGTGGGCGACATCATCAAGGTCACCATCAAGGAAGCGGCGCCGCGTGGCCGGGTCAAAAAAGGCGACGTATACAATGCCGTGGTCGTTCGCACCGCTAAAGGCGTGCGCCGCCCGGATGGTTCGCTGGTGCGGTTCGATGGCAACGCTGCGGTGTTGCTCAACGCCAAATTGGAGCCGATCGGCACCCGTATTTTCGGGCCGGTTACCCGTGAGTTGCGTAACGAGAAGTTCATGAAGATCGTCTCGCTTGCGCCCGAGGTTCTGTGAGGGGGAGTCATGGCACGTATTCGTAAAAGCGATCAGGTGATCGTCCTGACTGGAAAAGACAAAGGCAAGCGCGGCACCGTCCTGCGCGTGCTGGATGACGGCCACGTGGTGGTCGAGGGCGTGAACCGAGTCAAGAAACACCAAAAGCCCAACCCCATGCGCAACATGCAGGGCGGGATTGTCGAGAAAGAGATGCCGATCGAGGCTTCCAACGTCGCATTGTTCAATGTCGGCACGAAGAAGGCGGATCGGGTGGGTTACAAGGTGCTGGAGGACGGCCGCAAGGTTCGCGTGTTCAAGTCCAATGGCGAAATGGTTGACGCACAGGGGTAATCATGGCGCGTTTTCAAGAGTTGTATCGTGAGACGGTAGTGCCCAAGCTGGTTGAGCAGTTTGGTTACAAGTCCGTCATGGAAGTACCGCGGATCCAGAAGATCACCCTGAACATGGGTGTCGGCGAAGCGGTGGCTGACAAGAAGGTAATGGATCATGCCGTGTCGGACATGCAGAAGATTGCCGGTCAGAAGCCGGTGGTCACCAAGTCCAAGAAATCGATCGCAGGCTTCAAGATCCGCGACGACTACCCCGTCGGCTGCATGGTGACCCTGCGCCGCAGGCAGATGTTTGAGTTCCTGGACCGGCTGGTGACGGTGGCAATGCCGCGGGTTCGCGACTTTCGCGGGGTTTCGGGCAAGTCCTTCGATGGTCGAGGCAACTACAACATGGGTATCAGGGAACAGATTATTTTCCCTGAGATCGAATACGACAAGATCGACGCGTTGCGTGGGATGAACATCACCATTACCACCACCGCCAAGACTGACGACGAAGCGCGGGCTCTGCTTGCCGCCTTCAGTTTTCCGTTCAAGAATTGAGGTAGGCATGGCCAAGTTGTCCTTGATTAATCGCGAAGAAAAGCGCGCGCGCATGGTGAAAAAGTATGCAGCCAAGCGGGCCGACATCAAAGCTCTGATCGCCAGCGCACAGACCAGCGATGAAGATCGCATGGCAGCGTACAAGGCGCTACAGGAACTGCCGCGCAATGCCAGTCCGGTACGCCAGCGTAACCGCTGTCAGTTGACCGGGCGTCCGCGCGGGGTGTTCAGCAAGTTCGGCCTGGGCCGCGCTAAGTTGCGTGAACATGCGATGCGGGGCGAGATCCCGGGCATCGTCAAGGCAAGCTGGTAAAGGGGAGACGATATGAGTATGAGTGATCCCATCGCGGACATGCTGACCCGCATCCGTAACGCCCAAGCGGTAGAAAAAGCCGCCGTCACGATGCCTTCTTCCAAGGTCAAAGTTGCGATCGCCAAAGTGCTGAAGGACGAGGGTTATATCGACGATTTTGCCATTCGTGGCGAGACTGGGAAACCCGAGCTCGAGTTGCAGCTCAAGTACTACGCAGGTCGCCCGGTCATCGAGCGGATCGAGCGGGTCAGCAAGCCTGGGCTGCGTATCTACAAGGGCGCCGAAGACCTGCCGCGGGTGATGAACGGACTCGGCGTCGCCATCGTCTCCACCTCGAGCGGGGTGATGACCGACCGGCATGCCCGTGCCAAGGGTGTGGGCGGCGAAGTTCTGTGTCTGGTTGCGTAAAGGGGAGCGGATATGTCACGTGTAGCCAATAATCCTATTGCCCTGCCGCAGGGCGTCGAGGTGGCGCTGGGAAGCGCGATTTCGGTCAAGGGCCCGCTGGGCGTAATGAGTCAGGCCATGTCGAGCGACGTTTCGGTGGCGCTCAAAGAAGGCGTACTGACCTTTGCCGCAACCAGTGAGAGCATCCAGGCGAATGCCATGGCCGGCACCCTGCGGGCGTTGGTCAATAACATGGTCCAGGGTGTGTCGAAGGGCTTCGAGAAGAAGCTCACGCTGGTCGGGGTCGGTTATCGCGCTCAGGCCCAGGGCGATGCGCTCAATCTGACGCTGGGTTTCTCGCATCCTGTGGTTCACAAGATGCCGGCCGGCGTCAAGGTGGAGACCCCGACCCCCACTGAAATCGTGATCAAGGGTGTCGATCGCCAGGTGATTGGACAGGTTGCGGCTGACGTCCGCGCCTATCGGCCGCCGGAGCCTTATAAGGGCAAGGGCGTGCGTTACAGCGACGAAGTGGTCGTCAGGAAAGAGACCAAGAAGAAATAAGGCTTAAGGACAAACAATGAACACCAAGCAATCACGGATTCGCAGAGCGCGCAAAACCCGCGCCAAAATCGCGGCCGTCAAGGCGATTCGCCTGGCTATCCACCGCACCAACAGCCATATCTACGCCCAGATCATTTCGGCGGATGGTGGCACGGTCATGGCCAGCGCTTCCTCGAACGACAAGGACTTGCGTGGCGAGGTGGCCAATGGTGGGAACGTGGCCGCTGCGGCTACAGTAGGCAAGCGCCTGGCTGAAAAGGCCAAGGGCTTGGGAATTGAAAAAGTGGCCTTCGACCGGGCTGGCTTCAAGTTTCATGGGCGAGTCAAAGCCCTGGCTGAAGCGGCCCGTGAAGGCGGTTTGGTATTTTAACGAGGCAGACTCAAGATGGCCCGTACAGCACCTACGAGTAACGAAGAGCGCGGCGACGGCTTGCGCGAGAAGATGATTTCGATCAACCGTGTCACCAAAGTGGTGAAGGGTGGCCGGATCATGGGTTTTGCCGCGCTGACCGTGGTTGGCGATGGCGACGGCGGCATTGGCATGGGCAAGGGCAAGTCCCGCGAAGTCCCGGTCGCCGTCCAGAAGGCCATGGAAGAGGCGCGCCGCAAACTGGTCAAGGTCAACCTGAAAAATGGGACCTTCCACCACACCGTGATCGGTCAGCATGGCGCGTCGCGCGTGTTGATCCAGCCGGCGTCGGAAGGTACCGGGATTATCGCGGGCGGTGCCATGCGTGCCGTGTTCGAGGTGATGGGCGTACAGAACGTGCTGGCCAAGTGCCTCGGTTCAACCAATCCCTATAACGTCGTGCGTGCAACGATCGACGGCCTGACGAAAATGTCCACACCGTCCGAGATTGCGGCCAAGCGCGGCAAGTCGGTCGAAGACATCACGGGGTAAGCCATGAGCGAGCAGAAGAAAATCAAGGTGACGCTGGTCAGAAGCCTGATTGGCACCAAGGCGCCGCATCGCGCCTGCGTGCGTGGCCTGGGTCTGCGTCGGTTAAACCACACGGTCGAGGTGCTGGATACGCCCGAAAACCGCGGAATGATTACCCGGGTTGCCTATTTGGTGAGGTGCGAGGCTTAAATGGAACTGAACAACATTAAACCGGCGGACGGTGCCAAGAAGGACAAACGCCGCGTGGGTCGCGGTGTCGGCTCCGGTCTGGGTAAAACTGCGGGGCGTGGCCACAAGGGGCAGAAATCACGTGCGGGCGGCTTCCATAAGGTCGGCTTTGAAGGCGGCCAGATGCCGCTGCAGCGTCGCTTGCCCAAGCGCGGCTTCGTTTCGCTGACCAAGACCGATACCGCGCGGGTGCGCTTGTATGAACTCGCTGGCGTGGCAGTCGACGAGATCGATCTGCTGGTGCTGAAGCAGGCAGGCATCGTCAATGGCTCGGTTAAGGCGGCGCGGATTTATCTCGCGGGCGAGATCGCCAGGGCGGTCAAGTTGCGCGGGATCGCGGTCACCAAGGGTGCGCGCGCCGCGATTGAAGCGGCTGGCGGCACCGTCGCCGACTGAATTAGCGAGGATACGCGCTTTGGCTACGCCCAAAACCGGCTTGAACAAGTTTGGCGATCTGAAGCGCCGCCTGCTATTTCTGCTGGGTGCTCTGATCGTTTACCGGATCGGAACATTTATTCCGGTGCCGGGTATCGATCCGCTGGTGCTCGATCAGCTGTTCAAGTCGCAGTCGGGCGGCATTCTGGGCATGTTCAACATGTTCTCCGGCGGTGCGTTGTCGCGGTTCAGCGTGTTCGCGCTGGGAATCATGCCGTATATCTCGGCGTCGATCATCATCCAGCTGATGACGACCGTGTCGCCCCATCTCGAGGCGCTCAAGAAGGAAGGCGAGGCGGGCCGCCGCAAGATTACGCAGTACACCCGTTACGGCACCCTGTTCCTGGCCGTGTTTCAGGCGCTGGGGATTTCCATTGCGCTGGAATCGCAGGCGGGGCTGGTGCTGGATCCGGGCCTGACATTCCGGCTGATTTCTGTGGTGACGCTGACAGCAGGCACGATCTTTTTGATGTGGCTGGGCGAGCAGATCACCGAGCGCGGTCTGGGTAACGGCATTTCGCTGATCATTTTTGCCGGGATCGCCGCGGGCTTGCCGACTGCAATCGGCGGCACGCTCGAGTTGACGCGTACCGGTGCGTTCTCGATTCCGCTTGTGCTGATGCTGTTTGTGGGCGTGTTGCTGGTGACGGCGCTCGTGGTGTTCGTCGAGCGTGGCCAACGCAAGATTCTGGTCAACTACGCGAAGCGCCAGGTCGGCAAGATGGTGGTGGGGGGGCAGAGCTCGCACCTGCCGCTGAAGCTGAACATGGCCGGCGTGATCCCGCCGATCTTCGCCTCCAGCATCATCCTGTTTCCGGCCACCCTCGCGGGCTGGTTTGGCAGCAGCGACGGCATGAGCTGGCTCAAGGACATCGGTTCGACGCTGGCGCCGGGACAACCGGTGTACGTGTTGCTGTACGCGCTGGCGATCATCTTCTTCTGTTTCTTCTATACCGCGCTGGTGTTCAATCCCAAGGAAACGGCCGACAACCTGAAGAAGAGCGGCGCGTTTGTTCCGGGTATCCGGCCGGGCGAACAGACGGCCCGATACATCGACAAGATTCTGACCCGGCTGACGCTGGTGGGGGCGATCTACATCACCCTGGTGTGCCTGTTGCCCGAGTTTCTGATCCTGAAATGGAACGTTCCCTTTTATTTTGGGGGCACATCGCTGCTGATCATCGTGGTGGTGACCATGGATTTCATGGCGCAGGTTCAGGCGTACGTGATGTCGCACCAGTACGAAGGCATGCTCAAAAAGGCCAATTTTAAGAATGGTTTAGTGGGGCGTTGATGTCGAAGGAAGATGTCATTCAGATGCAGGGTGAAGTTCTCGAAAATCTGCCTAACGCCACGTTTCGCGTCAGGCTTGAAAATGGGCATGTATTGTTGAGTCATATCTCGGGAAAGATGCGCATGCATTACATCCGCATCCTTCCCGGCGACAAGGTGACGGTTGAACTCACCCCGTACGACCTGAGCAAGGCCCGGATCGTGTTTCGGGCGAAGTGATTTTTGACCGGCAGCGTGCTGCCGGTGGGTAACTGGAGAAGAAAATGAGAGTGCAGGCATCAGTCAAGAAAATGTGCCGTAAATGCAAGGTTGTGCGCCGCAAGGGTGTCGTGCGCGTGATCTGTGACGATCCGCGCCACAAGCAGCGCCAGGGTTAACCAGGCGCAGGCAAGTTTGAGTTGGGTCACCCCAAAGCTGGGGTGACGTGTTATAATAGTTTGTTTTGCGTTCGGAGCTTCGCGAATGGCTCGTATAGCTGGGGTTAATATCCCGAATCATCAACACACGGTTATTGCGTTGACCGCCATTTACGGTATTGGCAGGACCACGTCCGGCAAGATTTGCGAAGCGACGGGCATTGGCCCGGCTTCCAAAATCAAGGACCTGTCCGAAGCCGAAATGGAGCGCTTGCGCGAGGGTGTGGCCCAGTTCACGGTCGAGGGCGACCTGCGCCGTGAAATCACCATGAACATCAAGCGTCTGATGGATCTTGGCTGCTACCGCGGCTTCCGTCATCGCAAGGGCCTGCCGACGCGCGGTCAGCGTACGCGTACCAACGCGCGCACCCGCAAGGGTCCGCGCAAGGCGATCAGGAAATAAAGGTTAATCATGGCAACGAAAACTGCAACGCGGGTGCGCAAGAAGGTCAAGAAGAATGTCGCTGAAGGTATCGCGCATATTCATGCCTCGTTCAACAACACGATCGTGACGATCACCGACACGAACGGCGACACATTGACTTACGCGTCCGCAGGGACCGTTGGCTTCAAGGGAAGCCGCAAGAGTACCCCCTTCGCCGCGCAGCGCGCAGCCGAAGT
>JACDJC010001777.1_pt1 | contig 18429 bp, 11 predicted proteins | sample 7454191 | NCBI WGS metagenome assembly JACDJC01 (sample SAMN14253291, study PRJNA609438) | sludge metagenome | isolation source: sludge after 25d culture with pyrite and EDTA | collected 2018-12-20 | reverse complement strand
CTTCCTCCCGTTGCCAGATCGTGCCAAACACAAACAAAAAAAAGCCCGCAATTACGCGGGCTTAGCGGCATTTCATGCCATCAGGTGCCTGGCTGTGCCAGACGCGGAATCATTCCCACTCAATCGTCGCCGGCGGCTTGCTCGACACGTCATACGTCACGCGATTGATCCCCCGCACTTCATTGATGATGCGCGACGACACCTTCTTCAGCAAGGCATACGGCAGTTCCGCCCAGTCGGCGGTCATGAAGTCCGAGGTCTGCACGGCGCGCAGCGCCACGACGTAGTCGTAGGTGCGGCCGTCGCCCATCACGCCCACCGACTTCACGGGCAGGAACACCGCGAAGGCTTGGGAGGTCAGGTCGTACCAGTTCTTGCCGCTGTTGTGGTCGATGGTGTTGCGGAGTTCTTCGATGAAAATCGCGTCGGCGCGGCGCAGGAGGTCGGCGTATTCCTGCTTGACTTCTCCAAGGATGCGCACGCCCAGGCCGGGCCCCGGGAACGGGTGGCGGTAGACCATGTTGGGCGGCAGGCCCAGGGCGACGCCCAGCTTGCGCACTTCGTCCTTGAACAGTTCGCGCAGGGGCTCGAGCAGCTTCAGGTTCATGTCGTCGGGCAGGCCGCCGACGTTGTGGTGCGACTTGATGGCGACGGCCTTGCCGGTCTTCGAGGCGGCGGATTCGATGACGTCGGGGTAGATGGTGCCCTGGGCCAGCCAGCGCGCGTTCTTGAGCTTGCCGGCTTCCGCCTGGAAGACTTCGACGAATTCCTTGCCGATGATCTTGCGCTTGGCTTCGGGGTCGGACACGCCCGCCAGCTTGCCCATGAAGGTTTCGGTGGCGTCGACGTGGATCACCCGGATGCCGAAGTGGTCGGCGAAGGTGGCCATGACCTGCTTGGCTTCGTTCAAGCGCAGCAGGCCGTGGTCGACGAACACGCAAGTGAGCTGGTCGCCGATGGCCTTGTGTATCAGCGCGGCGGCGACGGACGAATCCACGCCGCCGGACAGGCCCAGGATGACCTCATCGCCGCCGACCTGCTCGCGGATGCGCGCAACGGCTTCTTCCACGTAGTCGGGCATGTTCCAGTCGCGCGCGCAGCCGCAGATTTCGGTCACGAAGCGGGCGATGATGGCTTCGCCCTGGGCCGTGTGCGTGACTTCGGGGTGGAATTGCAGGCCGTAGAAGCCCCTGTCTTCGTCGGCCATGCCCGCGATGGGGCAGGAAGGCGTGGAGGCCATCAGCTTGAAGCCGGGGGGCAGCGCGGTGACCTTGTCGCCGTGGCTCATCCAGACCTTGAGCATGCCATGCCCTTCGGGAGTGGAGAAATCCTGCAGGCCGTCCAGCAGGCGCGTGTGGCCGTGGGCGCGGACTTCGGCATAGCCGAATTCGCGCTGGTCGGACCATTCCACCTTGCCGCCCAGCTGCGCCGCCATGGATTGCATGCCGTAGCAGATGCCGAGCACGGGCACGCCGGCCTGGAAAACCTTGGCGGGGACTTGCAGCGCGCCCTCTTCATAGGCCGAGGCATGGCTGCCGGAGAGTATGATTCCCTTCAAGCCCTGCTGCGCTTCGATGAAGGCATCGTCGACGTCGCCGGGATGTATCTCGCAATACACGCCCGCGTCGCGGACGCGGCGGGCAATCAATTGGGTCACTTGTGAGCCGTAGTCGAGGATGAGGATACGCTGATGCATGGCTGAGGAAGAAATAGAAAATCAAGGCGTTAATGTACCGTATCGGCGCCGTTTTCGCTGGCGCCCGGCGCCTTCGCCCGTCCTTTTTTTGCTCGATGAGGAGCCTTGATGTCTCGCCACGTGTCCGCCGCGCAGCTTTGTCTTGCGGGCTTTATCGCCTTGTCGGTCGCCATGGGCATAGGCCGTTTCGCCTTCACGCCCATCCTGCCCATGATGCAGCGGGACTTCGGCCTGGACCTGGCCCTGGCCGGGTGGCTGGCCAGCGCCAATTATCTGGGCTACTTGGCCGGCGCGCTGACGAGCGCCGCCCTGCCCTGGAAAGCCCCCGCGCAGCTCGTTGCGGCGCTGGCGCTGGTGGCCGCCACCACGCTGCTGATGGGCTGGACCACCGCGTGGCCGGTGTGGCTGGCGCTGCGTTGCCTGGCCGGCCTGGCCAGCGCCTGGGCCCTGGTCAGCACGGCGACGCTGTGCATGGCCCGGCTCGCGGCCCTGGGCCAGGGCCGGCTGAGCGGCCTGGTGTTCACCGGCGTCGGCGCCAGCATCGCGCTGGTGGGGCTGCTGTGCATGATGCTGGACATCGCCATGGCGGGTTCGTCGGCCACCTGGCTGATCATGGGCGTCCTTGCCCTGGCGGGCATGCTGGGCACGCGCCCGCTGTGGGGCGCTTCTTCCCAGCCGGCCGCGCAAGCCGCGGCCGCGCATGCGCCCGACGGCCAGGCGCCGGGCGCCGGGCGCCGGCACGCCACCATCATAGGCGCCTACGGACTCTTCGGTTTCGGCTACATCCTGCCCGCCACCTTCCTGCCGGCGCAGGCCAAGCAGCTGATCGACGATCCGGCCGTATTCGGGCTGGCATGGCCGCTGTTCGGCCTGGCCGCCGCCGTCTCCACCCTGCTGACGGCGCGGCTGCTCGCCGTGCTGCCGCGCCGGCGGCTGTGGGCCTTGGCCCAGTTCATCATGGCCGTGGGCGTGCTGCTGCCCGTGCTCCGGCCGGGCATCGCTTCCATCGCCCTTGCCGCGCTGTGCGTGGGCGGTACTTTCATGGTGGTGACGCTGCTGGGCTTGCAGGAGGCCCATGCGGTGGGCGGCCGCCATGCGCAAAAGCTGATCGCCGCGCTGACGGCGGCTTTTGCGCTGGGGCAGCTGGCCGGCCCGGCGGTGTTCAGCCTGGGCAACGCCTGGCTGGGCCTGAGCCTGGAGAGCAGCCTGGCGCTGGCCGCGACGGCGCTGCTGGCGGGCAGCGCTTTGCTGTGGCGGCCGGCGGCGCGGTGATCAATCCGCGCGGTAGTTGGGCGCTTCCTTGGTGATTTGCACGTCGTGCACGTGCGATTCGCGCACGCCCGCCGCGGTGATTTCCACGAACTCCGCCTTGCTGCGCATTTCGTCTATGGACGCGCAGCCGCAGTAGCCCATGGAAGCGCGTATGCCGCCCACCAGTTGGTAGATGATGGCGATCACGCTGCCCTTGTAGGGCACGCGGCCCTCGATGCCTTCGGGCACGAGCTTGTCGACGTTGTTGGCCGGATCCTGGAAATAGCGGTCGGCCGAGCCGTCGGCCATCGCGCCCAGGCTGCCCATGCCGCGATAGGATTTGTACGAACGCCCCTGGAACAGGACGACTTCGCCGGGGGATTCTTCGGTGCCCGCGAACATGCCGCCCATCATGCAGGCGGACGCGCCCGCGGCCAGCGCCTTGGCGATATCGCCGGAATAGCGGATGCCGCCGTCGGCGATGAGCGGCACGCCGGTGCCTTCCAGCGCCTTGGCGACGTCGGCGATGGCGGTGATCTGCGGCACGCCGACCCCCGCGACGACGCGCGTGGTGCAGATGGACCCGGGCCCGATGCCCACCTTGACGCAGTCCGCGCCGGCGTCGGCCAGCGCGCGCGCGGCCGACGCCGTTGCGATATTGCCGCCGATCACCTGGATCTTGGGGTAGTTCTTCTTGACCCAGCGCACCCGTTCGATGACGCCCTTGGAATGGCCGTGGGCCGTATCGACGACGATGGCGTCCACGCCGGCGTAGGCGAGTTTTTCGACGCGTTCTTCAGTGCCTTCGCCCACGCCGACGGCGGCGCCGACGCGCAGCAGGCCCTGGCTGTCTTTGGATGCGTTGGGATGCTCGGTGTTCTTGACGATGTCCTTGACCGTGGCCAGGCCGCGCAGCTGGAAGCTGTCGTTCACGATCAGCACGCGCTCGAGCCTGTGCTTGTGCATCAGCGCCTGGGCCTCGTCCAGCGTGGCGCCCTCTTTCATCGTGACCAGCCTTTCCTGGGGCGTCATGACGTCGCGCAGCGGGACGTCGAGGCGGTCTTCGAAGCGCAGGTCGCGGTTGGTGACGATGCCCACCACCTTGCCGGCCTCGACCACGGGCAGGCCCGAAATGCCGTGCTGGCGCTGCAGGTTGTTGGCGTCGCGCACCTGCCTCGTGGGCGTGACGGTGATCGGATCGATGACGATGCCGAACTCATGGCGCTTGACGCGCGCCACTTCGCGGGCTTGCTGGTCGGCGCTGAGATTCTTGTGGATGATGCCGATGCCGCCTTCCTGCGCCATGGCGATGGCCAGGCGCGATTCGGTCACGGTGTCCATGGCCGCCGAGACCAGGGGGATGTTCAGCGTGATGTCGCGCGTGAAGCGGGTGGCAAGGGAAGTATCGCGAGGCAGGACTTCAGAGTATGCGGGAACCAACAACACATCGTCGAAGGTGAGCGCTTTTTTGATGAGACGCATGAACTAAGCTCCGTGCAAAGCGGAATTATAAGCTCAAGACAGGGTTTTTACCTAGCCCTTGCGTCTCCTTCGCGCCGCGATCAGCCCAGCCACACCCTGGCGTTGCGGAACATGCGCATCCAGGGGCTGAAGCCGCCATGCGCGGCCGACCCGCCGCCGCTGTCCTGCACGCCCCATTTTTCAGGCGCCCACGACATCATCACATTGCGCGTCACGCGCTCGGGATGCGGCATCAGCACGGTGAAGCGGCCGTCGGGCGTGGTGACGCCCGCCAGGCCTTGCGGGCTGCCGTTGGGGTTGTACGGATAGCGCTCGGTGCGCGCACCGTGGTTGTCGACGAAATACAAGGCGCCGTCCACCTTGGAGGGATCCCCCTGCGCGGCGAAATTGGCATAACCCTCGCCATGCGCCACCGCGATGGGGATGCGCGCGCCGGCCATGCCTTGCAGGAAGATGGACGGCGAATCGGGCACTTCGACCAGGGACAGCCTGGCCTCGTATTTTTCGGACAGGTTGCGGGTGAAGCGCGGCCAGTGATCCGCTCCCGGAATCATGCGCGCCAATGCCGCCATCATCTGGCAGCCGTTGCAGATGCCCAGCGCGAAGGTGTCGGAACGCGCGAAATAGGCGGCGAACTGATCGGACAGCCTGTCGTTGAAGCGTATGGTGCGCGCCCAGCCTTCGCCCGCGCCCAGCACGTCGCCATAGCTGAATCCGCCCACGGCGACCAGGCCCTGCACGCCTTCCAGGCTAACGCGCCCGGACAGCAGGTCCGTCATGTGGACGTCCAGGGCCTCGAAGCCGGACTTGTCGAACGCCCAGGCCATTTCCACCTGGCTGTTGCAGCCCTGCTCGCGCAGGATAGCGACCTTGGGCCGCTTGCCGGCGGCGATGAAGGGGGCGGCGACATCTTCTTGCGGATCGAATGCCACCAAGGGCGCAAGGCCGGGATCGGACGCGTCGTTCCAAACGTCGAATTCGGCCTGCGCGCTGTCGGGATTGTCGCGCAGCGCCATGATGCGGCGGCTGACCTCGGCCCACTGCTGGCCGAGTTCGGCGCGCGGCTTGTGGTAGATGCATTTTCCGTCGCGGTAGATCTGGATTTCGTCCAGCGTGTTCAAGCTGCCCATGACGTGGGAATGCGCCGACAGGCCGACCGCCCGCAAGGCCTGCATGACGCGGTCGCGCTGCGCCAGCGGCACCTGGATGACCGCGCCGGCCTCTTCGGCGAACAAGGCCTTGAGCGTGATTTCATCGCGCTGGACGGAGATCTGCTCGGGACGGATCTTGTAGTCGCCCCAGTCGGCCGCAATGGGATCTATGGTCAGCATGTCCAGGTTGATCGACACGCCCACATGCCCGGCGAACGCCATCTCGCAGACGGTGGCCAGCAGCCCGCCGTCGGAGCGATCGTGGTATGCCAGGATCAGGCCTTCGCCGGCCAGCCGGCGGATGACCGAGAAGAAGGCCTTCAGGGCGTCGGCGTCGTCGATGTCGGGCACGGCCTGGCCGACCTGATTGAAGGCCTGGGCCAGGACCGACGCCCCCAGCCTGTGCCGGCCGAAACCGAGGTCGATGAGGATGAGCGCGGTGTCGCCGGCATCGGTGCGCAGCTGCGGGGTCAGGGTGGCCCGGACGTCGGTCACCGGCGCGAAGGCCGTCACGATGAGAGACACAGGCGCGATGACCTGGCGGGCCTCGCCGTCGTGGTCCCAGCTCGTGCGCATGGACAGGGAATCCTTGCCCACGGGGATGGAAAGCTGAAGCTGTCGGCACCACTCGCTGACCGCGGCCACCGTGTCGTACAGGGCGGCGTCCTGCCCCTCCACGCCGCAGGCGGCCATCCAGTTGGCGGAGAGCTTGATGTCTTTCAGCGAACGCACATCGCCGGCGACCAGGTTGGTCAGGGCTTCCGCGACCGCCATGCGCCCTGAAGCCGGCGCGTCGATGACGGCGATGGGCGTGCGTTCGCCCATGGACATCGCTTCGCCGCGCACGCTTTCGAAATCGGCCAGGGTCACCGCGCAATCGGCCACCGGCACTTGCCAGGGCCCGACCATTTGATCGCGGCTGCACAGCCCGCCCACCGTGCGGTCGCCGATGGTGATCAGGAAATTCTTGCTGGCGACCGTGGGATGGCGCAGGACGCGCTCGATGGCCTCGCCCAGGTCGATGCCGACCAGATCCAGTTCGGCGTGCGTGTTCTGAAGCCGCTGTACGTCGCGCGTCATGCGGGGCGGCTTGCCCAGGATCACGTCGATGGGCACATCGACCGGACGAGGCTCGCCCTCGGGCTGCGGGTGCAGGGTTTCGGAAATGCCGGGCAGGCCTTCGCCGAAGGTGACGCGCAGCCGGCGGTCCTCGGTGGCGACGCCCACGACGGCGTACGGGCAGCGCTCGCGGCGCGCGATGGCGTCGAAGCGGCCCAGGTCTTCGGGCAGTATCGCCAGGACGTAGCGCTCCTGCGACTCATTGCTCCAGATCTCGGCGGCGGACAAGCCGGATTCTTCCAGGTGCACTTGCTGCAGCTCGAACAGCGCGCCCCGCCCCGCATCGTTGACCAGTTCGGGGAAGGCATTGGACAGGCCGCCCGCGCCCACGTCGTGAATCGCAATGATGGGGTTACCGCTGCCCTGCTGCCAGCAGCGGTCGATGACTTCCTGCGCGCGGCGCTCGAGCTCCGGGTTGCCGCGCTGGACGGAATCGAAGTCGAGCTCGGCGGTGTTGGCGCCGACGCCCATGCTCGATGCCGCCCCGCCGCCCATGCCGATGCGCATGCCCGGGCCGCCCAGCTGGATCAGCAAGGCGCCGGGGGGAATGGGGTCCTTGTGCGTCAGCAGTTCGTCGATGTAGCCCAGGCCGCCCGCGATCATGATGGGCTTGTGGTAGCCCCAGCGCACGCCGCCCGAGCTTTGTTCGTACGTGCGGAAATAACCCAGCAGGTTGGGCCGCCCGAACTCGTTGTTGAAGGCGGCGCCGCCGATGGGGCCTTCGATCATGATGTCCAGCGGGCTGGCGATGCGGTCCGGCGCGCCGTGCGCGTCGGCTTCCCAGGGCTCCGGAGCGTCGGCGAAGCGCAGGTTGGATACGGTGAAGCCGGTCAGGCCGGCCTTGGGCTTGGACCCCCTGCCGGTGGCGCCTTCGTCGCGGATCTCGCCGCCGGCGCCCGTCGCCGCTCCTGGAAAGGGTGCGATGGCGGTGGGATGGTTGTGGGTTTCCACCTTCATCAGCGTGTGGACGGTGGCCGGGTAATGGCCGTAGCGCCCCTGCGCCGCGGGATCGCCCGCATGGAACAGCGTCGCCGGCCCGCCCGCCATGATGGCGGCGTTGTCCGAGTAGGCCACGACCGTGCCTTCGGGCTGGGCGGCATGGGTGGCGCGGATCATGCCGAACAGGGTATGGGGCTGCGGCCGGCCGTCGATCACCCATTGGGCGTTGAAGATCTTGTGCCGGCAGTGTTCGCTGTTGGCCTGGGCGAACATCATCAATTCGACGTCGGTGGGATTGCGGCCCAGTTGCTTGAAGGCGGCTTCGAGGTATTCGATTTCGTCGTCGGACAAGGCCAGGCCCAGGCTGCGGTTGGCATCGGCCAAGGCCCGGGCGCCCTGCCCGATCACGTCGACCGTCTGTATGGGCTTGCCGGGCAGCGTGGCGAACAGCGCCTGGCCGTCGAAGCCGGCGTCGACCACGGATTCGGTCATGCGGTCGTGCAGGCAGGCGGCGATGGCGGCCAGCTGGCCGGCATCGACGGTTTTGCTGCCCAGCAGGCCGCGTGTCGGCGTGATGGCGTAGCGGATGCCGCGCTCGATGCGCCGCACGGCGGGCAGGCCGCAGTTGTGCGCGATGTCGGTCGCTTTGCTGGCCCAGGGCGACACGGTGCCGAAGCGGGGCACCACGCGCAGGATCAGCGGGTTTTTGGTTTCTTTGCCGTGTTCTTCCAGGGTGCCGTAATCCAGCAACTGGGCCAGGCGATCTTGTTCTTGGGCGCCGAGCGAGCCTTCGATCCAGACGTAGTGCTCGAAGCGGCCGTGGATGTCGGCGACGGGCAGGCCGAGGTCGGCGAATCGCTTGAGGAGGCGTTCGCGGCGGAAAGAGGACAGGACCGGGGAACCTGGGAAATACTGGACGGAATTCACGACGATGGCGGGCGAAAAGGAGGGAAATGGGTATTTTAGCCTACGGGTCGGCCCGCGGGGGCCAGGTCCCGTGCAGCGCTTGGCCCTTCGGCCTTTACTCCGGGTAGATCACTTCCAGTATGTCCAGCTCATCGACGCCCGCCGGGGTGCGCAGGGTGACGGTGTCGCCCTCGCGGGCCTTGAGCAGGGCGCGGGCGACCGGGGAGATCCAGCTGATTCGGCCTTGCAGGGGTTCGGCTTCGTCGACGCCCACGATGGTGACCCGGAATTCTTCGCCGTGCTTGTCGGAATACACGACGGTGGCGCCAAAGAAGACCTGGTCCTTGTTGGGCTGCTGGGCCGGGTCGACGACTTCGGCGATTTCCAGGCGCTTGGTCAGGAAGCGCATGCGCCGGTCGATTTCGCGCAAACGCTTTTTGCCATAGAGATAGTCGCCGTTTTCGGAACGGTCGCCGTTCGAGGCAGCCCAGGACACCACCTGCACGACCGCGGGCCGTTCTTCGTTCATGAGGTGGGCGAGTTCGGCGCGCAGACGCTGGTAGCCTTCGACCGTCATGTAGTTCTTGGTGCCTGACGGCAGCCTTACCGCTTCCGGGCCGAGGTCCTCGTCGTCGTCCTGGTCCGATTCTTTGACGAAAGCCTTGTTCATTGCGTCAGACCCAGTCCCGCCAGACCGGCGTGAGGCCGGGCGGCAAGGGCGGCATGATTCCCAGGTCGAGCTTGCCTTCCTGGGGGCTGTGGAAGTCGGAGCCGCAAGAGGCCAGGAAGCCGTAACGGCGGGCGACTTGCGCGTACTCGGTATATTGGGCCGGGCTATGGCTGCCGGTCACCACTTCGATGCCCACGCCGCCCAGGTCTTTGAACTGGTCGAACAAGGCTCCGAACTGGGTGGGCGTGTAGTCGTATCGCCCGGGATGGGCGATGACGGCGACCCCGCCGGCGCCGAGGATCCATTGCATGGCTTGTTCGAGCGTGGACCATTGCATGGGGACGTTGCCGGGGCAGCCGTCGCCCAGGTACTTGTCGAATACTTCCTGCATGTTCTTGCAATACCCCTGGGCGACCATGAAGCGCGCAAAATGGGTGCGGCTGATCAGGGCGGGGTTGGCGGCGTAGGACAGGGCACCCTCGTAGCCGCCCGGCATGCCCAGGGCTTCCAGGCGCCCGGCCATTTCGCGCGCACGGGTGGCGCGGCCGCTGCGGATGTCGGCCAGCCCTTGCACCATGGCCTGGTTGCGCTCGTCGAGATTGAGGCCCAGTATGTGCACCGTGTGGCCGGCCCAGGTCACCGAGATTTCCACGCCCGTGATGAAGCGCATGCCCAGGGCCTCGGCGGCGGCGCGCGCCTCGGCCAGGCCGCTGAGCTCGTCGTGGTCGGTGAGCGCCCACATCTCCACCCCATGGGCGTGCGCGCGCGCGGCGACCTGCGCGGGCGCGAGGACGCCGTCGGAAACAATGGAATGGCAATGCAGATCGACTTTCACTGGACCTCCGGTAAACAAGTCCAGTTTACGCTAATCCTGTTCGAGTAAAAACCGCCGAACCGGCGCGATCTCGTCTTCGCTGCGGAAGGTCGGCGCATGGCCGACCTGCAGCACCGTGTGCTGCCTGGCCCCGGGATGGCGCTGCAGCATTTCCTGCAGGGTTTCGGGCGTGAGCAGGTCGGACTGTTCGCCGCGAACGATCAGCACCGGCCCCGGCAGGCTTTCGTAGGCGGACCACAGCAGGGCTTCGGAAGCCTTGAGCTCGGCTTCGGACTGCCTGGCGAACGGCTCGGCGATGCGCAGGTCGTAGTGCTTGACCCAGCGGCCGTCCTGTTCGAGCATGACGCTGCGCGTCATGTCTTCCCATGCGGCCTGGTCGTGCCGGCCAAAACCGTACGAAACGCTGCGCACGTAGTCGACGGCCTCTTGAAAAGAGGCATATTCCCCGGGCCGGCCCACGTATTCGCCGATGCGGGTCAGCCCCTGGTAGTTCAGGGCCGGGCCGATGTCGTTCAGCACGACCTTGCCCAGCTTCAGGCTGAGCTCGGCCGGCAGGCCGGCGCCGCCGCGGTCCGGGCGGAAGGCGGCCGAGTAGGCCAAGGTGCCCGCCAGGCCCATGCCGATCAAGCCGCCCATGGACGTCCCCACCCAGTCCAGGCGCTGCGGGCGCAGGCGGGCGATCAGTGTCAGCATGTCGGACACGTATTGCGGAATGACGTAGTGCGCGCTGTCGATCAGCCAGTCGGACAAGCCCCGCCCCACGACGTCCGGGCAGACCACCCTGTAGTGCGGCGCCAGCGCGTGGGCCAGCTGGTCGAAATCCCGGCCGGTGCGCGTCAGGCCGTGCACGCACAGCAAGACCTTGCCGTTGTGGGGATCGCCCCATTCCCGGTAGGCCATCCGGTGCACCCCCGCCGGGCTGGCGCAGGTCACGTAGTCCAGCCTGGGTTCCAGGCCGGACGCTGCATTGCTGTCTGTCATCAGGCACTCGCTCGCGATTTGTAACGGATAAGTTTCAAGGGATTGTACCGCCGCGGCGCCCGGGTGCGTTCAGGCATGCAGGGCCTGCCCCAGCGCGCGCAGCGCCGCCTCCTGGACGGCTTCGCCGAGCGTCGGGTGCGCGTGGATGGTGCCGGCGACGTCTTCCAGGCATGCGCCCATTTCCAACGACTGCGAGAACGCGGCGCTGAGTTCCGAGACGCCTCGTCCGACGGCTTGCCAGCCCAGGATGAGGTGGTTGTCCTTGCGGGCGACCACGCGCACGAAACCATCGGTGGATTCCAGCGTCATGGCGCGGCCGTTGGCCGTGAAGGGGAAAGTGGCCTGCAGGATGTCATCGCCCCGGCGCGCGGCCGCCTCCGGCGTCAGGCCCGCCACGACGATTTCGGGATCGGTGAAGCACACGGCGGGGATCGCCATGGGCACGAAGCGGCGCGGCGCGCCCGAAATCAGCTCGGCCACCATGTGGCCCTGGGCCATGGCCCGATGCGCCAGCATGGGCTCGCCGGTCAGGTCGCCGATGGCCCAGACGTTGCGCATCGAGGTGCGGCAGCGGTCGTCCACGCGCACGGCCCGGCCGTCCATGTCGAGCAGCAGCGATTCCAGGCCGTAGCCTTCCGTGCGCGGGCGCCGGCCCACCGCCACCAATACCTGTTCGGCCGGGAGCTCGACTTCCTTGCCGCCGGGCTCCTCCAGCAGCAGCGCCCCGCCCCCGTCCTTCATGCCCCGGACCCGGTGCCTGACGTGGACGGCGATGCCCAGGCCGTCCAGCCGCGCCCGGACGGGCTTGGACAAGGCGGCGTCGTAGGCGGGCAGAATGCGGTCTTGCGCTTCGACGATGCTGACCTTGACGCCCAGCTTGCCGTAGGCCATGCCGAGCTCCAGGCCGATATAGCCCGCGCCCACCACCGCCAGGCTGGCCGGCAGCCTGGCCGGCGCCAGCGCCTGGGTGGAGGAAATGACCGCGCCCCCGAAGGGCAGGCCGGGCAATTCGATTTCCTGCGAACCCGTCGCCAGCAGCAGGTGCTCGCAGCCCAGGCGCAAGGGCTTGCCGCCCTTGCCGGCGGCATCGACCTCGACCGTCTTGCCGTCGACGATGCGCGCCCAGCCCTGCAGCACTTGCACGCCGTTCTTCTTGAGCAAGGCCTCGACGCCGCCGGTCAGCCGCTTGACGATGCCGTCCTTCCAGGCCACCGTGCGGGCGATGTCCAGCGAGGGCGCGGCGACGCTCAGCCCAAGGCTGGAATCGCCCGCGTAGGACCGCAGCTTGTCGTATTCTTCCGCCGCGTGGATGAGCGCCTTCGACGGAATGCAGCCGACGTTCAGGCAGGTTCCGCCCAATTGGGCGCCTTCGACCAGGATGGTCGGTATGCCCAGCTGCCCTGCGCGAATGGCGGCCACATACCCGCCGGGGCCGCCGCCTATGATCAATAAAGTGGTCGATTGCATTTTGCCTACTCCACGAACAGCAGCGCCGGACATTCCATGTAGGCGCGCAGTTTCTGGATGAATTCCGCGGCGTGCATGCCGTCCACCACCCTATGGTCGAACGAGGAAGACAGATTCATGGTCTTGCGTACGGCGATGGCCCCCTGGATCACCACGGGTTTCTCGATGATGCGATTGACGCCCACGATCGCGACCTCGGGGTGGTTGATGACCGGCGTGGAAACGACGCCGCCCAGAGGACCCAGGCTGGTGAGCGTGATCGTGGACCCCGTCAGTTCCTCGCGCGTGGCCGAGCCGTCGCGCGCGGCCTGGGCCAGGCGCGCCACTTCGCGGCCCAGCGCCCAGAGGTCCAGCGCTTCGGCATGATGCAGCACGGGCACCATCAGGCCGCCGTCCGTTTGCGCGGCGATGCCCAGGTGGACGGGGCCGTAGTGCGTCACGATGCCCGCCTCGTCGTCGTAGCGCGCATTGATCTGCGGAAACTCGCGCAAGGCCAGCACCATGGCGCGCGCCAGGAAAGGCAGCAGCGTCAGCTTGCCGCGGGTTTCGCCCCATTGCGCGTTCAGGCGCGCGCGCAGGGACTCCAGTTCGGTCACGTCCAGTTCTTCGACATAGGTGAAGTGCGGAATGCGCCGCTTGGATTCCTGCATTTTCTCGGCGATGCGGCGGCGCAAGCCGATGATCCGGACTTCCTTCTGGTCGTCGCGCCGCTCGTAGGCGAACAGGCGCGCGGCGGCGCCCGCCGCCGTAGCGGTTTCGCGCGACAGGCAGGCGTCCAGGTCGGCGTGCGTGATGCGGCCCGCGGGCCCCGACCCGCGCACCGCCTGCAGATCGATGCCCAGTTCCCAGGCGCGCCGGCGCACCGCCGGCGATGCCAGCGGACGGCCGCCTTCGGGGCGCGCCGCCACGGCGCCGCCGGCGGGAACGGCCGGCGGCACGATGGACAGACGGGCCGGCGCGGGCGAGGCGCCCGCCTGCTCCGGCGGACCCGCGCGGCTTGCGCCGCCTTGCCGCGCCGTGTCCGGGCGAGCCGTATCTTGCTGCGCCGATTCCTGCGGCGTTCCGCCTTCCCGCCCGGCCGCGCCCGGATCTGCGGCGGGTCGCGCTGCGCCCGCACCGCCGGCTTTTTTCGCGTTGGGCGGCGGTTCGGCGGCCTCCCCTCCTTCCACTTCCAGCCGGATCAGCTCCGAGCCCACCGCCATGACTTCCCCGACTTTCCCGCCCAGCGCCAGCACCTTGCCGTTCACCGGGGACGGCACTTGCACGGTGGCCTTGTCGGTCATCACGTCGGCCAGGACCTGGTCTTCGGTGACGGTGTCGCCGGCCTGTACATGCCATTCGACCAGCTCGACTTCGGCGATGCCTTCGCCGATGTCGGGCATTTTGATGATGTGCAGACCCATGCTCAGCCCTCCTTGCGCAAAGGCAGGTCCACGCCCTGGAAGACAGGCGAGGAGGTCTCGTCCATGACTTTCCGGAACGCCCGCGCAACCCGGGCGGGGCTGGGGAAATAAGCCCATTCGTGCGCATGGGGATAAGGCGTGTCCCACCCCGCGATGCGTTCGATGGGCGCTTCCAGATGGTAGAAGCAATGCTCCTGGACGAGGGCCGTGAGTTCGCCGCCGAAGCCGCCGGTCAGGGTCGCTTCGTGCAGGATGACGCAGCGCCCGGTCTTCTTCACCGAGGCCAGGATGGTGTCGATGTCCAGCGGCCACAGGCTGCGCAGGTCGATGATCTCGGCATCCACGCCCGATTCCCTGGCCGCGACCTCGGACACATACACCATGGTGCCGTAGGTGAGCACGGTCAGGTCGGAGCCGGGCCGGAAGACCGAGGCCGATTCGAGCGGAACGGTGTAATAGCCCGTCGGCACCTTGCCCAGCGGATGCTTGGACCATGGCACCACGGGCTGGTCGTGATGGCCGTCGAAGGGGCCGTTGTACAGGCGCTTGGGTTCCAGGAAGATCACCGGGTCGTCGTTTTCGATGGAAGCGATGAGCAGCCCTTTGGCGTCGTACGGGTTGGACGGCATCACCGTGCGCAGGCCGCTGACGTGGATGAACAACGCTTCCGGGCTTTGGCTGTGGGTCTGGCCGCCGTAGATGCCGCCGCCGCAAGGCATGCGTATGGTGAGCGGCGCGATGAATTCGCCCGCCGTGCGATAGCGCAGCCGGGCCGCCTCGGACACGATCTGGTCGGTGGCGGGGTAGAAATAATCGGCGAACTGGATTTCGACCACGGGCCGCAGGCCGTAGGCGCACATGCCCACCGCCGCGCCCACGATGCCGCCTTCGGATATCGGCGTGTCGAATACGCGATGCCTGCCATGCTTGGCCTGCAGGCCTTCGGTGCAGCGGAACACGCCGCCGAAATAGCCGACGTCCTGGCCGAATATCACCAGGTCGTCGTCGCGCCCGAGCATGATGTCCATGGCCGAACGCAAGGCCTGGATCATGGTCATGGGCGCCATGGCGCCCTGTTCTTTTCGAGTGGCCATGTTCACACCCCCAGTTGCTGGCGCTGGCGCCGCAGGTGCCAGGGCATGTCTTTGTAGACGTCCTCGAACATCGTCGAAACGCTGCTGGTCTGGCCGGTGGCCAGGGTGCCGTAGCTCTCGGCCTCTTTCTGGGCCGCGATCACCTCGGCTTCGAGCTTCTTCTGCGTAGCCTGGTGTTCTTCGTCGGACCACGCGCCGATGTTGATGAGATGCCGCTTGAGCCTTTCGATGGGGTCGCCCAGCGGGAACCGCGCCCAGTCGTCCGAAGGACGATACTTGGATGGGTCGTCGGACGTGGAATGCGGGCCGGCGCGGTAGGAGACCCATTCGATCAGCGTGGGGCCCAGGTTGCTGCGGGCGCGTTCGGCCGCCCATTTGGACACCGCGTGCACCGCCAGGAAATCGTTGCCGTCCACGCGCAGGGACGCGATGCCGCTGCCGACGCCGCGCGCGGCGAACGTGGTGCTTTCCCCGCCCGCGATGCCCTGGAAGCTGGAAATCGCCCACTGGTTGTTGATGACGTTGAGAATGACGGGCGCCTGGTAGACGTGGGCGAAGGTGAGCGCCGTCTGGAAATCGGCGGCGGCGGTGGCGCCGTCGCCGATCCAGGCCGACGCGATCTTGGTGTCGCCCTTGATGGCCGAGGCCATGGCCCAGCCCACGGCCTGCACGAACTGCGTGGCCAGGTTGCCCGAGATGGAGAAGAATCCGTATTCGCGCATGGAATACATCACCGGCAGCTGGCGGCCCTTCAGGCGGTCGCGGTCGTTGGAGAACAGCTGGCACATCATGTCGACCAGGGGGACGTCCTGGGCGATCAGCAGGTTCTGCTGCCGGTAGGAGGGAAAGCACATGTCGCCTTTTTCGAGCGCCAGGACCTGCCCCGTGCCGATGGCTTCCTCGCCCAGGCTGAGCATGTAGAAGGAGATCTTTTTCTGGCGCTGGGCGATCTGCATGCGCGCATCGTAGATGCGTGTCTTGATCATGGCGCGCAGGCCGCGGCGCAGCAGTTCCGGGTCGATGGCGGGATCGGCCCACGGCCCCACGGCGTTGCCGTCGTCGTCGAGCACCCGGATGAGCGAGAACGCCATGTCCTGGATGTCGTGGAAGGAGGTGTCCAGCGGCGGCTTGCGCAGTTCACCCGCCGGCGCAAGCCGCAGGTAGGAAAAGTCGGTTGCGTGGCCCGGGCGCCCGGAAGGCTCCGGCACGTGCAGCCGTAGTGCAGGTGTTTGTCTCATGGTTGGCTCTTGAAAATATCTTATGGAATTTTCGGTACCGGCTTGTCTGTATTCTTCAGCCTTGTGGGCGAAACTATCATCGCCGATTCCATGCGCCGACGCAAGCAAGTCCTTTGCCCGGGGCGGTCAATATGCCTGCCAGTAGCGGCGGGAAACCTGTCTGGCGGCCCGTACGTCCAGCCCGTCCGCGCGGGAAGCGACCGTGACCGCGCCATGCCTGTCGGTGCGCCAGAAGCGCGCCCCGCTGCGCTCCCAGCGTTCCTGGACGGCGGGATGCGGATGGCCGTAGCGGTTCCATGGCCCCGCCTGGGCGATGGCGTGCGCGGCGCCGACGTGGTCGACGAAGGACGCGGACGACGAGGTCCGGGACCCGTGGTGCGCCGCCAGCACCACATCGACCGGGCCGAGTTCCCGGGCCACCAGCTCGGCCTCCGGCCCCGCGCCGATGTCCGCCGGCAGCAGAGCCGAGTGATACCGCCCACGCACGCGCAGCACGCAAGACTGGTCATTGCGCTCTTTGCTGCCCGTTTCGGCGGACGCGTCCTCCCGGGACGCGAGCGGCCACAGGAACTCGAAGGAGACCCCGTCGATCCGCCAGGCGAGCCCGTAGCGGCATGGCGACACCGCCAGCGGCAGCGGCGGCAGGTCGCCGGGCCGGCCCAGCAGCCGCGATTCCCGGCGCAGATAGGCGTCGAGATCGAACGAACTGAAAGACTGCTGGACCGGCACGCCGTCCAGCACGCTGCGCACGCCGCCCGCATGGTCGATGTCGGCATGCGAGACGATGAACGCATCGAGACGGCCGATGCCATGGGCGCGCAGGAAGGGCCGGACGATGCGCTCGCCGGCATCCGACGCCGCGCTATTGCGCAAGCCCGCATCGAACAGCAGCGCGTGGCGGGCGGTCTGGATGACGATGGCGCCGCCCTGCCCCACATCCAGCGCATGCAGCGTCCAGCCGCCCTCCGGCGGCTTGGGTGGACGCCAGGCCAGCGCCGGAACGATCAGCAGCCAGGCCAGGCGCCGCCCCGGCAGGCCATGAGGCATGGCCGCCCAAGCGATGCCCGCCAGCGCCAGCAGCGTCAGCGCCCAAGGCGCCGCGGCCACCGTGAAGCTGGCCGCCTGCCATCCGGCCAGCCATACCGTGGGCGCCATCATTGCATCCAGAGCGGCGTGGCCGGCCCATGCCAGTGCCGGCGCGACCGGGGCCGGAGCCGGGACCAGCGCCGCCGCGGCCAGCAGCAGGGAGAGCGGCGTCACCACCAGGCTGATCACGGGAATGGCATAAGCGTTGGCCAGGGGCGAAGCGAGCGACACTTCGTGGAAGATCAGCGCCAGCGCCGGCATGAGCGCCATCGTGATGGCGAGCTGCAGATGCGCCGCGCGCATCAAGAAGCGCTTCACGCTTTCGAGCCGATCCGGCTGCCCTTCGCCCACCGGCTGGCCCCACCATCCGGGGCTCGCAAGCAACACGCCGACGGCTCCGAACGACAGCCAGAAGCCGCCGGCCAGCAAGGCCCACGGATCGAGCAGCACCACCACGAACGCCACCATGATCAGCAGGCGCGAAGCGCTGAGCGGCATGCGCAGGACGTAAGCCGCCGCCAGCACGGCCAGCATGAAGAAAGTGCGCCGCGCCGGAACGCCCCAGCCGGCCAGCAGGCAGTACAGCCATGCGACGCAGAGCGCCCCCAGCGCCGCGGCGACTTGCGCGGGCATGCGCTCGGCCAGATAGCGGCCGCGCCAGCGCATGCGCCGCCAGATCCAGAAAACCAGCACGCCGCCCATGGCCGCGATCATCGTGACGTGCGAGCCGCTGATGGAGACCAGGTGCGTGATGCCCGTGCGATTGAAGACCTGCCAGTCGCCGGGCTCCACGCTCGCCTGGTCGCCGATCGACAGCGCCAGCAGCACGGCGCCGTAGCGCTTGCCCTCCAGATGAGGCTGCATGGCGGCCCGCACATGATGGCGCGCCCGGTTGGCGATGATTTCCAGGCTGGCCCAGGCCTGCGTGTCGAGATAGCGCGGCTGCCCTCTGACGGAGCCGGTCGCGCGTATGCCTTGAGCGAACAGATGGGACTCGTAATCGAAGGCATGCGGGTTGCGGCGCCCGACCGGCGTCTTGAGCGTCAAGGCCATGCGCCAGACCTGGCCGGGTATCAGATCGGGGAAGTCCGCGGGCGCCCGATCGGCCCGG
>JACDJC010001776.1_pt1 | contig 18429 bp, 15 predicted proteins | sample 7454191 | NCBI WGS metagenome assembly JACDJC01 (sample SAMN14253291, study PRJNA609438) | sludge metagenome | isolation source: sludge after 25d culture with pyrite and EDTA | collected 2018-12-20 | reverse complement strand
CATCCGATATGCTTTTCCTGGTGTTGCGATGACTTATCCGGCCACTTATTACAGCCAAACAAAGGCGGACGATTTCGCGCGTCCAACGCTTGAACGCGAAACAACAGCAGATGTCGCAGTGATTGGCGGCGGACTTGCAGGCTTGTCGGCCGCATTGCAGATGTCGCGAGCGGGCAAGAAAGTCGTTGTCCTGGAAGCCGAGAGCATCGGTTTCGGTGCATCCGGGCGCAATGGCGGTTTTGTCAGCCCCGGCTTTGCATCCGGCGGGGATGACATTGCCGCCCGTGCTGGCAAGACCGTCGCCCGATCACTTCATGAATTGTCGATTGAAGGTGTCGAATTCGTTCGACAGAACATCGACACGCTGAAGATTGAAGAAGCACAACTCATTCCTGGCATTCTGAACGTACGCCGGTATGACGACGGTGAGAGGCTGAAGCATTATGCCGAGGCGCTTCAGCGCGATTATGGCTACAGAATAGATTTTCACGCAACGGCTGAAACGCGCAATATTCTGAATTCCAAGCGCTATTTCCAATCGGTCTACGATCCCAATGCGTTTCATATCCATCCGCTGAACTATCTACGGGCACTCGGGCGCGAGATAGAGCGGCTTGGTGGGCGGATATTCGAGCATAGTCGTGTGATGCAGTTGCTCGACCACAAGGACGGGAAGCTTGTCAAAACAGCTCAGGGACAGGTCAAGGCAGGCGCAGTGCTGATCACCACTGGTGGTTATACTGACGGTCTGGTAGGCCAGATCAGGCGGGCCTACCTGCCAATTGCAACCTATGTGATGGTGAGTGAAGAAGCACCCGAACTGATTGCATCGGCAATCCGCACAACAGCCGCGATTGGTGATAACCGTCGCGCTGGTGACTATTATCGTGTGATTGATGGTGGGCGCAGACTTTTGTGGGGTGGACGCATCACCACAAGAGCAGCCAATACGCCCGGCGTGGTGCGCGAGTTGCGCAACGAGATGGTGGGAACTTATCCTCAGCTTGCTTCACTGAAGACGGAGTTGGCATGGTCGGGCCTGATGTCTTACGCCAGACATTTGATGCCCCAGATAGGCCAACTGGACCGCAGCACATGGTATTGCACCGCTTTTGGTGGTCATGGACTCAACACCACCGCCATTGGCGGCAAAGTCGTGGCGGAAGCTATCTGCGGACAGAGTGACCGCTACAAGCTATTCGAAAAATTCGGATTGGTCTGGGCTGGCGGAGCCGCTGGCCTCGCAGCCGCACAGCTTACCTACTGGAAATTGCAGATGCAGGATTGGCTTGCTGAGCGAAAGGCAAGCTAACAGAGGAGAGAACATGCTCGGGAGGTTTTTTCTGATGCGGCCGGAGGCCGCCAAGCGTACTGTTCAGATAGCGTTCTTTGTTATCCTGACGGCACTCTTCTGTTTCATGAATATCCGGTTCTCCGGCATAACAAACTGGCTTGGTATCGACCCCAAAGTTGCGAAAGCGGGTTTCACCAAAGCGACGCTGATCTCCTCTATACTGCTTAGCGTTATCATCTTCGCCAATTGGAGTTTTCTGAGACTTTTCCCACGCTGGGCACAGATCACGGCAATATGGCTGGAACTGTTCCTGCTGCTGATGATCTTCTTCTATTCTTTCGATCTCTCATTTGAATTCATCGCAAGAAAGATCGGATTTCTGATCAGTCAGGGTGTCGTCACGACGCTTTATATTTCCGCTGCCTCGATATTCTTCGCAACCATTCTGGCGTTGATTGGTGCGGTGGCCAAACTTTCAAAGAATGGCCTCGTCTACGGGCTGGCGACGTTCTACACATCGCTCTTCCGCGGCCTGCCATTGCTGATGCAGATTTATATCATCTACCTAGGACTGCCGCAGGTGGGCTATGTGATTGGGCCTATTCCTGCCGGTATTCTGGCGCTGTCCCTGTGCTACGGCGCCTATATGACCGAGATCTTCCGCGCAGGTATCGAGAGCATCCCGCGCGGGCAACAGGAAGGCGCATTCGCACTCGGCCTCGGCCCTTCGCAGACCATGTGGCTGGTCATTCTTCCGCAGGCAATGCGCATCATCATTCCGCCAACCGGCAACCAGTTCATCGCGATGCTCAAGGACTCGTCGCTGGTCTCCGTCATCGGCGTTTGGGAACTCATGTATCTTGCCCGTACGCAGGGTCAGACCGAGTTCCGGCATATCGAAATGCTCATCACCGCTTCGATGATCTATTGGGCACTGTCCATCGTTCTGGAATATGGACAGGCCAAACTCGAAGCTCGCTTCAAGCGTTCCATCGCGCGTTAAGCGCGATGGAAACCCACTTTTCATGCAGTCGCCCGCAAGGGATGACATTCTGAACAATGACAAGCAGAGCGACCATGGACAAGCGTCACGAAATTCTGTTCGAGCCGATCAAGATTGGCCCCGTCACGACGAAGAACCGCTTCTATCAGGTTCCGCATTGTAGCGGCATGGGACATCGCTATCCCGAGCACGACCTGCGGCTGCGTGAGATGAAGGCAGAGGGTGGCTGGGGTGTCGTTTCCACACAGGAAACCGAAATCCATCCCACGTCCGATATCACGCCATCCAATCAAGGGCGCATATGGGACGAGAAGGACGCCGACCGTCTCCAGAAGCTTACCGACGCTGTTCACCAGTATGGCAGTCTCGCTGCAATCCAGCTTGTGCATAACGGCATCCATGTCTCCAACCGTCTGACCAGACTGGCGCCTCTTGGCCCCATGGACATGATCGTCGATGTGGAAGATCCGGTACAAGCGAGAGCGATGGACAAGGCCGACATTGCTCGGTTTCGCAAGTGGCATCGCGATGCAGCACTGCGCGCCAAGCGGGCCGGTTTCGATATTGTCTATGTCTATGCAGGTCACGACATGACCTTGTTGCAGCATTTTCTGCTGCAACGCTACAATAGCCGCACGGACGAATATGGCGGATCGTTCGAGAACCGCCTGCGTTTGTTTCGCGAAGTGCTGGCGGATACGCGTGACGCTGTCGGTGACAAATGCGCGATTGCGGTGCGCTTTGCGGTTGAGGAATTTCTGGGTGATCAGGGCATCCAGCACGATGGAGAAGGGCGGGATGTAATCGCAGCTCTCGCCGATGAACCTGATCTTTGGGATGTGAACCTGTCCGGCTGGTCCAACGACAGCCAGACATCGCGCTTTTCGCAGGAGGGGTTTCAGGAGCCCTATATCTCCTTTGTGAAATCGCTCACCAGCAAACCGGTCGTTGGTGTCGGTCGTTATACATCACCAGACACGATGGTGCAGGCAATCAAATCTGGCGTTCTCGATCTTATCGGCGCGGCGCGCCCGTCGATTGCCGACCCATTTTTGCCCGAGAAAATCCGGAGTGGTCGCGTCGATGACATTCGCGAATGCATCGGTTGCAATATATGCACTGCCAGCGACAACATCGTTGCACCATTGCGATGCACCCAAAACCCGACAATTGGCGAAGAAGCACGCAAGGGTTGGCACCCTGAAAAAATCAGCAAGCTACAGACCACCGAGAAAGTTCTGGTGGTCGGTGGAGGCCCCGCCGGTCTGGAAGCTGCCCGTGCCATGGCCGAGCGCGGCGCAGAAGTCATCATTGCTGAAAAGAACACCCATTGGGGCGGGCGTGTGACGGAGGAGGCAGCCCTGCCCGGTCTGGCAAGCTGGGCGCGTGTTCGCGATTGGCGGATGACGCAATTGCAGCGCGCGACCAATGTGGAGATGTATCTCGACAGCCATCTGGACGCCGATGAAATCCTGAGCTACGGAATTGCAAACGTGGTGCTGGCAACCGGCGCGCGCTGGCGCACGGATGCCGTCGGTCGCTCCCACAGACAACCTCTGGAAACACTGGATGGTCACACATTGAGTGTCGACACCATTCTCAAAGACAAAACGTCCCTTGATGATTGTCGCGGACCTTTGGTGATATTCGATGATGATCGTTACTATCTCGGCTCGGTTCTCGCCGAGCTTGCGGTCAGTCGCGGCATTGAAACAACATTGGTAACACCAGCTGCAATCGTGGCTCCCTGGAGTGAACACACGCTCGAACAGTCGAAGATTCAAACGAGATTGATAGGGCTGGGTGTCAGGATAATCCCGCTGCACAGGCTCGCCAGACAAACCACCGACAGCCTGTCTGTCGCATGTGTCTATTCCGGCAGGGAAACCGAAATTCCATGCGGCACACTGGTGCCTGTAACCAGCCGTCATCCCGACAAAAGCCTGTCGGTTGCACTGGAAGCTCGCCGGAATGAATGGCAGGACGCAGGTATAAAATCCGTCACCTCAATTGGTGACTGTTATGCACCATCGATCATCGCCGCTGCGGTTTATAGCGGCCATTCCTATGCGCGCAGTTTTGGGACACCAGACGCAGACAATATGGATGTCTATCGATAGACCCCAATCATCGAGGCGGCCCATGGATCATCCAATAAAAATCGGCGCTGGATACCAGCGCCGATCTATCGTCTGGAATGCATCCTCACTATCGCCACCACCGCAGCGACATGCAGGACAGGCCTGCATCGATCCGACCAATCTGCCCCGTCTTCAGGGCTACAACCTTGTAGCCCTTTGTATCGAGCAGATCGATCGTACGAGGAAAATCAGCACCGACAAAGACAACATCGTTGACCCTCAGTGCATTGGCGGCAGCCTCCTCACCTTCGGGCGTCACGATTTCACGCATGCCTCTGAAGAAGCCCGAGCCCGCCAGCCTGTGTGTCGCAAGCACGGTCTCCTCATCAAGCAGCGAGCAGTCGGTCTTGAAATGCAAAACGCCCTTCGGTGTTTCGACAATTTCCGCAGCATGACCGAGGGTTGCAAGTGCTGCACGAAGCCCCTCGGCGCCGCTTTTGTCTGTACGCGCCGACAGGCCAATCATCACCGCCGACGGTGTGACAAGCACGTCCCCACCATCCGCAAAGCCTGGGGATGGAAGCGGCACGACCCTCTCAAAAAGAGAGCGCAGAGCCGGCTCGATTTCCGCCGTCTCGCCGACACGCGTAGGCGCACCGGGACGCAGCAGAACAGCACCTTCGTGAAACACGAGTGCCGGGTCTTCGACAAAGATCGAATCCGGAAATTCCTCCATTGGGGGAAGCACGGTTACTTCCACACCTGCCTGCCGCAGGGCCTGCACATAGGCTTCGTGTTCTTCCTTGACGCCCTCATAGGTCGGGTTGCCCCGGTTATCGGCGCGCAAACCATTGATGACGGATCGTCCCGGTGTCCGGACGATGGCAGAATTGAATTCATAAACGGCAGTCATGGGCTCACTCGGGTTTAAGATAGGATTCAGCAAGCTCGGTCCAGAAGGCCGCGCCGATGGGGATCAGATCATCATTGAAATCATAAGATGGATGGTGGAGCTGGAAGTCATTCTCTCCCTTGCCCCCACCCAAAAAGAAATAGGTGCCGGGTCGCTCGACAAGCATATAGGCGAAGTCCTCGCTGCCCATGAACGGGCGCTCCAGCTCAATCACATTCGTCGCGCCGAACGATTGCAGCGCCAGATTGCGCGCGAAATCCGTTTCAGCGGTATGATTGATTGTCGCGTCGTAACTGCGCAGATAATCGACTTCCGCAGTCAGCCCAAAGCTCTCTGCCTGATAGGCCGCAACACGTTTGATCCGCTCTTCAATCTGATCGCGAATGACGGGCGAAAAGGTGCGGATACCGACGACAATTTCCGCCGACGATGGAATGATGTTGCTAGCCGAGCCGCCATGAAAAGCTGCAACGGTAACAACCGCCGGGTCCAGCGCTGGCACGTTGCGCGACTTGATAGTCTGCAACGCCATCACGATGGAAGCGCCCGCCATTATGGGATCGGCGGTCTTTTCCGGCTCCGATCCGTGACCACCATAGCCTTTCACTTTGATCATCGCCTCATCAACCGCAGCCATGATCGGTCCATCGCGAAAGGCAAACTTGCCAAGCGGGATGCCGGGATCATTGTGAAGGGCAAAAACAGCGTCACAAGGAAAGCGATCAAACAATCCTTCTTCGATCATAATCTTGGCCCCGCCGAAATTCTCTTCAGCCGGTTGAAAGATCAGATGAATGGTACCGTCGAAATTGCGCCGTTCGGCCAAGGCCTTGGCGGCGCCGAGTAACATGGTCGTATGGCCATCATGCCCGCAGGCATGCATCAGCCCCGGCGACTTGCTGGAATAGGAAAGACCTGTCTGCTCGTGGATCGGCAGCGCATCGATATCAGCGCGAATGCCGACCGACTTTCGGCTCGATCCGTTCGTCAAAGTGCCAATCACCCCGGTTTTTGCAAGCCCGCGCGTGACTTTGTACCCTAAAGCCTCAAGCTCCCGCGCCACAATCTCCGAGGTCCGTTTTTCCTCAAGACCAAGTTCGGGATGAGCATGAAGGTCACGTCGCAATGCCGTCAGTTCGGGCAGGTTGTTGCGAATAGCAGTCGAAAAATCGCGCATTCAAGCACCTCTTGTCGGAATTCGGTTCTCAAGACGCCGGAAGACCCAGACCAGGCCTGCGGTCAGTATCATGTAGATCAATGCCAGCAGAAGAAGCGGCTCATAGGTCAGGTAAGTGTCCTGCCGCACACGGGAGACGACGCCGTAAACATCGACAACGGTGATTGTTGCGACGAGCGGTGTCGACTTCAGTTGCAGAACCGTTTCGCCGTTCAGCGTGGGCAAGGCGCGATGGATGGCACGCGGCAGCCAGATGCGGCGAAACACTTTCCAGGGCGACATGCCAAAAGCACGACCGGCCTGCAATTCGCCGGACGGCACGCCAGCGAAAGCGCCGCGCATGACCTCGCCCTCATAGGCCGCAAACGAGATCGTCAGCGCGGCAAGTCCATAAGGCCATGCTTCACGCAGATAAGGCCAGATAAAGGAACTGCGAATGCCGGGAATAGACGGGAACAGAGAACCAAGGCCGTAATAGAGCAGCCAGAGCTGCAACAGCAGAGGTGTGCCCCGGATGACGGTGCAGAACGCCTTGGCTGGCCAGCTCAACCACCAGGGACCAGTCACCTGAAGCAGCCCAAGCGGGAGCGCCAGCATGAATCCAAGAATGGCCGACCCAAACAGCATGAACAGGGTTACCAGAATGCCGGCCCCCAGACGAGGCAGATATTGCGGCAGCCAGTCCCAGCGGCCAAATATCACCGCCGAAGCAAACAGTGCGATTGCGATGACAATCAGCACGACGCGGTGCGGTTCAAGCCAGATTCTGGCAGAGGTTCGGTTTTCGTATATGGCTGAAGATGTGCTCATCTCAGTCAATCCGCGCAAAACCACGGCGCGCACGCCGCTCAATAATGCCGATAAAGACATTCGAAATCAGCGTGAGGGCGAGGTAAAGCACGCCCGCCGTCATGAAAAACAGCAGATAGTGTTTGGTCGTGCCTGCCGCCTGTCGTGTTACCAGCGTCAATTCACTGAACCCGACGACAGCCAGAAGGGCTGTGTCCTTGGTTGAGATAAGCCACAGATTGGCAAGGCCCGGTATGGCAAAGGGCAGCATGGCCGGTATCGTAATGCGTCGGAGCATCTTCGACGGCGGCATGCCGAACGCGCGCGCCGCCTCGATCTGACCGGGGGCAATTGCCTTGATCGCACCGCGCAGGACTTCCGTTGAATAGGCGCCCTGCACCACCCCGATGACAAAGATGCCAGCGGCGAGCCCGCTGATATCGACTTTGCCATAGCCGAACACAGCAAGCATCTGGTTCAGCAAATCGGTGCCTGCGTAATACAGGATGAGGATCAGCACCAGCTCCGGCACGGCGCGCACCACGGTCGTGTAGACTTCCAGCAGATCACGAATGATAGGGCCGCCATAGAGCTTGCCCAGCGCACCGAACAAGCCGATCAACAGACCGAGCGAATAACCGCCGACGGCAATTTGCAGCGTGTGCCAGAAGCCCTGCAGAAGCACGCCTCCCCACCCCGGTGGATTAAGAGCAAGCAGGCTCCAGTTGATCAATGGTGCATCCATGGCCAGTCCCGTTCATGCTGAAATCAGAATAGGCCAGCCGACAGGATGCCGGCTGGCCATGACGTTCACTGGCCGTAAATGTCGAAGTCGAAATATTTTTTCGTGAAAGTGTCGTAGGTGCCGTTGGAACGGATCGCCTTGATTGCAGCGTTCAACTTGTCCTTGAGTTCCGTATCACCCTTGCGCAATCCGATACCCACGCCTGGTCCCAGAACCTCAACGTCCTGCGCGACTGTGCCCTTTTCCTCGCAGCATGCCTTGCCGCTGTCTGTGGCAAGGAAGGTGCGAAGCGCCAGCGAATCCGCCTGTACAGCGTCGATACGCCCGGCTGTCAGATCGTTATTGGCTTCGTCCTGCGTCTGATATTCCTTGATCGTCGCACCGGCGGGCGCGAAGTGCTTCATCGCGTAAGCCTGATGGATTGTCGAGACCTGTACGCCAAGAGTCTTGTCCTTCAGCCCCTCCGGCGTCGCATCGAATTTGAGATCCTTGGTACCGATGACAATCGTCGGCGTATTGTAATACTTGTCCGAGAAATCGATCGTCTTGAGTCGTTCGGGCGTCATCGACATGGAGCCGACAATCATGTCAATCTTGCTGGTGGTCAGCGCGGGAATGATGCCATCCCAGGCGACGGGCGTGATCACACAATCAAGCTTGGCCTCTTTACAGACGGCATCGGCAAAATCAATTTCCCATCCCTGCCACTTTCCCGACGCATCGGGCGAGGTAAAGGGCGGATAGGGTTCGGCTGCGATACCGACCTTTACCTGTTCGGCATTCGCAACCGCGACGCCCGCGACAGCAAATGTTACACCGATGCACAGACTTGTAAAAAGACGCCTCATTAGTACTTCTCCCATTCCCGTTTCAGTGCGTTGAACTGATGAATTTTTTCAGTCGTTCGGATTTAGGGTTCCCGAATACGTCTTCGGGAGACCCCTCTTCCTCGATCCTGCCATCATGTAAAAAGACAATGTGGTTCGCGACCTTGCGCGCAAATTTCATCTCGTGCGTAACGAGAATCATCGTGCGCTTTTCCTTGGCCAGATCTCCGATAACGGTGAGCACCTCGCCAACAAGCTCAGGGTCCAGCGCAGAGGTCGGCTCATCGAAAAGCATGACCAGCGGTTCTATCGCGAGCGCACGCGCAATCGCGGCGCGCTGCTGCTGGCCGCCGGACATGAAAGCTGGATAAACATCCCGCTTTTCATAGAGCCCAACGCGCTTCAGCAGCGTTTCGGCGCGATCTATCGCCTCGGCTTTCGGCACCCCCAGCACATGAACGGGCGCTTCGATCACATTCTCAAGAACAGTCATGTGCTGCCAGAGATTAAAGCTCTGGAAGACCATTCCAAGCCGTGTGCGAATGCGTTCGATCTGCTTTCTGTCCGTGGGAATCTGGCTGCCATTACCGCCGTTCTTCATGGCGATAGTCTCACCATGGATGGTGACCGCTCCCGAGTTGGGCAGTTCCAGCATGTTGATGCAGCGAAGGAATGTCGATTTGCCGGAGCCCGATCCGCCGATAATTGCGATAACGTCGCCTTCGCGCGCTTTGAGTGAAACGCCTTTAAGCACCTCGAGATCACCGAAACGCTTGTGAAGGTCGACGACAGAGATCGCCTCTTCGCCCTGGCTCATGCGGCACGAACCTCCCTTGGCCCGGCCACCCAATCGGTTCGCCGAAAGCCACCTGGATATTACTTGTCTATCAGCCGCTTCGAAGTTCTTTTTCGACTTCTCAACAAGTGGCCAACGGTTCCCTTGACGCTGACTATACACTTGAATAAGTGTTATGCAAGTGCATAGTCACGCATCAAGGGAGGAGAAGATGACCGCATCGTTTCGACGTGCGCCAGACTTCGACCGTCGCACTGACATGATAGAGGCTACGCTCGATTGCATTGCCGATCTCGGGATACAGGCGACGACGGTGCGCGCTGTTGCGGCGCGTGCCGGGGTCAGCAATGGCCTCATCAGGCATCACTTCACATCAAAGGCCAATCTCATCGCCGCCGCCTACCGGCGTATGATCGAAATGATGACCGTGCCGGCGTTGAGTATTCTGGAATCGGACGGCGGCACGCCCCATGACCGGCTGACGCGTTTCGTCGCTGCCAGCCTTGGTGGAGCAGTGGCAGACCCGCGCATGCTTTCGCTCTGGGCGACTTTCGTCAGTCAGGTTCATCTCGATCCGGATCTGGAACGCGAGCATCGCGAAGGCTATCTCGCTTTTCGCCGGGCGACTGAGACCCTGATTGCGGAGGTCTTGTCGGCGGAAGGCCGCGAGCCAACCCCGGAGGCATGCCGACGCCTCGCCATCGCAGTCAATGCACTGATCGACGGCCTGTGGATCGAAGGCTGTCTCAGCGCGGACGAAATCGACGACACCATGCAAATCGGCATCGGACTAAGCTCCATCGGCGCCCTTCTCGGCATCGAGCTTCCCGCCGTGCCACCACTTCCGAGACATTGACATGCATTACGCTTCCATCACCGAAAGACTATCAGGACTGGGGTCGGACAAATGGCGTGTCCATGCGCGTGGCAGGGAACTGCGCGCGCTCGGCCATCCGGTTATCGAGTTCACGATTGGCGAACCCGACGTCGCGCCAGACCCCATGCTGCTGGAGGTGTGCAACAATGCCATGCGCGCCGGTCGCACCCGTTATTCGAACGGTCGCGGCGAACCGGCAGTGCTGGCGGCGCTGGCGGCCAAATACTCAAAGCGCACTGGCCGCACCATCACCACCGATAACGTCCTCTATTTTCCGGGCACACAGACTGCGCTCTATGCTGTCCTGACCGGACTGGTCGAGGCCGGTGACAAGGTTCTCGTTCCCGATCCCTATTATGCGACCTATGAGGGCGTCGTGCGCGCGCCGGGAGCCGATATCGTTCCAGTGCCATTGCGGGCCGAAGACGGTTTTCATCTTCGCGCGGACATACTGGAAGCCGCAATTACGCCCGACTGCCGCGCGTTGCTCCTCAACAATCCGCACAACCCCACCGGCTCGGTGCTGACAAAACCCGAAATTGCCGCCATCGCCGAAGTGTGCCGTAAGCACAATCTCTGGATCATCTGCGATGAGGTGTATGAAGAGCTTACCTTCGGCGCAGCATTTGCTTCGCCGCTCGACATCCCTGAAATGGCTGATCATGCAATCGTGGTCTCCTCCATATCCAAGTCGCATGCAGCACCCGGTTTTCGCGCGGGTTGGGCCATTGGATCGGAAGAGTTCTGCCAAAGATTGCTACCGTTTTCCGAATCCATGCTTTTCGGCGGACAGCCTTTCATCGCCGACATGGTGGCTTATGCGCTGACCCACAATCTGTCGACATCTTCCGTCATGCGCGCCCAATACAAGGCCCGGTCCGAACTCGTCGTCAAACAATTGCGCGGTGTCGCAGGCATCAAGCCGCTCATGCCGGAAGCTGGCATGTTCGTACTGCTGGATATTGGCGGCACTGGACTGAATGGCGAAGAATTCGCCAGCCGCCTGCTTGAAGAACACTATGTCTCGATGATGCCCGGCACGTCTTTCGGTCAGGTTGCGAAGGATCTGGTGCGCATGAGCGTTACCGTTCCCGAAGACCGGATTATCGAGGCTTGCGACCGCATTGCCCGCTTTGCCCGCGGCCTTAACCACAATGCGGAAAGTCTGGTGTCATGAGCAGCAAAACAACGGTCGGGCAGGCGTTGATTGAGCTTCTGGAAGCGCACGACGTCGATACCGTATTTGGTATTCCGGGCGTGCATACGGCAGAGCTTTATCGTGGTCTGGCCGGGTCGGGCATTCGGCACGTCACGCCGCGCGACGAGCAGGATGCGGGTTTCATGGCGGATGGCTATGCGCGGGTTTCCGGCAAGCCGGGCGTTTGCCTGCTGATTACCGGCCCGGGGCTAACCAACGCCATCACCCCCATGGCGCAGGCGCGCGCGGATTCCATCCCGATGCTCGTCATCTCCGGGGTCAATGCCCGCCACACGCTCGGACATTACCGGGGACATCTGCACGAACTGCCCGATCAGTCTGCAACGATGCGAACAATCGCCTTGTCGTCAGAACGACTGGAACAACCCGGCGATCTGGTAGCACTGGTTGGCCGCGCCTTTGCACGGATGAAATCGGGACGTCCCGGTCCTGTCCATATCGAAATTCCAACCGACCTCATGGAAGCTCCATTCGAAGGCGCACCACTGAAGCCTTTGAAAGAGGCTGTCGCCGCTTTCGACACTGACAAAATCAACGACGCAGCAACATTGTGTGCGAAAGCGCGGCGTCCTTTGATCCTCGCTGGCGGGGGCGCCAACCGCGCGTGTGACGCCATTTCCACCCTTGCACAAATGCTTGACGCACCGGTGGTCACCACAACAAATGCCCGTGGTTTGCTTGGTCGCCATCCCCTTATGGTGAAAGCAAGCCCGAGCCTGCCGCCGATCCGGCAACTGATCGCAGAGGCCGATCTCGTCGTCGCCATTGGAACCCAGTTTGGGCCGACCGATTACGACATGTATGTAGACGGCGGTTTTGAACCGCCCGCCAGAATGATCCGCATTGATGTCGATCCCGATGCAGCTGCTACCAGCTATCCGGCCGCGCTCTCACTCACAGGCGACGCAGCCCTGATAGTGGAAGCGCTCGCGTCGTCCCTTCGTGATTTGTCTCACGCAGAGCGCGACGGCGGAAAGGAACGCGCTTCTGTCGCAACAGAGGCAGCCTACCGCTCTCTTTCATCCAAAATGCAGGCATTGATCGAAGTTCTGGATACCATTCGCGACACGCTTCCCGGGAGCATTATCGTCGGGGATTCCACCCAGCTTGCCTATGCTGGCAATCTGTTCTTCGAAGCCGATGACCCGCGAAGCTGGTTCAATGCTTCAACCGGCTATGGTGCGCTCGGGTTTGGTCCTCCTGCCGCTGTCGGCGCCAGCCTTGCGCAGAGCGGCGCGCCTGTCGTCTGCCTTGTGGGCGATGGCGGTTTCCAGTTTTGTCTGGGTACGCTTGGCACTGCCGTGGACGAGAAAGCACCGGTGATTTTCGTGGTCTGGAACAATCAAGGTTATCAGGAAATCGAAGATTACATGCTGTCCCGGGAGATAGAACCGGTTGGGGTGCGTCCGACAGCGCCCGATTTCGTCAAGCTCGCACAGGCCTATGGCATAGCGGGCGAACATATCCGGCTGACAAATGGCGACAATCAGGACGCGCTTCGTCCGGGCGCACTTGATCTTGCGCAGCTTGCCACAGCGCTGCGACGCGCCCGGGCGGTTGAGGGACCTGCACTTATAGAAATAACAACGCCATAGGCCAGAGGGTCTAGCAAGGCGTAATGGGAGGAACGCAATGCATTTCGGACTGACTGAAGAACAGGAAATGATCGTCTCGACAGTTCGAAGCTTTGTCGAGAACGAGATTTATCCGCATGAAACGACCGTCGAACGTCTCGGCCATGTGCCACACGAGATCGGCGAGGAAATCAAGCGCAAGACGATCGAACTTGGCTTCTACGCCAGCAATTTCCCGGAATCTGCCGGCGGCCCGGGACTTTCCCATCTCGAATTCGCGCTGGTGGAACGCGAACTCGGTCGCGGATCGATGGCGCTCACACATTTCTTCGGGCGTCCGCAAAATATTCTGATGGCCTGTCAGGGCGAGCAGATCGAGCGATATCTCCTGCCTGCCGTGCGCGGAGAAAGAATGGATGCGCTCGCCATGACCGAGCCCGATGCGGGCTCCGACATTCGCGGCATGAAGGCCAATGCACGCCGCGATGGCGGCGACTGGGTGCTGAACGGCACCAAGCATTTCATTTCAGGCGCGGAACACGCCGATTTCGTCATTGTCTTCATGGCGACCGGTGAAGAACAATCTTCTGCCGGAACGAAGAAGAAAATCACGACTTTTCTGGTGGACCGCGGCACGCCAGGCTTCACGATCCGCGAGGGATATAAATCCGTCAGCCATCGCGGCTACAAGAACATGATCCTTGAATTTGACGATTGCCGCATTCCGGATGCTCAGGTCCTCGGCGATGTCGATGGGGGCTTTGCGGTCATGAATGAATGGCTATACGCCACCCGCATCACCGTGGCGACAATGGCGGTTGGGCGCGCGCGTCGTGTGTTCGACATGATGGTGGACTATGCCGCACAGCGTAAGCAATTTGGTCAGCCCATTGGCCGCTTCCAGGGCGTCGGATTCCAGCTCGCCGATTCCGTCACCGAAATCGATGCCGCCGACTGGTTGACGCTGGCAGCCGCCTGGCGTCTCGATCAGGGCTTACCTGCAAACCGCGAAATTGCGTCTGCTAAGGTCTATGCATCAGAGATGCTGGCCCGCGTCACTGATCGCGCTATTCAGGTGCATGGCGGCATGGGGTTGATGGACGATCTGCCACTGGAACGCTTCTGGCGCGATGCACGCGTGGAGCGAATTTGGGATGGCACCAGCGAAATCCAGCGCCACATCATTGCCCGCGACCTTCTCCGACCACTCGGAGCCTAATCGTGAGCAAAAAGAACCTGTCTCGTGTTCTACGTCCGCGTTCGATTGCGATCTTTGGCGGCGGGTGGTCTATGGCAGTGCTCAGGCAATGCCGTAAAATGGGTTATGAAGGCGACCTTTGGCCAGTCCACCCCACGCGCGATACGATCGACGATATCCCGTGCTATCGATCTGTCGCAGACCTGCCCGGCGCGCCGGATGTCAGCTTCATCGGCGTCAATCGCGACGGAACAATCAACATCGTTCGAGAACTGGCAGCCCGTGGCAGTGGCGGCGCGGTGTGCTTCGCATCCGGCTTTAATGAGGTTTCCGATGGCGCCGAGCGCAACCGGGCTTTGCTGGAAGCGGCGGGCGATATGCCGATCCTCGGCCCCAATTGCTATGGCTTCATCAATTATCTTGACGGCGCGCTGCTCTGGCCAGACCAGCATGGCGGCAAGAGGGTGGAAAGCGGTGCTGCCATTGTCGTGCAGTCGTCCAATATTGCCATCAATCTCACCATGCAGCGTCGCGGCCTGCCGATTGCTTATGTGCTGACCGCCGGAAATCAGGCACAGACGGGTCTTTCTGAACTGGCCGAAGCTGCCCTGGACGATCCGCGTGTTACCGTTCTTGGCCTGCACATTGAAGGCTTCGACAATATTGCACGGCTGGAACATGTATTCGCCAAAGCGCGTGCAATGAGAAAGCCCGTCGTGGCAATCAAGGTCGGGACCTCCGCCGCCGCTCAGGCGATGACCCTTTCACATACCGCTTCACTGGCCGGAGCCGACACGCTGGCCGACGCCTTTTTCGCTCGATGCGGCGTCGTCCGTGCCCGAACGCTCGACGAATTCGTCGAAACCCTGAAGCTGCTGCATGTGCTTGGTCCCTCGCCGGATAACAGTCTTGGCTCGATGAGCTGTTCCGGCGGCGAAGCATCGCTCGTTGGCGATCTTGCAAGCGCTGCCGGTCTTGACCTCCGACCGCTTGCACCTGACGAGGCCGAGAAACTCAGCGCCACCTTGCCCGAAATGGTCACGATCTCGAACCCCCTCGACTATCACACCTTCACATGGGGAAATGGACCAGCACTCACGGCAACCTATCGCGCCATGCTGGATGGGAATTTCGGACTGACCATATTGGTGCTCGACTTTCCTCGCGGCGACCGGTGCGTCGACAATGGTTGTGAAACATCGCTAGAAGCGGCGATAGAAGCGCACAAGGCAGGCGGTGGGCGCTTTGCGCTCGTCGCCAGTCTGCCGGAAAACCTCACCGAAACCCATGCCGAACGGCTGATCGCCGCCGGTATCGCGCCAATGATGGGGCTTGCCACAGCGCTGACGGCTGCTGCCAATGCCACCTGGATTGGTGAGGTCTGGTCGCGCCCGCAACCTCCACTGCTGGCTACCCAAGCGCCAGCCCTTGCATCTGACGCGACTGCAATGGACGAATGGTCGTCCAAAGCTGTCCTGCATGAAATCGGTATCGTCACCCCAGAGGGCGGCATCGCATCCACCGTCGATGATGCTGTCGCACGTGCTGAAAAGCTGGGCTACCCCGTTGTCCTGAAGGGCGTTGGAGACAACCTTCTCCACAAGACCGAAATGGCGGCGGTCCACCTCAATCTGGCGGATGCCGAGGCTGTGCGCACAGCCGCAGTTTCGCTTGCCCATCTTGAATGCGATTTTCTGGTCGAGAAAATGGTTCAGGGAGGTGTTGCCGAACTGATTGTCGGCATCGCACGCGATCCGCAATTCGGGCTTTATCTCACCATCGGCGCAGGCGGCGTGATGGTCGAACTCTGGAATGATACGCGCGCGCTTCTTTTACCCGCCAGTCGCGATGATATTCGAACAGCGCTTCTCTCGTTGCGCTCAGCGCCGCTTCTGACCCGGTTCCGTTGCAGACGGAAAGCGGACGTCGAAGCCGCCGTGGAAGCGGCGTGGCGAGTTGGCAACCATGCGCTCGCTCAGGCAGACTTGATTGAGGAACTCGACATCAATCCGCTCATCGTCACCGCTGATAATGCCATCGCCGTCGATGCCCTAATACGCAACAGGAGAGCATGATGTCTGAAGAGGTCAAAATCGTTCGTAACGGCCAGATATTGGAGATCACGCTCGACCGGCCCAAGGCCAATGCGATAGACCAGCCAACCAGTCGAAAGCTAGGCGACGCCTTCGCCATTTTTCGCGATGACCCGGACCTGCGCGTTGCGATTTTCACAGGCGGAGGTGAGAAGTTCTTCTCCGCTGGTTGGGATCTGAACGAAGCTGCCGCCACTGGCGGAGATGGCTATATCGCCGACTATGGTCAGGGCGGCATCTATGGCTTTTCAGAACTGCCCGGATTGGAAAAGCCGGTCATCTGTGCGGTCAACGGCTATGCCATTGGCGCTGGTTTCGAAATACTCCTGACCGCCGACTTCATTATCGCCGCTGATCATGCACAATTCTGGCTACCCGAGACGTCGCTCGGTGTTCTGCCGGATATCGGTTCGTTCGTTCTGCCCAAACTTCTGCCCAAGGTCATTGCAAACGAAGTTCTGTACGGCGGTCGACGTTTTAATGCGCAGGACTGTCTGCGGTGGGGACTGGTCAATGACGTGGTACCGCAGGCCGATCTGATGAATGCGGCCAGAGCGCTCGCCGCACGCATCCTGCGTTCTGCGCCGCTTTCGGTTGCCGCCGCAAAACAGACGACACGCATGGCCGAACATATGAGCCTGGCCGAGAACTATACCGCCATGCGCGCCGGTACGTTTCCACTGTTCAAAGCGCTGATCGAAAGCGAAGACGCGCTGGAGGGACCGCGCGCAGCCGTGGAGAAACGCGATCCCGTTTGGAAAGGCAAATGAAATGAGCACACAGGCCGAAGCTGCCATAACGACCCGCCGTGAGGGTGCCATTCTGGAAGTTACGTTGGACCGGCCCAAGGCCAACGCGATTGATCTTCCAACGTCGCGGATCATGGGGCAAACCTTCGCGGCCTTTCGCGACGACCCCGAACTGCGCGTCGCCATTCTCAAGACCGCCGGTGAACGCTTCTTCTCTGCCGGTTGGGATCTGAAAGCAGCGGCCGAAGGCGCTCCCATCGACGGTGACTATGGAATTGGCGGCTTTGGCGGCATTCAGGAACTGCGCGACCTGAACAAGCCTGTCATCGCGTGTGTCAGCGGCATGGCCGCAGGCGGCGGCTTCGAACTGGCCCTGTCCTGCGACCTGATCTATGCCGCGGACCACTCTTCTTTTTCATTGCCGGAAATCCGCTCGGGAACCATTGCAGATGCAGCAAGCATCCGGCTTCCGAAACGCATTCCTTATCACATCGCGATGGAACTCTTGCTGACCGGTCGCTGGATCGACGCTCAGGAAGCGCATCGCTGGGGCTTCGTCAATGAGGTCCTGCCTCAAGATAAACTGGAAGAACGCGTATGGGAGATTGCGCGTTTGCTCGCATCCGGTCCGCCGCTGGTTTACGCTGCAATCAAGGAGACGGTTCGTCGCGCTGAAAGTGAAGACTTCCAAACCATGATGAATCTCATCATGCGACGCAAACTGGCCACGGTCGATATTCTCTATGGATCCGAAGATAATCTGGAAGGCGCCAAAGCTTTCGCTGAGAAGCGTGACCCTGTTTGGAAAGGGAAGTAACAGCAGGCATTTCCATCGTCAGCCTGGATGTCCCGGCTGAATGAGTTCATTGGATTACCCACGTGGACAGCGCATCAACCCAACACGAGTCTTTGTTAGTTGCAGCGCGACCATTTGAGGCTGCCTCAAACACCAGAATCCCTTTTAAAACGCAAAAACCCCGCAGTTTTTCTGCGGGGTTTGAAAGTCTTGGTTGCGGGGGCAGGATTTGAACCTGCGGCCTTCAGGTTATGAGCCTGACGAGCTACCGGGCTGCTCCACCCCGCGATAAACTTTG